>Ga0315282_10000753_pt1 | contig 63128 bp, 60 predicted proteins | sample YL17G07_20_MG_FD_203693 | JGI IMG/M metagenome (GOLD analysis project Ga0315282, IMG submission 203693) | Sediment microbial communities from Yellowstone Lake, YNP, Wyoming, USA - YL17G07_20 | ecosystem: Environmental > Aquatic > Freshwater > Lake > Sediment | place: USA: Wyoming | collected...
AGGAAGAAACACCTTGTTCCGTTCCGAGTTCAAACCCTCCGTTTGCCTCTTTGCCTTGCTTGCCCATTTTAGCTTATCCCCTTAGCACCTTTCGTCTAGGCATCTAGCCATTTTGCGAAGATCTTCTCCCGTGGACGAAGTGGACGGCATGGACGACATGGACGGGATGGACTTTTTCCGGGGCATGAGCGGATGTCCACGACTCTCCCCCCTCTTTGGTTGCGGCCAGAGGCCGCTTAGAGGGAAAAAAGCATCACCGACCTGCTGGAAGCGGTCACCCGTTTGGTGAAGTTGCCCCGGAAGCTTATGTGGCTGGACTATGATTCCGAGGCGGATGTGCTCTACCTCCATTTTGAACCGGAACCGCGTTCCACGCACAGCGAAATGCGGGATGACGGGGTTATCTTGGATTACCGGGGAAACCGTCTCGTCGGGCTTACAGTCCTGGAGGCGTCACAGCGGTGATTGAGGCAGCGAAAGGGATTCTGAAACAGATTCTGAAGCTGACCCCCAATCGTTGAATATCCCTTTCAAACGGATCCGGTACAGCGACGAAGAAGAGGCAGACCTTCCCTGCCGGAACGCCCAGACCATTTTCTACTTCGGCACCACGCGGACGGTGGCGATTTTCCAGCCGTCCGCGGTTTTGTTGAGAGAGTACTGTTCGCGGCGGCGGTTCTTGCGGGCGCCATAGATGTCCTCGCGCTCGACCAGGACGCGCGCCGTCTCGCCGCTGGTCTGTTCCTCGACGACCGAGGCGAGGCGTTGGCGATGGGGTGAGGCGCCTTCCTCGGCCACGGCCTGCTGCCGACGCAGGATGTACTCCTCGCGCACGATCGAGCCGCGCAGGGGGTCGGACAGGACATCATATTCATCCCCGAAGTTGCGGCCGTTCCAGGCCTCGATGAAGCAGCGCACGATCTCGCGCGGTATGGCTTCGCTGAGGGGAACGCGGGGCGTGCGAGCCGCACCTTCGCCGGCCTGCTTTTCCCCTGCGTAGCTCGAAACGTATTCCTTGCGACGAAGGACGTATTCGACGCGCCCCAGCAGGGCGAGCGGTTCGAACGGCTTGCTGATAAAATCCTCGGCGCCCAGGCCGACCCGCCAAAACTCTTCGGGCTTGTCGCTTTTCTCGCCGATCGCCGAAAGAACGACAATCGGAATGTCGCGGGTCTCCGGCTCTTCGCGCAAGCGGCGAACGACTTCCAGCCCCGAGACCTTGGGCATCATCAGGTCCAAAATCACCAGATCGGGCTTGGTCGAACGAATCAGGCGGAGGCCATCTTCGCCATCGGGTGCGGTGGTCACCTCGTAGCCTCGGCTCTTGAGCGTGGCTTTGACGAGCGCCACGATATCGGGATCGTCGTCTACGACGGCAATTCGGGCGGGCATGATCAGTGAGCGACCTCTCTGGATGTCACATCCTGTGTTGGAATGCCGCCACTCGCACCCTCCCACTGTAAGCCAGCCACGAGGCGACGGAGCGGAATTCAAAGTGCATCCTGAGGAACCCTATGGGTCGCGGAGCGTGGAAAGTCAACCCCATTTTCCGATTTTGGATTTTCGATTTTCGATTTCAAGAAGAAGAATAAAGAGTCAAACTGAAGGTTTGGACTCGTACACCTGAAAGCATAGCGGGTCCGGGAGGTGGAAGTCCTCCCCAGGCATGCGCTCTCCGGCCTGTAACCGACTGTAACTGCGTCGCCGTAAGGCGGGGTGGGGAGCAACAGGAGGTGAAGGACCAGCCCGTAGGATGACGAACTCGATTCGGCCCGGTGCGACCGGCGAGTTAACGGCGAAGCCCAGACCCGCCAGAGGGAGGAGGCCCACCGAGCGGAGGGGTCGCGTGCGAAAGCGGCGGTGGGGGAGCACCGGGTGGTTGGAGACGGGAGGGACGGAAAGGCCCGGTATGTGAATCAGGGAGACCTGGGCGGTGGAGCGAGCGGAGTTCAGGTGCCGAGAGGGCACCGAAGAGCCGGCCGCGCAGGAGTCAGCGCGCCCATAGTAGCGAGGAGGCGCCGTAACGGGCGTGGAGAGCGAAGGGAGCGCAGGAAGGTGGATGGGGGAGGGACAACGCGAGGAGACGCCTGACTCGGGAACTTCTCAACGGCAGGCTGGCCTCGACGAGCTACCCGTTCGGGAAGCGAAGCGTGCAGTTTGACGCGACGGGCCGGCGGACCAAGCAGGCGTTCCTGAGCGACAACCGCACGGGCCATCTTAATCTTGACACGTACCAGACCTATTCGTACAATGCGAACCAGGAATTGAGCCGCATCCAGCGCGACGGCGACAGCGCCAAACAGGCGGTGTATCTGTACGATTCCGACGGGCGGGTGACCCGGGTGAGCGACAACACCTACTACGGTTCGTGGTCGTCGTACGGCTATGACGCTTCGGGGGCGCTCACGAAAATCGGGCACTATTCGGGATTCCATTCCAACTCGCCGATTGCCACGCTCGCCTATCAGTATGACGCCGCAGGCAACGTAACGCGGCTCGAATGGGGCGATGACCTCGACAATGCGAACACCTGGAACTTGCAGTCGGGTCGGGCGACGATCACCTACCAGTATGACGACCTTCATCGCCTGACGCGCGAGTATTGCTCGCCGGGCAACTACTCCCACCGCCGCCAGTATGGGTATGAATACTGGTACGACGCCGTCGGGAACCGGACGAAAATGCGGTACTACAACGTGGATCATCAGGAAGAGGTCTGGGACGAAGAGTTGGAGGAGTGGGTGTGGGTGACCTCGCCGGCGTGGGAGACCACAACCTATCTGTACTCGTCGCGCAACGAACTGACCAAGACGACGTTCGAGGGGACGGACGACACGATCTATACGTATGATCTGCGCGGTAACCTCACCAAGAAAGGCTCGACCGAGTATTACTGGGATGGCCAGGATCACCTGACCAAGGTGGTGAAGGGCGGCACCACCACGCAGTACAAATATGACCTCATGGGCCGGCGGGTCGGAAAGAAACTGAACAGCGGCGCGTGGAATTGGTACTTTTATGACGGCCTCAAGGTGATCGCTGAGGGAACCAGCACGACGAATAAGATATATTACATGAACGCGCCCCCCCCATTGGCGGCATTATCAGCCGCGACCAGAACGGCACGGCGCTATATTACCACTATGACCGCCTGGGCAACGTCGTCGCCGTGACCTCCGGCGGCGGTAACCTTGTGGACATCTACTGCATGGACGCCTTCGGCAACGTCCTCCAGGCCGCCGACTCGTACAAGGGCTGCCCCGAGGGCGGGTCGTCCTCGCAACCCTACCGTGTGGCTCCAAAGGAAGGAGACCCACGACGTCGGTCTGTGCTGCGATCTCACTTTCTTCGAACGCCGTCAGGGGCGTACATTCTTGTTCTGAAGCCGCTTCTTAGGGGACACATGCGCTCTCCTTTGGTAAAGAATCCACGCTAAGCACAGCCACGGGACCACCTTTCGGTTCCTTGACTCCTGGGTCCGCCTGCGCCTGCGCCGTATGCTGCGCAAGCAACAGGGCGGCAAAGGCCGGGGTCAAGGCGCCGACAATGAGCGCTGGCCCAATTCCTACTTCGAGGCTCTCGGGCTGTTCTCGCCAGGCACCGCCCGGAAGCGGCTCCGTCAACCCGCTTGACGGGAAGACCACCAACTGGAGAGCCGGATGCGGGAGACCTGCACGTCCGGTTCGGAGGGAGCGGGGACCGCTCGGACCGGCTCCGCCGGTCCTCCCCAGCCCTATCAAACCGGATTTGCCGGGGGAACTGGGGCTACAGGGCGAATTCCTTGATCTTTCGCTGGAGGGTACGGCGGCTGATCCCCAGCCGCTTGGCCGCTTGGGTGACGTTGCCATCGCAGAGGAGCATGGTCTGGCGAATGACCTCTTTCTCGACTTCGTCGAGTTTGGTTGCCGGCCCGACGGGCAAGGTCCAGCCCTCACCGGAGCCCGCCACCTGGAGCGAGGGCGGAAGATCCTGGACCGTGATTTCGTCATTCTTGTGGAAGAGAAACGCGTTCTCGATCGTGTTGTGGAGTTCGCGCACGTTGCCCGGCCACTGGTAGGCCATCAGTCGAGCCATGACTTCGGGCGACACTCGGGGGGGCTCCTTTCGGCCGGCCTCGCGTGCGAACTCGTTGAGGAAGGCCCGCACCAGCAGCGGGATGTCGCCGGCGCGCTCGCGCAGCGGAGGGACACGCAACGTCACGACCTTGAGCCGATAGTAGAGGTCGTCGCGGAAACGCCCGGCGGCCACCGCCTGTTCGAGATTGCGATTGGTGGCGGCGATCAGACGGACGCGGACGGTCACCATTTCCTGTCCGCCGACGCGCATGAACTCGTGCGTCTCCAGCACCCGCAGCAACGTCACCTGCATGGACAGAGGGATCTCGCCGATTTCATCGAGGAACAGGGTCCCGCCGTCGGCCAACTCGAAGCGGCCCGGCTTGCGCGCCACCGCGCCGGTGAAGGCGCCCTTTTCGTGGCCGAACAGCTCGCTTTCGATCAAGGTCTCGGGCAACGCGGCGCAGTGGACCGGCACGAAGGGCCCGCGGCGATGCGGACTGTTCTGGTGAATCGCCCGAGCCATCAGCTCCTTGCCCGTTCCGCTCTCGCCTTCGATCAGCACCGTGGCCTGGCTGGGGGCGATCCGGCGCAGCTGGTCGAAGAGCGCGTGCATGGGCGGCGAATCGCCGACGATCCCCTCGAAGCCGAACTTTTGATCCAGTTGCGCGCGGAGTTCCGCGTTCTCGACCTCGAGGCGGCGTTTCTCCATGGCGCGCTCGACTTGGAGGCGCAGCTCCGAGAGGTTGATCGGCTTGGTCAGATAGTTGAACGCTCCGCTCTGGAGCGCCTCGACGGCCGAGGGAATGGTCCCGAAGGCGGTCAACAGAAGCACGGGGGGCGCGGGCTGTTTCCGCATGGCGGCGCGCAGAACCGCCAGTCCGTCGGCTTTGCCCTCGCCCATCTTCTGGTCGGTGACCACGACGTCGACGGGCTCTTCGTCGAGCAGCTGGAGGGCCTGCTCGCCGCTGTTGGCGGGCAACACGCGATAGTGGCTGCGCACAAACGCCAGTTCCAGCGCCTGAAGATTGCCGGCATCGTCATCAACAAGTAACAGCGTCTGCTGCATCGGCTTCTTCCATCTTCATGCGATCCGACTTTGCATTTTCGATTTTGGATTCTCGAATCGCACGCCGGCGAAACCGCTGCGCAATCCGTCCTCCGATAGAGTCGTCCATAAGCCCGAACGCGAGCACCTTCCCCCGCTTTCACTAATCCGAAATCCAAAATCGAAAATCCAAAATCTATTCCTCCTGCGTCGAGCCGCTTTCCCCAGTCGGCAGGGCGACCAAAGCGGGCTCCGGCGACCGATAGGGCGAAAACGTCACGTTGTCCGGATGGAGAATGCCGCCCGAAACGATGAACTTGACCCCTTCTTCCATCGTCAGATCGGTTTCCCAAACCTGGCTTCGCGGCAACAGGACCAGATAGCCCGACGTGGGGTTGGGCGTGGTGGCCACGAAGACGTTTACGAAGGGTTCGGACAAGCCGACGAGGGGGGTTTCGCCCGTCGCGAAAGCAATCGCCTTGATGCCCGGGTACGGGAAGTCAATCAGGACCACCTTTTTCAGTGCGCCTTTCGACGGCATCGCCACGGTCTCGACGATCTGCTTGCTCGTTTTGTAGAAGAATTTGACGAACGGAATCCGCTCCACCAGATGTTCGGCCAAACTGATCAGCCGCCGCACCGCCGCACGCGAGGTGATCAATCCGAACAGATAGAGAGAGGCCAAGACCACGAGAATGGACGTCACCAGCCCGACCGCTTTGTAGCCCGCGTGCTCGGGGTCCATGCCCCATCCGGTCAGGGCCGGCCGGATGCTCGGCTCGACATGGGTGTAAATGGATCCGAGGAAGAAGTTCAGGAACCACAGCGTCGTGGCGATAGGAACCAGGAACAGGATGCCCGTGATGATCCGGCGGCGGATAATGGCCCGGCTGCGCGCCCAGTAGCTCTGGGGCTTGGCGGGCGGCTCGCGTTCCCTTTTTTCCACGGCCGTGAAGAGTTGTTGGAGCCGTCCCGGTTTCTTCTCTTCAACCATTTTCACGCTCGCTTTTCGAGGATGTCCACTTTTCGCCAGTCTGATTCTGGCCCCGCCAACTCCCGCAGCGCAATGAGCAATGAACGGAAACTCGTGCTAATTCTCCCCCTCCTCTATCGTTGCGCTGCCGCACCCTTCATCCTTCCGCCTTCATCCTTCCCTTTTCATTCAGCGCTGCTTTTCCACCGCTCCCATTCTCAAGGGGAGTTGAATGTCCACCACGCACCCCCAGCCGTCGCGTGAATCAATGGAAATCGTACCGCCGTGGCGCGTGACAATCTGGCGCGCAATCGCCAGGCCAAAGCCGGAACCTCCCGGTCGCGTGGAGTGAAACACCTCGAAAACCTGCTCACGCCGTTCGGGCGGAATCCCCGGCCCGGTGTCGCAAATCTCGATCCGGCACTGGCCGTCTTCGACCCGACAAGCGACCACCACGCGCCGGTCGGCCCCCCCTTCGAGCGCCTGGACGGCGTTGAGCATGACGTTCCAGAAGACCTGGCGGAGCGCCGTCGCGTCGGCCAGGGTCACACAGGACCGGTCGCCCTCGAACCGATAGTGGACGTTGCGCTGCCGCATGTCGGGTTCCAGCAGCGTGGCGGTCTCGTGAAGCACCGCCACCAGGTCGGTCATTTCCACGCGGGACGGAGTGGGCAGGGCGAATTGCAGGAAACTGGTCAGCGTGGCATTGAGACGACGGATTTCCGACTTGAGCAAGTCGAGGATCTTGCGCGTCCGCTCGCCTGAATCGGGCTGGGGATCGGCCAGCTCTTCGCCCACCACGTCGAGATTCAGGCTCAGCGCATTGAGCGGATTGCGAATCTCGTGGGCCAGCCCCGAGGCCAGGGTTCCGACGTAAGCCATCCGATCGAGTCTTTCGTGGGCGCGCTCGCGCTCGAGATGCCGCCGGAACACGTGCCAGAGAAACCAGAGCGTGGCCGCCAGCAGGAGCGACGATCCCGCGCTCAAGGCCAGCAGCCACCGAGTGATTTCGCGACTCTCCTTGTGGATCTCGCTGAGCAGGACCCCGGGCACGTATTTCACCTCGATGTCGCCGACGGGCTGGCCCCCGCGCAGGATCGGCCGTCGTGCCGTCGCCACATCGGTGGTGCCGATCGTTTCCGCCTGAATCCGCAGGTCCTTGGCGAAATCGGGATTGAGCTGATAGGTGACGCGCCCGTTCTGGTCGTAGCTCAGGTAGACGATCACGCGGTTGTTGCTGTCGGCCAGGACCAGCCCGACCGCCTGACGGAAGCGTGGATTTTCGCGGAGCGCGGCGACGTCGGCCGTTTTCTCTTCTTCGAGCAGCCTCGCCAGGTGCCCCACGCGCTGCTCGACCAGCTCCTGGGCGCGCCCCACGATCTGACGCTTTCGCGCCTCGACCGCAATGACCGTCACCAGCGTCAGACAAAAAGCCAGAAGGACGACACACGCCAGGCCGAAGAAGATGACCTTGGCCCGAAGCGATGGAGACCCTGTTGTAAGTGTGGGATTCATGGGGTACTTGGATTGCTCAAGTTGCGAAACATCTCATTTGACGGGGTGCGAGCGAGAATCATGCACATGGGGATGGTAAAAAACTGGTCCGCGACGGTTCTCTCTCCTTCCACCCAGTTCACTGATTCTGCCCGTTCCAGGGCCAAACTGTCAATTCCAATCCTCATTGCGGCGAATTCGGGGAGGGAGTTGCGAAAAGTGAAGTGGCGCGGGCTGTTAGCCTGTGAATCGTGTGGAGATCAGACAAATGCCCCCCATGCACCAGGCGATCCGGACGCCAGCCGAGCTCGAACGTCGCTTTTCGCAACTCCCTCGAATTCGGGTGAAGGCCCCCTCCCCCTATCTACGCGTTTCACGTTCTTGCCGTGTGTTGGTCCGTACGGGACTAACACAAAACCCGCGAGGACAAGGGTGCTAAACACATACTTCAGGCGGCACGATGCCCCGCTAAAGCGGCAACTACGAGCCTGCCTCAGTCGTTCATGTGCCGGTCAATGAAGGACTGGATTTGGGCGTAGCGTTTGCTCCAAAACTCCTGCTCGCGCCGCTTGCGATCGGCCAGAAACGCGTCGTGTTTCCCCTTCAGATGAGCACCGGTATACTCGGCGAACACCTCCGATGCCAGCCGGCGGTCATGCGCGGCGGGCTTGGGTGGCGGCGGAGGAGGGGGCGGCGGTGGCGCTGGCGGGATGGCTTCGGCGGGTGCTCGCCGCGCCGCCTCGACCAGCCGCTCCATTTCCCGCGCGGTATGCGATTTGGGGCGGACGGTGTGGCCGCTTTCGCGCGTGAAATAGTCAATGTTGTCGAGCAGGCGGATGGGATCAAACGGTTTGTTGAGAAAGAGGTTGCAGCCGGCCTCGAAGCCGCGCCGAGCCGCGTCTTTGCCCCGTTCGGCCGTGAGGAAAAAAACGGGAATATTGGCGAAAGCGGACTGACGGCGGATGGCCTCGACCGTCGCATAGCCATCCAGCACGGGCATGAGAATGTCGCAGATCACGAAGTCCGGCTCGCAGGCGTTGATGATTTTCAGCGCCTCGACCCCGCTTTCCGCCGTGACGACCTCATGCTTGGTGGAAAACGCCGTGCGCAACACGACCAGGACGTCGGGTTCATCGTCAATGCAGAGGATCCGCCACTTGGCCCTTGGCGGGCCGGCGGGCTGACTCGCGCTCTTGTCCGGACCACTCATCCTTTTCTCCCTCTCTATTTCTGATTCTCAGAAGCGCTCGGATCCTACAACAGCGCTCCGACAGAATGCCAGAGTTTTAACACTGGGTGAGACCGAGATAATTGTCTCTCCAGGGCAGGGGCCGGGCGCAGTTCGTTGTTCCGTATGATCGCCGAAATCGGCGAAATCGGCGGTTCCTTCTCGGTCGTTGGATAGGAAAGGCAACCCTAAAATCCAGCGGAATCGGCTTTTTTCGACTTGCAATTTGGTGCCCGCTCGCACGAAAAGTACCCATCACGTCGCGCAACTCGAATGGGCCGCCGTCCATGCTCAAGATCTACAACACCCTGACGCGCCGCAAGGACGAGTTCCAACCTCTCAACCCGCCTCGCGTTGCATTTTACAACTGCGGCCCGACGGTGTATGATTATTCCCACATCGGCAACGCGCGCAATTTCGTTCTGGCCGATTTGATCCGCCGTTACTTGCGCTTCAGAGGCTACGAGGTCAAATTCGTTCAGAATATCACCGACCTTGACGACAAGATCATCAAACGCGCGAACGCCGAGGGGCGACCGACCACCGAGATCGTCGAGCAATTCACACGCGCCTATTTCGAGCACATCGCGGCGCTGGGCGTCGAGCGGGCCGACCTCTGCCCGCGCGCGACCGAACACATCCCGCAGATGATCGCCTTCATCCAGCGATTGATTGACCGGGGGTTCGCCTATGCGGTGGACGGCGACGTGTTCTATCGCGTCGGGCGGTTTGAGGGATATGGCAAACTCTCGGGCAAGAAGCTCGAGGATTTGCGCGAGGGCGAACGCGTCGAGGTTGACCCGCGCAAAGAGAACCCCATGGACTTTGCCCTCTGGAAAGCGGCCAAGCCCGGCGAGCCGACGTGGGAGAGCCCGTGGGGACCGGGGCGGCCCGGATGGCATATCGAGTGCTCCGTGATGGCCATGACGCACCTCGGCGAGACGGTGGACATTCATTCGGGCGGCTCCGACCTGGTGTTTCCTCATCACGAAAACGAAATCGCGCAGTCGGAGGCGGCGACCGGAAAGCCGTTCGTGCGCTACTGGATTCACAACGCGTTTCTCAACATCGGCGGCGAGAAGATGTCCAAGTCGCTGGGCAACATCGTGACCATGGACCAGGTGCTCGCGAAGTATCCGCCGATGGTCGTGCGCTACTTCTTCCTGTCGGCCCACTATCGCCAACCCATGGACTATGGCCCGGAGAGCCTCGAAGAGTCGCGCAAGGCGCTGGATCGGCTGGTCAGAGGACTGGAGACGATCGGGAAGGTCCTGGCGCTCACGTCGCCCGCGGGCGAGACGCTCTCCAAGCCGGCGACGAAGGAAGACGACGAGGCGCTGGCGGCGATCCGCGAGCGGTTTTGCGAATATATGGACGATGACTTCAACACGCCGCGGGCGCTAAGCGTCCTGTTCGATGCGGTGGCGAGTTTGCACGAAAAGCGCAAGCAGTTTGACAATCCGAAAGACGGGATCAGGATGAGGGCTTATGCGCGGGCAGCCGTGGCGCTGATCCGCGAACTGGGGGGCGTGCTGGGACTGGATTTCATCGGCGACGCGGGCGCATTGCGCGTTGACCTGCTCGTAGATACCATAAGAGCTGTCCTTCGAGAGTTATCCGATATGCAGGAGGAGGAGATCATCGCCCACCTCTGCCAGCGCCTTAACGACCTTGGTTTTGCTGTGATAAGAGAACCCGCGATGCCATCACCCGATGGCAACAAGAGTACTGTTGTTAGACCTGATTTGCGGGTGACGGACAGGTTGCTCCAGGGAGGACGTTTTCCAGAAAAGCTGATCGCCGTGTTGATTGAGGTTCGCAACGAGGGGCGGCAGCGGAAATCCTTTGTCATTGCGGATAGCATTCGGTCACACTTAAGCGACGTCGGGATCATCCTCGAAGACTATCGCGCCGGAACGCTGTGGAGACAAGAATGAAGCAACCTCTTTGCCACAAAGACACAAAGGCACAAAGGGGAGCGGGTGTTTCTTCGTGTCTTTGTGCCTTTGTGGTGAATGTCTTTCTTCTCGGGATGTGGATATGAAACTCACGCCGTCTATGGAAACGTTGATCGCGGAGCTGACCAAGCTGCCGACGATCGGCCGCAAAAGCGCCCAGCGATTGGCGTTTCATCTGCTGCGATGCGACCGCGCCGAAGCACGCGCGCTGGCCGCCGCGATCGAGCGCATGCGCGAAACGGTGAGGTTTTGCGAACGCTGTGGCAATATCGCCGAGGCGCCACTGTGCGCCATTTGCAGCGACCCCGGACGCGACGGCTCGGTCATCTGCGTGGTCGAGGAAGTGACCGACCTTGTGGCCTTCGAGCGCCCCTCCACCTATCGCGGCCTCTATCACGTTCTCGGCGGTTGCCTCTCGCCGCTCCACGGCGTGACGCCCGAAAAGTTGTCCCTCGCCTCGTTGATGGAACGGCTGCGGTCGGGCGAGGTGCGGGAACTCATCATCGCGACCAATCCCAGCGTGGACGGCGAAGCGACGGCGCTCTACCTGGCGCGACTGGCGCGGCCACTCGGCGTTCGCGTCACGCGAATCGGTATGGGCATTCCGATCGGCAGCTCTGTCGAATTCGCCGACGAGGTGACGATACAAAAGGCATTAGAAGGGCGGCGGGAAATTGAACCCTGAACCGATTACGGATTGCGGAGTAGAACACTTCTGGGGTCAGGGACAAGGAAGCCCACAAAAGTGCGGTACCCCGCTGAGGCGGCCCAAGGCCGCCAGCGGTGTGGACGTGTGGAGCTACCAACAGCACGGCTCCTACTCTGGAATACCCTTTGGATCCACATACGTTGTCCCACAAATGCTACACCGGTAAACAACAGCCTCACCCACCTCGCCAAGGGGATGAACCGTTTTGTTCGTACAGTTGGTGCAGGCGAAACCCTTCCGCGGGCGCCCAGCTCGCGGAGACTCGAATGGGGTCCACGACATTGCACGGCACTTTCTGCATTGCCACACCCCCGTGGCATTGTCCATCGTGTACCGCCCACATTTTGTACAGCGGCGACCCTTACCGGTCATAGGACTCTCCTTCCGCCTCTTTGCTTGCCGAACATGATCCTGATCGTTGTCACTTCTCCTGTCCGGCTGCAATACCTCTGATGATCTCAAGGATCTGTGGCGAACCGACAGCTTCAGGCTCGTTTGTCAGATAACCGCTGACTTGCTGCGAGAAGATACACTTGGTTGTCTGCAGTAACACGGCATTCTTGGTTTGCTGATCCAACGCAGATCTGATGAATACCTCGAAGGTCTTGAGGGCGTTGGATCGATGCCCACTTACGATCTGATTGTGGCGATGGGCACGATACATGCGACCGCTCCATATAACTGCAGAAAGGAGTAGCGAGACGAAGATGACCCTCCCCACCGCGAATTGTATGCTTTGTGGGGCGGAGAACGCTTGGAACGCTGTCAACGAGGCGTGCACAAACTCATGCCAGATCAGGACAGCGGTAACAGCAAAAAGAACAATTGTTACAAACAGCCATCCGTATCCTGCCATCCGGTGAGTGTCTGCATCCTGTTGGAAATATACAGCATATCTAGAAACGGCTTGTTCCTGAACAGCCTGCTTTGCACTGTCTCGCATCTTCTCCATCTCCGCGAGAAGGGCATCGGCTTGCCGGATCCGTTCCGAAATTCTTTCTAGACCTGCCGCCCTAGTCGAAGAATAGCCCAAGAAAAGCGCTAGATCGTTAAAATAATCCTGATAGTAAGTCGCGAGGTTGTTGGAAAGGCGGTCGCGTTCCGAAGCACTCGCCGTATTTGGGCTCAATCGCGATATCTCGGTGAAGAGGCTAAACACACTTCGAGCAAACTCCTCGACTCGTTTGAGCATTCGTGCAGGGAGAAGGGAGAGCTCTGACTGGGCAAGGGCCCGGGTCATCTGGAAAGTCAATTCTATGTTGGGACGTGCCTGCGCAAACGCAAAGGCACCCAGCTCCTTGCGGAGTAGGCTTTCGATATCCAATGCGTTCACCCTGGCTAGGATATCTACAACGGGCTTCTCCCTCTCTGATATCGCCGACATCTTTCTGCCTCCCACATGCTGTTTTTCCCCCACCTTAGCCCCTACAGGAAACATACCCGGAAGCCGGACAAATCACCGGGCAGTATCCATTGCTCTCGCCATTTCGCTCAACCGCCTCAGGCCGCCTCTCATTTCCATCAAAGAAGAGACAAGCAACCCCAAAGCGTTCCTGCCACAGGAAGTATGCATCCAAGAACCAAAATACAACCACAGGGAGAAAACCAAGCCAAATCTGATGTTCGGCCCTCTTTAGCAGCAACGTTCCAACCCCAAGGGTTACAGCCCATCCTTTTATTACGAATGAGTTAAGCGCCATTCGCTTTATGATGTCCTGAATTATCTCAACCTCCTTCATCATACATTCCTTAAGTGTTTCCCTATCCTCCATTGGCCATCCCCCCTTTTGTTTTTCAGACGGACTCATCTCTCCCAACGCTCATCCGGCGCCGCAATTTGTGTCCTGGTATTAAGGGGTATCTCCGGGCACCAGCCCTTGCATCTCCGCCAAGAGAAACGGTACATCTTCGGTTACGGTTTTCCAAACCAACCGCCAATTGATTTTGTCATATTCATGAATCAACCGATTTCGCATGGCGGCAATTTGCCGCCATGGAACGGAGGGCCGTTGGGCGCGGAATTCCTCGGGCAACCGATTCACCGCCTCGCCGATTACCAGAAGCTGGCTGACCACTGCCCAGTGTTTCTCTTCGTTGGTCCGAAACGACTTTTCGTCAGTTCCTTGCATGAATCGCAAGATTCTGCGGCAAGCTAGGACAATGTCAAGAATGGCCGCGGCGTCATCGGGCATAGATGGTTCTCGCCGTAGAAAGGATGCTCCGTCGTCGAATCCAATTCTCGCTCTGTTCCACAACCTGTCTTTCAATCAAATCCACCGGACGTCCCAGCAACCCGCCAAGTTCTTGTTCGGCTCGGATCAGATCCAGAAGCCCCCAATCGGCTTCGGGCGCAAACACCACCAGGCAATCAATGTCGCTTGCAGGCCCAAAATCTCCCCGCAGCACCGATCCAAAAAGCGAAAACTCCCGGATTTTCCACTTCTGGCAGAACGTTTCTATCTTGTCCTCCGGGATTTCGATCGCTGCGTTGGCCATCCCACACTCTCCCGTTCACCTTTTCAACGTTGGAACCCTACGCCATCAATTGCCCCGGCGCAATCACAAATTCAGATGTTCCCACAGATCGTCAATCCGCTTTTTGACCTCCGGCGACATGCGGATTTCGTCGGGCCAGGGGCGCGTGAAGCCTTCGTCGGCCGACTTGCGGGTGGCGTCAACGCCGACCTTCGAACCGAAGTTGGGCAGGCGCGAGGCGTGATCGAGCGTGTCCACCGGCCCCAGCACGAATTCGAGGTCGCGCTGCGGGTCAATGTGGTTGAGCGCCTTCCAGGCCACTTCCTCCGGATCATGAACATTCACGTCCTCGTCCACGACCACGATCACCTTGGTCGTCGTCATCTGGCCCAGCCCCCACAGGCCGTGCATGACCTTTCGCGCGTGGCCGGGATAGCGCTTGCGGATGGAGACGAGCAGCAGGTTGTGGAACACGCCCGCAAACGGCATGTGGAGGTCCACGATCTCGGGCAGCAGGCGCCGAATGACCGGCAGGAACAGTCGCTCAATCGCCTCGCCCATGAAACAATCTTCCATCGGCGGCCGGCCGACGACTGTCGCGTGATAGATCGGATCGCGCCGGAGTGTGACGCAGGTGAGGTGGAAAACCGGATAGTCGTCGGCCAGCGAATAGAAGCCGGTGTGATCGCCGAAGGGGCCTTCGCGGCGGCGCTCGTCCGGCTCGACGTAGCCCTCGAAGACGATTTCCGATTCGGCGGGAACGAGGATGTTGCTCGTGCGGCTCTTGACCATGCGCACGCCGTGCCTGCGGATGAGGCCCGCGAGCAGCATCTCGTCGGTGTCGGGCGGCAGAGGGCAGGCGGCCGCAAAAACAACCACCGGATCGCAACCGACGGCCACCGAAACGGGCAAACGTTCAGCGCGCGCCACCGCTTTTTGGTGATGCTGAGCGCCGCCCTTGTGAATCTGCCAGTGCATGCCCGAAGTCGTCTCGTCAAAAATCTGCATGCGATACATGCCGCAGTTGGGACGGCCGGTTTCGGGATCGCGCGTGAACACCAGCGGCAGCGTGACGTAGGGGCCGCCGTCGCCGGGCCAGCACGTCAGGATCGGAAACGGCGCGAACGACGGCGGGTCGAGCACGACTTCCTGGCAGGGCGCGTCGTGGACGACCGTCGGCAGCGCGTCGGCAACCTGCTTGAGGCGCGGGAGCATTTTGAGCTTGTCGAGAAACGTCGGCGCTTCGTTCCGATCGAGCAGCGAGAGATAGTTTTCGGTGATGTCGGAGATGGCCTCGCTGCCGAGCACCAGCTGCATGCGCCGGCGCGTGCCCATCGCGTTCATCAGGACGGGAATGTCGTAGCCGGTTGGTTTTTCAAAGAGGAGCGCGGGGCCGCCCTGTTTGATCACGCGGTCGGCAATCTCGGTCATCTCCAGGCGAGGATTGACGGCCACGCGAATGCGACGCAGCTCGCCTTGGCGTTCGAGGTGGGAGATAAATCCTTGGAGATGCTCGAATCTCACGGAATCGTGTCCCGAGAATTAGGAATGCTATCGTCGCGAGGACCGGCGGACGGGTCTGAGCCCGATCCCCCATATCCTGAGAAGGTCGCGGCATCCTTTCTCGAATGATCGGGTAAAGTCAACCATTTCAGAACCAGACAGAGTCCAAGAGAGCCGGTCATGAGTGCACGGGGCAAGGATTATCGGCACGATCTTGTCTCGGAAATGGGTTTGCTGGAGGGCATATACGAGCTCTCTTTTCACCCAGACGGAGTCAACGGAATTGGGGGAAAGTATGACAATAAACCAGTCGCAACGCTTAAAGGCGGTGCCAATCTCATCATGCCATTCCTGTCCACCGATGATGTTCGTGCGACTATACCAGGCGGGGATGCCGTGGCGCCGAAGGGCCTCGGCCAAGCGATCTGCGAACTTCCGATCCTTGGACGAATGTGACAAGAAGATTTCTCGGGGCAGCATACCAGTCGCCGCGCATCAGGCAAGAATGGAACTCCGCGTGACAAATTTCAACCGACAGCGAGCCTGTTACTTCATGAAAGTGTTCAATGTGGGTTAGCGTCTTCCCCCAACGGCCGGCGACGCGCTTTCTTTGTGGGGGCGCCTATGCGGCCTTTCAGACCTCTTGCGAGTCGGTCTCTTCTCCGAAGCTTTCCGAAGCGCCATAGCAATGCGCTCGACAGCATCCTGTTCCTTTTCTGGGTTCGTGAGGTTGACTACATTCAGACGCCAAAGAATCCATGGCACGTCATTCTTAGGGATATTCCTTAGGGGACCGACCACAACGGGGATCAATCTCCCGCTGAACTTCTTCCCGCCCAGCGCGTACTCGATTTCCCTTCGCACGGAATCCGACTGGAACGCTCTGGGAGTAATCAAGACGACCATCGCCTCGGCCTGCTCTAACGCCTCTGACAACTTCTGCGCCCAATTGTCGCCCGGAAAGATGTCGCGGTCGTCCCAAACGTCCAGGCCACTCTTGCGGAGCCCGTCGGCAACCCTTCTGGCCAGAACTTCGTCCTGGCAGGAATGGCTGATAAAGACTTTCACGATTTGCTCACCTCACGCGGAACACCCTTTACTATCCGCGCTCTGGCGGCTGCGATGCAACGGAAAAATGACATGGGGCCGCAGAAGCCCGGAAGATCCTGAGACAGCACGGATTAGCAAGTCAAGGCGTCTGGTGGGTTCCAAAGGAATCGGCCAGGATAGTCGCCACGTTGTTGGACACTTCGAGAAAGCCGCCGACAATCTGATATTCACGACTTTCGTCGGCCTGGCGGACGGTTAGTCGTCCCGACGCGAGCGTGGTGAGCAACGGCGCGTGATGGGCCAGTACACCAAGGTAGCCCAACGTTCCCGGGACGATGACCGAACTCACCGTCTCGTCGAGAACAATCCGTTCGGGCGTGACGACTTGTAGTTTGAAGTCAGCCATGGTTCACCAAGTCAAAAGTCAAAAGGGGAAAGTGCAACCTGAAATGCCCTTCTGCCAATTGCCCATTTCCCTCCGTTCTGAACCCTGAACCCCGAACCCTAAACCCTGAACCCCGAACCCCATCCCCGACACCCGGCTTTCTCTCGCCTCTGACTTCTGTTTTCGTCATCCCCTCATCTTTTCGGCTTGCGCCACGACGTCCTCGATCCCGCCGCACATATAGAACGCCTGCTCGGGAAGGTCGTCCATTTCGCCATTCACGATCTTCTGGAAGCTTTTGATCGTGTCTTCGAGTTTGACAGATTTGCCCGGGCGGCCGGTGAACTCCTGGGCGACGAAAAAGGGCTGCGAGAGATATTTCTGGATGCGGCGCGCGCGGCCCACGATGACTTTGTCTTCGTCCGAGAGTTCATCCACACCGAGAATCGCGATGATGTCCTGGAGGTCTCTGTAGCGCTGGAGAACCTGCTGGACGCGGCGCGCCGTCTGATAGTGCTCGGCGCCGACGATGTTCGGATCGAGAATGCGCGAGGTCGAGTCGAGCGGGTCCACGGCCGGATAGATGCCCAACTCGGAGATCTGCCGCGAAAGGACCGTGGTCGCGTCGAGATGGGTAAAGGTCGTGGCCGGCGCCGGGTCGGTCAGGTCGTCGGCGGGAACGTAGATCGCCTGCACCGACGTGATCGAACCGCGCTTGGTCGAAGTGATCCGCTCCTGCAAGACGCCGAGCTCGGTGGCCAGCGTCGGCTGATAGCCCACCGCCGAGGGCATGCGCCCCAGCAGCGCGGAGACTTCGCTTCCCGCCTGGACGAAACGGAAAATGTTGTCAATGAACAAGAGGACGTCCATGCCCATTTCGTCGCGGAAAAATTCGGCCATCGTGAGGGCCGCCAGACCCACGCGCAAGCGCGCTCCGGGCGGCTCGTTCATCTGGCCGAACACCAGCGTCGCGCGCGATTTGCTCGGGTCGTCCTTGTTGATCACGCCCGACCGATTCATCTCCAGCCATAGGTCGTTGCCTTCGCGGGTGCGCTCGCCGACGCCGCCGAACACCGAATAGCCGCCATGTTCCTGAGCGATGTTGTGGATCAGCTCCATGATGATGACGGTTTTGCCGACTCCCGCGCCGCCGAACAGGCCGATCTTGCCGCCCTTCGGATAGGGCGCGAGGAGGTCAATGACCTTGAGGCCGGTTTCGAAAATCTCCACCGCCGGGACTTGTTCTTCGAGATGCGGAGGCTCACGATGGATGGGCAGTCGCTGTTCCGGATGCGGCAACGCCCCGCGTTCGTCGAGCACGTCACCCAGCAGGTTGAAGATATGGCCGAGGGTCTGTTCCCCGACCGGCACGGTGATCGGGCTGCCCGTGTCCACCGCCTTCATGCCGCGTACCAGGCCGTCGGTGGATTGCATCGAAATGCAGCGCACCAGGTTGTTGCCGAGATGTTGGGCCACCTCGACCGTGATATGGATTTTTCGCTGGTCGTCATCAATGCGAACGGCGTTGAGAATTTGCGGCAACGCACCGGCCGGAAACTCCAGATCCACCGTTGGACCGATCACCCGTCGAACTTGTCCTTCTGCCATTTATCCCGTCACCCCGTGTTTCGGATTAGAGTCCATTTCGTCCATCCCGTCCATTTCGTCCGCTTCGTCCAATTCTCAAGTCGTCAGCGCTTCGGCGCCGCCCATGATTTCGCCGATCTCCTTGGTGATGGCGGCCTGGCGGGCCTTGTTCGTGCGAAGCGTGATGGCGTCAATCAGCTCGCTGCAGTTACTCGATGCATTGTTCATGGCGATCATCCGCACGCTGTGCTCGGCGGTCAGCGCTTCGGCCAGCACGGCATGCAGGCGCGATTCGCAGTAGCGCGGCAGCAATTGGGCAAACACCTCTTCGCGCGAGGGCTCGAAGATATACTCGGTGACGATCGGCGTGGTCTCGACCCATCCCATCGCGGCGGGATCGAGCGGCAGGAACTTCTCCACGCGGCTGGCGAACGTGGCGGCCGAGGCGGGCGTGTTGTAGCAGAGATAGACCGCATCCGTCGCCCCGGTCGAATAGCGCTGCTGGAGGTGCGTGGCCAGGGTCCGCATGGTTTCGAAATCCACGCGCCCGCGCAAATCAACCACCTGGTCGAGGAGTCTCCATCCGCGACGGAGGAAGTGATCGCGGCCTCGCTTGCCGATGCAGCTGAGCTGGACGTTGGCCTTGCCCCAGCGCGCCAGGAAACGCTCGGCGTCGCGAATGAGGTTGGCGTTGAACGCTCCGCAGAGACGCCGATCGCTGGTGAAGAGGACCAACTCGATCCGTTCCTCTTCGCGTTTGGCGAACAGCGGATGGGCCAGCTCGCCGGACACACTTGCCGCCACCCGGCTCAGCAGCGCCTTGATTTTTTCGGCGTAAGGGCGCGCGGCGTTCCAGGCGGCCCGGGTGCGGCGCAATTTGGCCGCCGAGACCATGGCCATGGCCCGGGTGACCTTCATGGTGTTGCGGATCGCCCGCACCCGCCGCCGCAGATTTCGCAGGATCTCAGCCATCAGAAAACCCAATGATGAATGATGAATGATGAATGATGAACAGAAGCCTTCCAGTGGACAATAAGCTGTGATGATGACAGGACAACATCAAGATCTCATGGCCTCGTTTATTTTGCCCCTTCAATTCAACGTTCAAAACTAAGCACTCAAAACTGCTTTTGTTCATCCTTCATCCTTCCGTTCAGACTCCGTCTTCTTCCTCGTCCTTGACCTTGAAACCGCGCTTAAACTCCGCGGCCGCTTTCTGGAGTTTTTCGGCCAGCGGGTCGGACATTCGTTTCGTGGTTTCGATTTCGTGAATCACGTCCTGATAGTTCTGGTCCATGAATTTCCGCAACTCCGCCTCGAACCGTTGGATGGCCTCGGGCGGCACATCGTCGAGGAAGCCGTTGGTGCCCGCGAAGATGATGATCACCTGGTCGGCGAGCGAAAGCGGCTGATATTGCCCTTGCTTGAGAATCTCGGTCAGCACGCGACCGCGCGCGAGTTGCGCCAGAGTGGCCTTGTCGAGATCGGAGCCGAACTGGGCGAACGCGGCGAGCTCGCGATACTGCGCCATGTCAAGACGGAGCTTGCCGCCGACCGACTTCATCGCATGGGTTTGGGCGGCGCCGCCCACACGCGAAACCGACAAACCGACGTTGATGGCCGGCCGAATGCCCGCGTAAAACAGGTCGGGTTCGAGATAGATCTGGCCGTCGGTGATCGAGATCACGTTGGTCGGGATGTAGGCGGAAATGTCGCCCGCCTGGGTTTCGATGATGGGCAGGGCGGTGAGGCTGCCGCCGCCGAGGTCGTCGCGCAGTTTGGCGGCGCGCTCGAGCAGGCGGCTGTGCAGATAAAACACGTCGCCGGGATAGGCCTCGCGTCCCGGCGGGCGGCGCAGCAGCAGCGCCAGCTGGCGATAGGCCGCCGCATGCTTCGACAAGTCATCGTAGATGCAGAGAGCGTGTTTGCCGTTGTCGCGATAATACTCGCCAAACGCCGCGCCCGCATAGGGAGCGATGTATTGCAGGGAGGCGGCTTCCTCGGCGGGCGCGCAAACGATGGTCGTGTATTCCATCGCGCCGTGGCGCTTGAGGACGTCCACGAACGCCGCGACGCTCGACATCTTCTGGCCGATGGCCACGTAGATGCAGTGAACGTCGCCGCCGCGCTGGTTGATGATCGTGTCAATGGCGATGGCCGTCTTGCCGGTCTGGCGGTCGCCGATGATCAACTCGCGCTGGCCGCGGCCGATGGGGATCATCGAGTCAATGGCCTTGAGGCCGGTCATCAGCGGCTCTTTGACCGGCTGGCGCGACACCACGTTGGGGACGGGCGCTTCGATGGTGCGATATTCCTTGGCCACGATCGGACCTTCGCCGTCGAGCGGCTGGCCCAGCGGATCCACCACGCGCCCCAGAAGCGCCGGCCCGACGGGAACCGATGCGATCCGGCCGGTGGCGCGGACGGTGTCGCCTTCCTTGATGTTGCGGTCGGAGCCGAAAATGGCCGCGCCGACGCTGTGCTCCTCGAGGTTGAGGACCATGCCCATCATGCCGCCGGGGAATTCGAGCAACTCGCCCATCATGGCCTCGCTCAGGCCATAGATGCGCGCGATCGAGTCGCCGACGCTGAGGACCGTTCCCACCTTCTCCATCGCGAGTTCGTGCTCGTAGGTGAGCAACTCTTTCTCGATCACGCTGCTGATTTCTTCGGGTCGGAGTACCATGGTTTCTCTTCCCTGCCAGTGGGACAGGTTGGCAACCTGTCTTTTTGTGAACTTCACCCACAAGACTCTTTGCGGTTTGGGAGCACCTTCTTCGAATCTTCGGTACACGTTCACGTGCACGAGAATCCGGTCTCCCTGTTCTCGTAGCTTATTCCGGCGACCGTCTCCTTCAGGCAACAGGTTGACAACCTGTTCTAGCCAACGGCGACCGCCTTGAGGCGCTCGCGCAATTTCTGCAAATCGAACCGCAGGCTGCCGTCCAGCAAGCGGTCGCGGTATTTGAACACCACCCCTCCCAGAACGTTCGGGTTCACCCGATACCGAATATCGAACCGCAGCCCCAGGCGCTCTTCGAGCGCCTGGTGGAGAACGCGGCGCTGTTCGGGGGCCAGTTCCACGGCCGTCGTGACCGAAGCGGGAATAACCCCGCGCTTCTCCTCGACGAGATCGCAAACCAGCTGCAAAGTCTCATCCAGGTTTTCGATCCGATTGTTTTCGAGCATGACGTGGATGAAATTGAGCAGGAGCGTTTCGATACGACCGCGAAAGATGCGATCCATCACCTGATGCTTCGCGTCCTTGCGAATCCGTGGACTTTCGAGGAAATGCCGGATCCGCGAGTTCTCGCGAAAATACCGATAGAGCACGTTGGCTTGTTCAAAGATCTGATCGGTCGCGCCGGTGCGCGCGGCCGCGGCGAGGAGCGCGTCGGCATAGACATGTTGAACGGTCAGATCGTATTCCATTTTACCACTACCTCAATAAACGCTGAACGCTGAACGCTGAATTATGAATGATGACTGAAACGGGAAAACCCAGGTCCGTTCAGGAGCCCGGAACTCGCCTCTATTCATCGCTTGTCCGGGAGAGTATTCATTAAGATGCATATTCGTCCTTCATCACTTGCTTTTTCGTTCAGCGTTCATCGTTCAGCGTTGCTTTTCAGTTCTTCCCGGCGTTCTCGACAAAGAGGGCGATCAAGCGGTCGTGTTGTTCGCGGCTGACCGACTCGCGCAGGATGTGCTCAAGCGTGGTCATGGTCATGCGGATGATATCCTCTTTGAGTTGAGCCCGGGCCTTGTCGAGCTCGAGCTGCACGCTCTCTTTGGCCTTGCTGGTGATCGCGCGGGCATCGGCGTGCGCCCGCTCTCGAATTTCCTGGGCCACGCGGCGTCCCTCGCCGATCGCTTCCTGAATTCGTTCGTGCGCCTCCTGCTCGATGGTTCGCAAGCGGTTCTCATACTCCGCCCGCGACCGTTCGGTTTCGGCTTTCACGGCCTCGATCCGCTCGAACTCGCCGGCGATTCGTTCGCGACGCTCGTCGAGCAGACGGAGGATCGGTCCCCAGGCAAAGCGTTTCATGATGCCAAGGAAAATCAGGAACGCCACCAGTTGCGTCGCGATCTGCGAAATCGTTTTGAGCGTTTCGGGACTCATGGCCTTCTCACCCTCGAAAGATGCGGGTAGGACAGGTTGTCAACCTGTCCATCGTACCATTGAACCGACCGACGGCGGCCTTCCGACCGCACGCCGGGCTCTGGCCGGGCGACCGAAACCATTCAGCCCGCCGGCTACTTGGCCAAATAGATCGAGATCAGGGCATAGATCGTCAGCGCCTCGATGAACGCACAGCCGATGATCATGCTGACCAGGATCTTGCCCGACGCTTCGGGCTGGCGGCCCGTCGCCTCCATGGCCGCGGCCACGGCGCGGCCCAAGCCCAGTGCCGAGCCCAGCGCGGCGATCCCGAGTCCGATCGGGTACACGAAATTCAGTGCGGTTTGTGGATCCAACGCCATTGCTCATCCTCCAGATTCGTTTTAGGTGCTGTTATGTGAAACCACAGAACCACGGATTTCACAGATTGCACAGATTCGAGAGCCTGAAAATCCTGTGGTCCTTCTCTTCCGGTCTTCTCAACGCAAAGTCGAAAGCTCGAAGCACCAAACCCAAAACTCGAAACCCGCAATCCAAAATCGAAAATCCAAAATCAGTGTTGTGCCTCCTCGTCGTGCGGCAGCACCATCAGGAAATAGACCATCGAAAGCAGGGCAAACACCAGCGCCTGGACTCCTGAGGTCAGCAACGCCAGAAAGAAGAACGGCACCTGGAGCGGCAGCCCCACCCACGGATGGGCCCAGCCGAAAAGCCCCATCAGGCCCAACCCCAGCGTGGCAAAGACGCCCAACAGGATGTCTTCGCCCAGGATGTTGCCGAACAGACGCAGCGACAGCGAGATGGGCTTGATCAATTCGCCCAGAATGTGAAGCGGCAAGAGCATGCAGAGGCCCATCGCCCACATGAATAACTTCATGCCGAGACTCTCGCCCTGCGGCTCGCCCATCATGTGATAGAGATATCGAAACAGTCCGTTGCGTCGGACGGCGGTGAATTGGACGTAGAGGAAAGTGCATGCAGCCAGCGCGAACGTGGTTTGATAGACCGACGTCGGCGAGCGCAAGAACGGCACCAGCCCCATCAGGTTGCCGAGCAGGATAAACAGGAACAGACTGCCGAGATACGGGAGAAAGCGCCGGCCGTTTTTTTCGCCCAGGACGCCGCAGACCAGATCGCGAAACGCCTCGACGAACACCTCGACCAGCGCCTGGAAGCGGCCGGGACGCGTGAGCGAGGCGTGCTTGAGCCGCCGGGCCAGGACCGCCGCCGTTACGGCCACCATCAGGAGCGCGAAGAACTGGTTCTGGTAGGTGTGAATCGCTTCGGCAACGGTGAAGCGGACCGGGACCGTGATCGTGCGCCCGGTCTTGGGGCTGGTCCGCGTCACATCGAAGAGATGATACTCGCGTTGGGCGAACGGCAGCGTGGCGATGACATCCCAGCCGCTGGGAATCTCGGGCGGTTCGCCACCATGGCTTGCCTCATGGCCCGTGCCTTCGGCCCTGTGGGCCGTCGCCTGAGCGTGAGGGGCAGCCTCGTTGATTTCCGTCGTGGTCGCCAGCGTTGTTGTCGTTTCCGCCATCGCCAAGTCTGCTCTCAAAAGTGGCGCCGGCCGTTGGCCTTTGCCTTTTCCCTTATCAAAAGCTTTTTAAGAGTGGCATGGGCTGTTAGCCCGCGACTTTCACAGCCTGACAGCCTGCGCTACTTCCAGCCCTCACTTTCGACCCATCGCATCAACCAGGAATCGCCCCAGCGCTTTGAGGACGATGACCGCATAGGGAAGGGTGATTCCGCCAATCAGGGCGCTGGGACTCCACGGGGCCCAAAACAAATAGCAGAGGATCAATCCGTATAGAATCGGGATTTTCAAGCAGAAAAACACAACCAGGGCCAGACGACTTCCGTGTTGCAGCAGGCGGATCAGCACTTGCGCGAGCACCCAGAGATTGACGATGCTCCAGGCGGCGGCCAGCAGAAAGGACAGCGCCCACTCCGACCCGAGCTGGGCCCATCCGCACAGCCCCGCCAGCGCGGCCACCACGCCCGACGCTCTCAGCACCCGGTCTATGAATTGCTCGTCCATATTTTTCGTAGGACAGGTTGCCAACCTGTCCTACTCTTTCGTTTCGCGGAGAATTCGCCGAATGATCAGGATCGTCTGGTGCACACTTCCCGCCGCACCCAGCACCAGTCCGACGGTATGCCCCCATTCGACGTGGCCGAGCGCGCCGCCGATCCACCCGCCCACGAAATAGCCCGCGATCGGCCCGACGGCCATCACAAACGGCAGCGCGACGGCCAGGATCGCGACCCGCATCTGGCGGAAAACCGCCTGTTTCCTTTGATCTTTCCAGTCCATATTTCGAGTTTCAAGTTTCAGGTTCGAAAACCAGCTGCCTTTGTGAGATCACTCTCTAAGAATCCGGCAGGCGAGCTGGCGAAATCAACCAATTCCTTCCGGCGCTTGCCCCTGTGGAAGCAAAGCTCTTGACATTTCCTTTGTGCCCGTTCACCTCCTTAAGTGACAAAATCTTCGGCCGACCGCCAATCTATGCAGGAATTGTCCCAAATAACGGGCGAGGGTTTTCTTCCTGAACCGTGAAGCCTGAAGCCTGAAACGAGGTCTCGCCATGAAACAACTTGCCCTTCTTGCCCTCATCGCCGCCACGGTGCTAGCGGCATCGCAAACCCCCGATCCGTGGCCCCATTCGCGGATCGAGCAGGCCTTCAAGACGATTGAAAAGCAGAAAGCTCAGGGTCTCATCAGCGACACCCTCTGCGCCAAGAAGCGCGCGATGCTCGAAGCGCGATTGGCGGGCACGTTCAAGCCCACGGCGCTTTCGACCAGGCCGCCCGGTGAACTGAACCTCATCCAGAACGGCGGCTTCGAGGAGATCAACAAGAACTCGGCGCCCGACCGCTCGCGCTGGCTTTGGTGGGGCGGATGGTCGTGGGGCGGCGACTACGAGAATTTCTGGGCCGAACCGCCCAATGTCCATTCGGGCAAGTACGCGTGCGGCATTCGCTGCAAGGGCCAGAAGGGGCGGATCGGCATCTCGACGCCGCGCCTGCCGATCCTCGAAGGCACGACCGAACTGGTCTTCACGTTCTGGGGCAAGGGCGAAGGCGACAACGAGATCTTCGTCAACTTCGAAAGCGGCGCCACGGGCGTCCTGCGCCAGAAACTCGCCCCGGAATGGAAGCAATACACCGTGCGCGGCAAACCCGAACCCGGCGCCAAGGAGTTTACGCTTTATATCTACTCCATCGGCGGCGGGACGCTGTATCTGGATGATCTGACGCTGGTGCCGGTCGGCGCGAAGTTGGATTGAGGTGTCCTATGAAGAAAAATGAGACATTCATCCCCAAGGCTCTTCAGAGGGAACCATGAAAGTGGTTCACGACCCGGAAGAGGACGTCCTGCGGATCCTCTTCAGCAACGCGACCGTCGAAGAGAGCGACAAAAACAAGCCCGGCGTCATTCTCGATTACGACAAGTAGGGTAATCTGGTAGGAATGGAAATCCTCGGCGCCTCGAAACGCGTGGAAAATCCCCGCTCGTTCGAATATGCTGTCGAGGGCGAAATCGCAAAGCGATCAGCCTGACAGAGCGCTGGCAGTTTTGCCCCGTTCTTCCTTGCGTAGACTTGAGGGCGGATGTACAAGAATAGGCAGTTCATGGGAATTCCGAGACGGGAGACAGCCGATGGGGAAAAGAAACAGAATCTACGCCGACACGTCGGTCTTCGGAGGGGTTGCCGACAAGGAGTTCCAATCCGTCAGCAAACGATTCTTTGAGGAAGTTCGAAAGGGTATACACGGACTCATCATTTCGGAAGTGACCGCGGAGGAGCTGCGAGACGCGCCGGAGACGATTCGTCTGTTCGTCGCCAGTCTGCCCGAAGACTCCGTTGAACGAGTGGCATTGAATCAGGAAATGAGGGATTTGCGCGACGCCTACCTGGCGGCAAAGGTGCTCGGGCGCGCCCAGATAGATGACGCCGCGCACGTGGCAGTCGCGACCGTCGCCAAGGCCGATTTGATCGTGTCCTGGAATTTCAAGCATCTTGTGAAATGGTATAGAATTCGGAGATTCAACGCCGTGAACTTGACCTTGGGTTACCCCCTCATGACCATTATGAGTCCGCGAGAGGTGATCGCCGATGAAGAAGGATCTTGATTGCGTGGAAATGAAAAGAAAGGCACAGGCGCGGATCGCTCGGGAAACACGCGGAATGTCGCCGGAAGAGGAATTGGAATACTTCCGCAGGGGCGCTGCGGACTTCTGGAAGGAAATCGAGGCTCTCCGCGAGAAAATCAGGCGAAGGGCGCTCGCGAAACCGCGGCGCACCGCCGTTGCATCTTCCCAGTCCGCCAGATAAATCCGGAAAGGCGGCCGGATGGGAAGGTGATTTACGTAAGACCTGCAAAGTCGCTCGACAGTGGGAAGGTATGGTAGCGTACTTCTGGGGCGCGCGGCACGTTGCGCCAAAAACTCGCCCCGGAATGGAAGCAATACACCGTGCGCGGCAAACCCGAACCCGGCGCCAAGGAGTTTACGCTCTATATTTACTCCATCGGCGGCGGCACGCTGTATCTGGATGATGTGAAACTCGTGCCGGAAGGGGCGAAGCTGGATTGAGGAGAATGCCGTCCACGAAGCAACACGAAGGCACACGAAAGAGAATCGGCGCTCGGCTATTCCGATTGACCGCGCGAGTAGTATGACATAAGGTAATACAAACAGGCGGACCATGAGCAGAGCGAAAATTGCCATATCACTCGACGAGCAAGTCTTGAACCAATTGGATCATTTCGTAAACCGTCGCGTATTTCCCAATCGAAGCCGGGCCATTGAAAAAGCGGTGGAAGAAAAGCTGCAACGGTTGGAACGAAGTCGGCTGGCGCGCGAATGTGCCAAGCTGGACAGGGCCTTTGAGAAGGCGATGGCGGAAGAAGGACTATCGGGAGACTTGTCCGAGTGGCCCGAATACTGAGAGGCGAAATCCGCTGGGCCGATTTGAGTCCGACCCGCGGACGCGAACAGGCGGGGCTGCGTCCCGTGCTGATTCTGAGCCACGACGTTTTCAATGAGCGCTCGGGCACCGTGATCGCCATTGCCGTGACGAGCCAACCTCAGCGTGCTTCGTTCCCGCTGACCCTGGAACTGGAATCCGGCCTTCTGCCAAAGCCGTCGTGGGTGAAAATCAGTCAAATCAGAACGCTCACGGTGGAACAAATCGGCAGAAGAATCGCTCGCGTGTCGCCTGAAGTGTTGGCGCAGGTTGTTGAGGGGTTGAGTGAGATTATCGGGGCGTGAACTCCCGATTCGGCAAGGTTTCATTATCTCGTGGCTGGATAGCTGAGGCGGAATGATGCGAATCGCCACTGGCATTGTCGGTATTCTGTTTCTTTCGATGATTTCGATCTGTGCGCAGGCAGCCGAGACTGACCTCTTCCTCACCGACTCCATGGGGCCGCAGGCGGGGAATGCGGTGGTGCAGTGGGGAGATCAGAAGACAACGGCGGCGAAGTTGCGGGCGACGCCGGGCGAGTATGAACCCTTTACGTTTACGTTTCGGCCGCGGGAGAGGCTCGAGGAGGTTTTCATCAAGCCCGCCGGGCCGCTCGTGGGGCCGAAAGGCAAGATTGACGCGGCCAACGTGCCGGTCTGCGGGATCGAGGGCTATCACGGCGGCGACTATGACGTTCTCGTGCCGGTGGGCAATGCGTGGGACATGCCGGCCTGGTCGCGCGAACTCTTTTGGGTCACGGTCCACGTACCCGCCGACGCCGCGCCGGGCACCTACAACGGCGAGATCGTCGTCACGTCGAAAGGCCGGCGCGTCGGCGCCATCGCGATCCGTCTCGAAGTCCTGCCCTTCCGTCTCGACGAGCCGCCTTATGCGCTGGGCTTCAACTATTCGAGTTCGAAAGACCCGGCGAAGCTGGCCGCTCATCTTCGCGACATGCGCGAGCACGGCATGACGACCGTCGCGCCGCTCTACAATTTCCATCTGCCCGTTCACGACACCGACACGAGCGAGATCGGCGAGTTCATCGAGGCATACAAGCAGGCCGGTTTCACCAAGACGCTCTATCTCGGCGCGCCGATGGAACTCATGTTTTCGCTCGCGGGCTATGGCACCGTGGACTCCAGCCGGTTTCAGCAGAAGTATCTCAACACGATGCGGCTGATTTTCGCCGAGACGCAGAAACACGACGTGCCGGTCATCTTCAGCATCGCCGATGAGCTCACGAACCGTGCGTTGCCGGGGATCAAGTTCGGCGAGCAACTCGCGCGGCTCTGTTTCGAAGAGCTGCCCGAGATTCCCACGACTTCCGACATGAACGGCTATCTCGAAGTTGTGACCATGGCGCCGTACCTTAATGTTGCCACATTTAACAACGGCTGGGACGGTATTGATCACCACAACAAGGGCCGGCGGTTGATCAATCGCGAGTTCCTCGAAGAGGTCCAAAAACTCGGCGCGATCCCGTGGTTCGTCAACGCGGGCGAGGGGCGATTTCCGTTCGGCTTCTTTTTCTGGAAGATGGCGCGCGTAAGCAGGACCGGTTGGCAACCTGTCGTGAATGTCGGCTCAACTTCGGGGACAGGGAACCAAGCTGTCCTACCCGGTGTGCAAGGCAAAGTCGAGTGGTACTACAATCTCGGCAACAACGAAAAGGGGTCGGTGGTGAAACTCGAGGGCAACACCATTTATCCGACGCTCACCTACGAGCGTTCGCGCGAGGGAATTGACGACCTCAAATACGTACTGAAGCTCGAGTCGCTGGTTGCCGAAGCGAAGAAAGCGGGGCGAGGGGAGAGCGACGCGGTTCGTCGCGGCGAAGCGCTGCTGAAAGAGCTCGGCGATTCGATCATAGACAATTGGACGGCCTACACCGACGGCGGGGAGGCGTGGCCCCCGGCGCGCTACCATGCGTGGCGGGGCAGGGTGATTGATGCGATCCTCGGCTTGGCCGCACAGAAGTGATTAGCGGGGGGACGCGGAGACTCAGAGACGCGGAGAGGGGGGGCGCGGGGACGCGGAGAAAGCTTGCCGAGAAAACAAGCAGCCGACGATATGTAATAGGGATTTTCACAGATTTGAGGAAAGAACAAAAGCCATTGCGTCCACGAAGCGACGCGAACGGGCTTATAGCAGCAAAGCCGCAACCAAACAGCGGGTTTTCCCATCCGTGTGAATCGGTGTCCATCCGTGGTGAAAAGAAAGAGAACCACGGATCAACACGGATGGACACCGATAAGCTCAAAACAAAGGCCGTGTGAGGGTCTTCGAATTTTTCGTGGATTCTGGACGATAGTAGTACGAAGAAAGGCTCCGAACGCAGAGAATCCTGCAACGAGGCGCAGCACGGGATCGCGAACCTCGACAGGCCCTCCAAATCTCACTTGCCAGTCCGCCAAGGGTTTTGCAGCATTTGATTTCAGAACGCTGAGCATCCCTCCCGGCTCGGAAAAATGAATCGAACATTCACGTCTCATGGAAGAGGCACGCATGAAGATTGGTTGTGGAACAGGTCTGCTCCTTGCGTTAGTGGTGTTCGCGTCAAACCTGCTGCCGGCCGAAGAGCCTTCGCTGGTTGAACGCCTCGGCTATCCCCGCAATGCCAAATTGCTGATTGTCCATGCCGACGACGTCGGAATGTGTCATGGCGTAAACGTCGCCACGGTGGAGGCGATGACGAAGGGCTGGGTTTCGTCGGCCAGCATCATGGTGCCCTGCCCGTGGTTCCCCGAAGCGGTGGAGTTGGCCCGCGCGAACCCGAAACTGGACTTTGGTCTTCACCTCACGTTGAACTCCAAGTGGCGCTACTACAAGTGGGGTCCGGTCACTCCCCGCGATCAGGTCAGGAGCCTCGTGGATGGCGAGGGATTCCTCCGGCGGAGCTACATCGAGACATTGGGATTTGCGGCCGCGGAAGATGTGGAAAAGGAAATCCGCGCCCAGGTCCAGCGTGCGCTCGAGTTTGGTCTTCATCCCACCCACTTGGACTCGCACATGGGCACGCTTTTCATGAGCTATGACTATTTCAATGCCTACCGCAAAGTCGCCCACGAATTCAAAATTCCTTATCTGGTCCCCGAGCCGGCGCTCCATTGGATCGAGAAGTTCGATCCGCGCCGGCGCATCGCCACCGCCGCGACGATGAAGGAGATCAAAGCCGCCGGCGACATCGTCATCAACGACGTGGTAATGGGAATCGAGGCCTCGACCGAAAAGCGCACCCGAGCCTACGTGGATGTGATCCGGAATCTGAAGCCGGGCGTGACGGAAATCCTCATGCACTGCGGAAATGACAGCGAGGAACTGAAGGCGATTACACACAGCTGGGCTCACCGTGCGGCCGATGCTCGGGCGTTCATGGATCCGGTGGTCAAGCAGGCCATGGACGAAGCGGGTGTCAGGCTCATTGGCTGGGCCACCCTCAAAAAACTTCAGTATGGGAAGTGAGCGGCGAAAAGGGAACGACCCGCAAACGGACAACGGAACGCGGTAGCGGGTCGGCCCTGTTTGGGAACCCAATTTCGCGGAAGGTACATTGCGGCCAAAGGCAAGAGTGGCGGCGGTGGCCAAGGCGGGCTATGGCGGCTACGTCAACCCGTTCATGCACGGCGACATCAAGCCCGACGTCATGTCGGAAGCGCTGGCCAAATCGCGCGACTATCTGAAGAAGTGTTATGAGCAAGCCGCAGGCTAGCACGGTGAAACGGAGATTCCTGTAGGTTTGTAGTTCCGCCTTGCGGCGGCCTGAAACGCCGTGCGGTAGAACAGAATGAAAGAGGCAAACTGAACGTTGAAACTCCGAACGGATCATCCCGGAAACACGCACATGAGGCTCAGGCTAGCCCCTTTTCTCCTTCCCTTGGTCGCCGGCCTTGCGCAGGCTGGGCCGCTGACCCTGCCGCTCGACCAGCGTCCCGACTGGCTCGCCCGCGATGGCATCGTCATGGCCGGCAGCTGGGAACCGCTCCCGTTCCGCGTTCGCCGCGACGGCAGCGACGGCTACACTCCCACGCCGGAACAGCGCGCCGCCTATGCCCGCGAGCACAGTCCCGAAATGGTCGCCCGCCTGAAAGCGCTCGGTGTCAATTTCGTCATGATGCACTGCTACAAAGGCTTCGGTCTCGAAGCCGAGCGCGAGAGCATGGGCGATGCCGTGCGATTCGCCAAACTCTGTCGCGACGCCGGTTTGCGCGTCGGCGTTTACAACAACAGCGGCACGATGGGCTGGGAATTGTTCTTCAAAGAAGTGCCCGAAGCCAAAGACTGGGCGGTTCTCGATCGCAACGGAAAGCCTCTGACTTATGGCCGCGCAACCTGGCGCTACTACTGGAATCGAAATCATCCCGATGCCCAGGCTTTCTATAAGAGGATCGTGCATTTTGCCGTTAACGACATCCGCGCCGACTTGCTTCACTTCGACAACTACAGCGTCGGTCCCGGAAGCGAGCCGGTGTCGGTCCGGCGCTTCCGTGACTATCTTCGCCACACGTTCACACCCGCCGAGCGCGAGCGGCTGGGCTTTCGCGATCTGGAGGCCGTCGGCCCCGCGATGAGCGGTCCGCCCGACAACCCCCTCCGCCGCGCCTGGCTCGACTTCTCGTGTCAGTCCCTGGCCGATTCCTATTACGACATGGCTCGCTACGCCCGCACTCTTCGCCCGGATATTCTCGTCGAGTGCAACCCCGGCGGCGTGCGCGACCGCATCGTCCCGCCCATTGACCATGGCCGGTTGCTTCAGGGCGGCGAAGCGTTTTGGGACGAAGGCGAGCCGCCCGGATTCCGCAACGGCCAACTCCACTCTCGCATTCGCACCTACAAGGTCGCGCGGCGGATGGACAACATCGCATTCACCTATTGCATGACGCCGCTGGAGATGGCCGAGGCCATGGCCTTCAACCGCGACTGCCTCGGCTGCATCTGTTGGTTTGAGTATGGGAAGATTGTCGGCAAGCCGGGTTCGAGCGAGCCGGGTTCGCCCGAGATCGCTCCCTTCGTTCGTTTCTTCCACAGGCGGCGCGACGTGTTTCGGGATGCCGCCGTCGTCGCCGATGTCGCCGTGTTGCGCGGCTTTCCGTCGGAGGTTTTCGCCGATCCGAAAAACGCCGAGCCCACCGCGCGCGTCGAGCAAACCCTCATCGAAAAGCGCGTTCCCTTTCAGCTCCTTTATGACCAGCAGCTCGACGATCTGAAACGCTACCGCGTGCTGGTTCTCGCGGGTTGCGTGGCTCTTTCCGACCGGCAGATTGACCAGATCAGGCGCTACGGGGAATCGGGCGGGCGGTTGGGCATCATTGGTCCGGCGGCCACGCACACCGAATGGATGATCCTTCGCGAGAAGCCCGCGCTCGATGACCTTCGGAGTTCAAAGGTCGTGCGGATCAGTGAGAAGGAGGATGTCGTCGCGGCGATCGCGAAGCTGTGCGAGAGCAATCTTTCCTTGTCGGTTGAGGCGGCGTTGGGGCTTTGCGCCGAGCTCACCGAACAGGCCGATCGCAGGCTGGTCCATCTCGTCAACTATCGCATCGGTGAACCCGTTGAGAACGTCGCGGTCCGCCTGCGCCTCCCCTCGGGAAGAAACACCAAGAGCGTGACGCTCGCAAGTCCGCAGCGGGAAGGCGACCAAGCCGTGCCCTTCGAGGAGCGCGATGGCATCGTCACGTTCACCGTGCCGGTGGTCAACGTCTACGAGATCGCGCTGGTTGCGCTGAAATAGGCTGATTCAGATTTGACAGAGCACACCGGGGCTGTTCAAAAATCGGCGGTCCTGCAAGAGTGGTTGGCCGTGCATCAGTCGTTCGAGCCTGAGGTCCGAGGAGGAGACGGATGAAGATCGAGCAGTTGATTCGCGACGTTCCGGATTTCCCGAAGAAGGGGATCATCTTCAAGGACATCACCCCGCTGATCGGCTCGCCCGAAGGATTGCGCGGGGTGATTGATCTGCTGAAACGGCGTTACGAGCGGCGCGGCATCGAGCGGGTGGTGGCGGTCGAGTCGCGGGGGTTCATCTTCGGGGCGGCGTTGGCCTATGCGCTGGGGGCGGGATTTGTGCCGGTGCGCAAACCGGGCAAATTGCCCGCCGCGACGATTCGCGAGGAGTATGCGCTCGAATACGGAACCGATGCGCTCGAGATCCACAAGGATGCCATTGCGCGCGGTCAGAAGGTGTTGGTCATAGATGATCTGCTGGCGACGGGCGGGACGCTGGCGGCCACGTGCCGGTTAGTCCGGGCGCTCGGGGGCGAAATCGTCGAGGTGGCTACGCTGATCGAGCTGACGTTTCTCGGTGGACGGGCGAAGCTGGGCGACCTGCCTTATTATACGATCATGCAGGTCGGCTGATAAAAGCGAAAAGCATTGGAACGACAGATTTCACAGGTTTTCACGGATTAAAGCAAAAGCCCTTTGATCCACGAAGATGCACGAAGTAGACGAACGGCTTTTCTTCGCACTACTATCACCCATAATCCACGAAAGCCTCTTCTTTCTCTAATCTGTGAAAGTCTGTATTACAAATCCGCAGCAGCTTGTTCTTTCGGCAAGGTTTCTCCGCGTCTCACCCTCTTCATCTTTTCTCACGGCTTTTTGGCGGGAGGAGGCGGCGCCGCGGGAACCGGCGTCACGCTGAAGCGCATCACCGGACTGCTCAGGATCAGGCCGGCCCAATAGGCGCGGCATTCGGGCTGGGCTAGAGCCACGTCGCGCGACGGCGTCAGGTGAACGCGGAAGCGATAGGTGCCGGGCTTTTCCATCGCCGACAGCCGATAACGGTAAGCGAACGGACTGACCTCGGCCGTCGTGGTAGTGCCTTGGGGAATATAGACCGGCGGCCCTTCGAGGACCGCGCCGAAGTCGAGCATTTCGTATTCCGAATCAAACGCCAAATCCACCGGCATCTTTTCGGCCAGTTCCCAGCGATTGCCGCCGGAAATCTCGAACAGGCCTCCGCCCGGTTGCGTGTAACGCCGCGCGATCCGGGCCATCCTGCGCGTCCGCGGCCCCTCCCGGACGATCATGGTTGGAACGCTGGTGCCCGGCACGTCCTGGACGGTCACGAATCGAAACGCGCGCCGAACCTGCGCATCGAGCTGGGGATCGGTTTTGGCCTCCAGGCCGACGTTCTGATTGGGGTATGCGACCTCAAACTCCTGCTTGGGCGACGACACGGTCGCGCTGGTTGCTCCGGCCTTGCCCACGCGAACGACATAGTCGGTCGTGATGCGACAGCGATGTTTGCCGGGTGGGAAGTCGCCCGGACAGAATCGCGGCAGATAGACCGCCGGGTAGGGATAGGGATAGGGCCGCCCGACGGGGATTCCGTCCACATAGAGCTGACTGGTCGAAACAAATCGCATCAGCGGCGGGAAATTGATGGTGGAGGGCCAGGAACGGACTGACCCAAGCAGGACGGTCGTTCCCGCGGGATAGACCCTGCGCATTTCGACCGCGCCGCGACCGAACGTCTCGAGGAGTTGCCGCTGTTGCTGCCGGTTCAGCAGCCCCGCCTCCCAGCATCGCAAGAGGAGATCGCACCAGCGGTCACGGTCGGGCAGCGACGGTTTGGCGCACTCTCCGAGGATCTCGTCTATGGTCTGGGCGGGAATGAGGCTCATCTCCGACGGCGGCAGCGGGACAAATCTGCCGCGGTGGCGTTCGATCCAGTCGGTCAATCGCGCGACATCCCAGGGCTTGAGCTGGAGTTTGCGCCCGTACCGTTTTTCATACCAGCGTTGCCAAGCGACGGGAGAGAGATAGAGCGGCGACGGCGATTGGTATGCCGCCTTCGCACTCTTGCCCGCCGCCACCTGGTTGGGATGATAGCCCGACAGCCAGACCAGCAACTGGCCGAAGAGGTCGCGCGAGGGATCTTCGGGTTCCTGGAGCGCGAAAATCAGCTCCGCCACGGCGTTGGGTTCCTCGCTGGTTGCCAGGGCGCGAAGCAACGGCGCCCGAAGTGGATTGCGCAAGTCTTTCGATGCTGCCTGGTAGCTCGCGATCAGCGTTTTAGAACAAGCGGCGTCGGCAAAATCAGCCAGAACCGTCGCGGCGACAAGGCACACGGGAGGCGACGTTTCGCCCAACGCCTTGAGTGCCGCGTCGGTCACCTCAGGGTTGGCCGCCCACCAGAGCTGCTGAAGGCCGGCGGTGCGGGCGGCCAAGCTCGAGGACGTCAATCGGGTCCGTGCCTGGAGTACCGTGGGCGACGAAGCGCCTCGAACGGCCGGCCATGCCGAGTCCGCCACGGGTCCAGGCTTCTTGCCGCTTCGCAGAGCCTCCAGCTGTCCGATCACCTCGCGATAGACCTGCCTGGCGAGGGCGAGCGATTCGGGCGAATGGGGCGGTTGGGTCGAAGGGGCCATGAACGCACGCAGCGCGCGCATCTGCTCGATGGGGCTGGTCATCTGGTCAATCTGCCGCAGCCGCGCCAGGTCGGCTTGCCACGCGCGAACCTGGCCAAGCAACTCAGCGACCGACGTCGTCGGCTGCTCGCCGCGGCCACGAACCGATCCCGAACCCGGCTGGCGCTCGACCAGCTGCGGCCCGTTGGGCCAGGGATTGCGGCTATACCAGAACGGCTTGTCGCCGCGCACCCAGATGCAGCCGTTGGCGGCGCGGGCGCGCGGGATGGTTTCGAGAATCCACCAACGCTGGTTTTGGCGCTTGAGGAAAAGGACGGCTTCGCGAAAATCGGGCTTGAGCCCCTTCTGGGTCTCGGTCGTGGTGAGCATCTGCAGTTGAGCTCTGCGGAGCAGGCCGAAATTGGCCACATCCAGCGACTGCGCGGTTGACTTCTTGTTCTTGCCGGGCTCCTCGATGCGCACGACGTCGCCACCCGCCGCCCGCGCGAGAACCACCGTGTCGCTCTGGCGCGTCAGCTCGAAAAGCGATGTTGGGGGAAGCGGGTGGCCGGGCGAGCGCGCGGCATACGATGGCGCGGACGATACACTGGCGACCCATCCAAGTATCAATGTCACAAGAGGGATGATTCGAACCAGTCGCGGCGATGAATCGGAAGCGGCGTGATGGCGGGTCGTACCGCTGCCGGAGGGATGCGCGCGCGCGCCGGATTCATCTCCTGGAAGCGAACGCTTGCTGGGAAACCGAGGCCGACTCATTTCCGCCCTGATGATTCGCTTCGATGTCTGAGGACATCGCTGTCACAGCGATGCTGAATCAATTGCCGTTGTGACCCTAGCAAGAGCGCACTCACCCTGTCGAGCAGTTTTTTTCCCCGACCGCCGGCGAGCCAGGAATTCCCAAAAGTCACACCAAGGGAGACCAGACGTTCGGTTTTTTTCCGACGGACAAGAATGGGGCCAACCTGTGGACCCCATTTCATTTCTTTGCGATAAGTGGCACAGGCTGTCAGGCTGCGAACAAAACCGCAGGCTAACAGCCCGCGCCACTTTTCTCAACGCGCGCCTTGTTCGATTTCGCTCAGGCGCGCGCGCAGCCAGAAGGCCGACTCGGTGGTCCGGCCGTCGGCAAGCTTGATCATGTAAGCGCGACCCGACGTGTTCGATTTCGTTGCGACCTGCTCGATGAAATCCTGGGCCGTGTTGATGCGGCCGGCGGCGCGTTCCATCTTGGCCTCCATCAAGCGGCGCGCGGCCGACGAGGGATACTCCGAGTCGTTTCGGATGAAGGTGACATCTTTCGCTCCCTCGATGACGCTCAGCAGCGCGGCGATTTTTTGCTTTTCGTTGACGGCCGGGCGAGCCGCGGCGGTTCCGGCAGGTTTCGGCTGTGCCGCCGGCGCCGGCTTCGGTTGCGGAAGCGATTCCTTCTTCTCGCCGCAACTGACGACCAACGCGGCGGCTGCGAGAACGCACCACATGACATGGACACCGCGCGTGGTTGGGCGTGCCCGGCGAGTTGATACCGATTCGAGAGATGGCGTTTTTTTGTTTCCTCCTGTGGCTGGAAAGCGGCGCAAAGCGACTGCTCGCTCAATGGGTCGGTCTTCCCTGCCACAGAGCGAGCGCCGCCTGCAAGGAAGAAAGACGCTTCGCATTCCAGCAGGGTGAATCTTCCGGATTCGGGACAAGGTTTGATCTCTGGGAATTGGCAGGGCTTCAGATCGCGTGGAGCGCCTTCGGCATGAGGGGGTTGCGAAATGGCGTATCTCAACATTGAAAGTGAGTGGAAAGAGTGGGGTGGACTGTCTGGTCCGCCGATTTTCGCGCTCTGACAGCCCACGCCACTGCTTTTCGCAACTCCCTCAAAACGTGTTGACGGGTGTTTTCCCGAGACGTATACGGCAGACTCGCATAGGGTGGGGAGGGATGAGACGACAGTGCTCTGTGCCGTCAGGAGAAAGGGCCCCGAAACGTTGGGGTGTGTTTCTCTCGTCGGTGTGTTGAAGAAGGGAGCGCTCCGAATGCTGTTCCGGAAACAGATGAAGCGAGCGGGGATCGGCGTGGCGTTGGTTGCCCTGGCTCTGTCTATGGCTGGGTGCGGTGGCGCGGAAAACCAGGCACCGCCCGCCGCGCGCAGCGAGGCCGGACAAACGACTCAACGCGCTGTCGAGAAAGCAATCAATCTGGCACCCTTGGCCCAGGTGGCCGCCAGCTCCGAGTTCAAAGAGTACGGCCGCTTCGGGGCCGACCAAGTCAAAGACGAAGGAGCGGGAGAATGGGCTTCGGCGGGTGAGAAGGCTGGCGCGTGGGTCAAGCTCAGCTGGGATTTTCCGGTGATCGCGCAACGCGTCGAGCTGGAGGATCGGCCGAATCCCCAGGAGCGTGTGACGGCGGGGCATCTGGCATTTTCGGATAGTGCCTCGACGGTGGCGGTGCAAACCCTTCCCGATGAGGGGATCCCTCTCAGTATAGCTTTCACCCCGAGGCGAATCCGGTGGATCCGGTTCGTCGTCGAGTCGGTGTCAACGGGGACCATTAACATTGGCCTCCGTAGATTTCGCGTCTTCGGCGCAAAGGCCGAGCCGCTCGGAGCTTCTGCAAAGACCCCCTGACCGGGCAACTGAAAACCCGCGCCGACGCTTCCGCCCCTGGGCTCGGTGACGAATCGGGTCGCTTACGGCTGAGCGCGGACCGTGAAGTAATCGAAATCAACCGCGTCCGGCGGTAGAACCGACGCCAGGTTCAGGCTTACCCCGATATATTGAAAGGTGGGTTCCACAAAAAAAAGGCAGCCCGCTTCCAGCCATTTCCCGTCGGCGCTGCACAGCCCCTTGAACCGCCAGAGGGGCGAGGGCTCCTTGAGTCGGTCGCCGGCCATAATCCCGCTCACCAGGATATTGCTGTAATACTGACACCCTCGCATTTCGATGGAAGCGGAGGCAAGCCCAGCACTCTTGACCGGTACGCGCGTCCCCAGGCGTACTCTGTTGTGCCTGTTTTCAGCCGATAGTGGCACCCGCCAATTGATTTTCATCCGAATATACTGCTGTCCTTCAAAGGGGTCATCGCGGCGCAGTGACAGCTCATAATTTGGGGGAAGCTGGATCAGGAACCACCCTCGGAGAACGGCTCGGGGGTCCTCGAATCCCGGATCGGCCACCGGCAGGTTTTTTGTCGTCGTCGGCTCGGTTAATCTCCAGAGGGTATAGTCTCCCGACTTCTTGAGTGCAACCGGTCCAAGCTCCTGAAGCCTTGGCGGCATCGGGCTTCGGCGCTGGGTGATAAAATAGTAGCGGCGAAGACCCAGCGGATTCATCAGGGACGCTTTCTTGACCTGTTTGGGGCCCATCACTTTTGCCACATAATGCTGAAACGCCCACTCATCGTCGCAGAGAAGAATGAGAAACCGATCTCCCGCATCCGCGTCCTCCAACATCGTCTGCGTCAAATCCCCCCAGGGGGTGCCCTTCGAGGGAACGGTATAGTAGGTGTGCAGCGCCTTTGAGGTGATCGCGCACCATACGGCAGCCAACAGAACGATCGCGAGAACCCGCGGAGAAAATCTCCTTTTTCCCTTCGACGCCGGGGGCAGAAAATCCAAGGCTCGCAATGCTCCCAGCACGATCAAGACCTGGTAGGGTCCAATTCCACACAACACATACCGCGCATGGAAATAGTGGTCGAATTGGACTTGCGAGAGCAGGAACGGTGGAACCGCCAAACTGAGCAGAAACAACACGGCCGCGTGTTTTCGCCTCAGAAACAAACTGGCCGCGCCCACCAGCGCCAGACAGAGCACCAGGGCAAAACTGGGCGTAATCCGCTGACGATAAATCCAAACACGGCCGGACCCCGCCCCCCAGGGGTCCAAGACCTGCAACAGATACTGAAGGTTCAGAAAAGATCGTTTTTCCCCACTTCCGACAATCGTTCTGGTGTAGTCATCAGGGATGACGTCGGTGGTGTACTTCTCGGGCAACTTGGGAAAACCAAGATACTTCTCATAGTCCGGCCAAAAGCTGGGAAACGTCACAACGGCAAAGGTCGCAAGGCTCAGACCCAACAACATCCAGCGCTTTCGATTGGCCCGGAAGAAACCGCCCAGCGACCACCCTCCCGCGCCCTCGCCCGGCGGTTTCCAGTAGGCGAATCCGCCCGTTACCATTGCTCCCAAAGCCATTACGACCAAAGAAAGGCGGAACGTGTAGCTGCTATAGGCTGCCAGAATGGATCCCAGCGTAAAACACGCCGCATTCCGCCAATTGGGCCGCCGGGCCAGTCGCAGAAGGAACAACCAGGTGGCCGTCATGGTCAGTGCATACAGGGCCCAATGGCGAGCTTCCTGCGCATAGTGGATTTGAAAATAGCTGGTGGCGGAAAACAAGGCCGCTAACAGTCCCGCCTTTCGGCTGTGCAGCTCTTTGGCGAGGTGATACATTACAAATACTGTTAGCACGCTCCAGATGGTGCTCAGGAAGCGCAGGCTGAAATCGCTCTCCCCCAGCCAGCTCATCCAATAGTGGGTCAGGAGGTAGTTCACCGCCCCATCACGCCAAAAGCCCCGGAGGCCATCTCGAAGATAATCGGCGGCGGTAAAGGGGGTAAACAACTCATCCACCCAGAAGGACTGCGAACCCAGGCGCCAGATCCTCAATGCCGCGGCCAGAATCAGTATGGCCGCGAGGAGCTCTCGATGCGAAAGGCGGGAGACCAGAGATCCAAGCCCGAGGCCGCTTGGCTCTCCAGTGATGTCGGGATTCGAAGGAGAGTCCGCCGCAGGCGCTTGGGTGGGCACCGAAGGCTGGTTGTCCGGAATCGTTTTTTTTCGCCCTTTTCGCCGGCCACGCATACCGCTCACTCCCGTATGAAAACTGGGCTCCACCGCCCGCAACCTGCGGGCGTGGATTTCATCCCGTCTGTCGTCTCGCCGGCCATTGTTTTCTTTCCCCGCTGGTGGAAAGCAACAGAAGATCCTGCACCAGCCCCGGCCCTATGGCCGTGCGAAGTTGCCCGATGCGTAATGCGAGTCTTGACGAAGCAGAGAACGATTCCGCATTGGAGCCGACCGGATCAGCGTTTCATTCCGCTCCGAGCAGAAAAGAATGAGTGTTGCCCGCCGTCCGTCCACCCCTGGGTGCGGATGGAAACCCTAATCTTAGGTTACGGATCAAGCTGAACGTACACGACAACATGGGGAGAATTCTGCTCGAACCGTGCGCGCGCTTCAAGTAAAAAGGCGTCAGAGTCCCCGGCCAATTCCCACCGCATGGAGCTTCGCCTGCTGAATGACTTCGCCGACGGCGAAGCCCACGAAGCCGTGGACCTGTTCATCGGGTCCATCGCCGTCATGTTGGAGGAGGCGAAAAGTCCCGCTACGAGCCCGGAAAGCAAGTAGCTGTGTAACCGCCGACGTGAGGAGGCGGACCGGGCGGCTACGCGCCGCGCGCCTGGAACCGTCATTTGGTTCGTGAGTTGACCGCCACAACGAACGTTTGCTGGCCGAACAGTTTCCACAAGATGGGCAATTTGAGGTAGAGGCGAACCAGCGCTGGCGATTTCGGCAGGCGCGATTTGGAGGTGTAGGGAAGAAAACGCCTGGCCAGGTACTCGATGCGGTAGCCGGTGGATTCCAGCGCCTCGACCAGACTGCGGTCGGTCAGCACCACGTGATGGTCAATGAAATCAAAATAGGCCGCGCCCGTGTAGCGGAAATTGGGCTGGAGGATGAGCAGCGAGCCGTCGGGACCAAGCTTGCGCTTCAGAGCGCTCAGGAGATTCAGCACCTCGTCCGAACTCGGCAGATGTTCGAGGAAGTTGCTCATGAAAACGTGCGTCAGTTCGCCGTCGCGAATCTGGGGAAAGGTGAGATCGTTGCTGATGACGACCTCGACTTCCGGGTCGGCGTGGTTGCGGATTTCGGGGTTGGCATCGAAAGCGATTTTGCGCGCGGCCTTGATCGCGTTGATGAAATGGCAGAAGCCCGCCCCGAGGTCCATGATCGTTGCCTCGGGCCGCACAAATCGCTGGAAGAAATCGCTGACCAGAACCCGCCAGACTTCTCGCACCGCGGCCATCTCTTCCGGCGACCAGCGATGGGAATAGATGGGACTGAGGTATTTCATCGCTTCCCGCCTTGCGCTTTGTGCATTCCAAACCACGCCCCGGTGAGGGCATACCAGTACCAGTGGAGGTATTTAGGCAGCCATTTTCGCAGCCGAAAGCGCGACTCGCCGGCGCTGCGATGGGTCCACGTCGCGGGCAACTCGCCGACTTTCAGCCCGCGCAAGTGCGCCTTGACCGTCAGCTCCATGCCAATCTCGAACCCGCCGTCGCTTTCGATTTCGACGCTGTGGAGAAAGTCGCGCGCGTACAATTTGAAACTGTTCGTCACGTCGTGCGTGGGTAACCCCGCCAGATAGTACAGCGACACGCCCGCCAGCCGCGAAAGCATCCGTTTGAGGACCGGCCCGCCGGTCTGCTTCCCGCCTTTCATGTAGCGCGACGGTGTGACGACCGAACAGCCCTGCCGAAACAGTTCCATCATCGGCGCCACGCAGCGCAAGTCATCGGACAGGTCGGCCATCATCACGATGACCGCGGGCATCGTCGCCGCCTCGAAGCCGCTTCGGATGGCGCCCAGCGGACCACGCCCATACTTGTTTTTGACCAATCGTATTCGAGGGAACTGCGCCGTGCGTCGGCGGGCCACCGGCAGCGTGTTGTCCTCCTCGAAATCGTAGCAGATCAGGATTTCCGGCTCGCTGCCGGTGTGCTGATGGATCGCCTCGAACAGCTTCGGGATGTTTTCGCCCTCGTTGTAAACCGGGATGACGATCGAGAGGTCGGCGAACGCCATCAGAATGCCCCCGACCGGATCTGGGCGCGAATCCAGGGAATCACCTCGTCGAGCATCTGGTCGAGCGTGGTCGTGGCCTCGAAGCCCAGCAGACGTTTGGCCTTCGTGACATCGGGAACACGCTTCTGAACGTCGTACGGGAAGGATTCCACATTCACATATCGGAACGGTTTCGTGTCGCCGTGAATCTTTTTCCAGATCAACTCGGCGAGTTCCAGAACCGTGGTCGAAACGGCGGTGGAGAGATTGAAGTCCTCGTTGATCGCCGCCTCGCTTTCGAGCGCGAGCCGCATCCCGCGCGCAATATCGCCGCCATACGTATAATGGCGGATCTGATTGCCGCTTCCGAGAATCTCGAGCGGGTCTTGGCCCTTGAGGATTCTCTGAACGAGATCGGGAACGACGTGGCTCAGGGCCAGTTTGATGTTCCCGCCCTTGATCGCTTGTTTTTCGCTGACCGCCGTTTTCTCGCCGATCCCCACGCAGTTGAACGGGCGCACAATCGTATAGGGGAGCTTGTATTGCTCCCACGCGCCCCGGGCGAAATACTCGGAGGCCAGCTTCTGAAATCCATAGGTGGACCGCGGCGGGCACTTCAATTGATCGCCCTCGGCCGAAGGGAACGTGGTCGCGCTCTCAAACACCATCGAGGAGGAGACGACCATGATTCGCGAGAGACGCTTTTCTTTGAACGCCCAGATCGCCGCGTCGAACGTGCTCGCCAGGATGCGCTCGTTCTCGGCCATGAGATCATAGGCGAAGCGGTGGAAATAGGAGATGCCGCCGATCAGGGCGGCCAGCGCGATCACCTGATCGCAGTCGGCGATCAACTCCTTCATCAAGTCCACGTTCTTGCAGTCGCCGTGAACCAAACGATATTTCCGGTTTTGACTGTAGCTTCTCACCAGCTCGCCATATTTCGAAAGGTTATCTATTCCGACAACCTCATGGCCGGCGTTCAGCAGCTCCTCGACCAGATAGCCCCCGATGAAGCCTGCCGCGCCGGTGACAAGAATCTTCATCCGATCAATCCTCCGTGGCCGTAAAAGTTCCAAATATCTATCACCGGCTTGTTCTGAAAATCCAAATCGCGATAAGCGCTGTGCGCCGTCCCCAAAACCAGAACGTCGCTTCGGGCGATCACTTCCTTGACCGGCAGAATCCGTTCATCCTGAACGTAGGGGTCGGTGATCAAGACTTCCTTGCAGTCCACCTCGAGGATGCGACACAGCTTGAAGGACAACGACTCGCGCCCGTCGTCGCAGTCGGCCTTGAAGGCCATGCCCAGGATGCCGACCACCCGCTCGCCCAGCGGGAAGCGCGCTCGCAGGCAACCCACGACATAGGCGGGCAACCCTTCGTTGATCAGCATCGCCGCATGGCCCAGGAAGAAGCGATTGTCGGTGAAGGAGGCCAGCTGCATCGTGTCCTTGAACAGGCACGGACCGGCGGCAAAGCCCGCCTTGGGCAGGTCCTGGGCGCGGGGATAGTTGTGGGTCATCGCGCGATGAACCCGGTAGAAGTCCACGCCGTGATCGTTGGCAATGGTGTAGAATTCGTTGGCGATGGCGAACTTGATGTATCGCCAGACGTTGGTGAAGAGCTTGGTCAATTCGGCTTCGAGCGGCGTCAGCTCAACGATATCATTGGTGATCGCCGAGAACAACTCGCGCCCGCGCCGAATCGCCTCGGGCGTAAAGCCGGAAACAATCTGCGGGTGTTCCGAGGTCTCGCGCAACGCAAAGCCCTGCGCGATGCGTTCGGGGCAGAACACCACGTCCACCGACAATCCGTTCTCCCGAAACAGCCGCTCCACTTTGGCCGTGGTGCCGGGGAACACGGTGCTCCGCAGCACCACCAGCTGGCCGTTCTTGAAATGGCGCATGTCGCTCTTGATCACGCGCGTGATCGCCGCAAACGACGGGTTGAGATGCTCGTCCACCGGCGTGCCCAGAATGAGAATCACCGCGTCGCTTTGGGCCACTACCTCGGGCTCGACGAACGCCCTCAGATGTCCCGAAGCGGTGACCTCCTTGAGCGCCTTGTCGGCGTTTTCCTCCATGAACGGCATGACCCCGGCCGAGACCGTGGCCACGGCCTCGTGGTTGATGTCCAGGATGGCCACCCGCTTCCCCTTTTGCGCGAAGTAGATGGCCAGCGGCAGCCCCACGTGGCCGCACCCGCCGATGACGCAGATATCGTATCCCGCCATCTTAGTCTCCTCCCACTTCCGGCGAGCGACAATCCTTTTGCGAGGATCAGAGACTCCGGAGAATCTCTTTCAGCGCCGGATAGACTCTGCAATACTTTTTAAAACGCTCCGAATAGCGCTCATGTCGCGCGGGATTGGGCTCGAAGACGCGGTCCACCTGGACCACCGCCTCGACGGCTTCGCGCGTCGAGCGATAAACGCCCGTCCCCACGCCCGCCAGAATGGCCGCGCCCAAAGCGCCCGCTTCGGTCACTTTGACCGTGGCCAGCGGCGTGCCGAGAATGTCCGCCTTGATCTGGAGCCAGACGGGCGACTTGGCTCCGCCGCCCGTTGCGCGGAACTCCTGGACCGTCACACCCGCCTGTTCGAGCAGGTCGAGCCCCTCGCGGAAATAGTAGGTGACGCCTTCGAGCAGCCCCTTGAGCACGGTTCGCCGATCGGTTTCCAGCGTCAGGCCGAGAATGGCGCCCTTGGTCCGGCTCTCGAAAAGCGGCGGCCCCGTGACCGCAAAATGCGGCAGCGCCAGGAGCGACGTCGGCTCGGCCGGCAGGTCGGCCAGAAGGAGGTCATACGGGTCAACGCCTTTCGCCGCGGCCTCCTGCTTTTCGAGGCGGCCGAACTGGTCGCGATACCACTTGAGCAGCGCGCCGCCGGTCAGATTGTAGAGGAACGAAACATAGTGGCCGCCGATGACGTGGTGCTCGATGTTCAGGCCGCTGGCGAGCATCTTGGTCTGGTCGGGAATGTGATCATAGACCGGCGTGATGCAGATGAACGTGCCCAGCCCATAAACGGCCATCCCCGCGCGAACAACGCCGGCGCCGAGCGCGGTGCAGCATTGATCGTGGCCGCCGGTGACGACCTTGACGCCGGGCGGGAGGCCCAGCTGCTTGGCGATGGGCGGCGCGACTTCGCCGAGCAACTGTCCGCCGAGCCGGAGATCGGCCATGTGGTCGAGCCTCAGCCCCATCGCCGAGGCAAGCTCTTGAGACCACTGCGCACGCTCGAGGTCGAAGAGGAGCGTTCGGTTGGCCACCGAATAGTCAATGACCGGATCGCAGCCGAGCATGTAGCCGACGAAGTCTTCCCAGAGGAGAAACTTGTAGGCGCTCTCGTAGAACTTGGGTTCGTGCTTCTTGAGCCACATCAGCTTGGGCGCAGTGTAAAAGTGGCCCAGGATGTTGCCGTTGAGACGGAACAGGCGCTCGCGGCCGACGCCCGCCTCGATCGCGGCGACCTCTTCCTGGCCGCGCTCGTCGAAGTTGAGGATGCTGTTGCCGAGAATCTCGCGGTTCCTGGAGACCGGCGTGGCCGCCTCGCCCAGGCACGTCACGGCCAGCGCGGTCACGGGATCGCGTTTCGTTTCGGCGGCGACGCGCTGGATGCAGGAGCAGATTCTCTGCCAGACGTCGCGGCTGTCGAGCTCCGCCCACCCCGGCTGCCGCCTCACCGCGTCATACTCCGCATACGCCGACGCAACAACCCCGCCGTTCTCATTGAACGCAATGACCTTGCAACCCGTCGTCCCCACATCAATTCCCATCAGGCTCATGGCGGTTCTCACCTCGTGTGGGTTGGTCTGTTGCGGTTCCTTCCACAATCGCCACCTCTTCTTCCGTCAATCCATATAGCCGGTACACGATCAAGTCAATCAGGCGGTCAGTGGCAGCGATTTTGTCCGTGAGTGGAGCCAGTTTGCTCATGCTTCTTTTGAATTCGCGCTCGATGTTTTCTTCCATGGCGCGGGTAATCTTGTTTTCCAGTTTCCCGCTGTTCTGCCGAAGCACATCGAGCAACGTCTCGAAGTCGTGGTCGAAATAGGCGCGGAGTTTGGTTTTGTTGTCGAGGTCGTCTATCTTTGCGCCGATCTGCCGCTCGAGCCACTTGAGAAAACTGCCGGTCTCGACCTGTTTCTGTTTGTTCATCTCAATCATCTGCTCGGCGAGGTGAGCCAGCAAGTCATGGACGACGTCGGACTGGTCGCCGTTCAACCGTTCGCCCACGAAGCGGCCCAAGTCGGAATTGAGAAAACAAGAGTGGGAGAGATCTGTCATAGTCCGCTGCCTCAAGTTCGGTAAGCATCTCTACGATGGGCGACCCGACGGATTCGCACCTGTCTTGTGGCATCATCAATGGTGTAAACGATACGATATGGCCCGAGACGGATGCGCCACTCATTGGTGTGGCCGACCATTTTGCGGCAACCCGGGGGACGGGCATTAGTCGTCAATTCGTTGATTGTGGACTTCAGGCGCAAATAAGTCTCGCCGCGAAGGTGGTTGAGTTCCCGCTCGGCGCGCGTGGAAAGCCTCACCTCGTAGATCATGAGAGATTCTCTGGGCGTCGCGCCTTGTAGTCCTCCCAAGCCACTCCTTGTCCAGTGTCTTGCAGATCGTCGAGAAGCACGCACAGGTGGTCATATTCGTCCTGGACGGCTTCGGGGAGTTTCTCCCAATCGAACTCGCCGTGCTGCGCGATGCCGTCGGCTTCGAGCTGCCGCACTCGCGCCAATGCCACCGCGCCCTGTTGAGTCCCCGGAGGCCAGAGCGCCGGATCGGTCACGTTGGCTTGCACCAGGAGCGCGACATAAGCGCTTGGTTCCAGCGTCACTGCCATCGGCCTGCCCTCGGCATCGGTTGTAAACTGGGGCGGTCGTTTCAAGGCGAGGGGCGTATTCTCCATCGCTGTTACCTCCTGATCATGGTCACGATTCGCTAATCTGTCTCATACTTCAACCGGCATGGTGAAGGCAATCTCTTTCTTGGGTGGCAGGTGCTCGAAGGCCTTCTCCAGCACAGGGTCGCCGCGCTCTTTCTTATACTCGAAGATCATTCTTACGACATCCACGCAGTTGAAGATCGCCTCGGCCACGGTGTTGCCTTCCGCAAACGCGCCCTCAACGGTCGGGCAGCGGGCCAGAAAGCCGCCGGCGTTCCGTTCAAGGGTCAGGACCAAGTGGGCCAGCTTGATCGTGCGCTTTTTCATGGATTCTCACCTCGTGTTTGACAGAGAGCGCGTGTGAAAAGTTCGTAGTTCCTCCTTGAGGAGGCGCGTTTTTCGGGCATCGCCCCACTGAAGTGGGAACTACGAACATAGTGCGAAAAGTTCAAACGCCCTTCGCACATGCTCTAAGCGAAAACACGGCCAATTCTGACGGGAGCGTTTGGCCGACGGAAGTCATCTCGCCCCGCCTCGGTTCATCGTCTCGAGTGTTTGCTCATACAACCGTTTCCCTTCCTTCAGCAACCGCGCCCGCTCCCCCTTCGCCGTCGTGAACGCGATGCGGGGAATGGGAATCTTGCCAACGTATGTTTCATCAAAGTGCATGGTCCGAATCGCCTGATTATACACGAAAAGATACGCATACCACGAGGTCAATCTTGAATTCAGCAATGAAAGGAGAAACCGCAGGTCATAGTCTGGGTCTGTGCACACTGTATTATTGACCGTATCCAAGTTTACACAATTTCCGGTGTCCAAAGCCGACATAATGATGACATGGTCACGCGGCTGAGTCACATGAGCCACGATGTTCTGGCTTACCAGTTTTGGTTGGCGCAGCCTTTTTGCCTTTTCCTCGCAATCTCTCAGGTCTGTCGCGCTTACGAACTCGAAGCTGTCCAGCAATTGAAAACGGCCGATATGGTCTCCGCGATGGACCCTATGTGTTCCGTGGGAACTCAGTCTCTGCTGCAGCGGTAGCCCGCGAAATGTTTCCGTGATGTATCCAAAGAACATTTTGCTGGAGACTATCTTGTGAAAGACGTCGAGAGAATGGCGATCAATCCCGGCCAGTAGAACATCCAATAGTTTGCAGAGCTCGCGGCGCACCTCTGTTGGCAAGGAAAAACATCCATCCCGCGCCGATGCAATGAGATATCCGGGAGATGACTGCGTGGCTGCTGTAAAGACGATGACAACCTGTTCGAGCAGCACTTCTGCAAACGCTTGCCTTACGTCAACAAGCAGTTGCAGGCGGGGAAGGACAAGATCACGTCCCGGGTTCCAACTCTCGCTGAACGTCAGAGATTTTGGAACAATCAGCCCACAATGTCCCGTCTCCCTTGCACTTCGCGCTGCAAGCTCGATGAAGTGGAGGGCTGTATTCTTGTATCGCACGGCAGTTGAGTAAGCCATTTCCAAGAACCGGCGGTCGTCTTCGCGGAGTAACCCACCGTAGGGCGGATTGCCAATCACCACAGTGAAGCCGCGGTGGTCTTTGGCTTTGAAACCGGTCTTGTCGAAGAAGACTTCGGGGAACTCCAGTTCCCAGTGGAAGAAATGTTTCTGGCAGGCGACGGATTGAGCGGCCTGAAACCACGGCTCGTCGGCGAGCGCCTGCCATTCGTCCGCCGAGCCGCGCAAGGCCGTCACCGCCCGCTGATACTGGTCGAACTCGACGGGCGCGCCGAAATACGGCGCCAGCCAGCAATTGCCGACGGCGCGGAACTTCTCGCGCAATTTCTCCAATTCCTCGTAATACGTTTCTTTGAGTTTCTCCGTCTGAACGTCATGTGTGGGGATGTCGGAAATCTTGTGCAGCAATTCGAGGATGGCCACCAGCGGGCCGGCGTATAGCGCCTCATGGATGCCCGACACGAGGTCGTGCTCGACCTTCATCAGCTTGCGGCGTTCGTCGAACTGCGGCGGCGTTTTCATCAGATCGTCTTCGATGCGCGCGCCGATGAGCGAGTTGCCGCAGCGCAGATGGTGGTCGAGGAACGACAGCGCCTTGTTCTTGCTGACCGTATGGAGCCAGAGCGAGAGCTTGGCCAGCTCGACGGCCAAGGGGTTGAGGTCCACACCATACAGACAGCGTTCGACAATGAGCCGCTTGTAGAATGCTTGCGGATTTTCGCTGTCGGTCTCCTCTGGTGGAATCAGATTTGGATCGGTCGCCATGGCCAGGCTGAGATGGTCGGCGGCTCCGACGAGGAAATGGCCGCTACCCATGGCGGGGTCGAGGATTTTGAGCGCAAGATAAGGTTCGAGCAAACGGCGCTTCTGGTCCTCGATCTCCTTATCGAGTTTTGCGATCTCCGCCGCTGCATCGCGTGCGGAAGATTTCTCCCGCTCACGCCGCAATCGTTCCCGTTTTCTGATTTCCTTGTCGGCTTCGGCGCGCAGTTCGGCCACCTTCCGGGCGGCTTCTTCGGCGACCGGCCCGACGGTGTTCTCAACGATATAGTCCACGATGTATTTGGGCGTATAGTAGCTGCCGGTGGCCTTTCGCTCGCCGCGATTCGTGACGAGATAGGCTTCGCCGGGCTTGATGCGGCGCGCCGGCTGGGGTGGCTGGCCGCGCTTGCCGCGAATGGGACGTGGGTCGGACACTTCGCGTTCAGGCCGAAACACCGCCTTGCCTTGCTCTATCGTTTCGATCAGCGGCTCGGCGGCCACGTGGGGCTGCAATTCCAGCAGTCCTTCGTAAATACTGCCGAGGTGCTGCACCTCGAGGGTGGCATAGTCCACGACTTTGGAGCTCGGCTTGTCCCACTGCTCGCGTTCGCGAGCGAGCAGGTCAACCGCTTCGGCCAGAGAGCGGTCGCCGATTTGCCACTGTTTGGCATTGGCCTGCGATGCGTAAGCAATGTGAGGATGCTTTTCGGGCGAAAACAGGCCGCCGTTGTAAGCGGGAACAATGACTCGTCCGTCTTCTTCAAACCCGCAATCAATGAGCGAGAACAAATTGCAGAGCAGTCGCCAAAGTGTGGACGGTCTGCTGGAATAGGGGCGACGAAGCAAGTTGGCGTTAATCTCTTCGTGCAAGGCGCGAAGCGAATAGCGGCCGTATTCTTCGTTGTCGCAGGGAAGGATGCCGCGATGCTCGGCGTAAAGAATGAACAGAAGGCGGTAGAGAAGAACGAGGCTGTTGTCGTGAACGAGTTGCACGGTGTCGGCGTCGCTCGAATCGAGCCCATTGGCGGGGTGAGCCAGAAAACCGTTCATCAGCTGGCGCAAGGCGTCATAGACCGATTCCTTGAGTCTCTCGCCGACTTCGGTGGCATAGTCCACGCTGCCCTTGAAGACCTTTTCGACAAAGGACAGGCGGTCGGGGTCTTTCGGGTCAGGGACAAACGCCTCGCGGCGGAAAAAAAGATAGAAGTATTTGAAGGACTCGACGTCGGGGCGATTCAGGAGATCCACGAGATTGACTTCGTAGTAAATCCCGCCGGCACTGGATTTTTCGCGCTCATACAGCCGCCAGAGGCGCCCGTTGGTCAGGATGCCCCAACGCGCGCGGGAGCGATATAGATAGTTGCAGACTTGCGCGGAGGGGTTCTGACCGCTGCTACTCTGCGTGTCCAACGAGGTTTCCCATGCTTTGGCGTCGCCGAGCGCGGGCACGTTACGCCAGTATTCGAGTGCGCCCTTGTGTTTGTCCGCTTGTTGCCGCTCGTCGGCCGTGCCAAAAAACGCGTAGTCGGGTTGACGGCGACCCTCCACGTTCGGAATCGCGACCTGAACCTGGAAGCAGTTCTCGCCCCAGAGGATATTGAGGACCGGACGGATGAAACCATTTTCCGTTTGCGCTTCGTTGGTGAGGCCGTTAAAGCGCGAAGCGCGCTTCTGCCATAAGTGAGCGATCTTTTGCCGGGTTTCTTCGACGCCCGCGGCCTGTTCCCATTCTTCCATCGCCCTCAAACGCTGGGGGTCGCGGAGGAAATGGTCGGCAAACAAGCCACGGTTATCGTAATTACCGCAGTCCAGCGGAAGCGATTGTTCGAGAGGGACGTGCATCACCTATCGGATTACCTCGCCTTCCCACTTGAAATGATACTTGGCGCGTTCGATTTCCTCGTCGCTCGTTTTTGAGGCGCCCGCAAGCAGCCCCTCAAGATTGCCAAGAGTCTTTTCGGGCATCGTCAGCAACCCGTGCGCCTCGGCCAGTTGCGTCCGGACGTTGACGCCGTACGGGCAGCCGCGTTCGCAATGGCCGGGACAATCGCGGCAGGGGTTGGCCCGCACGCCCGGTTCCAGCGCGGCGTAAAGTCCCATGGAGTCCTTCTCGCGTCCGTAATACTTGAAATACATCGCATAGCGCATGACTTCGGAGACCGCCACCCCGTTCGGGCACAGCCCGTCGCACTTTCCGCAATAGCGACAATAGCGGCTCCCGAACTCCTCTTTGTAACGGTCGAGCATGGCGGCCTCTTCGGGACCGAATTTCCGGGACATGATTTCGAGCGCGTCCTTGATGTCTTCGAACTTGTTGAACAGCCGGAGCACGCTGGCGACCGCCGGATTCTTGAGTACCCACCGGACGGTGGCCTGTGCCTCGGTCAGGCCCTTCTTTTCGAAATCCGCCAGTTCGCGCTTTCCCGCCTCAGACTTGAATGCGGCGATGCCGAGATTCTTCTTCGCCGCTTTTTCGAGCGCCGCTTCCAGTCCCTCGGCTTCCATGAAGTTGTACTTGCAGATGACCACGTCGAACTTGCCGTTTTCTACCGCATATTCAATCACCTTTGTGATCTCGCCGCCGTGCGACGTGACGCCGAGGAAAGCGGCCTTCTTCGCTTTCTTCGCTTCGTCGAACGCTTCGAGGATCGCCGGGTTCTTCACCTGCGCGAGCGTGTTGGTCATGTGCGTGAGCATGATGTCAACGTCTTTGATCTTGAGCCGCTCGAGGCTCTGGTCCAGCAACTCGAGGATTTGCTGCTTGGTCGCGTCGGCCTTGAGAGTCCAGCCGGTGGCCACGACGGCCTCTTTGCGGCGTTTCTCGAGAACCTTGCCGAGAGCGCGTTCGGCGTTGCCTTCCTGGTAGTCGGCGCAGGACTGCACGAAGTTCATCCCGGCGCTGAGCGCGGCATTCGCGACGTCCGAGTTCGAAAAGCCAAAGGATCCCACGCCAATCTCGGAGACTTTCAGCTTGGTGCGGCCCAGCGTGCGATAGAGCACCTTCGGCGCGGCGGGCTGCTCGCCGGGTGTGGGCACGTCGCCCGACGAGAAGCCGGCCAGGGCCGCGCCTCCTCCCACCACTCCCATGCGAACGAAATCGCGGCGATTCCAGCGCTGGCTTGTCATGGCTGATTCCTCCGGTCAGTGGCCGCCTCCAAGGGCGGCTATCCCTTCGCGCATGAGTCTCGCCGACCGTCCGGCCGAATTCAAGCCCAGAGTGGCGTGGGCTGTTAGCCCGCGCAAACTCAAACCTCGACTGTTGAGTCTGGACTCCGCCTTTCGGGTTTCGCGTCTCGCAATAGAAACAAAAATGATTGCGCGAAGAATGCCATTATGCCACTCTTCCGATTACTTCTGATCTGAGGTAGGGACAATGACTAGGATATCCCAAAGACGGAGCCAAGGCGAGGGCGGATTCTCATTGATCGGCCTTCTGCTGGTCGTAGTCATTCTCTTCATTCTGGCGGGATACTATTTCAAGGGCGGCGACGAGAACCCCGGCGTGACGGGCTATCTGGAGAAAGAAAAACAATCGGTGAGCGTCTATCAGTCCTCGATCGGCCGCGCCCAGGCCGTGGCCCAGGGCGAAAACCTGCGCGTTCTCCAGACCAGCATTGACCAGTGGAGCGCGAGCCACCCCAACGAGCGTTGCACGATGGAGAAACTCCAAGCCGCCGGCATTGCGGTTCCACAGGCGCCGCCGGGATTCCGCTTCGAGATTGACGAGAACAACCGCGCCATTTTCTCCGAGGCCCAGCCGGTCGCTCCTCCCCTGGGAACGGGTGGCGGCGCCCCGCCGCTGCCCAAGTAGGACAGGTTGGCAGCCTGTCGAAAAAGCAGAAGTGAGAGGCGAGAGGTTAGAGGCGGGAAAAAGCAGCGGTAGGACAGGTTGGCAACCTGTCTGACCGCCGCGAGAAGCAAGCGCGACAGGTTGCCAAGCTGTCCCAGCTTTATTTCTTCCAGCGAATATTCGCTTCGGGCAGGTTCAGCCGCAAGCCTCGGCGGGCCACGGTTTCGACGACCTTTTGGGCTTTGTCGAGGCCGATGATGCCCGCCAGGCCGCGCACAATCGCCTGCTTGTGCGCCGAAATCTGCTGCGGCTCGACCTTGGCGTCGGGCCAGAGAGCCTCGTCAATTTCGCGATAGCCGATCATGCGGCCCGTGTTGGCCGCCAGCAGTCGAAATAGCTCATAGGGATACGGCGTGAGCAGAACCGGCGCGTCGTTGACCTTCACGCGATCGGGATGGCCACGGTCAAAAAGCAAGCACGGCAGGCTGGGCTGCGGTTGCTGCGACTTCGTGGCGCGGCCTTTGGCCGAATGACGTTTTGACAGGTTGCCAACCTGTCCTACACGGCCCGGCCGCCGGGCGACTTCGGCCGCGCGCACGCTCTCGCTGCGGGCTTTTCGCTGGTCCAGAACATAGCGGGCGCGAGCGGCCAATTCATCGGCCACCCGCCGCGGAATCCAGCGCGCCAGCAGCTCCGGTTCGGCTTCGGCCACCGCCTCGATCGAGTCGAACCCCTCCCGCACCAAGGCGCGCAAATAGCCGCGCGTCATGGCCTCGACTTTCAGCGCCGCGAGTTTCAGGCAGCGCGGCTCGACCCCGTAGTGGAGCCGCTGGGCCAGCCGTTGCGAATGAACGACCAGCGGCTGTCGGCCGCCCAAGGCCTCGGCGACCGCGCCCATCGCCTGGATGAGCCACTGGAAATGTTGCGCGAGTTGGCCGATCGTGCCGGCGAACATTCCCGATTGCTCTTCGATGGTCTCCGTTTCGGTTGCGCCGATCCAGTGGTGGAGAATCAGGCATTTCTTGAGCGCGGCGACGAGCGACTCGGTCCAGCCGCCGGGCGGTTCGAGGGCCTCGCGCAAGAAATCATCTGCGCGCGCTTCGGCGCCCAGGAGCTCGGCGACCGCCGCGCCATAAGCAGGCGAGCTGCGTTCGCGCGAAGAAAGCGGCACCGGGCAGCCGTCGGCGTCGGGTGTGAGCGCGGCCACCAGGAGCATTTCGACATCCGAGACGCGGCGCCCGCCTGATTGCCGGAGCCAACGCGCAAACCGCGCCGCAGTGGCCGGCTGAACGCCTTGCACGGCCACGACGCGGCCGAGACCCGTGGCTTCGAGCCGGCCTTCTTCGCGCTCGACGAGCAGTTGCCTGGCCACCGCCTCGCCAATCACCGCGTCGAGTTCGCGCCGGAATCGCGCCAGATCGGCCGACCACAAGATCGCCGAGGTATAGCTGGCTTCGAGAGAACGCGCCACGTCGCTTCGCGTGCGGGCGATGCGCGAGGCCACCAGATCGCAGACGATCGCTTCGAGGCTGCGGCCGGCCAACGCGGGCGGGAGCGAGTCTTCGGCGCCGGTGAGATAGAGCCGCGCCAGCCGCTCGGTTTCGCCCTGGTCGCGCGCAATGAGGATCGAGCGCCCGAAGCGGCTTTCGCGCCCGAAGCGCGCCCCGCGCCCGCCCTGGTTGCGGAATCGTTCGCGCGCCAGCGGCACAAACGCCGCTTCGCCCGTCCAGGCGTCGCTCGTGATCATCTGCCCGACGTGGAGGACGTTGCGGCCACTGAGATTGACCCCCTGGCCGAGCGTCGAAGTCGAGATCAGAATGCGGATGTCGCCGCTGTTGTAGTATTGCTCGACAAGCCGCCGCATCTCCCAGCTGAGCTCGGCGTTGTGATAGGCGACCGAGTGGCGGAGGCATTCCTTCATCAGCTCGCGCGCGTGAGTCGGCTCGAACGTCTCCAATTCGGCGAGCGCCGGCTCGATGGGTTCGAAATCCACGCGATGGGCAATCTCATAGGCCCACTGGCGGCTCATCGCGCGCGTGGGGACGAACACGAGCACCTGCTCGCCGAGATCGTGGGCGAGGCGATAAGCAACGTGGAGGAACACTTCGCGGCCAAACCCTTCCTCGACCGCTTCGGACTCGACTGGTTCGGGCAGGAGCACCTCGCGGCCCTGTTCGCCGCTGTTGAAGCAGGTGTAGTGGAATTGTCCGTCGGCGCAGTTGAGCAGGCCTTCGCGCAATTCGACCGGTCGCTGTTTGTCGAGCAGGAGGTCGCTCCGCAGCCATTGGCTCAAGCGCGCGGCGTCGCCCAGAACCGCCGAGAGCGCGATCAGCTGCGGCGGCGTCGGCGAGCCGATCAGCTTGAGCAAGACCAGTTCGAGCGTGGCGCCGCGCGTGGGGTCGGCCAGCATCTGGAGCTCGTCCACGACCACCAGTCGGACCTGGCTGAGGATTTCGGGCTGCACGACGAGGTACGACTTCAGCTTCTCGTAGACCGCGATGAGAAGATCGAATCGTCCTTCGGCGACCAGCGCGTCGGCTTCGGGCCGCTCGCGCGTCGAGATCGCGATGCGCAGTCCCAGCTCGCGATACATCGCCAGCCACTGGCGGAACTTCTCTTCGGCGAGCGCCTTGGTGGGGACGAGATAGACCACCTTGTGGCCATGTTCGAGATGGCGGACCGCAGCCATCTCGGCCACGAAGGTTTTGCCCGACGAGGTGGGCGCGAAGACGATCAGGTTGCCGCCGCGCAGAAACGGATATTCGGCCAGCGCCCGCGCCTGCAACGGCAGCAGCTCGCGATAGCCATGGTCGCGCCACAGCTCGACCACGCGCCGCGAAAACCCATGCGCCACCAGTGATACGATGGGGATTGGTGTCGGCTCAAGCATGCTGAACTTGCTTGCAGAACCATGCGGAATTGTCAAAGTATAGATGCGAGAGGCAAGAGGGTGGACCTCAATCCTTCAGATCCCGCCTCACGCAAAGGCGCAAAGCCGCGAAGTGCGGGCGCGGGGTGCCGTTTCAAACGGTCACCCATAACAACAGGCAGGCAGCATCGATGAGTCTCGAAAGCATTGTGCTTTCAAATCTTTGCGACTTGGCGTCTTTGCGTGAGGCGGGCTCTTGAAGGATCAAGGTGAGGGTGGAAGTGCGGGTCAGAACTTGAAATTGGTTACGTCGTCGGGATCCAAGCCGAGGTTGGGCCGCGTCTGCGAGACGCCGTCGGGACCGAAGGAAACGATCTGGATGGTGGAGGGGTTGAACCAGATCTCGCTGGCGAAGGGGCTGTTGGCCGGGACGCGCGTGCCCCGAAACGTCGCGTAGTCCACGCTTCGGATATACTGGTAGGGCATCCCCCAGGGATCGAGCAGTTGGACCTGGGGCAAGGCCAGTCCCGGCTGCGTGAGATCGAGCGGGTTGCCCTGGATGTCGCCCAAGCGCGACTGGCTCAACTCGATGTAGGGCCCTTTCCAACGCGTGGGGTCAAGGGGATTGCGTGCATCCCCGTCGAGGCTGGCCCACAGGGCGGTGATCATGTAGCCGCAGCCGATGGCTCCCTGGCCGGGATCATTGATGGGATCAATCGGGCCGGGAGCCAGGCGCGTGCCCGAGCTGCTCGGCGGATACTGGCCGGTGTCCAGTTCATACTGCGAGCAGGCCAGTTCCAGCTCGTGAATCTGGGCCGCGGTCGCGGCGAACCGGGCGCGCAGGATGTGGCTCGAATAAACGGAATAGGCGATCGTGGCCAACAAGCCGAGAATGGCCAGCACGACCAGCAATTCCAGGAGAGTCACACCGTGCCGATTCCTTCTCATGATCCAACGCTTTCCCAAACCTCTCCCCTTCGGGTGTCCGTCGTTTACATCTTCACGAAACGGAGAAACGCCGTCTGATCGGGCGTGAAGCCGAACTCGTAAAGGATGTCGTCGTTGAACAAATCACCCGGCAGGTCGAAGGCCTGGTTGGGCCCCAGGCTGCCGATGGCATAGCGATCCACGGGATCAAAGATGCCGGACCGTACCATGATGCGGCCGTCGCTGAAGGAGTCGTTGTCCATGTTAAACAAGTTGGTGCCGGTGGCCAGGGTTCCGATCACGCCGACGGGCGAGAAAAAGCGGTAGGGCTGTCCCCAGGGATCGAGCGGGAAGTCCCGCCGCACGTCGGTGATGGTCGGCGTCCGACTGAAACCGGCCACCTCGGCCGGATTAAAGACCCGGTGGAAATTGATGAAGGGTCCCTGCCAGGTCCCCACGCGCGTGTCAAAGACGTTGAAGACACGCGGGACAAGGGAATCCATGGTAAACTGCCCGGTGCTGGCCTGCACGACGGCCGGAATCATGGGGTCAATCAGAAAGATATTGCTGCGCGCTTCATTGACCAGCGAATCGGCGGGCGGGATGTCGGTTCCCTCGCCGATCTTGATGTCATCGAGCACCTGGAGAGGTACGTACCAGCTGTGGAGGATGGCGCACTGCTGTTCGGCCAGTGCGAGCTCCCGGACATCCAGTTGGGCGGTGCGGACGCGCGCCAGTTCCATCTGCCGGAGAAAGACCGGCACGGCCAGCGTGGCCAGCAGGCCGATGATGGCGACGACCACCAACAGCTCCGTCAAGGTCACGGCGCGTTGCGCGTGGCGAATCCATTCTACTCGGGTTTTCATCTCTTGTTTCGCTCCTTTCTTTCACTGCCGCAGCTTCTGCGGAGACGGGGCCATGGTTTCCCCTGCGTTAGAACTGTCTGAGCAAATCATCGCCGGTGCCGAAGCGCGCCGCCGGCGTGCCGTCACCGGGCGTGCCGTTCGGGCCCATCGAAAGCACCGTGGTGCGATCGAAAAACGGCACGAAGAGGGGGACCGAGCTGCCGTCGTCGGCAATGAAACTATAGAATCGGTCCACCACCCCGGTGCGCATGTTGACCAAGCCTTTCCGCGTAAACATCATATACTCATTGCCCCAGGGATCCAGGGGTAGATCGGCCTCGTTGACCTTCATCCGCTGATAGTTGATATACGGTCCGGCCCACCCAAACTCCGTCTCGTCGCGCGACAGCCGGTTGTACAGGGAAGCATAACGGGTGGTGTCGAAGTCCCCCGTCCGGTAGTCAATGAACATCCTGGTCGGCTCCGTCACTGTGATGTTGTACTGCTCATCGCGCACGCCGTCAATGTCGTTGGGGTTGCCGGGAGCGTATACGCCGTCGCCGCCCGGCACATCGTCGAGCACGTAGAAACGATAGAGCCACTGGGTGTTGAGATAGGCGCGTTCTTCGGCGGCCTGGAGATGCTCGAGGTCCGATTCGGCCGATGCGACGCGCGCCTCCTCGGTCCGCCGCAGCAAGACCGGTATGATAATGGCCACGAGGATGCCGATGATGATCACCGCGATCAGGATCTCGATGATCGTGAAGCCCTGTTTCGTTCGATGGCTGCTTGATGACCGCATCCTCGCTTCTCCCTAAAACGTGCAAAGGTAATCGTCGCCCATGCCGATGGCGCCGAATTCGCGCAAAAGGAGCTGGGCGTTGCCCTGATACAGGACCCCGAGGCTGGGCAACCCGTCCGGTCCCAGCGAATAGGCCGCGGCGTTGCCGAAGTTGGTTTCCTGGGAGGCATAAATGCCGCCCTCTTCCATCAGCTTGCCCGTGCCGAAAAACAGATAGGGCGTTCCCCAGGGATCAATCGGAATCTTGTCCTCGGGTTGGTCCGACATGGTGGGATTCCGATAGGAGACCGAAGGCTGAAGGTCCATGATCGGACCGCCCCGTCCGGGGTTGCTCCAGAAGAACTCGGGAAGCGCCGTCACGGCATCGCGAAGTTCCAGGTATTTGAACTTGTTCATCGAGATATACGGTCCCTTCCATGCCGTGAGAGAGGGAGCGACCAGCCGGCGCCGCTCTTCCGGGGTGAACGGATGGTTCCAGGAGGCGATCGGGACTTCCTCGTCGGCCCGCTGGGGCGGCTCGACGAAGGTCTGCGTATTGTCCAGATCCTGGAGCCGATAGTAACGGCCCGTGTCGGCGTAAGCCAGCTGCTCGGCTTTGACGAAAGTCTGGATTTCATCCTGCGCCGCGGCGCGGCGCGCCGCCTCGACCCGATCGCGGAAGAGCGGGATGAGCAGCAACGCCAGAATCGCGATGACCGTGATGACCATCGAAATCTCGATGGCCGTAAAGCCTCGCGCTACCGCTTCGACTCGTTGCTTCAGCCGTTTCACTTCGCAATCCTCCGCGTTGTCCGACCCGTCTGACCTGTCTGACCGGTCTGACTCGTCCGACCCGTCCAACTCCTCCTACAGCACGATCACGATATCGTCGGAGCCATCGTCCACGACGCCGGGATAAGCCAACGGCCCCGGTGCGCCGGTCAGCTTGGTAAAGCTCCAGGCCTCCGCTCGTTGTTGCGTATACTCGCTGGGACGCAGGGCGCGATAGTCCACGCCCGGCAGTGTGGATCGCTCGAACAGGCGCAGGGCCATCCCCTGGGCGAGCGTGGCCGCGTCGTAGTCCTCGCGTCCGCCCGGAATGCCGTTGGGGCCATAGCTGACCACCGCCAAAGCATAGTTGGCGTTGCGGGAATAGCTGTCCACCCACCGCACGTCGGGCAGTCCCGAACTGGGTTTGGCTCCGTACAGATACAGCATATAGACCGCGTAGGGGTGTCCCCAGGGATCGGCGGGCCAATCGTAAACCGGCTGACTTTCGCCCAGTCCCAGGACGACCGGGCTGTAAATGTCGGTGGGGATTTCCATCCTGGACATGCCCCCGCGCCGGCCTTGGAACAGCCCGCGTCGCCCCTGGCTGGCCGCGAAATAGCCGGGCGAACCCATTCCCTTGGCCCAGTTGGTGATGATTCGTTTGACCAGCGTCGGCGTTTGACTCACGTCATATCCCATGTATTCAAATCCGCTGACCAGCTGATTGCCCGGCTGGCTCCACGGGGCCGCCTGGGGCGGGGCCAGATACATGACGTTTTGTTGGAGAAAACAGAGTTTGGGATAAATGCCTATGTCTTCGTAAGCGAAGTCCAGGGCGGTGCGGATTTGGCTGGCTTCGCCATAGGTGGCCTTGCGCTGGTTGTCCACATAGGCGCGCTGAATGTTGATCGCCGCAATGCCGGCCAGAAGGGCCATCAATGCAGCGACGATAAGAATCTCGATCAAGGTGAAGCCGGTCTGCTCGTGCTTGGTCAAGGCCAACGGAAACCCACCCCACCGCTTCTGATTGGTCCAGATTAACTTCCTACACACGATTAATTTATGACGTTTAGACATCTCTGTCAACAGTATTTATCCAAAATGGCCTTACTCGTGGGCAAACCCGCGAAAGTGGCGCAGGCTGTCAGCCTGCGAAATGTGGTGGATCAGACCGTCCACTGTCACGCCGAATCCCCCACTCCGGAACCGTCACCGCCCTTTCGCCCGTCCCTCCTTCCCACCGTGCGGTTCCCCGTCTGGGGAAGTCGCCACCATTAGTCTATTCCAGATAGCGCCAAAAGACAACCTGATTTTGCCCCTTATCTGTGGATACCAGGGCTTCGATCTTGGAACGGCTGGCCAAACGCGGGCCGCTCGGCGGCGCCGCCCGGTTTTCCGTCACGATCAGATAGGCGTCGGAGGTAAGGGTGATGGAGCCGAGCCACTGGGTCAATCGCTGGAGACGAGTGGCCGCCGGCGCCTGGGCCCAGAATTCGTCGTCCGCGAGCAGGTCGCTGAGGCGCGCAAAGACCAGCGGTCCTCCAGCCGGATCGCTGCGAGGAGGCGACGGTCGCCGCGTGAGGAGGATTTCGATCTGCTTGCTCGTCAACCCCCGGAAAGCGCGCAGGATCGGCGGGGGGGTGCTGTTGAGGTTGATCCGGCCGCACTCGCTGAGGGCCGCCGACCCGATGGCGGTCCAGCGAGCCAGCGAGGCCGTTTGGCTGCTGGCGCCAACTCCCTCGGCGCCTGCCAGGCCTGTTGGCGGATGGATTCGGCCATCATTCCAGACCGTAAAGTAGTCCACGAGGGTTTCGTCGAAGGTCTCACCGGCCTGGGCGTGCAGCTGCGGCGTCCGCAACGCTAACTCATTCGGGGCGGACGCACCGGTGGGGAACGGGGCGCTGAGGGCGAACAGCTCCAGGGCGCTCTGGTAAGGGGCGTTCTTGAGGTCGGCGGCGCGGAGCAGATTGCTCGACACTGCGATGCCGTCGCCGGTGAACTCCGCCCATCCCGGCAGGGCATAAGGAGTGCAGCGGGCGGCGTGGGAAACACGGATTCGAGGATCGGTCCTCTGATAACTTCGCCGCAAGCCGCCCGCTGCTTCTCCCCCATATCGGAAAAAGTCCACCAGATTGCCGACCTGGTCGCGTAGTTCAACCGCTCCCCCGCTCTGGGGAATCTCCAGACCCGGGGCTTCGAGCATCAGATGATTTCGAGCGTTGGGCACCAGGCCGAAAATGGCATAGAACGATCCGTAGCCGGGCGTTTGACCCGCCCCACCGCGATCGTGCCGTCCATTGTAGTCATCCGTGATGATGAGAAAACCGCCCGGGACCAGCGTGTGGTTCAGATTGACGGCCGAGCCTTTGCCGATCCGCAGCGACCAACCCGACATCGAAATGGCGGTGTCGTAAGGGTTGAACAGCTCGATGAACTTGCCGTGATCGTCTCCGAAGGGATTGGCCGTCGGCCCCGGCCACACTTCGGTGATAAACGGTGTGACTTCAATCCCGAGGATGGGATCGGCCATTCCTTCCAGTCGAACCAGCGTGGGCACCGAGTCGGCGTCGCGGCAGTCGCAGATGTTGGCGGCGAACTGCGCGAGCGTCTCGACGGGGATCCTCGGGAAGGCTGCCCGCAGGCGTTCGTAGATTTCATTGGGCGTGGCGGCATTCAGGTCCAATTGCCCGGGGGCGTCGCGTTCGGGTCCGACCCGCCGCTCGCTGGCCGAGAAGACCGTGATGTAGGGACGCAACGCACGGAACAGCTCGGGCGTCACGCCGGGAACCTTCAAGAGATCCTCGACCTGTCGAAAGGGGCGGTCGTCGCCGTAAGGGGGCAGGCGCGGATCGGCCACAAACTCGTCGGGCTCGTCCACGCCGCCGCCCGGCACGCTCGCGCTGGGCGAGGACTGGTCCGCGCCGGGTCGGCCGGGCAACACGCGCGCCGACTGAAAGAGGGGCCGACCGGAAACCGGCACCGAAAGAATCGGATTGCGCCCGGCGGTGACACGCATCGTCGCCGCGTTTTGTCCGGTCCCCGGACCGTCGCCATCATCGTCCACGCCGGCGCGTCCCGGCTGGCCGTCGGGGCCATAGCGATAGGCCAGGATGGCGCGGGCCAGCTGACGCGCCTGCTCGCGCGAGGCTCCGCGATAGTTGACCTCGGGCGACGAAAGCACGGCATCGAGGGCATCGGCCAGCGCAATCGGCTGAACGGGCGTGGCCGTGGCCGCCGAA
>Ga0315282_10000754_pt1 | contig 63119 bp, 57 predicted proteins | sample YL17G07_20_MG_FD_203693 | JGI IMG/M metagenome (GOLD analysis project Ga0315282, IMG submission 203693) | Sediment microbial communities from Yellowstone Lake, YNP, Wyoming, USA - YL17G07_20 | ecosystem: Environmental > Aquatic > Freshwater > Lake > Sediment | place: USA: Wyoming | collected...
GTCCCGCCGGCCCGCCAGAACTCATCATGGTCAAAGGTGTTGCCGTTTCCCGCCGCCGACCCGTCTATCCACATCGGGACGGCGCCATCCATCCCGACCAAGACGTTGCGGGAGTAAACGGTTTCGGCCGGCCATCCGCCGCTCCAGCCTTCCGCATAGGGTGCGATGGGCCAGCCGCCCACGTCCAACGCAACCGCGTCCCTCCCCCGCGCCACCGCCACGTTGCAATAGACCTTCCCCTTCTCGAACGTCTCGCACATCCCAATGGCCGGGAGGCTGTATTCGCTCACGCAGTTCCGGCATACGTTGTAGCGGCTGGCGATGGGGAACCCGCGGTATTTGCCGGTGCCATGCCCCATAAGGAGGATGCCCACCCCCTCGTTCAGGCTGGTGCGGCAATCCTCCAGCGTGCAGGCCTCGCTCCCCCAATCGATGTCGAATCCGCCCGCGTCGCGCGGCGGAACCCCCCGGAAAGCCAGGCACCGGCGGATGGTCACGTTCACGGAATTCCACGTCCAGATGTTGATGCAGGCGTTGTTGAACGCCACGCACCGCTCGATAAGCCCGTTCTGGCACGATTGTATCCAGATTCCGGCGCTCCCCGGGTTGCCGAATGCCGTGCAGTCCCTGACCACCGCGTTGCGTGCGCCGTTCTGGTCCGAACCGCCCACGTTGATGCCGTCCTCCGCGTTCCAGAACGAGAGGCAGTTCTCGATGACAACGCCGTCATAGCCGTTGCCCTCGCCGTGCGGACTCCCAACCTGGATTCCGCTCCCGCCGGTGTCATAGACCACGCAATTCATGATCCGTACGTCCCGGGGCTGGGGGACATCCGGGGAGGCGATGGCCCCGATGCCATTCTGCCCGAATTCCTGCTCATTTGTGGCTTCGACGTCCCGAATGACCCAGTGGCTCTGGTCACGAAGGGCGATGGCGGGGCGGTCCACGCCGTTCAACTTCGGCCGCGGCCCATCACCCCACGCCCCGATGGTGATGGGGGCGCCCTCCCTCCCGTTTCCCCGGGGGGCCAGCCCGCCGGTCCACTCGCACCCCCGCCTGAACAGGACGGCGTCCCCCGGCCGGAACGCGGCGGAGTTCACCCGGGCTAGCGTCCTCCAGGCCTTCTCCGGGGTCAGCCCGTTGTTCCCGTCATCACCCTTCCGGCAATCGACGTGGAACTTCCGGACGGATGCCGCCAGGGGAGGAGCCTCCCATTTCTCGCGGAATCCGCCGACAGCCGGAGCCGGAAAGCTGTCAGCGTCAATCCGCCCGCCCCCGGGATCGCCGGAATGGTCAAGCGAGTCGCCGGCAGGTTTCGCCGAGTGATACGGGGTTAGGGCAATCTTTGAGACACGGGCCCCACCTGAAACGGTCGTGAGCTTGATTTTGTGCGCGCCCCCCTCCAAAACGCGGACCTGCGCCCGGAAACCGGGATAACGCGTGTAGGCCGAATAACTAACCCATCCAAGTCCGGCGTGGGGATGCAATATTATCCTGGAACGCGCACTCTTCAACGGCTGGTAGCCGTCCAGCGCGTATTCAATGACCGCCGGAACGTCCCCCCTCGTTTCCGCCCTGAGCCAGACGTACCATACACCGGGCACGGGCAGGATGACCTCCTTTTCCAGTGAGGCTTCCTTCCTTTCACCCGCCTCGATGGTTCCGCCCTCGAGGATTACCGGCAGTTTCCGGGGCCCATCCGCCTTCACGTCCGCCGCAAGCCGGCCCGGCAAGGACAGCAACGCCACCACGCAGAAGGCGACGCGCGAAAAATCCCGGATGCTCATTCCGCGTATATCATCTTAACAGTCATCCCCCCGTCAACGACCAGGCGGATTCCGGTGATGAATCCGGCCTCCTCCGAGGCGAGGAAAAGGGCCGCGTGTGCGATGTCCTCGGGCTGGCCCACCCGCCCGGCCGGGTGCTGTTCGTGGTCCTCCCTGGTGAGCTTCCAGCGGAAACCGTCGTAGTGCCATTCGTCGGTGGCAATCCACCCGGGCAGGATGCAGTTCACGCGCACCTTCCCCGACAGCGTCACCGCCAGCGAATGCGTCAGCGCCAACAGGCCACCCTTGGAGGCGGAATACGGCTCCGTATCCGGCTCGGACTGGAGCGCGCGCGTGGAGGCGATGTTGACTATGGAACCGCGGCGTCTGCCCAATTCCGGCGCGGCCAACTGGGCGGCCAGGTAGGCCGCCCGCAGGTTGGCGGCAATGACCTTGTCCCAGTCGGTGAGCGGACGGGAACGGAGCGGCTTCCCCGACCCGATTCCGACGTTATTTACCAGGACATCCAGCCGGCCGAATTTCCGCAGGGTTTCCCGTACCATCCTTTTCACGTCCGCCGGCTTCCCCACGTCAACGCGAATGCATTCGGCTTTCCCCCCTTCCTTCCTGATGTCGTCGCGCCGCCGGACGGCGAACCTGCCGTTCACGTCGGCCACCATTACCGCGGCGCCTTCCCGGGCCAGCAGGTCCGCGATGGCCGCCCCGATGCCTTGAGCCGAACCTGTTACCAATGCCACCTTGCCAATAAAGCGTTTCATCGTTTACTACCCTTCACTGGGTTCGGCGAAACCCTGAGCGAGCCCGGCGAGTCGAAGGGCTGGGCCGAACCCGTAACAAGAGCAGCCTTCCCGGCAAACCTACGATTCATCCTTGAAACCTCCCGCATCCGGTCCGCCACCATCGCCGGCCGGTTCGTCGCCCGCGCCTGCCTCATCACCCATCCCCCCCGCATCCATGCCGTTGTCACCGCCGCCGATATCGGCCATCCCGCCGCCCAGGTCGTCCATCCCCGCCCCGGGAGCCTCCCCCAAATCGTCTTCCGCCCGCGCACTCTTGCTCCGCGCCCCGGTAATGCGGAAGGTGGACAGCAGGCGCTTCAGTTCCGTCGCGCCGCACTTGGGACAGGCTTGGGGGTCGGGCTCGCTCAGCATGAGCAGAACCTCGAACTTGTGGCCGCACTTCCCGCAGGCGTATTCCTTGAGGGGCATCAGCTTTCCCCGGGGATGTTCAGCGGCGCTTCCGGCCCAGCCGGGCGGCCTCCCGATTCGTCTTCATGGCCAGCCTGGCCAGCGCGTCCTCGTAGGGGCGCTTGGGCGCCTTCGCCAGCCTGCCCTCCGCCTTCAGCCAGCGGATGTGACGCCGGGTCCCCTCCTCGACATCTATCGAGGGAGCAAACTCGGGAATGTGTTTCCGTATCTTTTCTATGGAATAGGCCCCGTGATATTGCGCAATCTCGCGCAGGAACCCGGTCGCCTGTTCGGGGGCCAGGCGGACGATGGTCTCCGTGGGCAGGTGGACCAGCCGCGGTTTCCGGCCCACCGCCCGGCCCACCGCCCCGTAATATTCGTCCCAGGTCAGTATGTCGCGCCCGCATGCGTTGTAGATTTCCCCCCTCACCCACGGCTTGCCGAGCGCCCCGACGAAGGCTTTCCCGATGTCGTCGGAGTAGCACGACTGCCAAAGGGTGGTCCCGTCCCCGTGCACGACAATGGGTTGCCCGCGGCGGATACGGTTGACGGTCTCGCAGTCCCACTCCCAGTCGTGGAGGAGCGTCCCCAGGACCCACCCCCCACCCGGCCCGTAGGTATGGGAGGGCCGGATGATGGTCACCGGGAACCGGTGGCGCTTCCATACTGAGAGGTAGAACTTCTCGGCTTCCTCCTTGCCCCGGCCGTAACCCGAGATGGGATGGTACGGCTCCGCTTCGTCGCAGATTATTTTCGTGGTCGGAACGCCCACAGCGCACACCGTCGAGGTATGGAGGAAGTGCTTCACCCTTCCCCGGAACGCCCGGAAAGCCGACTCGGCGTCGGCCCGGTTGAAGCAGAGGACGTCGAACACCGCATCAAATTTCAGCGAACGCATAAGCGCCTCGAACCGGGGCCGGTTATGGCGGTCGCCCAGGATTTCGACCACTCCCCGCTCCCGGAGCGGCGTGCGGCCCCGGTGGAATACGGTGACGACATGCCCCCTGCGCAGGAGTGTACGTAAGATTCCCCCACTGATAACCCCGGTCCCGCCAAGGACCAGCGTCCTCATCTCCCCGTCCCTTCATCTATCGTCATGCCGACCATTCTATCCCCCCCAAGGGCTCCCGGGGAGCCTTCAATCCCGCGCCTGCGCGCGGACCGCCGCGGACCCGGCGGGAACCCGGACGAAGGCGAGCGCGGCGAGCGCGACAACGAAGAAAACGATGAGCGAGGCGATGCCGGCCCGGTATCCATACGAGTCGGCAAGAAAACCAAACAGGAGCGGACCAAAGCTGGCCGAAAGCTTCCCGGAAAGCGCATGAAAGCCGAAATATTCGGCGGTCTTTTGAGGGGGCGTCAGCTGGATGAGCAGTGGCCGGTCCGCCGAGGAGAGCGCCCCCAGCGCCACCCCGGCGAGCGAGCCGAACACGAGGAAGGCTGCGGTCCCGTGCGTCAGCAGGGCAAGAACCATCGAAACAATCCACAAAATGAGGACGGCAAACACCACCCGGAGCGCGCCCACCCGGTCCACCACCGCCGCGCTTACGATGGAGCCCGCGACCGTCATCCCGATAAGGACCTGGAAAACAATCGGCACCTGGGAATCCTTAAGCCCGGCGTAATTAACCGCCAGCACGCTCATGAACACGATTACCGTGTTGGTGGCCTCCTCATACAGGAACCGCGCAATGAGGAAGTTGCGGAAACTGCCAAGGCCCGGCAGCTTCGCCCAAGTCTTCAGCGAATCCCGGACGCCCCCGATGGCGGAAACCCACGACGTGGGACGCGCGCCGCGGGCATCCTTGAGCCACAGGAACGCCGGCAGGGCAAACAGGAGGAAGAGCCCGGCGGTGGTGGCGAATCCGGCGGGATATCCGGCACGCCGATAGATTGGCGGAAGGATGAGCATCGCCACCGCCGCCCCGATAAAGCCAGCCGCCACGCCGAAACCCGAAAGGAACCCGCGCCGGTTGGCCGGCGCTATCAGCCGAAGGAGGGCATTGTAGAAAGGCAGGGCGACGTTGTAGGTAAGGTTGGCCAGTATGTAAAGGCACAAAATCCACGGCACCGAGGCGTTGACCGCCAGCAGCGCCGTAAACAGGACGCATGCCCCCGTGCTCCATTTGACATAGGTGGCGCATTTACCGGTCTTGTCGGCCACCGCCCCGGCGGCGGGGCCAAGAAACGCCGCCAACAGTTGGGACACCGAATTACCTATCCCGGTGAAGATGTCCCGGCCGGTCAGCCTGTTCAGGTAAAGGGGGATGGCAAACGAGGAAATCGTCATTGAGAAAATCGTGTTCGCAAAGTCGTAGCTCACCCATCCGAAGGCCTTTTTCGCGTCTAGTTTCGCTGGAGCGCTCTCCCGATCCGGCATCCCCGATAGCCTACCCCCCGCGGGGAATCATGCGCAATCCACCCCCTGAAAACCTGTTCCTGAATCGGTTCTAATAGGGTTGGCATGGGAAAGGGGCAGGACAAGGAACGCGGGAAGCCGTCGCGATGGGCCGTCGCGAGCTGGGTCGTCTACGACCTTGCCAACACCATCTTCTCCATGAACATCACCTCCCTCTATTTCTCGCTCTGGGTCGTCAACCTAATGGGCGGCACGGACGCCGATTACGGGTTCGCCAACAGCATATCCATGGGAATCGTGTTCCTTTTTTCCCCGCTTCTGGGGGCGCTCTCCGACCAGTCCCCCCGGCGGATGCCCTTCCTGGTCGTGTCCACGGTCCTGTGCATCGCCCTCACCTTCCTGCTGGGCAAATACGGCCTTATGGCGGGGCTGGTCCTCTACGTGGTCGCCAACATCTGCTATCAGGCCGGACTCCAATTCTACGATTCCTTCCTGCCGCTGGTCAGCACCGAGAGCAACCGCGGCCGCATCGGGGGCATCGGGGTGTCGGTCGGATACGGCGGGTCGTTCATCGGCTTAATCCTCGGCATACTAATCATAGGAACGGCGGAGAAGCTGCCACACGCCGTCCAGTTGGCGCGCTATGACCTCCTGTTCCAGTTGACCGCCGTCGTCTTCCTCCTCTTCGCGCTCCCCTGCTTCATTTTCCTCAGGGAAAAGCCGCTGACCGACCGGAGATTCTCCTGGGATTCCATCCCCCGGGCCGTCAGGCAAATCCGGGAGACGGTCCGCTTCGGGGTGAATCACCACCCCGACCTCATCAGGTTCCTCGTGGGCCGGGCCTGCTACACGGATGCCATCAATACCGTCATCATGTTCATGGGCATCTATGTCACCAATGAGGTGGGCTTCACGGGGAAACAGGTCTCCTACGTGATGATGGCCGCGATTGCGTTCGCCATCGCTGGGGGACTCATCTGGGGGCCCATGGTCGACCGGATAGGCCCCAAGCGCACGCTCGACCTGGTGCTCTTCCTGTGGATGTTCACCTTCCTGTGGATAGCCGCGGTGGGATTCTTTCACCTGCCCGGTGCGGTCTTCTTCCCCGCGCCGTGCCTGGCCGGCATCGCGATGGGCGGCACCTGGGCCGCCGACCGTCCCTACATGCTGAGGCTCACGCCGCCGGGCCGTATCGGGGAATATTACGGCCTTTACAACATGGTGGGGCGCTTTTCGGCCGTGACCGGCCCGTTGCTTTGGGCGCTCGTCGCCGATAAGCTGGGAATGGGACGCCCCGCCGCCATTCTGACGCTCCTCGGCGCGGTGGTCCTGAGCTGGCTCATCCTCCGTCCCGTTTCCGACCGGCGTCGCCACTGGAATCCGCGCGACATGGTCGGCGCCCGGGAGCCCGGCTGAAGCGGCTTTACCTGGCCGCCGCCCTGGCCGGCATCGGGCTGGCCCTCGCGCCGGCCCGGGCACCGGCGCGCGGTACGCTGTCCGACGAGGATTTTGCCGCCAAGCGCGAGGGCTGGTATGTGACCGGCCTGCCGCTCGTCAATTACTCCAGCGACACGGGATTCGGCTACGGCGTGCGCGCCTTCCTCTTCAACAACGGCTCCCGCACGGACCCGCTATTCCGGGAGACCCCCTACTCCGCGCAGGTATTCCTGCAATACTTCGCCACCACGAGCGGCTGGCAGTACCACTGGTTTTACGCGGATTTCCCGGCCGTCGGCGCGTCCGGGTTCCGGGTCCGCGGCGGATTTGTATACGAAAAGAACACCAACCGTAACTACTTTGGCGTCGGGGAAGCCTCACTGCACGGCCTTCCCGGCACGACCTGCGACAAATGGCAGAAGACCCTGGACGAATCGGAACCGCGGGGGGCCGGAAGCACTGAAGGATGGTTCAACCGCTACTCGCTCACCCGCCCCCTTTTTTACATCCAGTTCGAGCACGCGCTGGCCGGACCGTTTTCAATGATGTTCGGCTCCGAAATCCACAAGACCACGGTGGACACCTACGATGGGAAAACCGTCCCGGTCAACAGCGGCAAGCTCGTCCAGGGCCCCACCCTCCTTGCGCTGGACTCTCCCCGGGGCATCCGGGGCGGGTGGAACAACAAGTTCCGGACGGGGCTGTCGTATGACACCCGCGACTTCGAGCCCGCCCCCAAGGACGGTTGGTACGCCGACCTGACCGGTGAATACGCCGGCCCCGCCCTGGGGGCGGATTTTTCCTATACCCGGGAAACCTGGACCGTCCGGCGCTACCAGCCGGTGGTCCGGGGACTGACCGCCGCCATGCGCGGCACTTTCGCCGTGACGCAGGGAACGCCGCCGTTCTTTGACTACTCCACCATGGGTTTCTTCCAAGGCTGGACCGAGGGACTGGGTGGCGGCTATTCCTTGCGCGGCTACAAAGCGAACCGGTTCGCCGGGCCGGTAACCGCGCTGGCCAACCTGGAACTGCGCTGGGACGCGGCTGAATGGCTGGCCGGCGGCCAGCGGTTTCTCCTTACGCCAATCCTGCTTGCCGACGGCGGCAGGGTTTTTGACCGGGCGAAGGATTTCCGGCTGGCGGATTGGAAGGCGGGGGCGGGAGGCGGCGCGCGCATCGCCTGGAACCAGGCGACCATCCTGAATCTTACCTATGGCCGTTCGGGTGAGGACACCACCATTTTCATCAACTTCGGACACACCTTCTGATTTCAGAGCCTGCCCTTAATCTCCTCAACCGACAATCCCGCCACCCTTAACCGTTTCCGCCGTGAGGACTGTCCCATCACGATGCTTATCCGTTTCACGGGAATCCCCAACCAGGCGGCCACCACTTCCCCGACTTCCTCGTTGGCCTTGCCGCGCTCAGGCGGGGCGTGAACCGCCACCTTAAGCGCGTCCCCGTGAAGTCCGCGCACGCCCGCCCGGGCGCTCCCTGCGCTCACCACGACGGCGAACTCGACGCCGCCGGCCTCATCCTTCGCAGCCAATCCCGGGGAGGTCACTCGGGGGGCGGGCCCACCTCGGTCAGGTCGAGCACCGGCTCGCCGCAGTTCGCCGCGATGAAGGTCTTGACTGCATCCCGGAGGCGCACGGCCTCATTCCAGCCCTTCCCCGCCGGCCTTATCAGTTCTCCCACCGTTACCCTCACCAGGCCCGGCAGGGGGATGCGCGCGCCGTCCCGCAGGATGCGGCGCGCCCCCTTCATCGCCACGGGGACAATGGGAAGCCCCGTCTCCTCGGCCACCTTGAAGGCGCCCAGCGAAAACGGGCGCACCCCCGAGGTCCGGGTAAGCGTCCCCTCGGGGAAAACGAGAAGTTGGCGGCCAGCCTTGAGCACCGCGTCCATCTCTTCCGTCAAATGGGCACGGCGCGGGTCGGCGCGGTCCACCAAAAGAAAATCCATCCGGCGCACCACTGGTCCGACGATGGGCCAGCGCCCGACCTCCTCCTTGGCGAGCGTTATGTAACCGCCGCCCAAGGCCGCCCCAAGGATGAAGGTGTCGGCGTAACCGGTGTGGTTGGAAACGATTACCGCCGGCCCGGCGCGCCTAAGGTTCTTTTTCCCGCGTGTCAGCACGATGACCCCGCAACCCATCAGCAAAACCCTTCCCCATAGGCCGAAAAGACTGCGGACAATCCGGGCGCACCGGGGTCCGTGGGGCAATATCAGCGCAGTCGAGATAAATATGGCGCCGGTCACGAGCACCCAGGACAATGCCCACACCGCGTAGGCGAGGTGCAGGACCCGCAGGGCTCCCTTGAGTGCCTTTTTAAATGCCCCGACCGCCAGCACCCGCATAACCTGCGTTCGCCCCGAGGCCAGCACGCCCAGCCGGCCGTCGAGGTACATTGCCCGGGCTTCGGAACGGCGAATCTTTCCACTGGACGTTTTCGGGACCGTTTCCGGCGGCACCAGCTTCACGACATCCGGGGGAATCCCCACGACCGCCGCTATGGCCGCCGTCACCTCCTTGCGAATGCGGTCCTGCACGGCCGGTACGGTCTCTCCCGTCTCGGCCACCACCACTATCTGCTCCGTGCCGGTGGCCTGGTCGGCCAGCCCGAAGGCGGCCACGCAGGTCTTCCGGACTCCCGCGACCTCACCGGCAATCTCCTCAAGCTCCTGCGGCGCCAGGTTCCGGCCGCCGCGGATGATAAGGTCCTTGCGGCGCCCGGCCAGGAAAACCTCCCCCTCCGCGATGTAAGCGAGGTCACCGGAGTCCACCCAACCGTCGGAAGTGAAGCAGGCGGAGGTGGCTTCCCGGTTGCGGTAGTAGCCCACCATCGCCGATGTTCCGCGGAATTGCAGCCGACCCTGGACGCGCTCCCCGACGGTCTTACCGGCGTCGTCCACGATGCGCACTTCCGTTCCCGGAATGGGCTTTCCGCAGGAAGCTATTTTCAGGGCGGCCTCCCCGTTCGGCACGGGAACCGCCCGCCGTTCCTTTTCCAGCGCCTCCCGGGAAATGGCGTCTATGCGGGTGGGTCGTCCCAGTTCCGGGAAGGTCACGACCAGCGAGTTCTCCGCCAGCCCGTATGCGGGCGACAGGGCCTCGGGACGGAATCCCCACGGCTTGAACCGTTTGGCGAACTTGTCCATGGATTCCGCGCTCACCGGCTCGGCACCGTTAAAGCATATGCGCAGGCTGGAGAGGTCCAGCCCCTCCAGCGCCGAATCCGTGATGTGTTTTGTGCACAACTCGTAGGCGAAGTTTGGTGCGCCCGAAATGGTGGCGCGGTGGGAATGGATGGTCCAAAGCCAGCGCTCAGGACGGGCAAGGAACGCGAGCGGCGACATCACCGCCACCGGGATTCCCCAGCACAGCATCCCGAGCCAGGCCCCGATGAGCCCCATGTCGTGGTAGAGCGGAAGCCAAGAGACCATGAAATCGGACGGCTGCACTTTTGCCGCTGCCCCGAACCCGCGGATGTTGGCCAGGAGGCTGGCGTGGGTCAGCGACGCCCCCTTGGGGTCGCCGGTCGACCCGGAGGTGTATTGGATGAGCGCCAAATCCTCCGGGTTGACCTCCACCCGCGGTATCGGCTCCCCGGGGGCGGAAAAGGTTGCGGCGTCCGCAACCTCCTCAAGGCTGGGAACGTCGGCCGCCATGGCCTTCGCCAGCGCCTTCACCCGCGTGAAGGTGACGAGGAACCTGACCTCAGCGCTGCGCAGGATCGCCGACTGCTTGCGGGCGTATTCCTCGACATGCTCGACCTTATGGGGCGGATATATGGGGACCGGCACGCCCCCCGCCAGCAGGACACCGAGGAACGAATGAAAGAATTCCTCCCCCGTGGGGAGCATGATGGAGACGGTCTCCCCGCGGTGCAGCCCGCGTTTCTGCAGGCCGGCGGCCACCGCCCCCGCGCCGGTGAAAAGGTCCCGGTTGGTAATGGGCTTCTCGGTGTCGTCTTCCATCCGCAGGAACATGTGCACGTCATTGGGCGCGCGCGCCGCGCGGAAACCGAGCACGTCGTTCAGGGTGCGCAATTCGGCGGGGAATTCGCCCTGCCCGGCGCGGGGGCCCGCCGCGGCGGCAACCCGCGGTCCGGACACATGCGCGCCCGGGGCAACGACCGCTTTCACGAGGTCGGCCAGCGTCGCGGCTTCCGCGATGACGGAATCGGGAAGCTGGATGGAGAACTCGCGCTCGAGGCGGGTCATCAATTCGACGCGGGCGAGGCTGTCCAGCCCCAGGTCCCGGTCGATTAGCGAATCCAGGCTCATCCCGGATTGCGCCCGGCTGGCTGACAACTCCCCCAGCATTCCCTTCACCACCCCGATTACCTGTGCTTCGATTTCACCGCGTTCTGGCATGCTCATCCCCCTCCTATAAGGCTCCCGCAAGGATATTGGAAAGCTCCACCCTGGTCAGTTCCGCCGGATTGGATTGAAGGCTCCCCGTACCTGCGCCGGCGATTATCTTGGAGATGTCGGCATCGGTCACCCCGTAGGACCCCAGCCGGGGAAACGAAAAACCCGCGCAGAACGTCGGCACGTCCGCGCCCAACGCATCCGCGGCCAGCCGGTAGGAATCAAGCGAGTGCCTGACGCCGCGCCCCTCCTCTATTGCCGCGATGTTGGCTGTGGTCACCAGCGGCAGGAGGAGAGCGCAGGCTATGGTATGCGGCACCCCGAAAAGTCCGCCGAGCGGAGAGGCGAGCGAGTGAACCGCGCCCAGCCCGCAGTGGGAGAGCGTGACCCCGGAGAGGAATGCGGCATATGACATCTCACAGCGGGCGTCGAGGTCGTTGCCGTCCCTCACCGCCCGGGGAAGCCCCCGTCCCACCGCCGCTATTCCGGAAAGCGCCAGCGCCGCCATGGGAGGCGTTGAGTTCCGTGAAGTCAGGGCCTCCAGCAGCTGCGTCAGCGCGTCCATCCCGGATCCGGCGGTCACGTTCGGCGGGCAGGAAACCGTGAGCTCCGGGTCGATGATGGCCAGGCGGGGAATCAGCCGCGAATCTCGGAGGCTCCGCTTGAAACCCTCCTTGGCGGTCCCGATGACCGCGTTGCGCGTCGCCTCGCTCCCAGTCCCGGCCGTAGTCGGAATGGCGATGACCGGAAGCGGCGCCCTGGTAATGATTGCCCCCTTTCCCACATCCTCGAGGTAATCCTTCACCGAACCCGTGTTCGGCGCCATGGCGGCGGCGGCCTTCCCGAGGTCGATGGAGCTCCCTCCGCCGGCCGCAATCACCATTTCGCACTTGGACATGCGCATCAATAGCGCCGCCGCGTTCACCTCCTCCACCCCCGGCTCGCGCTCGGCGCGGAAACGCTCGACGGAAACGCCGTGTGCGTCCAGGTTACGGAGCAACCCGGCGAACCGTCCGCTTCCCTCGAGCGACCCCCACCCCGTGACCACCAGCGCCCGCTTTCCCAGCCCGGCGGCCAGCGTCCCGATGCGCGCGACTTCCCCCGGACCGAAGTAGGTTTCGCCGGGGAGCCGCAGCTCAAACTTCATGGAACCCGCCCTGTTCGGCCTCTCGGCCGCGGGCGCGAACGCGCCCGGCGAGCCCCACCTTGCGGGGCGAGTCGAAGGGTTACCACCCGGCGTCACCTTCCGGGAACAAGTTCTGGTGCTTCACTCCCTTACGCGGTTCTGCCATCCACTCTTTGACGCTGTCACGCCACTTGAAGTAGTGCGGGGTCTGCTGGTGAGCCGCAAAGGCCTCCTTAGAGCGGTAAACCTCGTAAAAGAAAAACCGGCAACGGTCCTCCTCCGCCTGGAGGACGTCGAACCGGACGTTTCCCGGCTCCTTGCGGGTGGCGCGGGCGTTCTCCAGCGATTCGGCGATGTAACGCTCCAGGAACTCCGGCTTAACCCGCGATGTCACGCCTACCACGTACATTAGGCTCTCCTCCGGCATCCGGGGATGGGCCCCGGAGCCGGCCGCCCGCCTCCGGGCGGGTCGCCCGGCCACCGCTCCCCGCGGCATTGCACGACCCCACTATAGCAAAGGGCCACGCTGGTAGAATGCTTCCGACGCCGATGACCCCGCTGGGCATGTTCGTCCTGTCCTTCACGGTTGGCTTCTCCGGGGCGATGTCTCCGGGGCCGCTCACCGTCCTGACCGTCTCCGAGACGGCCCGGCGGGGCATGTCGGCCCCCTTCCTGATAATGCTGGGACACGCCCTTCTGGAACTGGCGGCCACGACCCTGCTGGCCATGGGACTGCTGGCGGCGCTCAATAGCCCCCGCCTCATCGGCGTAGTGGGCCTCGCGGGAGGGGCCGCCATGTTCCTGCTGGGGGCCGTCATGCTTCGCGACGCGCTGAAAGGACCCATCAAACTGGGACCCCGGAAAACCGCCTCGGCGGCCGGGAGCTTGCGGATGGTCGGGGTAGGCATCGCCACGAGCCTGTCCAATCCCTACTGGACCGTATGGTGGGTGACCGTGGCGGCCGGTCTGCTGGTCACCGCCGCGAAGTCCGGCCTGGCCACGTTGGCCGCTTTCTATGCCGGGCACATCCTCTCCGACCTCTCCTACTATGTCGCTCTCGGGCTCGCGGTCACCTGGGGCCGCCGGTTCGTCGGTGGGCGGATTTACCGCGCCGTGATGGCCTTTCTCGCCGTGGCGATGGCCGTCTTTGGCGTCCTCTTCGCTCTCAAGGGCTGGTCCTCGCTAAATCTACGATAGATTGACCCCGTAGTGAACGATTGTTATTATTCAATTGGTTTTATTGGCCTGACAAATTCCTCGGTAGCTCAATGGTGGAGCACCCGGCTGTTAACCGGGGGGTTGCTGGTTCGAGCCCAGCCCGAGGAGCCTTCATGAACGCCGGGAGAGCCCGGCTTACGGCCTCGCAGACTCGGCCCGGCAGCAATTTCCGGACGGATTAGCGTGAAATATTCGGGCTTTCAGGACTCGGGGGAAGCGGACAGGGCTTCGCGGACCGCGCTGCGTAAGGCCTCGCCGCTGGCGGGTTTCACGAGGCATCGGACTATGTGGGACTCAATGGAGACCGGGCCGGCCGACGGCATGCCGCCACCCGTAATGATGACCGCCCTGATCCGCGGATTGCAGACAACGAGATCCGCCAGAAGTGTATATCCATTCCCGTCCGGAAGGTTGTAATCAAGCAACGCCACGTCGACCGGCTCCTCGCGCATCAGTGCGAGAGCTTCCGCGCAGGACGCGGCACCGACGGGGGTGAATTCGGGACGGAGAAGGTCGCAGAAGGTGACCAGCACCTCGGCGTTGTCATCGGTCACAAGCACCCGTGGCCCGCCTCCATTTACGGATTCAGCCATTACGTGAATATAGGCATTGTTGGCCCCCATGTCAAGGTGTGCACCATGACACACAGTCCATTATCCTTACGTAATGCTGAATTTAGGATTGAATGCGTGACTGCCATCCCCAAACTGAACGATCTCGTCGCCAGAAGGCTCCGGGAGGAGCGGCGAAGGCTCGGATTGACCCAAGAAGACCTGGCCGAAAAAGCCGGCCTTAGCACCAATTTCCTGGCCCACCTCGAACGCGGTACACGCGGCGTCTCGCTGGAAACGCTCCAGCGGCTGGCAGATGTAATGTCAATTACACCGGCCTCCCTCTTGTCACCCAAGTCCGACGAGAACGCCCCGGATCCGGATGTCCGCCGCCTCAATATGCACCTCAAGGGGCTCGGTCGGCAGGAAAGGCGCCTTGTCCTGCATATAGCCGACGCGGTGGAAAAATGGAAGGTTTCCCGGCCGAACAAGCGCCGCGGGCATTGAAATTCCCTTGACAGAGGATTCCCAGGAATAATTCCCGGTTTTCTCGCGGGCGAAACCGCGAAGAAAGAGGGATAATTACGTGGCGAATTCCCCGGAAGTTCCCTATCCGGATGCAACAGAGGCAACCATGAGCAACGATATCACTGGACACAACGAGGCGGTGCACCTCGGCGCGTGCGCCGACGCAGCGGACGCCAGGATGGGATTCAACCGCATCCTGGAAAAGCGTGCGCTGACACCCGACACGAGGGAATTCCAGGTCCTGAACGCGGAAATCGCGTCAGCCTGCGCCCCCGGGCAGTTCGTAATCGTCCGGAGCGACGAAAAGGCCGAGCGTATCCCCCTGACCATCGCCGATTTCGACCGGAAGGAGGGCTCCATCACGCTGGTCGTGCAAATCGTGGGCGACGCCACCATGCGGCTGGACAAGCTCGCGGCAGGTGACGCCATCCGTGACATTGTCGGCCCCCTGGGCCATTCCTCAGAAATCGGCAAATTCGGCACCGTCGTGCTGGTGGGCGGGGGGCTGGGCATCGCCCCGGTCTACCCCATCCAGCGCGCCATGAGGGAGGCAGGCAACCGGGTCGTCTCCATCATCGGGGCGCGTTCGCGCAACCTGGTCTTCTGGGAGGACCGCATGCGCGCCACCTCCGACGAGTTTTACCTCGCCACCGACGACGGCACCGCCGGGGAAAAGGGATTCGTCACCGACATCCTCCGCCGGGTCATCGGCGCGGCCCCGAAGCCCGACCGGGTCATCGCCATCGGCCCTCCCGTGATGATGAAGGCGGTGGCCGAGGTGACCCGCGCACCCGGAATCAAGACCATCGTCAGCCTTAACCCCATAATGGTGGACGGTACGGGGATGTGCGGCGGGTGCCGGGTGCAGGTCGGAAACCAGACCAAGTTCGCCTGCGTGGACGGGCCGGAATTCGACGCCCACGAGGTGGACTTCGCCCTTCTCACCTCCCGGCTGGCCACCTACCGTGAGGTCGAGAAGCGCGCGCGGGAACAGCATGGCGCCGCCTGAGGCTCCCCGCCCCGCACCTGCCGGCAAACCGGACCGCGTTCCGATGCCCCAGCGCCCGGCCGCGGTGCGGGCGAAGGACTTCACCGAGGTTCCGACCGGCTACACCCGGGAGATGGCGCAAATCGAGTCGTCCCGCTGCATCCAATGCAAGAAGCCGCTCTGCGTCCCCTCCTGCCCGGCGGAAATCGACATCCCCGGGTTCATCAAGGCCATAAAGGACGGCGATACTCCCGGGGCAGTCCGCGTCCTGAAGAAATCCAACAGCCTCCCCGCGGTTTGCGGTCGGGTGTGCCCGCAGGAAGTGCAGTGCGAGATGACCTGCGTAATCGGGAGGAAGGGCAAGCCCGTCTCCATCGGGGCGCTGGAACGGTACGCGGCGGACACCGAGCTGGCGAAGGGCGCCGCAGAGAAAATCGAAAAGGCCCTTCCCACAGGGAAGAAGGTCGCCGTCATCGGCGCGGGTCCCGCGGGACTCACCGTCGCCGCCGACCTGGCGCGCCTCGGCCACGCGGTCACGCTGTTCGAGGCATTGCACGCGCCGGGCGGAGTCCTCGTCTATGGAATCCCGGAGTTCCGCCTGCCCAAGGCCATTGTCCAGCAGGAGTGCGACTATGTCGCGGGTCTCGGCGTCGAGGTGCGGCTCAACACGCCGGTCGGCCAGTCGGTCACCGGCCCGGGCCTGCTGAAGGCCGGATACGACGCCGTCTTCATAGGGACCGGGGCCGGGCTCCCGTCCTTCCTCGGTATTCCCGGGGAGAACCTGAAGGGCGTCTATTCCTCGAACGAGTTCCTGACCCGGGTCAACCTGATGAAGGCCTACCGCTTCCCGGAATACGGGACGCCGGTCCTGCGGGGAAGGAACGCCGTGGTCGTGGGAGGGGGGAACGTCGCGATGGACTCCGCGCGGTGCGCGCTCCGGCTGGGCGAGGGCCGGGTCACCCTGGTCTACCGACGGACCCGCAAGGAAATGCCCGCCCGCGCAGAGGAAATCGAGCACGCCATCGAGGAAGGCGTGGACGTTCGCGAGCTTACCGCCCCGCTCAAGGTGCTAGGCGACGAAAACGGCTGGGTCAAGGGAATGGAGTGCCTGAAAATGGAACTGGGCGAGCCGGACGCCTCCGGCCGCCGCCGGCCCGTCCCCCTCAAGGGCTCCGAGCATGTCATTGAGGCGGACCAGCTGGTGGTCGCCATCGGCCAGGGGCCCAACCCCCTGCTGACCAGGAATTGGCCGGAACTAAAAAGGGACAAGCACGGACTAATCCTGGTGGATGAGAACCTTACGGCAAGCGTTCCGGGCGTCTTCGCGGGCGGCGACATCGTTTCGGGCGCCGCTACGGTTATCCTGGCCATCGGGAACGGCAAGAAAGCCGCGCGCTCCATCGACGCCTGGCTAAAGGCGGGCAATCGCCCCGCCGACTAGGCCTTCCAGGCCTTTCGTCCTCCCGCCGACATCCACTTCTCCAGAGTAATGGCCAGGTCAAACTGATTCTCCATGGTTGTCCCCGGCGGCCATTCGGTATTCCACATCTTTTCGTATCCGTTCTTCCCGAAGGCATGCAGGCTGGCCTGGTTGTCGGCGCACACATTGCAGGCGAATATGGCGTCGCATTTCTCTACCTCGAACCCGAAGCGGGTCAGCAGCCCGATGGCCGCCGTCCCCACCCCCTTGCCGCGCGCCCATCTTGCCACACACGGGTCGATGCGGCGCAGGTCCTTCCCCGGCCACTTCTCGATAATCGTGGGGATGTTCATCCTCTGGAGGTAAAGGTCGCCGGCCGGTTTCCCGTCCACCTCGATGATGAAATTGTAGGAGTCGTAGGAAATGCACCGGTAAATGCCCCGCAGGTCCCCCAGGCTCCACGCGCCCTCGTCATCCGGCGGATCGTTGCACCATTCCAGCATGGCCGACCAGTCGTCCTCGGTCATGGGCCGCAGGACCACCTCCCCTTCCCGGAGGGTGACCCCGTGAGCGCGTACGGGGTCGGGTGAGTTCCAAACATCCTGCTTCCGCAAAGCTCCGGCCACCTTCTCCAACTCGTCGCGCGAAACGCTCACCGGGTGATGTTCCATGTATGTCAGCTTGATGCCATCGCCGATGAAACGCGGAATTACGTGCAGATGCACATGAAAGACATCCTGCCCTCCAGCCTCTCCATCAGCCAGGAACAGGTTGACGCCCTCGCATCTTATGCCGGCCTTGGGCAACGCACCCGCCAGCATTTGCCCCGCCCGGAACAGGCGTTCCCCCGCCTCCGGCCCAAGGTCCTTGAGGCGCGCGGCATGCTCCCGGGGCACCACCAGGATATGGCCGGGGTTAATCGGGGTCGTGTCCATGAAGGCCGACACAAACCCGTCACGGTAGACGAAGGAGGCCGGCGCTTTCCCCGCCTGAATCATGCAAAAAACGCAATTCCCACCCGCAACGGTCATAAGCGCATTATAATTAACATAAGGAGGGCCGAGACACCATGAGCGATCCCGTCGAGGAAGCGATAAACCAGGCCCACGCTGAACTCCAGGCCGCCCGCGGCGGTGCGCCGGCCGACTACTTCCCGCTGGTCTACCTTGAGCGGGAATTCCAGGTTCCCCGCGAGAAGGCCGTGGCGCAGTGCGCCATCGGCCCGAACGAGCTGGGCGTTAACGCCTTCCACGCCGACGCCGAGCTTAAGAACCTCTACCTCCTGCGCTGCGACTGGACGGACAAGCGGAACTTCTTCCAGTTGCCGCTCCAGCAGATGGTCGATTCGGGCATGGAACTCATCTTCGGCGACGGCCCCCCCGGAATCGTACCCGACCAGTTCCTCGTGCAGGTCAAGAGCGCCATGCTGGCCTGCCAGGCCGCCGTGGAGCGGGTCTTCGTCCACTTCGTGTTCCGCGGCGACCCCGCCGAGGCCGAGCGTTCCGCCGTCCTCGCCAAGCTGCGCGAGGACCTGGAGAACAAGAAGTACCTGGCCGACAAGTTCTTCGGACGCCCCATCACGCTCGTCTTCCAGGTGCGTTCGGCGGCCGGCGAGCTCGGGGCCCCGGCCCACCAGAAGGTAACCCACTCCTACCCCGTCCGGATGGACAAGGTGGTGGAAATGAACGGGCCGGCTGGCGAAATAATGCGCATCGGGTTCGCCCGCCTTTCCGACCTGCATGCCGCCTACAAGGAGATGGGCGCGCGCTTCTTCGAAAGCAACATCCGGGCCATCCTTTCGGACGACACCCCGACCAACCGCTCCCTCAACCGGGCCTTCTCCGACATAATCCTGGAGGGGAAGCATGACCCGCTGGTATTCGCCTTCGACCATAACGGGGTGACCATCCACGCGGAAAAGGTCGAGGCCTCCGAGGGCACCCTCGTCCTTACCGAGCCGCGCCTGCTGAACGGCGCGCAAACCATCGCCTCCTACGACCGGTTCGTGAAGGCCAACGAGAACGACTCGCGCCTCCGGGACCGCGCGCAGGCGCTCGGCGAGATATCGGTCATCTGCAAGATAATCACCGACGCCCGCGCCGAGTTCGTCCAGAAGGTCACGCTCAACAACAACCGGCAGAACCCCATCCGCCCGTGGAACCTGCACGCCAACGACCTCATCCAGCTGGAGCTCCAGGACAAGTTCGCCTCGGAACTGGGCGTCTACTACGAGCGGCAGGAAAAGGCCTTCCTGGCCCTCACCCCCGAGGACCTGGAGGAGATGGAGATAACCGAGAACAAAGCCGTGGAGCTGCTCAGGCTTGCGCAGACCTTCCTCGCCTCCGACGGGGAGCTGGAAAAGATGTCCCGCATGCAGGAGGTTTTCGAGGACGAGGCGGAATACGCCAGGGTTTTCGGCACCCAGCGGCTGAAGGCCGACTCGCGCCACATCATGCTCTGCTACAAGATGCAGTTCCGGTTGAACCGCATCATCAGGGAAATAATGGAGCGTGGGGAAAAGAAATACTTCTACATGCGCCGGGCGCGCAACCTCGTATGGGCGCTCCTCATGCAGGCCGTCTTGAACGAGGAAAACCTCGCGGAGCTGGCGGAAAAGTTCGGGAAAAAGCTCGGCATGGAAGTGGAATATTCCGAACTGCTGGCCAAACTGGCCTCTACCCGGGTCCGGTTCCTGATATCAGCGGGAGTGGACGAACACTACGCGAGTAAGGTCGAAGAGGAGAAGTACGGCTTCCTGAGGACGAAGACCATCTTCGAGGACTGCCTCAAGGACGGCCGCGACAAGTGGGGGTGGGCCAGAAAAAAGCTCGGTTAGGCGGCATGTAGCTTTCAGCTGTCAGCCATCAGCTATCAGCAAGAATTAGATAGGCAACCAATGGAGGAATACCTCCTTCCCTTCTGGCTGACAACTGACAACTGAAAGCCGAGAGCTTTCTCCCCCCCTACAGCCAGCCGGTCGCCTTCGCCAACAGCTCCACATACCGCAGGTAGTTTGGCCACGACACGTCATTGGGGACTCCATGGTCGCAGGAGGGGATGTATCCGCCTCCCCTGATGACCGGCTCGAGCCGGCGAATCTCGTTCTCGATGACCTTGCCGCCCTTCGCCATCGCACGCTTGTCCACCCCGCCCCGGAACGCCACTTTCCGCCCGTATTTTTTACGCAGGACATTGATATCGCTCCCCGCCGCGACCTCCATGGGCTGGCAGACGTTGATTCCGGCCTCCAGCCAGACCGGTATCAATTCATCGATGAATCCATCGGAGTCGACCTCGTAAATCGGAACGCCTGCCTTCCTTATGATTTCTCCCCACCGCAGCCAAACCGGCAGGAAGAATTCTCGGGCAGCGGCTGGCGATACCATCGCGTGCATCTTGAACGCCATGTCTTCCGAGATGAGCACCTTGTCAGGAATTACATGCTTGAAGGCGCGCTCCATCAATCCCGCGACATACTCCCCCCAGAATTCCGCCATTTCCCGCACGAAGCCGGGGTCCTCCACGGTGAGTTCGCACAGGTTCTCGAATCCCAGCCACTCCCTCAACTGCCAGAACGGCCCCGAGAGGGTCATAACGACGGTGTATTCCCTGCCGGTACCGTCCGCCGCGATTTTCGACAGACCGTTCATGTCATAGCGCGTTTCATCCCCTGCGTTGTAGCGTTTCTTCATCTCCTCCCAGTCGGCCCGGCTTTCCACCGGGCACTTGATCCAGCGCCTCGTCACGAAATCCTCCGCGTTGCGCAGGAATTCCAGCGGGAATTCCGAGGCGATCTCGCAGACGTTGCCCTTCCAATCCTGCACGATTTTCGTGGCACCCCGTTGCTCGATGACCTTCTGCTCGAACTGGGGAATCATCCTCTCGTTCACGGGGAGCCAGCAGTCCCACCCGGGCATCGGGAGTTTTCCGCCCGCCAGCCGGTACGCGTATTCGTTGTAATTCTCCACGTCCCGGGGCAATCCCTGCGCGTGCCAATTCTCCCTGGTGGAGAAGCGGGCCCCGCCCGGCTCCAGCGGCACCCGGTCCGGATGGCCGAAAAGGAGCGCCTCCAGCGTCCGCTGGCGCGGCGTCATTGCGTTGGTCAGTTCTCCAGCATGGGGGCGGGACGGGCGCAGGAGCTCTCCAGCGTGGCATGCTTCCCTTCCCGTGAAGCATCGTGGATGGCGTGCATGATGTCCAGCACGTGGTAGGTCAGCTCCCCGCTGGCCCGGTGCGGACCCCCGCCCAGCAGCGTCCGCGCCATGTCCTCCACCCCCAGTCCCCGGCTGTTGTCCGCGTGGCCATGGGTGTGCGGGACGCTCTCCCACTCCTTCGCCCCCGCCCGGAAAAGCGAGACCTCGCCTCCGAAGCTGTTGGGGTCGGGAACCCGCATGGTCCCCTCGGAGCCGTGTATTTCGATGTTTGGCAGGGGTGACGTCGCCCAAACGTCGAAGCTGGTGATGATGGTCGCCACCGCCCCGTTGGCGAAATCCAGGACTCCCGCCACGTGCGTGGGCACCTCGACATTTATCCTTGTCCCCCGCCTGGGTTCGCTCGTGATCAGCCGTTCCGGGAATGAAATGCGCGCCGAGCCGGTCGCCCTCTTCACCGGCCCCAGCAGGTTCACCAGCGCGGTCACATAGTAGGGCCCCATATCAAACATCGGCCCGCCGCCCTTCTTGTAATAGAACTCCGGGTCGGGATGCCAGCCTTCGTGGCCATGGCAAATCATGAAAGCGAGCGCGGAAACCGGCGTCCCGATGGCCCCTGAGTCGAGGATTTTCCTGCAAGTCTGCCCGCCCGCGCCCATGAAGGTATCTGGCGCGCCGCCCACCAGCAGCCCCTTCGCCTTCGCGAGTTCCAGCAGTTCCTTCCCCTCCGCGCGTTCTATGGTCAGCGGCTTTTCGTTATAGACGCTCTTTCCCGCCTCCAGCGTGCGCTTGGCCACCTCGAAATGCGCTCGCGGGATGGTCAGGTTTACGACGATTTTTATCTCCGGATCGGCGAGCAGCTCGGCGACGCCCAGGGCGCGGGGCACGCCGAACTCCTCCGCTTTCGCCTTCGCGCGGGCCGGGTCGAGGTCGGCGCAGGCAAGGAGGCTGGCCACCGGTGATTCCCTCAGGTTCTTGAGGTAGATGCCGCTGATGTTCCCGCAGCCGATTACACCGACCCCGATTTTCTCGTTATCACCCATTAGATGCTCCTTGAGCGCTATCGGTTTTCCCCCATGGTAAAAGCTCCCTCTCCCGCAAGCGGGAGAGGGAGTCCCGACCAGAAAGGGTGAGGGGACCGGAGACGACCGGATTCATCCCTTGCTCTCCAATTCCCTCACCCTTCAGGCATTGAAGGCAACTTGCCCCTCTCCCCTTCGGGGAGAGGGGTCGGATAATTCCATCGCAATTAATCATCTGCCTCTATCGTGATGCCCACAACATACCGCGTTTCACCATTTCACGGGCCTCGGGAATGTCGAAATCCTTCGAGACATGGCCGACCGAAGAGAAGAACACCCTCCCCTGACCGTATATCCGTTTCCAGACAACAGGCATCACCGTCCCCTTTATCCAGTCAATCCCGCCGTAACCGCCGGAGAAGGTGGTGGTGGCGAGCACCTCGTTCGACGGGTCGGTGTGCATGTAATACTGCTCGGAATGGATCTTGAAGTCAGCGAGTCCCTTCGTAATGGGGTCCGTGTGGTTGATGATGTTAACCTCGTAATCCACGACTCCGCCGGGGTGCACCACCCACTGTCCGCCGGTCATAAACTGGTATTCCACGTTGTTCCGGAACGAGTCGCACATCCCGCCGTGCCAGCCGGCTATTCCGGTCCCCGCGCGTATCGCGGCCAGCAGCCCCTTCTCCTGTTCTTCGGTGATGGTTCCCATGGTCCACACCGGCACGACCAAATCGAGCGACCCCATCTTCGCCTTATCGAGGTAGGAATCCAGCGTGCCGGACACTTCCACCTTGTATCCCTTTGACTCCAGGAATGGCGCGAAAATATCCACGCATTGTTTCGGCTCGTGGCCGTCCCAACCGCCCCAAACGAACAGCGCTGACTTCATTTCGCCTCCTTCATGATGGCCCCCGCCAGCCAGTCCCGGCTGATTTCAACGCCCCAGCCGGGGCTTGGGGGGACATCCACCATACCATTCCTGACCTCCAACCCCGGCGAGAAAAGGCCCCGTGTCCAGTCGTTGTCCTCAATGGTGAATTCCACGTAATTTCCGGCGTTGGGTATGGCGGCCAGCATGTGCAGGGTGAACACGGTTACCAGCGAAAGGTTGGCCGAGTGCGGAACGCACTTAAGGCCCGCCTCCCCGGCGTATTGCGCTGCCCGAAGCGCCCGGGACAGCCCGCCTATATAGCAGATGTCGGGCTGGACGATATCCACCGCCTTCACGGCCACCATCCTCCGGAACTGCCCCGTGGCGGTGTCCTGCTCCCCTCCCGCCACGTCCAGCGAAAGCGCCTTCGCCACCTCGGCGGTCCATTCGAGCTCCCAGTAGGGGCAGGGCTCCTCGAAATGGACGACCCCGAAGGACTCCAGCATGTGGCCGACCTCCACCGCCTTCCCGGGCGTGTAACACGAGTTGCCGTCAACCAGGAGGGCCGTCTCTTGACCAACCTCCTTCCTCACCTCGCGCACCAGCGCCTCCGTCCGCCCCGGCCACTCGTCCACATCGTGGCCGCACACCTTTCCAATGCGGATCTTGAAGGCGGTGAATCCGTGCCCGGCCTTTAGTTTCGCCAGCCTTCCCGCCTCCTCGCCCGGCTGGATGTCCCGCCGCATGCTGGAACCGTAGGCGCGAATCGGCCGGGGCTTCCCGCCCAGCAGTTCGCACACGCCCTTCCCCGCCTTCTTCCCGAGGATGTCCCACAGCGCCGTCTCCAGCCCGGCCAGCGCCCTGCAGACATATGAGCCGGGGAACTTGTATTCGCGTTCGATTACGCGCTCCGCCAGCGCGCCAACGGCCTCCTGACCGTCCACCGCCGCCCCCAGCGCATGCGGGGCCACCTGCCGGTGAAAGACCAGCGAGGAAATATCCGCGTTGTAGGGAGCCATTTGCCCCCAACCCTCGCACCCATCGTCCGCGCGCACGCGCACGAGTGCGAGATGGCCCCGCAGAAATGTCGCGATGGATGCTATCCTGAATTGCATCGGCTCCCATGATAGCAGGGGAAAGCCGGGAAAAAACCAAAAGGGGGAGGTAATGCGCAGGACAATATCCCTTGGCGGGAAGTGGCGGTTCCGGGTCGATTCGCTCGATATGGGGGTGAGGGAGCGCTGGTTTTCCGCCCCGTTTGACGATTCCCGCTGGTGGCGCGTTCCCGTCCCCGAGGCCCTGGACTCCTACCATCAGGACCTGCGCGGCTACGACGGCCCCGCCTGGTTCCGGCGCCCTTTCCGCCTCTCCGGACCAGCGCCCCGCATCGCGCTCCTCAGGTTCGACGGCGCCGGCCACACCGCCTCAGTCTGGCTGAACGGCCAGCGCATCGGCGAACACGAGGGCTCGTATTGCCCCTTCGCCTTCCGGGTCGAGCGTGCCCTGCGGCGCGGAACCAACCTGCTTTCCATCCGTATCCGCAACGTGCTAACGCCGTCCTCACTGCCCAAGCTTCGAAGCGACTGGTGGAAGTTCGCCGGTATAACCCGGCCAGTCCGGCTCGTTGCCAGCGCGGACCCGCTCGTCTGGCGCGCCACCGCGCTGGTCCACGAACGCGGCGGCCGCGTCATGGTGACCGTCCCCGGCCGCATCCTAAACGCCGGCGGCGCCGTCCAAGCCCGGGTCAAGGCCTCCGTCCGGCCGGTTTCCGGGGGAAAAGCGCTGGCCCGGGCGCAGTTCCGGCAACTTAAGCTGGGTCCCCGCCGGGAAACCGGGTTCTCCCTGGAGATTCCCGCCGACGACCTTCCCCGCTGGGAACCGCGTCGTCCGCGCCTCCTGAACCTTTCCGTGGTCCTGCGCGGCCGTGACGGCCGGGCGCTTGACCGTGTTGACCTTCGGTTCGGTGTCCGAACGCTCTACTGGAAGGGCGGCAAACTACTGCTGAACGGGAAACCCGTCTGGCTCCGGGGGGTCAACCGGATGGACGAGCATCCAGACTGGACCTGCGCGTTCACCCGCAAAAACCTGTCCCCCCTCCTGAACGACATCCAAAAGGGCCTGCACGGCAACTTCCTGCGGGCCTCCCACTACCCCCACCATCCGCTCGTCCCCGGGATGCTCGACGAGCGTGGAATGATGATGCTGGCGGAGATTCCCGAATACCAGAACGAGGAGGAGCCGCACTCGACCCCCGAGGGGAAAAGGATGCTCGAAGAGCTGTTCTGGCGGGACGCGCACCACCCCTGCGTGGTCATCTGGTCGGTCGGCAACGAACGGGAGCCGCAAAAACCCGCCATCGCCCGCGGGATATTGCGCCTGATTCGCCACATGAAATCGCTCGATTCCTCGAGGCCGGTTTCCTGCGTGTCCAACACCTTCCCGAATGACCCCACCCTGCCCGAATGCGACGTCCTGTGCCTGAACGAGTATTTCGGGTTCTGGCGCGGCACGCCCGCGCTGACCACCGCGGGCCTGGGGCGCACCGGTCGCGAGCTTTCCGCCGCGCTGGACGACATGCACCGCCGCCTGCCCCGGAAACCAATCGTGGTCACCGAATTCGGCGTGCAGGCTTTCCCGTTCCACGACGAACTTTATGGGTCGGAAGACTGGCAGGCCCGGCAGATGGAAACGCACATCCGGGCCTTCATGGCCCGTCCATACGTCCAGGGATGTGCGGTGTGGTCGCATCAGGACACCCGGCTTGCCGGAAACCAGGGCTACCCCACCTACCAGTTGGGAACCCGCCTGCTGGAAAACTTCGGCCTATTGACGCTGGACGGCCGGCGCCGCCCGTCCTGGTTCGCCGTCTCCCGCCTCTACCGCAAGATCTCCGGGCGGGATTGACATTATCAAAGAAGGGCTCATCGGGACTAAAGCGAGACTGAGCAACTGACCAATGGTGCGAGTGGTCGGCCTTTGAGCGTCGCATGAGGACCGTTTCGTAGTCGCGGCGCGGTCCTCCGCGCCAGCGACGGAGAATGCGCGGCCATGGTGCCGAGCTCCGTCCGGGGCGAGGCGAGCGCAAGGTCCGAATCCGAGCTCGCGCCGCCGCGGCGGGGCGGCGCGAGCGTACGCGAAAAGGCCGACCCGAGCACCGGAAACAGCGAAAGGGCTAGCCGCCCTCTTCCGAACCCAAATCTCCCGAGTGTTCTGAAACTGACTGCAAGGCTTCCGCGAACGCCGCCACGACCTCCGGCACCGCTTCGGCGGGCGGAGCCCCCACCCGCAATAACCACGGGAGGCCGAACGAGGTGCAGTCGCGCACCAGGATTCCGCGAAGGCGGAGCTGTTCCCATGCCGCGCGCGCGTCGGGAACCTTCACGAGGATGAAGCTCGTCTCGGTGGGAAACGTTTCCAACCCCATTTCCCGCAGGCCGTCGGCCAGGAGCCGTTTCCCCTCCCGCGCCGCCTCACGCGCCCGGCGCGGATGGTCCGCCTCCGCAACCGCCGCCAATCCCACGGCCTCGACATGGGGGCTCAGCGCGCCCGGTTCGCGCGCCGCCGCAATCCGTTCCAGTGTTTCCGCACGCCCGAGCGCATAGCCGACCCGTACCGGCCAGAGCGAGAACGTCTTGGTGAATGAACGCAGGATGGCCGTATCCGCCCCCTCAAGCAGTGTCCGGGACACCCAGGGGCTCTCCACGAAGTCCATGTAGGCCTCATCCACCACCGCCAAGCCGGGCGCCGCCGCCGCGAGGATTTCCGCCGTCTCGCGCGCCTCGAGGTAGATTCCGGTCGGATTGCACGGGTTGCAGAGGAACAGGACGTCCGGCCGCGCCTCCCGGATTTCCGCCGCCGTCCGCACGGGATTCCACCAAAACCCGTCCTCCTCTTTCGCCCGGATCTCGACGACCTCCGCCCCCGCCTCGCGCGCCGCTTTCCCGTATTCGTCCCACACCGGCCCCAACACCACGGCGCGCTTTCCGGGGCCGAGATGCGCACGGGCCAGCAGGCGGACTATCTCCATTGAGCCGTTTCCGGGAAGGATTTCTTCCGAGGGCATATCCAGCGTTTCCGCCAGCAACTTGCGCAACCTACCGTATCCAGGTTCCGCCGCCTTATGCGGCCCCTTGATTGCCTTGGTTACGGAAGGCGGCGGCGGGAGGGGCGCCACATTGAGGCTGAGGTCAAGCGGTTCCCCTCTTTCCACGGCCGGTCCGCCCGGTCCGCGCTGCTCAGCCCTCGTCCTGGCCCTCGGGACCGACGTCCACGCCCATCGCACGGAGCCGGTCGCAGTGCTTCCGGCAGCGCGGCTGGAACTCGACCCAGTCCTTGTCGTTCACCGGCGACCAGCCCACCTCGGCAATCCCGCAGAGCCGCGGCCAGGTCTTGTGGTCGACCGTCTCCTGGGGGGCGAATTCCGTCCACAGGAGCCCCTCGGTTCCCAGGACCCGCGGGGCCAGTTCGGGGGGCAAGCCCTCCGGCATCGGGTCGAAGGAGAATACCTTCCTCAGCCCGAAGTACTTCGGGTCGTAGTCGAAGTAGACGTGCGAATAGGGCGAGACGATGACGTTGCTCCCCTCCCGCGCGGCCCGCTCCCCGTGGTGGTGGCCCCGCCATGCCTGCACGATTACACCGGGGGGCGCACCCCCTTCGAGTATCTCGTCCCACGCGATTACGGTCTTTCCATGCTTCCTAAGCCACTTCGCTATCCTCCCCACAAACCAGGTCTGGAGCGCGAACTCGTCCTTGAGCTTCTCCTTCCTGATGCGCGCCTGGCACTTCGGGCAGGCCTTCCATCGCTCTTTCGGGCACTCGTCCGCGCCGATGTGCACGTATTTCCCCGGGAACAGCTCGAGGACCTCCGTCAGGACGCCCTCCAGGAACTCGAACACCTTGTCGTTCCCGGCGCAGTATACGTCCTTGAAGATTCCCCAATCATTCGCCATGTTGAAGGGGCCGCCGGTGCAGGACAGCTCCGGATAGGCCGCCAGCGCGGCCTGGCTGTGGCCGGGCATCTCGATTTCCGGGACCACGGTGATGTTGTGCTTGGCGGCGTGGGCGACTATCTCCCTGATGTCCGCCTTGGAATAGAACCCGCCATAACGCCCCTCTTTGTCCTCGCGCCACGCCGCCACCTCGGTCAGGCGGGGGAACTTGTCCACCTGGATTCGCCACCCCTGGTCTTCGGTCAGGTGCCAGTGAAGCCGGTTCAGCTTGTGATAGGCGAGAAGGTCGATATAGCGCTTCACGAACTCCTTGTCCATGAAGTGCCGGCAGCAGTCGAGATGGTAACCCCGCCACGGGAACCGCGGCCGGTCCTCGATGGAGAGGCAGGGTATCTCCCAAACCACCCCCTCAGCCTTTGAACGCGATTCAATCTCCTTCGGCAGAAGCTGGCGGACGGTGTGGACGCCGTGGTGCATTCCCACCGGGCTCGCCGCGGACAGCACCACGGCTTCCGGCGTCACCTCCAGCTTGTAGCCTTCCTCCCCCGCCCCCGGCAGCCCCTCGTCGAAGACCAGCGCAAGCGTACCCACGGGTGGTACGGCCACGCGCGCCCCCGAAATAGGCAGGGCCAGCCCCGTGGCCGGCGCCAGCGCCGCAGCCAGTTCCTTCGCCGCGGCCAGCGCGCCCAGCGAAGCCGGGTCGGCGAAAATGCGCGACTCCGGGAGGAGGCGGAACGCCCCCTCCTTCTTCACCTCCATCCGCATGGGACGGGGGACGATTACGGGAACCCGGTTATCGGGCATTTTCTCCAGCGTATGCCAAGTCGGCCAAATAACTTCCATTCAGTATTGCCTCCTTTATGTTCACGCCAGCCTTTTCGCCACTTCGTCCCAGTTGACCACGTTCCACCACGCCGCCACGAAATCGGCCCGCCGGTTCTGGTACTTGAGGTAATAAGCGTGTTCCCAAACATCCACCACGAGGAGCGGCTTCAGCCCCTCGGAAAGCGGGCAGTCCTGGTTGGGCCGGGAGATGACATCGAGCTTGCCCCGGTTATCCACCAGCCAGCCCCAGCCCGATCCGAAGTGGCCGACGGCGGCCTTGGTTAGCGCTTCCTTGAACTGGTCAAAGCCGCCAAAGGCGCCCTTGAGCGCGGCGGCGACCTTCCCGGAGGGCTGGCTTCCGGACCCTGGGCCTGTCGAAGGAGCCGCTGGCTTCATGCCCAGCCAGTAGAAGTTGTGGTTCCACACGCCGCCGCCCATGTTCCGCACAGTTGTGCGGATGCCCTCCGGCACCTTCGCCGGGTCCTTAAGCAGTTCGTCCAGCGGTTTCGCCGCCAGGTCAGGCGTCCCCACCAGCGCCTTGTTCAGGTTGCCCACGTAGGTCTGGTGATGTTTCCCGTGGTGGATTTCCATAGTCTGCTTGTCGAGATGCGGTTCGAGCGCATCGTAGGCATACGGAAGTTTCATCAATTCATGGGCCATGGCTCTTTCCTCCTGGCTGCGATATTTACTCCCTATGCCTTGTTTGACGAATCATATGGGGGCGATGTCCATGCTACACCAACCCGGGAATCAGTTCACCCGGGGCACCTTCACCCAGCGCCGCCGGCGGGCGGAGAGCGACATGGCGTCCAGCACGGCCTGGTTGCGCGTCCCGTCGAGGAAGTCCGGCGAAAGGGGCTTCCCCTTGGCCACACCCTCGAGGAAGTCAGCCGCCTGGTTCACAAAGGTGTGTTCGTAACCGATTATATGGCCCGGCGGCCACCACGCCGAGATGTAGGCGTGGTGCCCTGGCTCGGTAACCAGGATGCACCGGAAGCCCCGCAGGTGCGGCGGGTCGGATTCGGAATAGTATTGGAGTTCGTTCATCCGCTCGAACTCGAACACCAGCGACCCCTTCGCGCCGTTCACCTCGATTTTCCACCCGTTCTTGCGTCCCGACGCGAACCGGGTCGCCTCGAAGGTGGCCAACGCGCCGTTCGAAAGCCGGGCCAGCGCGATGACCGCGTCGTCCACGGTCACCTTCCCCCGGCCCCGCGTCCGCTTCGCCTTAAGTCCCCGCACTCCCTCCCCCAGCGGCCTCTCCTTGATGAACGTTTCCATGTGCGCACACACCTCGGCCGGTTCAGCCCCCGTGATGAATCGGGTCCCGTCGATGATGTGGGCGTTGATGTCGCCGTGCGTGCCGCTCCCGGATATCTCCTTCCTGAGCCGCCACACCAGGGGGAAATTCGGGTCCATTATCCATGACTGCAGATAGACGGCGCGGACATGGTAAATCCGGCCAAGCCTCCCCTCCTGGACGATTCGGCGGGCCAGCTGCATCGCCGGGATGCGCCGGTAATTGTGCCAAACCATGTGGCGAACGCGGGCCTTGCGGACCTCCGCCAGCATCCTGCGCGCCTCCGCCAGGTCCATTCCAAGCGGCTTCTCGCATATCACGTGCTTTCCCGCCCGGGCGGCGGCTATCGCCATCTCGGCGTGGACGTTGTTGGGCGTCCCGATGTCCACCACGTCGATGTCGGGGCGGCTGACGAGTTTCCGCCAGTCCGTCTCGACGGTCTGCCAGCCCCACCTGTCGGCGAACTCCCTTACCGCCCCGGCATCGCGTCCGCACACCGCCCGCATCACGGCCCGCGCCCCCGGGTTGAAGAAGCGGTTCACCTTGAGCCACGCATTGGAGTGTGCGCGCCCCATGAACTTGTAGCCAATCATCCCGATGCGGACCGATTTCGTCTCCATATTCCCTGCCGCTTATCCTAAATCTCCGGCCTGTGCCGTATCAATAGGCGGCGGCCCCTCCTCTCCCCTTTATCCGTTCTTGTTTCCCCACCCTCTCCTCCCCGCAGGGGAGGAGAGGGATGGGAGGCAACACGGGAAAAGGAGGGAGAGGAGGGGCGATGCTCCCTCAAAGGCCGTTTTGTCGGATAATATCCCCTCATGGCAATATCAGCCTTTGAACGCGAAGTCATGGGCCAGCCACAGGCACTGCGGGACGCCCTCAAGGCCTATTCCGGAACCGACAGCCCACTCCGTCGCCTCGACGGGCTCCTGAAGCGCGGACGTCCCTCCACGGTGGCCTTCGTCGGGATGGGTACCTCGCTTTTCGCCCCCCAACCCGCCGCGTGCGCGCTGGCCGCCCGCCGCATTCCGGCGCGGCTGGTGGACGCCAGCGAACTCCTGCATTACCTGCCGGATTCGCTGGAGGAGGGCGCGCTCGTGGTCCTCGTTTCCCAGTCCGGCGAATCCGCCGAGATGAAAAGGCTGGCAGGCACGCTGAACCGGCCGTTCGTGGCGGTCACGAACAACGAGGAAAGCACGCTCGCCCGCGCCGCCGCGGCCGTCCTCCCCATGGTGGCCGGGGAGGAAAAGGCCACCACCAACCGGACCTTTACGAATTCCATCGCGGTCTGCCTCGCCATCGCAGTCCGGGCCGCCGGGGAGGATTCCCGGAGCGTTCTCACGCGCCTGGACGGCGTTCCGGGAGACATGGACCGGTTCTTCGAGGGCTGGCGCGAAAAAATGGGGGAAGCGGCGGAATTCACCGGACTGCCTCCCCACTTCGACATCGTGGGCCGCGGCCCGTCACTCGCCACCGTGTGGCAGGGCGGTCTTATCCTGCGGGAGCTGTCGAGGCTGAAGGGCGGCTGGTTCAACACCGGAACCTTCCGGCACGGGCTTGTTCCCAGCACGCGCGAGGGAAGCCTGCTCATCGCGGTGTCCCCGTCCGGCAAGACCGCCGACCTGAACCGCGGGCTGGTGGACGACGTCCTCGCCCAGGACGGACGGGTACTGATGATTACCGACCGGGCCGAAAAACCCGCGGACCGGCTGGTGGTATGCCGGATTCCCCCGGCCGACGAGGAGCTTTCCCCCCTCCTCTCCATCCTCCCCCTCCAATTCCTCGGCATACTGCTTGGCGAAAGGCAGGGACTCGACCCCGGTTCCGACATCGCGAAGATAACGGCCAAGGAATAAGTTAAACCCCACCAGTTCCCCTCATCCTCCTTGCCCCGCTTTTCCGTTTATCCCTCTCCCCCATTGGGGGAGAGGGATGGAAGAAATAGGAGTTGATGAGGAGAGTGAGGGGGAGCTTAAGCAGAAGATTTATCCAACGCCAGATCCTCCGTACTTCCAAAATCGCCTACAAAAAAGTGATACCCTGACTCCATGCAAGTAATAATCCGGCCCACGCGGGAAGAGGCCTCCAGGCTGGCCGCCCGGCTCGTCGCGAAGGCGCTGAAGGCCAAGCCCGACCTCGTGCTGGGGCTGGCGACAGGCCTGACCATGGAACGGCTCTACGCGATGCTGGTGAAACTGCACAAGGAGGAAAAGCTCGACTTCTCCCTGGTACGGACATTCAACCTTGACGAATACGTGGGGCTCCCGGCGGACGACGAACACTCCTACCATCACTACATGAAGAAGCACCTCTTCTCCCAAATCAACATCGACCCGCGGAACACCCACCTGCTGGACGGGATGGCCGGAAACATGGAGGCGGAGTGCCGCCGTTACGAGGAAACCATACGCCATTGCGACGGCATCGACCTCCAGCTCCTGGGGCTCGGCAAGGTTGGCCATATCGGGTTCAACGAGCCGCTTTCCGCCCTCTATTCGCGGACGCGCGAGAAAGGGCTGACGCCGGCCACCGTCAAGCAGAACGAAAAATACTTCGCCGACCCCTCCCAGATGCCCCGGCGGGCGCTGACCATGGGCGTCGGGACCATCCTCGAATGCAAGCACCTCGTGATGCTGGTCACCGGCGACAGCAAGGCCGCGATACTCGCCAAGGCGGTCGAGGGACCCATCACCTCGATGATTTCGGCCACGGCCATACAGCTTCACCCCCACTGCACGGTTGTGGTCGACGAGGAGGCCGCCGCGGAACTGCGCGCCCAGGACTACTACCGCTGGATATTCGATAACGAGCCGGATTGGGCAGAATATCATTAGGGGGCTCCGATCCGGCCTGATGGGGCCTCGTTCGCTTCGAAGACTTCGCTCCTCGGCCCGCACAGGCGTTCGCAATCTCGTCGCCTCCGGCGACGCTCACCCCCTCAATGCGCGACCGGAGCGCAGGAGCGCTCCCGGTAATGGTTTGATTATTTATTGTGCACCTGCGGTGCACCAACCGTACGCGGCCGGGATCAAGGTATTTCTCACGGTCGGAATCCTGCTCGGCCTTTTGGCCGCGGGCGCTCCGTGCGCCCCGCTCATAGTCGAAGGGCTGTCACCCCCGAACGCCCGCTAAAGAAAAATCATAGAATTCATTTCATAAACCATACAAGGAAGGGGCGGACGGGTTCCGGAGCGGAGCTGAGCCGGACAGGGCCGGGGGCGAGCGGTCGGCCTTCGAGCGTCGTATGAGGACCGATTCGGAATCGCGCCGGCTCCTGCCGGCCGCGATGGAGAACGCGCGGCCATGGTGCCGAGCCCCGTCCGGGGCGAGGCGAGCGCGAGGTCCGAATCCGAGCGTTCCGTTCTGACGGCGCGGCGCCGCTTCGGCGACGCTGGCGGCCGCGGTGGGGCCGCCGAGCGTACGCGAGAAGGCCGACCCGAGCGCCCGGTCCTTCTGCTTGCCAAGGTCCGCGGAAGACCAGGCCGCCCCTTACAAAGCCTATTCTACGGTGACGCTTTTCGCCAGGTTCCTCGGCTTGTCGATGTCGCAGCCCCGCTCCCGCGCGATGTAATACGCCAGCAACTGGAGCGGAACGACGTTCAGGATGGGGGAGAATTCCTCGGAGGCGGCCGGGACGTAGATGACGTCCTCCGATATCTTCGCCACCCCTTCGTCTCCCTCGGTGCCAACCGATATGATGCGGCCGGAGCGCGCACCGACCTCCCGGATGTTGGAGACCATTTTCTCGTAGGTCTCCCCCGCCGTGCAGACGCAGACTATCGGCATATCCTTGTGGATCAGCGCGATGGGGCCATGCTTCATTTCGCCCGCGGCGTACCCCTCGGCGTGCATGTAAGAAATCTCCTTGTTCTTCAGGGCTCCCTCGAGGGCGATGGGATAATTGAACTTGCGCCCGAGGTACAGGGAGGATGGGGCGTGCTGGTATTTCTTCGCCAGCGTCGCAATCTTTTCCTTCCCTTCGAGTATCTTTTCCATTTTCTCCGGGACGACTTCCAATTCCTTTATCATCTTCTCCGCCGTGGCTTCGTCTATCTGCCCCGTGAGGCGGCCGTAATAAATGGTGAACAGGTAGAAGGCCGCTAACTGTGCGGTAAACGCCTTGGTGGAGGCGACCCCGATTTCCGGGCCGGCATAAGTGTAAACGACGCCGTCGGATTCCCGCGCGATGGAGGAGCCGACCACGTTGCAGATGGACACGACCTTGCAGCCCTTCGACTTGGCCAGCCGGATGCTGGCCAGGGTGTCGGCGGTCTCGCCCGACTGGGTCACGGTGAAAACGAGGGTCTTGTCGTCAAGTTTGGGCGAACGATAGCGGAATTCCGACGCAAGGTCCGTTTCCACCGGAAGGTTGGTGTAGTGCTCCAGCAGGTATTTCCCGGTGAACCCGGCGTAGTAGGCCGTCCCGCAGGAAACAATGAACATCTTCTTTATCGCCTTGAGTTCCGCCACCGAAAGGTTCATGTCCTTGAGCAGGATGTTCTTCCGGTCGGGTGATATCCGCCCGCGGAACGTGTCGCGGATTACCTTGGGCTGTTCGTGGATTTCCTTGAGCATGAAGGTCTCGAAGCCGCCCTTTTCAGCCGCGCTCACGTCCCAATCGATGGTCACCAACTCATGGTCAACCTTCTTGCCGGAAAGGTCGGTCACTTCATACGAGCCGGCCTTCAATTCGATAACCTCGCCGTCCTTGAGGTAAAGGACCTTCCGCGTGCGGTTCAGGATGGCTGGCACGTCGCTGGCGATGAAGTTCTCGCCCTCCCCAATCCCCACAATCAGCGGGGAGCCGAGCCGGGCGGCCACCATTACGCCCGGCTCCTGCTTCCGCAGTATCCCAAGCGCGTAGGCGCCGCGGGCCCGCTTGAGCGCCCGCCGCACCGCATCCACCAGGGACTTGGCGCCGCCCTTGAATTCCTCTTCGATGAGGTGGGCGACGATTTCCGTGTCGGTCTCGGACTTGAACACGTGACCCTTCTTCTGGAGCTCCGTCTTCAGTTCCTGATAGTTTTCGATGATTCCGTTGTGCACAACCGCGATGTCGCCCGTGCAGTCAATGTGCGGATGGGAGTTGGTCTCCGAGGGGACCCCGTGCGTGGCCCAGCGCGTGTGGCCGATGCCAATCGACCCCTCGAAGGGGTCGGCCTTCACCGACGCGACGAGCCCCGCAAGCCGACCGACCTTCCGGCGCACCTTCAGCGCGCCCTTTTCGATGACCGCGATGCCGGCGGAGTCGTATCCGCGGTATTCCAGGCGGGCCAGCCCATCGAAGATAACCGGCGTCGCCTGCTTGTTTCCTATGTATCCAACTATTCCACACATAAGGCGGGTATTATCCAGTTATTCGCATCTCAATGCAAGCGCGACCGATCTGAACTATTTATTTATTGGAAATACTGCCTGGCTTGGAACTCCGCGCCTAGGGATTGAGAAATATTTTTAACGGCCTCCAAATCCACCCCGGGAACACCCACGGCGGTCGCCACCACCCGGGGTATCTTTCCCACGCATGACCTGATGAAATCCTGCACGGCCTTCCACGCCGCCGGTCCCGCGTCCGGACGCACCAGCTTAAGGTAGGTCGCCTCGTCGGGGGCGTCCAGCGAGATTGATATGGAATCCAATATGGGGGCCAGCTCGGGAACGATGTCCCGGCCGTGGAAGAGGCTGCCGTGGCCGTTGGTGTTGAGCCGGATGCGGGCGCCCTTCTCCCGGAGCTTCTTCGCCGCCTCCACCAGGACATCCAGCCGGATGGTGGGCTCGCCGTATCCGCAGAAGACGATTTCCCCCCACCGCGAGACATCGCCCGCCGCCGCGACCAGGTCGGCCGCGGAAGGCTCGGTAGACTCCGTAAGCATAAGGTTCAGCCCCCGGAAATCCCCCGTGGTTTCCCGGGTGCAAAACACGCAGTGGGCGGTGCACTTTGTCGTGGAGTTGAGGTAAAGATTGCCCCGGAAATCATAGGCGATGACCGGCTTGCGGACCCCCGGCAGGAAGAGACGCTGGGCATTCTCGCGGGTGACCCGGGCCACCTCCTCCACCCGCACTCCCCAGGCTTCCGCCACGACCGCCGCCACTTCCGGCAGGAAGGCGGGCTCGTTACGCTTCCCGCGCATAGCCTGCGGCGCGAGATACGGGGCGTCCGTTTCGAGCAGGATGCGGTCGCGCGGCAGGCGTCCCAGCATGGCGCGCAGGATATCGTTCCGCGGGTAGGTAACTGTCCCGCCGAATCCGAGGTAATAGCCGGCGCCTAGGATGGAGCGCGCCAGCACCTCGTCGGAATCGGTGCAATGAAAAACGCCTCCGGCCGCTTGTCCGTTCTCCTCTTCAAGTATTTGCAGGGCCTCGGGGACGGCCTTGCGCGAGTGGATGACCAGCGGCAGATGGTGCTTTACCGCCAACCGGACCTGCTCCCGAAATACCGGTATCTGCCGTTCGATGGGCGGATGGACGTGATAGGCGTCCAACCCGCATTCGCCCACCGCGACCGCGCCGCGCCCCGCCAGCAGGGAGTCCAGCTCGGCCTCCCAACCCGGGGCGACATTCCCCGATGATTCCGGATGGATACCGGCCGCCGCCACGACGCGCGCATGGGCGCAGGCAAGGTCTATGGCCAGCCTGCTGTCGGTGAGGTCGGAGCCCGCGCTCAAAATCCAGGTTACTTCCGCCTCGTCGGCCCGCCGGATGACACCCTCGGCGTCTCCCTCGTAGGCCGGGTCAGTCAGGTGGGCGTGGGTGTCGAAGTACATCGCAGGGCCATTATAGCTATCAGCTCTCAGCTGTCAGCTGTCAGCCTGAAGGGACTCCTGATTGACTCCGAAGCTAAACGCTGAAAGCTGACTGCTGAAAGCTATTTCTTCTTCGTATCGATGCGCGGGAAAAGGGGGTCGCCCTGCGCCAGATTGAAGGCTTCCGGCAGGGGCGCGCGCTTCACCTGCCCGGGCGGGAGCGAGTCAACCAGCCCCAGCTGTTTCCGCAGCTTGAGCGCGGCGTCCGGAATGAAAGCGAGGAGCGGCCATGAGGCGGCCTCGAGGAGTTCCAGCACAGCGCCGAGGACGCGCTCCTGCTCTTCCTTGGTCTTGTTCCACGGTGCCTCGGTATCAATGTATTTGTTACCAAAGGCGATTATCTCCAAAAGATTGACGAGCGAATCCTGAAATTGCGGTACTTTCAGCGGTTGTCCTCCTGATGCCATGCAGGCCGATTGAATGAATGTCAAACCGCGGGAGCACCGTTCTTTGATTTCGGCGTCCAGTTCTGGATGGGCATCTTTCGGCCATCGTCCCCGGAACGATTCCTCCCACGGAGATCCAGCAACGGGGCGTTTAACCACACCGTTGAGGTAGCGGAACGCCATGGATATCGTCCGGTGGGCCAGGTTTCCGAAAACATTGGCTAGGTCGGCGTTATAACGCTCGATGAAACGCTTGCGGGCAAAGTCACCGTCGGCCCCGAAAGGCATCTCCCGCAGGAGGCAGTATCGGACAGCGTCCAGGGAAAACTCCTTCGCGTATTCTCGGGGGTCGATGACGTTTCCCTTCGACTTGGACATCTTCTCGCCCTCGACGGTCCACCAGCCGTGCGCGACAATCTTGCGCGGAAGCGGCAGGCCGGCCGCCTTTAGCATCACGGGCCAGAGCACCGCGTGGAATCTCAGAATCTCCTTGCCGATGACATGGACGGCGGGCCAAAGCCTTCCAAACCGCGCCATATCATCCGGGAATCCGGCCGCGGTTATGTAATTGATGAGTGCATCGAACCAGACATAGACGACATGCTTCGGGTTGCCGGGGACCGGAATGCCCCAGCCGATGTTCGAACGCGACACGGAAACATCGCGAAGCCCCTCGCGGACGAAGCCGGCGACCTCGTTATACCGGGTATCCGGCACGACAAATTCCCTGTTCGACATCACTTCCTTCTCGAACCATTCCTGGTATGCCGACAAACGAAAGAAATAGGTTTCTTCCTTGAGTTTCTCCGCCGGGGTTCCGTGTATAGGGCAGTTCCCGTCCGCCAGGTCGCCCTCAAGGTAATAGGTCTCGCAGGGCCGGCAATACCATCCCTCGTATTCGCCCAGCGTCAGGTTCGGCCCGCCGTCCGGCGCCTTTCCTGCGGCGATGCGCTTCCACAATTCCTGTACGGACTTTTCATGCCTTTTCTCAGTAGTCCGGATTAGGTCGTCGTTGGTTATGCCCAGGTCCCGCCAGAAGTCCCTGTCCTTCTGCGCCATGTCGTCCGCCCATTTCTCCGGCGTGGTCCCCTGCTCCTTCGCGATTTTCTCAATGTTGGCGCCATGCTCGTCCAGTCCGGTGAGAAAAAAGACCTCCTCGCCCTTGAGCCGGTGGAAACGCGCCAGCGCATCGCACGCGATGGTGCAGTAGGCGTGCCCCAGATGCAAAGGCGCGTTGATATAGTAGATGGGAGTGGTTACCATGAAGGTCGGACGCGACTCAGCCATGGGTGTCCCTCCGCAGCACCAGCGCCAGTTCAGCTCCGAGCGCATCAACCAGCGTCTTGTCGGCGTAACGGCGGAGCCTTTGCCGCGCCAGCGCCACGGCGTCCAGCGCGTCCACCCACCTGCCGGCGTTTTCCGTCTCGGTCCGCAGGCGCACCCCACAGACGCGCTCCAGCCCGTCGAGGAGACTCGAGAGTTCCTCCGTGTCCTTGGCGATTTCCTTGGACCGGGCGCAAATTCCGGCAAGGTCGAACCGGGAAGCCATCCCGAGGAACTCCTCCGCCCGTCCCGTCACCTCCGCTATCTCCTCCGGCGGCCGGTCCACCTGCCCCATCATGAGCTCGGCACCCGCCTCCCCGCCATCGGCCTTGTGGCGCCGCATGATTTCAACCACCGCCGGCCGCGACAGGAGGCCGAACCGAATTCGCTGGCACCGCGAACGGATGGTCGGCAGGACGCGGTCCGGTTCTGACGTAAGCAGGAGGAATATCGTATGGGGCGGCGGCTCTTCGATGATTTTCAGGAGCCGGTTCGCCGTATCTCCACGGATGAGGTGTATGTCCTCCAGGATGAACACCTTCCAGCGGGCCGGAGACGCCGTCATGGAGGCGCGGGCGATAATGGCGGATATCTGCTCAGTGTGAAAAGTGTTCTCACGCTCCTCATCCCCCTCGGGCAAGACAACCATCATGTCGGGAAACGCACCTGATTCGATTTCACGGCACGGAACGCACTCGCCGCATCCCGTTCCCGGAACCAGCGGGCGTTCGCAATTGAGCGCCCGGGCAAACGCCAGCGCCGCCGTTTTCTTGCCGACCCCCGGCGGGCCGAAGAAAAGGTAGGCGTGGCCGATGCGCCGGGATTTTATTGCCCGGGTCAGGCATGTCACAGCATGGGGTTGGCCCACGATATCAGAGAGGTTCATGATATCCCCTTCCGGCGCAGGGCCCTTTGCACCTCGCGCCATACCGCCGCCGCGGTATCGCCCGGGCGGCCGGTCGCGTCCACGACGCGGAAGCGCCCGCGATTCCGGGAGGCGAGCCCATGATAGGCCCGGCGGACCCGCGCATGGAACATCACCCGTTCCCGGTCCAGCCGGGTGAGCGAGCCGCGCCGGCGGGCCCGCCGCAATCCCTCTCTGACCGGAACATCCAGGAGGAGCGTCAGGTCGGGCTTCAGGCCACCGGTGGCCGCCCGGTCGAGCGTTTCCACCAGCCCGGCATCGAGGTTCCGGGCGCCGCCCTGATAGGCCCGCGTGGAGTCACTGAAACGGTCGCACACCACCACGGCCCCCCGTCCGAGCGCGGGGAGGATAAGCTGGCGGACATGCAGGGCCCGGTCGGCCTCGAAAAGGAGGAGTTCGACGTCAGGGCTGACCTTCCCTTCCGGAGCTAGCAGGCGCTTCCGGATGGCCCGTCCTTCCGGGGTTCCGCCCGGCTCAGCGGTCAGCACCACCCGAAAGCCCGCCCGGCGCAGGCCTGCCGCGAGGACATGCGCGTGCGTGGACTTCCCGCAGCCTTCAACGCCTTCCAGCGTCACGAAGAGCCCGCGGTGGGAACGGGCCTGCGGTTTTTTCCTTTGCAGAGCGCGTTTCATGGTCTTTCGCAAAATCCAACACATTGTATACTACTTCTTGAGGGACCAGCCGTACGGTCGCTGTGCCGTCCCCTCGGGGACGAACGCAGAGGAAAGTCCGGGCTCCCAGGGCAGGATGGTTGCTAACGGCAACCGGCCGCGAGGCCAGGGAAAGTACCACAGAAAATACACCGCCCAAGTCCCCGCGAGGGGAACGGCAAGGTTGAAAAGGGGAGGTAAGAGCTCACCGCCCCGGTGGTGACACCGGGGGCACGGCAAACCCCATCCGGAGCAAGGCTCTAATGGAGCGAGGACGGCCCGTCCGATCCGCTCCCGGTAGCTGCACGAGGCCCGCGGCGACGCGGGTCCCAGAGAAATGACCGTACCGTCGTCCTGCGATGACGGACAGAACCCGGCTTACAGGCTGATCCCTCAGGCTTAGTAAAACAGAACCCGGCTTTCGGCCCACCGCGCAGCGAAGCGGAGCGGTGGTGAATAATTCATCCGCTCGCCGTATGACTTTATATAGGCTGGTCCCTCAGGTCTTATAAAATGCGATTGTCCAGATAGATCTTCCAGATTTGCGCTCCAATCCCCTCACCCTCTCCAGCAAGGCGCTCCCTCTCCCGCATGCGGGAGAGGGAGTCCCGGCCGGAAAGGGTGAGGGTACTGGCGGTACCAGTTTGCATCTCCCCTAAATCGACTATCATGAGACATATGAGGACAAACGCTGGCATCCTCGCGCCCGCAATCATGCTGGCGGCATCGGTCCTTCCGTTGCCGTCAGCCTCCTCCGACACCCAGGTGCCGCTCGACTCCGCCGGAAAGATACCTGTCATCGACGCTCCGCTGGAAGACCGCCTGAAGATGTTCACGGACCACCCCGGCTTCAAGGAAGCGCGGCTCTTCAAACTGGCGGAGGACGGATTCTCGCTGGAAATAATATCCGAATCCGGCGGAAGCACCCTGCGCGACCGCGTTCCCCTGAGCGCAACCGAAACGGAGGCGTTCCGCGCCAAGGTGACCGGCCTCGTGAACGAAAAGGCGCCGCAAGCCGTGCTCGACCAGAAGGGACGCACCCGCCTCGTCAATGGAATCCGCCTCCTTTCAGTCGGCTTTTACGGTTGGGCGCTCCCGGCTGCCTTTAATGTCTCCAACGGCGGTACGGCCGGGGGATTATACCTGGTGTCCGCCGGAACCGGCTTCTTCATGCCACTTCTCATCACCAAGAACATGCGGGTAACGGAGGGACAGGCTGAACTGGCCATGTATGGGGGACTTTACGGCATAAGCCATGCGGTCCTGCTTCACCTCGCCATCCAGGGTTGGGAGGACATGCACGCCCGGACAGTGCTCGGAACCTCAATGTGCCTAAGCCTCGCCGAACTGTGCGTTTTCTATAACGTTGCCGATGCATACGGCGTTTCGGGTGGAGCTGGCCGCACCATATCGGTGGGAAGCGGATTCGGGACGGGAATAGGCCTCGGCGCAGCCTACCTGGCCGGAGCCGATGAGGACACCTCCCGGATTTTCGGCGTGGCCGGGCTGGCGGGCTCGGCGGCAGGCTTCTGGGCCGGCCAGCTCCTCTCCAAGCGGCAGAATTACTCCCTCGGCGACGCCTCCATCCTGGGTGCCACGGGCGGGCTGGGGGCTTATCTCCCCTGCGCATTCATGCTCGCCGGCGCCGTGGACGAACCCAAGGCCTACACGGCCGGTGCCATGGCCGGTTCCGTCCTCGGACTCGCGGCGGGTCACCTGCTGACCGCGGACCGCGACCTGACTGAGGGCCAGGCCTTCCTGTTGGGGTTGGGGGTTGCGTCAGGGAACCTGCTGGGGCTCGGCATCACATACCTTTCCCGCCCCAACGACTTCAATTCGCGCATGTTCTTCGCCTCCAGCGCCATCGGCTCCGTGGCCGGATTTGCGCTGGCCTGGTGGTGGGCGGCGGATGACACGCAGGCCGCGGCGCCTCCGGGGAACGTGCAATTCCGGCTCTCTCCGGACGGCCTGCTGGCCGCCCTCCCGCACCGGGACAATCCTGTGCGTCCGTTCGCGTCCCTCGAAGCATCTTTTTAGCCCACTTCACCCAAGAGGGCATATCCCCCTCCAAAAATATATAATGGCTCATCATGGCCGCCGGAAAACCGCGCATTCTGTCCGGAATCCGCCCCACCGGGCCGCTCCATGTCGGGCACCTGCTGGGGGCGCTCACCAACTGGGCCGCCCTGCAGGACAAATATGACTGCCACTTCATGGTGGCGGACTGGCATGCGCTGACGACCGACTGGCAGGACACCAGCGAGGTCCGCAAGTGGAGCCTTGAAAACCTGGCCTGCCTGATGGCGGCGGGGCTCGATCCCAAGCGCTGCGTGCTGTTCCGGCAATCCGACGTTATCGAGCACGCGGAGCTGCACCTCCTGCTCTCCATGATTACCCCGGTGCCGTGGCTCGAGCGCGTCCCGTCCTACAAGGAACAGCAGGAACAACTGAAGGACCGCGACCTGACCAACTACGGTTTCCTCGGCTACCCCGTCCTCCAGGCCGCGGACATCCTAGCCTACAAGGCGTCGTTCGTGCCCGTCGGCGAAGACCAGGTCGCGCACCTTGAGCTGACCCGGGAAATCGCCCGGCGGTTCAACTCAGCCTTCGGGACGGTTTTTCCCGAGCCCAAGCCCCTTCTGACCTCCACGCCGCGTTTGCCCGGGCCGGACCGGCGCAAGATGAGCAAGAGCTACGGCAACACCATCGAGCTGGGGTTCGACCGCGACCAGACTTGGAAGCGCGTCCAGCAGATGTTTACCGACCCCAAGAAAATCCACCTTGGGGACAAGGGACACCCGGAGGATTGTGTCGTTTTCGAATACCACAAGGCCTTCAATGCCATGGCGGTCCCCGAGGTGGAGCGCACCTGCCGCGACGGTTCGCGGGGGTGCGTGGACTGCAAGAAACAGCTCCTCGAGGCGCTCTGGGAAAGGATGCGTCCCGTGCAGGAAAAGCGCGAAAAGCTCCTGAAGGACCCCAAGGCGCTGGAAGGCATACTCGCGGACGGGGCTGAACGCGCCCGCGCCGTGGCCCGGGAGACGCTTCGCGACGTCCGGGCCGCCATGAAGCTCGCCGGCTGATGGAAACGGCGGATTCCCTGCGGGTCCGCCTGCCCGTCTTCGAGGGGCCGCTCGACCTCCTGCTTTACCTCATCAGGAAGCACGAATTGGACATTTCCGAGGTGTCGCTTGCCTCAATCGCCGACGAATTCGTGGCCTTCATTGAGGCCGCGCGCGAGCTCGACCTTGCCGCGGCCGGGAACTTCATTTCGACGGCGGCCACCCTCATGTGGCTGAAGTCCCGGTGGCTTCTTCCGCCCGAGGAAGAGACCCCGACCGATGCCGAGCAGGAGGCGGAGGCCGGCCGGCTCATCCAGCGGCTCGAAGACTTCCAGAAACTGCGCGATTTTATCCAGTCGCTCCAGGGCCTGGAACTTCGCGCCCGGGCGTCGTTCCCCCGCCCCCTCACCTCGGAACTGTCCCAGCGGCTGGACGACCTGGCCGAGGCGGAGCCGGAACTGGATCTTGACGCGTTCGAGCTCCTCAAGGCCATCCAACGCGTGCAGGAGTTCGCCTTCCCGGTCCCGCGCGACGTGGTGAAGGAGGAAATACCGCTGGAGGAAAAAATGGCGGAGCTTTCCTCGCTGGTCCGCTCCCGGGTCCGGGTCAATCTCTCCACCCTCCTCAACTCCGCCCACTCCGTACTTGAGGCCGTCGTCCTTTTCCTCGCCGCGCTCGAGCTGGCCCGGCAGAGGTTCCTGCGGATATCCCAGCCGGCCAATTATGAGGAGATAAAGCTGAACCTGCGCAAGGACGTGCCGAAGGCGCGCCCGGACGCGAGGGCCTGACGGGTGGCTGTTGCCAAGGCCAAGCCCAAGCCTAAGGAAAAGAAGGAGGAAAAGCGCAAGCCGTTGCGCTACTCCCGGCCGGAAATGAAGCGCCTCCTCGAGGCCATCCTCTTCTCCGCCGACCGGCCCGTTCCGGCCCCCGTCCTGTGCTCCATGCTCTCCGGTGCCGCCGAAAACGACGTCAGGGGGGCGCTCGAGGAAATGTCGCGGGAATACGAGGAAGGTGGACGCAGTTTCGTGCTGAAGGAGGTCGGCGGGGGTTTCCTGCTCCTGACGCACCCCGCCTTCGAACCGTGGGTGCGCAAACTTTACCGGGGCCGGCTCACCATGCGGCTCACCCGCTCCGCCCTGGAAACGGTCGCCATCATCGCCTATCGCCAGCCGGTGACACGGCAGGCCATCGAGAGCGTCCGCGGAGTCAACGTGGACGCGGTTCTGAACACCCTGCTCGAGCGCAAGCTGGTCCGCATCGTGGGCCGGGACAAGGGGGTGGGGCGGCCCATCCTCTACGGAACCACGAGGGAGTTCCTGATGTATCTGGGCCTTAACGACCTCAACGAACTCCCCCAGATGGAGGAGATGAGGGCCATCCTGGAATCCCGCGAAGGCCCGACCATCGTGACGGCAGAGCATGGACCTTTCGCGGCAGTGGAGGGCTCCGGAGAAACCGGAACAGCGGCCCCGGCCGAGGATACGCCTGAGTCCAAGCCAACGGAAGAATCAAAATCTGCTTCACCCACCGACGAAGAAGACGAGGATAAGGAAGAGGTTTAGCCGACACAATCCCCGGACCAGTTTTCTTATAGAACCTTCGCCCCGTAGGAGAAAATAAGCCCGGACCGCCAGTAGCGGTAGGAATCCCCGACGACGAGCGGCGCCTTCACCTCGGCGCCCAGCGATACCGCCTGGCTGAACTGCCATCCGGCCCCCACGCCTCCCCACAATCCCGCCGACGCCTTTACCAGGTTCGCGTAGCTGTCGATGACGCGGGAAAGCGAGCCGGGCTCCTTGGCGAGGTATCCGGTCGCCGTAACCCTGCCCGCGGTGGACCAGTATCCCTCCAGGATTCCCGCCAGCCACCACGACGATTCCCCGCCGCGCCAGGTCCCCCGCACGCGGCCAACCAGGAGGGAGGAGGGTTCCACGTTTATCTTGGAACCGTAGGGCTCCATGGCGGTGGCCTCCAGCGGCATGCGCCAGGACGCGCCCGCAAGCGCATCCAGTGCGGCGCTCCCGCCCTCATACGACCACTGCGCCGCCCCCATCAGCTCAAAGGCCCCGTCGCCGAAAGATATTCGCGGCGTATCGGGTCCGGTGACGTAGTTATACATGACGTTCTCCCAGGGGTCCGTTCCCGTGGGAAAACTCCCTCCCATGTGGACGAGGAAGGCGGAATCCTTTTCATCGCTTTCCCATACCCTCCACTTGATGAGCGTATCGATGTCGCCGAAATCCTGCCCCTTGAGCGTCTGCCGGATTGTCACCGGGTCGCCGATGGTCGCATAGTTGGTGAACTCCTGCGGCGAGGAGCCCCAGTAATACGGCAGGACGGAATAAACCTCCCAGTCCGGCAGGAACCCGTAGCGCAGGACCAGCGGAACCAGGACATAGCGGTCCATCTGCAGTGAACGGCGGGCGTTGCCGCCCACGAATCCCTGGGGACAGCCGAATTCCGGCTCCATCGAAAAAATATAGGAACCGTCCCCGGCAAGCCCTTCCCCGGCGAACCGGAAGGTGGGGGGCACCCCATCCATCGCTGTCCCCATCGCCGGGAGAAGCACGGCTATCAGCATCATTACTTTCATCCTCTTCATGGTCATCTATTTCACCATTTCCAGGCTTTCCACAAAAGCGCAAGGCCGGCAACCAGAAAGACCGCGTTGGCCATCCACACGGCGATAAGCGGCGGCAGGACCCCGCCCACGCCCAGCGCCTGCCCCAGCTGGACCAACCCGATGTAGAAGAGCGCCGAAAAGAATGCCACGCCGAACGAGGCCGCCACGCCGCTCCGGGGATTGGTCTGGAAGGTGAAGGACACACCAAGGCCCAGCAGGACCACGATGAACGAGGCAAACGGGAAAGCCAGCTTGAAGTAGTAGAAAACCTGCTCGGCGCCGTAGGCCCGGCCCATCTTCTTGAGCTTCTCAATCAGGACACGCAGGTCCTCCCGTGTCAGATTCTCCACGGGCACCTCCTCCTGCAGGAAGTCCCCCATACCCTCGACGGCCGGATATTTGCCCCGCTCCTCCTGGTCGAGCACCGGATGGCGGCCCTTCCAGCGGTATGCCTGGGCCCCCGAAACCTGCCACATCCCCTTGACCGGCTTGACCTGCGCGGCATCCACCCGGCCGACCAGTTCGGACCCGTGGAACTCGAAGATGGTCACCCCTTTCAGCACGCCCTCCTCGCCGTTCGCCTCGTCGGCATACACCAGGTTTCCGCCCGAGGTCCATATGGCCGCCTTCTTCACCACCTTGGCCTCGTCGAGCGGAACCTTCTTGATGTAGACCCATTTCATTATGCGGGCCATGCCGTTGGCCCAGGGCAGGACGGTCTCGGTGAAACCGAAGGTCAGGCCGCTTATGCCCAGCGCCGCGGCCAGGAACGGCGCCGCGATGGCGTATTGCGACATCCCCGCCGCGCGCATTGCAATCAACTCGTGCGAACGGAGCATTTTCGCCACCGAAAGCAGGGTGGCAATCAGGGCGGCCAGCGGGACCGAAGCGGCGATGTTGTAGGGGACGCGGAACGCATAATAGGCGAAGACCATCCACATCTCTGGCTCGTTGCGCAGTATGCCGCGCAGGCTGTCGAATATCGTCCCCAGCGTGAGAACCGTTACCAGCCCAAACAGCGCCACCACGAAATGCGCCAGGAAATCCCGCAGGAGGTAGAAAGTCATGAGGCGCGGCCAGCCGCGTCCCGGAACCTCCAGGCGCGTTCCCGCGGGGGCCGGAGTAATCACCTTCCCCATCGAATCCACCTCGCCTCGCGCGACGCCGCCCAGAACGCGAGCCCACCTGCGGCGGCCATGAAGACATTGGGAAGCCAGAGGGCCAGCCAGGCCGGCAGCGTGCCGTTTTCCGCGACACCCTGCGCAAACGTCAGGAAAACGTAGTAACAGAAAATAACCCCGAAACTGAGCACCACTCCCACGCCGCCGCCGCGCCGGGCCAGCGCTCCCAGCGGGACGCCGATGAACACCACGAACAGCGGCGCGAAGGCCAGCGCGATGCGCTGGTGGAGCTCCGCCCCGAACGACTTGCGCTCCCGCGCAGGCTTTGATTTGTCGTGCATCGCGCGCAGCAGGTCGCGGTAGTCCATCTCGCTTATCCCCTTCACCAGCAAACCCCCACCGGCCAGCATCTGCCTGATGTCCAGCCCCAGTTCGTATCCAGAGAAGGAAATACGCGTATATCTTTGCCCGGTCATGTCGAGCGGCTGGTCCACAACCCCATCCTCGAGTTGCAGCTTCACCTTCATTCCCACCTGGTCCACCAAGAGGCGTCCACGCTTGGCGGAAACGAACCGGGGAGGCCGCCGCGAGAGGTCAAGGATGCAGACGTCCTTCAGGACCCCCTCGGCGCCCTCCTTGTGGTTGAAGTAAAGGAGGTACTGGTCGAATTCGCGCACGAAGACCCTCTCCTGAAAAACCACCGTGGCGCGGTTCTTCACAATCTCGAAAAAGAGGCGCTTGTATTGCAGGTTCGCCTTCGGCAGGACCGTCCCGTTGAAGAAAAGCAGGACAATGCTGAGGGCCAGCCCCAGCCCGGCCGCCGGCGCCGTGAGGCGGCCCAGGCTCAGCCCCGCCCCCTTCATGGCAATGAGTTCCCGCTCGGCCGCCAGCTGGCCAAAGGACATGAGCGAGGCAAGCAGGACGGCCATGGGAAGCGTCACCGCCGCGATGGACGGCAGGAGGCACAGGAGCAGGAGCCCCACGGTCACCGGGGAAACGCCCCGGTTGAAAATCAGGTCAAGCAGGTTGAAGAGCCGGTCCATCATGAGCGCGACCAGGAACAGGGCCAGTCCGAAAAGGAGGGGCCCCGCCAGCCCCTTGAGGATATACCGGTCCAGTATCTTCATTTGCGCTTCTCCAGCGCGGCGGCAATGCCCTTGAGCTCAGGATTCTCCGGGTCGCGGGCAAGGGCCTTGGAGGTGATCTCCCGGGCCTCCCCTCGCCGCCCCAACCGCACGAGCAGGCGAACGACGTTGCCAACGGCCTCGGCGGAACCCTCTTCCCATTTCAGCGCCTGCCGGTAGGCCTCCAGCGCACCGCGCTCGTTGCCGGCGAGAATGCGGATGTTCCCGAGGCTGTTGTAGTCGCCGGCGGACTCGCGTGAGCCGGGACGGAGGGAGAGCGCCTTCAAGACCAGCTCCTCGGCCTTGCGCAGGGCCCCGGCCTCCCCGTTCATCGCCCTGACACCATAGATGACACCGAGGTTGCCCCACGACTCCGGATAGCAGGGGAACCTGTCCAGGTCCGCTTGGAACGCCTCCTGCGCGCCGAGGAGATCGCCCCCCTCGTAGCGCATCTTGCCCATGCAGAAAGTCACGCGCGAGGCGGCGTCGTCCGGCATCAGCTTGAGCGAACCCACGAACAGTTCCGCCGAACGCTGGTATTGCTTTCCATCCTGGTAGGCCAGCGCCCACTGAAAGTAGCATGAGCGCAGGAAGGGCCGCAGGGAAAACGCCATAACGGCCACGACGGCCAGCAAGGCGAGGTGGCGGAGCCGGGGCGACCAGCCGCTCCCCTCCCCCTCGGGCAGGAGCAGGAGCGCGGGAAGAAGGAAGGCGAACGACGAGGTGGGCGATACCCGGAGGGGAAAATTGAAGAGGGCGTGGACCGCGATTCCCAGGGTGCCCGCCCGCACCCCCCAGGCGGCTGCGGACCCGCCCGGAAGGAAGAGGAGCCCCAGCATTGCCGCCGCGAAAAGAAGCGCGCCGGGCGCACCCCACTCCGCGGCCGCTTCGAGGAAATCGTTGTGCGCATGGACCGCGTTCACCCCGAAACCCACATCACCCGGACTGGCCACCCGCAACTGGACGCAGGGATACCGGGAGGCGAACTGGCCCGTCCCCGCGCCGAGCAGGGGAAAATCCGCCAGCATCCGGCCCGCCGTCTTCCACATGAGGAGGCGGCCGGGATCGCCCGCCGTCAGGACGTGCTGGATGAGCGCCGGACGAACCGCCACCGCCAGAAGCGCCGCGAGCGCCACGGCACCGCCCAACACCGCCACCCACCTGCGCATTTCCCGGACCATCAATCCCAGGAGGATGGCCCCGGCGGCCAGCCCGAGGAAGGCGCTCCGCGACGCGGCCAGGGACAGCGCGGCGACCTCGAGCGCCAGCGCCGCCAGCCAGGGCGCCGCCCGCCACGCCGATTTCCGGGCGGCTTCCGCGAGCATCGTAACGGTCAGCGGAATCACCAGCAGGAGGTGGCCGGCAAAAAAGATGGGATTACCGAAGGTCGAGAACACCCGCTCGGAAGTGAACGTAACCGAACGCGGGTCCACCTTGTACGGCACGAGCAGCTGCCAGCCGAGAATGTGCTGGAGGATTCCGAACAGCGATACAGCCGCCGTTCCCGCCACCAGGAAGCCGGTGGCGCGGCGGCGGGAACGCGCCCCCAGGCCCAGGCCGGATGCGGCCACCAGGAGGACGAGCGCCCACTCTCCCGCAGCGACCGCCGCCGACGCCCCATCCGCGGTCCCCAGCGCCCTGACCACAGCCCAGAGGATGAAAAGGCCCGCCGCCCACAGGTACCAGTGCGGAACGGACTTGAGCCCCGGCTTCCCGGCAAGCCACCATGCCACGAAGGCCGGAACGCCGAAGACCAGCAAGCCGCCCTCCTTAACCAGGTGATAGGATTCCCGCGCCCAGGGCCAGAAAACGAGGGGGATGACCAAAAGAACGGCCGACAGAAGGAGTGCCCGAATCCTTTCAAGTGGTAACGCCATAAACAGTAGTTTACCGCTTGCCCTTCCCGGACGCCGCAGAAAAACTCCCCGGATATATTTTCATTCGAAGCCTTTGGGAATGGCGGGAAAATCCGGCGGTTAGCCCCGGATTACTTTTCAGCCTTCTTGGCCTTCTTCTTCTGTTCCTTCAGCTCCCTCCTCAGTGACGGCATTACGGCCAGTTCCCGCTTGGAATGGATGACGACCTTTTCGCCGAGCGTCATCCGCAAATGCCGCCGCATCCCCTCCACAAGGTTAAGGCCTATCTCGCAGGACACGGCGAGCGGGAGAAGAAGCAGGCCCAGGAGCGCCCCGCAAACCAGCAGGACCACCCGGAATCCTTCCGGCGTAAGGAACGACGCCTTGTACTGGAAGGCGGCCAGGCCGCCGAAGGCGACGATGGTCACGACGAGATAAATGGTGGCGAGACGCCGGGCCATCCGCCAGCGCGATATCTGGTGCGCGAGGCGGTCCAACAGGTCGTCCACCGGGCGCCCGGTCCGCGACTCCCATTCGGTCACCCACTGTTCATCCCACCGCCGCGCGATGTCGTTTTCCACGGCAAGCGAAATCAGGAGGAAGATAAAGACCCCTCCCCATATCGCCACGCCGATTGCGGTCATCAAGTAAGGATTCATGTTCCGGCTTCAGGCATTATTTTACCCCCACCGGAAGGAACGCGTCAGGTCCGCCTGGCGGGGGACGGCTCCCCGCCATCCAGGAGCCGCTTGAACGCCGCGGAGATGCGGGCGGCCACATCCGAGGCCGTGACGGAAACCTCGGTCAGTTCGTTCCGGGCGATGTCGCCCGCCAGCCCATGCACATGCGCACCCAGCAGGGCCGCCGATATTGGCGGAATCCGCTGGGCGAGCAGGGCCGCAATGAGCCCGGTCAGGACGTCGCCGGTCCCGGCGGTGGCCATGCCGGGATTCCCCGTGGCTATGACGAAAAGCCTGCCCCCGGGTTCAGCCACCACCGTGCGCGCCCCCTTGAGGAGGACGATGGCGTTCAATTCGCGGGCGCCGCGCTTGGCGGCCTCCAGCCGGTCAGCCTCCACCGCTTCCACCGTCGTGTTCAGCAAACGGGCCATCTCGCCGGAATGGGGGGTCAGGATGCGGGGAGCCGGGGATTTCCGGAGTATTCCGGGTTCCGCCGCCAGCGCGGTCAGCGCGTCGGCGTCCACGACGACAGGGATTTCCAGGGATTCGAGGAGGCGCAATATCGCCCGCTTCGTGGTTTCCTCACGGCCAAGCCCCGGCCCCACGGCGGCGGCATGCATTTCCTTGGCGGAATTCCGAAGGTCCTCCAGCGCGGCCTCGGAAAGATTCCCGCCGGGTGTTTCGGCCTGCGGGCGCACGATTACCTCCGCCCGCCGGCCGCCGCCCAACGCGGACGCCGGGGTGGCGAGGTAGACCATGCCGGCGCCGCCCAGCAGTGCCGCTTCGGCGGCCAGGGCCGCCGCGCCTGGCATCCCGCGGGAGCCGGCCACGATGAGCGCACGGCCGACCTGGTGCTTGTGCGTCTGCGGGTGCCGGACCGGAACCAGTTCGGCCGCCTCCTCGGGAAGGAGGACGTCGGCGGAAATGGCCGGGTCGGTCAGCAGCGCGATGGGCAGGGTCAAATCCGCCACCACCAGCCTCCCCACGCGCAGGGTCCCCGGATAAAGGATAAGGCCGCGCTTGGGAAGCCCGAGCGCCACCGTCATCGTGGCCGCCACGGTATTGCCGAGGATGGTGCCGGTATCGGCGTCCAGCCCGCTCGGCAGGTCGATGGAAACGATGGGTTTGCCCGCCGCGTTCATCGCCTGCGCGACGCTGTCCATCATGCCCTTGAGGGGCGGGCGTCCCCCCACCCCCAGCAGGGCATCCACCAGGATGTCCGCGGCGCCCGCCGCCGCCCGCACCCAGGGCAGGTCCCCCTCGCCCTTTACCTCAACCGGGGTCAGCCCCATCTTGTCGAGGATTGCCCAGTTGGCGAGCGTCTCGTCCTTCAAGTCGCCGCGGGTACCCACCAGCCCGGTCACGATGGACGCGCCGTGCGACACGAGGTGCCGCGCGGCGCAGAAGCCGTCGCCGCCGTTCCCGCCCCGGCCGCAGAAAATGGCCACCCGCTTTCCCTCGACGGACCCCAGCACCCGCTCGATGGCCAGCACGACGGAAATCCCGGCGTTTTCCATGAGCAGGAGCCGGGAAAGGCCGAATTCCTTCTCCGCCCGTTCGTCCATCCGCTTGATGTCCGCCGCCGTCGCGAGTCTCATGACGCTATCTTACAGGAGAAGTTGCCGAAACCGGGGATGGCGCCAAGGGAGCCGGAATGACCGGAACAGGCTGTTCAGATTGCATGAACATTTCCGGTCCCGGCGGATTCGAATCGCACTTAGGGGCACACTGCTCTCCGACAAACCAGCCGAGCAGTGAACCCACCGCTCCGCCTACGAGTACACCTAATAGAGTGACGAATGCACCACCCTCCTCTCCCGTTTTGGAATTGCTGGCGGCAATAAATCCTCCGGCCAGACCGCACACCAAGGTTCCTCCGGCTGTCCACAAACCGATGGTCCAATTGCGCTTGTTTTGGCATTCAAGCCAAGTTTTCTCCGCCGCTTTCCACTGCTTCCACGATTCCAACGACTTTTCAGTCCACGGCAACATCGAACAATCCGGGGCAAACAGCTGCCCCAATCCCCAGCCCATTCCTAGGCCGATAAGCGCCCCCCCTGCAAAATATGCGCTTGCAAGCGGGCTGTATTCATCCCCTCTATTCAGCGCCCTCTCCAAAGCGAGCCCACCAAGAATACCAATCCCCCCGCCAACGATTTGCCACATCTGAACAGCCTGTTCGCGTTTCGCCTCGCACATGTAGCGGGAACCGTATTTGGCGATAAGCCTGGCAACCTGCGCGTCCTGCGGGGCGGGCGTATTGAACGCGGACGGGGCTGCTTCCACCGCTCGTGCACTTCCCGCTATTCCCCCGAAAGCAAACCACGCCGCCATGGCAAGACGTAACTCCATGCGTAAACAGATCACTTCCCTGCCCCCAGCGCCACGACCACCGCGGTGGCCCGGTCGTCATCGTGGGTCAGGGAAACCTCCAATTCACCGGCGCCGCGGGCGACTGCCCAGGCTTTCGCCCCCCCCGTCAGGGAGATGGAAGGCTTCCCGGACTCGGCGCGCTCCACCTCCATGTCCCGCCATTTCCAGCCGCCGCGTGAATGGAGCGCCTTAAGCGCGGCCTCCTTGGCCGCGAAGCGGGCGGCCAGCCGCGGGTAGGGATTGGCGTGCGACAGGCAATATTCCAGTTCGCGCTCGGTGAAAAGGCGGTCGAGGAACTCGCGCCCCCAGCGCTCCACGGCGCCGCGCAGGCGCCCAACCTGGACCGAGTCGATTCCCACGCCGCTAATCATTGGCTCATTTCTCCTTTCCACCATTTATCATACTGCGTAAACCATCATTAACGGTCGCCTGGATCCGAAATATGTTGGTTGGGTATCCCATTATGCTCGTCTTACCCTCTCCCCGAAGGGGAGAGGGGAGGGTGAGGGAGCCAGAGAATAGGGATTATTTCTACTCATCCCTCACCCTTGATGCCATGACTCCCTCTCCCGGGGAACGGGAGAGGGAGTCGCATCGCGCTGCCTAACCGCCTTTCCCCGTGGAGTCGGCCAAAACCACGGTGCGGGTTCCGGAGATGTCCGCGACGCCCCCGGTGATATTCGCGTTCTGCCACCCGCCGCCGGCCTGCTTCCAGGCGAGGGGACCGGACCTGAGCAGGACCACCCAGGGCTCGTGGCCGGCCAGCACCCCCAGGGAACCCAGGGAGCCTGGGAGCACGACGCTTTCCGCGTCGCACTCCGCCGCCACGCCCGTCTGGGTGACCAGCTTGAAGGAGAAGGTCTTCGCCATCCTTAAGCCAGCGCCGCCGTCATCTTGCGTCCCTGCTCCACGGCCTCGTCGATGTTGCCCACCATCAGGAACGCGCCTTCGGGGAGTGCGTCATGCTTACCTTCTACGATTTCCTTGAACGAACGGATGGTCTCCTTCAGCGGCACGTATTTCCCGGCCATGCCGGTGAACTGTTCCGCCACGAAGAACGGCTGTGACAGGAACTTCTGGATGCGCCGCGCGCGGCCGACAGTGACTTTGTCCTCCTCGGACAGTTCGTCCATCCCCAGGATGGCGATGATGTCCTGCAGGTCGGCGTAGCGCTGGAGAATGCGCTGGACCTCCCGCGCCACCGCATAGTGCTCCTGGCCTATCACCAACGGGTCCATCATCCGCGAGGTGGAGTTGAGCGGGTGCACCGCCGGATAGATGCCCAGTTCGACGATTTTCCGGTCCAGCGCCACACGCGCGTCCAGGTGCCCGAAGGCCGTTACGATGGCCGGGTCGGTGTAGTCGTCCGCCGGCACGTAAATGGCCTGCACGGAGGTGATGGAACCCTTCTTGGTCGAGGTGATGCGCTCCTGGAGGACGCCAACGTCCGTGCCCAGCGTCGGCTGGTAGCCGACCGCGGAGGGGATGCGCCCCAGCAGGGCTGACACTTCACTCCCCGCCTGCACAAACCGGTAAATGTTATCGATGAACAGGAGAACGTCCTGCCCCTCCTCGTCGCGGAAATACTCCGTCATGGTGAGCGCAGTCAGCCCCACCCGGAACCTGGCTCCGGGCGGCTCGTTCATCTGCCCGTAGACAAGGCAGGCCTTTGGAAGCACGCCCGACTGCTTCATGGAGAGCCACATATCGTTGCCCTCGCGGGTCCGCTCCCCCACGCCCGCAAAGCACGACACGCCGCCATGTTCCGCAGCGATATTGTGGATGAGTTCCTGCACCAGGACCGTCTTTCCGGTACCCGCACCGCCGAACATTCCTATCTTGCCACCCTTGGCGAACGGGCAAAGAAGGTCCACGACCTTGAGGCCCGTCTCGAGGATTTCCCGCGTGGTGGATTGGTCCGATAGCGGGGGGGATGGCTTGTGAATCGGCGAAGTCTTCTCGGTAGTCACGTCACCGAGGAAATCTATGGGCCGGCCGAGCACGTTGAAAATGCGTCCGAGCGTCTCCTTTCCGACCGGCACCCGGACGGGACCGCCGGTGTCGAGCGCCTTCATGCCGCGGGCGAGCCCATCGGTGGACGAGAGCGCGACGCAGCGCACGGACGACTCGCCCAGATGCGACTGGACCTCGAGAACGAGGTCGACCGGGGTTGCGGCGTTCGGCTCGTTGATGTGCAACGAGTTGTATATGGAGGGAAGCTTCCCCTCCTCGAAGTCGATGTCAACCACCGCGCCCATCACCTGAGAAACCCTGCCGTAGTTCGCCATGTAGCCCTCCTTATCAGGCCTTCAGTGCTTCCGAGCCGCTGGTTATTTCCAGCAGCTCCTTGGTTATCCCGGTCTGGCGAAGCTTGTTCGCCAGCAGGGTTAAATCATGTATCAAGTCGGTAGCATTGTTCGTCGCATTTTCCATGGCCATCATGCGCGCACTCTGTTCGCTGGCCTGCGATTCCAGCACGGACCGGTAGAGCTGGGCCGCGAGCGCACGGGGCAGGACCGCGTCCAATACCCGCGCCGCCGAAGGCTCGCATGAGACAGGTCCGGAACCTTCCTTCCCCTTTTCCACCGGAGCACGGAACGGCAGCCAGGCCGCCACCCGGGGCTTCACCCGGCCGGCGGAGATGAACTGCTGATAGCCAAGCGAGACCTTCGAAAATCCCCCGAAAGAAAACAGCGTAAGGAGGTCGCGCGACATTGTCTTGGCTTCATCCCAGTTAAACGGGAATAACAGCTTCTCGTATACCTTGGCTATTTCCGCCCCGCGCCGCGTGTAATTGTCCTTCGCTTTCTTCCCCACCGTGATGATTACCACCTTCCGGTCATGGAACTGGGCGTCCACGAAACGGAACAGGTTGTTGTTGAACGATCCGCACAGCCCGCGGTCGCTCCCGATTACCACCACCGCCTCGGGTCCGGACGAGCCGGGCTTCAGATAGGGGTTGGCCGACTCCATGTCGGAGACTCCCGAGGACAGGCGCACCGCCATCTCATATATCGAGTCGGTGTAGGGGCGCACCGCCAGGAGCGTGTCCTGCACCCGCTTCATTTTCACCGTGGCGACCATCTTCATCGCCTTGGTGATTTGGCGGATGCCGCTCACCGAGCGGATGCGGAGCCTTACAAACTTGAGTGCGGCCATTTACTTCATGTCCCTAAATCCCGGGGTGCGGGTGGAATACTTGAATTCCCTCTTAAAGGTCCCGATGACTTCATCGAGCTTCTTTTTCACCTCATCGCTCAGGACTTTCTTCTCGCGAATCTCCTTGAGTACGTGTGGGTGTTCCTTCGTCATCCATTCGTGGAATTCCTCCTCGAAACGCGGGATGGCCGCCACCGTAACCTCGTCCAGCGCGCCGGAGGTTCCGGCGTATATCAGCGCCACCTGCTGTTCGACCGGCAGGGGAACGTACTGCTTCTGCCTCAACACCTCCATCATGCGCTCGCCGCGGGCCAGTTGGGCCTGCGTCGCCTTGTCGAGTTCGCTTCCGAACTGCGCAAAGACCTGCAGTTCGCGGTATTGGGCGAGGTCGATGCGCAGGCGGCCCGCCACCTGCTTCATGGCCTTTATCTGCGCGTCGCCGCCGACGCGCGAGACCGAGATGCCGGCGTTAACGGCCGGCCGCTGGCCCTGGTAGAACAGGCTCGTCTCCAGGTATATCTGGCCGTCGGTGATGGAGATGACGTTGGTCGGGATATAGGCGGAGAAGTCGCCCTCCTGCGTCTCCACGATGGGAAGTGCCGTCAGCGACCCGCCCCCCTTCTCATCGTTCAGTTTTGCCGCCCGTTCAAGCAGGCGCGAGTGCAGGTAGAAGATGTCGCCGGGGAACGCCTCGCGCCCGGGCGGCCGGCGGAGGACCAGCGCCAGCTGGCGGTAGGCGACCGCGTGCTTGTAAAGGTCGTCGTAGATGATGAGCGCGTGCCTTCCGGAGTCACGGAAATATTCGCCCATCGCGGCGCCCGTGTAGGGAGCGATGAACTGGAGTGGCGCCGGGTCGGAGGCCGAAGCCACCACGATGGTGGTGTATTCCATCGCTCCCCGCTCCTCGAGCGTGCGCACGATGGAGGCCACGGTCGAGTTCTTCTGGCCGATGGCCACGTAGATGCACTGCACGTCAAGGCCCTTCTGGTTGATTATGGTGTCGACGCCGACCGCGGTCTTGCCGGTCTGCCGGTCCCCGATGATGAGCTCGCGCTGGCCGCGCCCGATGGGCACCATCGAGTCGATGGCCTTGAGCCCGGTCTGGAGCGGCTCCTTGACCGGCTGGCGCTCCACGACGCCCGGCGCGCGGCTCTCCACGGGATTGAAATGCTTCGCGTTAATCGGCCCCTTGTCGTCGAGGGGCCGTCCCAGCGCGTCCACGACGCGGCCGAGGAGCTCCTCGCCCACCGGCACCTGGATGATGCGGCCGGTCCGCTTCACCTCGTCGCCCTCCTTGATATAGCGGTCGTTGCCCAGCACGACCGCGCCCACCTCGTCCCGCTCGAGGTTCATCGCGATGCCGAAGACATCGTTGGGGAACTCGAGCAGTTCGGAGGACATCACGTTCATGAGCCCGGACAGGCGGGCGACGCCGTCCCCCACCTCGGAAACGATGCCCACCTCGGACACGTCCACCTGGGGCTCGAACGTTTCGAGCTGCCTTTTCAGTATCTCCTCGAAGCCATGTGTCTTTGCCATCACTTCCTCCCTTTGGGGCTGGCGGTCTTCCGGCCGCCTGATGAAGTCTTTTGTGAAGAAGACGCGACCAGCTCGCGCTCGAGCCGGTCGAATGTGCCCTTCAGCGTTCCGTCAACGATGCGTTCTCCCACCCTGACCATGAGCCCGCCCAGCAAATCCCTGCGGATATGGACTGCTATCCGGACCGGCTTGCCCAGCGCGTGAGCCATTGATTCCCCAAGCGCGGCACGCTCGCCCGGGGAAAGCGGGTCGGCCGATGCGATGTTCACGGTCACTTCCCGTGCGCCGGCGGCCAGGAAACCGAGGTAGGCCCGCCGAATGCCCGCCACGAGGCCCGGCGCCTTGAAGGCGACAAGCGCTTTCACCAGCATCTCGGCCGGCCCGGAGAGGCCAAGCGCCGAGCGGACCAGTTCAACCTTCCTTTCAAGGGGAATCGCGGGATGCAAGAGCACCTGGCGAAGCTTCGCCTCGCTTCTTAGCGCGGAGCCGAGCGTGGCCAGCTCCTCGGCGGTCTTCTCCTCCAGTCCGGCCTCCCGGGCCTCTTCCCAGAGGGCCCGGGCCAGGCTGTGCTCGAGCTTCTTGCCCCGCCCCTTCACGCCTTTCCTTCAAACCTCGCGGGAAGCTGGCCGAGGACCTTCTTGACGAGGCGCTTCCTGTCGGCGGCCTTCAGCATGGCGCCGGTCACTTTGCGGGCCATCGCCACCGAGGTACGCGCAATCTCCTGGCGGAGCTTCTCCGCCTCCCCGGCCCGTTCCCGCTTCATCTGCTCGCGGCCCTGCTTCATGACTTCCTGCGCGTGCTCGCGCGCCTCCGCGAGGATTCCCTCGCGAAGCTTGCGCGCCTCGGCTTCCGCCTTCGTCATGCGCTTTTTTTCCTCGCCCTCCAGTTTCACGACCCGCTTTTCCAGTTCCTTCTGGAGGCGTTCGGCCTCCCGGCGTGCCCGGTCGGCGTCAGACTGCGCCTTCAGGATGCGCTCGCGTCGCTCCGTCAGGATGCGCTTGATAGGGCGGTAGGCAATGAGCCAAAGGAGGGCCGCTCCAACGATGAAGGTGGCCCACTCAACAAGGAATATCGTCCACGTAATGGGTTCCATCTTTCAGTCCTTCCCGCCGTCGGTCTCAACCGCCGAACAACTTCGTGAACGGGTTCGCGAACAGCAGGATGAACGCGATGAGCAGCATGTAAATGACCAGCGACTCGACGAAAGCGAGACCGAGAAGCATGGCCGTCTGGATGCGTCCCGCTGCCTCGGGCTGGCGGGCGATGGATTCCATTGCGCGGCCCGCCAGGTTCCCCTGTCCGAGCGCTCCGCCGAAAGCCGCGATGGCCAGGCCCAATCCCGCCGCCGCCACCGTCACCGCGAAGAACACGGCCGTGGAAGGACTGGCTACCTCCCCGCCGGCCGCCAGCGCCGCCGCGGGCGCGAGCGCGAGAACCGTAGACGTCAGAATTTTCTTCATTTCAGAACCTCCTGTTTTGATTTGAAAACAAGGCCGCCGCCCATCAGTGCCCGCCCTCCGCCGTTTGCGGCTCCTCGTGGTGCTCAACGGCCATCGACACGTAAACCATGGCGAGGATGGTAAACACCGCCGCCTGGACTATGGACACCAGCGTCCCCAGCAGAATTATCCCTACCCGCAGGACAACGGAGAACCCCGCCAGAACCGTCTTCAGTGGCATTCCCAATGCCGACGAACCCCAGAATGTCACTGCAAGGAAGGCAAATATGAGAAGAAGCTTCTCCTTGGCGTAAATATTTCCAAACAGCCGCATCGTCAGCGAAACCGGCCTGATAACCTGGCTCAATACCTCCAGGAGCGGCCACATCCACCACATGATGGTCCACTTGAGCCACCACGGGCACGGCGGCGGAAGGAAGTGCTTCAAATACCCCTTCAGACCCTGCACCCGGACGCCCCCCCATTGGGTCAGCGCCAGCACTGAAAGCGCCATCGCTATGTTCGTATGGTAACTGGCGGTAGGCGACATCATCCCGGGGATGAGCCCCATCAAATTGCTGGTGAGAATGAACAGGAAAACGGTTATGTAAAAAGGCATGAAGCGGACGGCGTGCTCGCCGAAGATGGATTTCCCCTGCTCCTCTACGATTTCCATCAGCCACTCAAGGAGGTTTTGAACGCGGCCCGGCGCCAGGTTCAGCGCCAGCCGCGTGAGGAGCGCCAGAAAAAGAATGAGGCCCATCGCGAGGAACGAGAAGGAAACGGCATAGGAGTACGCCTCCGGGGCGCCGGGAAGCGCCGGAATATGGAAAGCCGGAAGGTAGTGGAACGGGTGCGGGAGCCCCCCGCCCTCAGACGCCATGCGCGCGCACCTCCCGCCTCACCACGAAGGAAAAGCCGAGCAGGTAGCCGGCCGCCACGCCGACCCAGGCATGAGTACCGAACCACAGTGCTCCCACGAGCGCCACGGCCAGCAGGGCGGTCCTTCTCACAAGCCCGAAAATGATCCGGCCCTTCCCGCCTTCTCCCGTAATGCGTCCGACCGACATGCCAAGGTCGCGTCCGTTCCAGGCGCCGATGGCAATACCGCACAACAGCCCGATGGCAAACATGGCAAGGCTCATTTCAGAAAGTTGATGATACCATACGCCATCGCGACCGCTCCACCGGCAAGGAAGAAGATTACCGTGAAAATCGGCGCAGTATTGAGCCAAACATCGATCCGGGAACCCACCCAGCCGAAGAAAGCCATGCTTACGGCCATGGTCAGGCCGAAACCGCTCGCCTTCCCCAGCCCCCGCAGCGTATCCTGGTCGAGTTTCACGGATTTTCAATATATCCGAGACAACAGCATTAATCTACTCCGGAAAATGCCGTCGATATTGCCGATTTTCCCGGTCCAGAGGGATTCTGTCCTAGCCTTTGTACCAGGCCTCCCGCAGGCAGGTTATCTACTGCGCCCCTCTTATAGCTTGGATAACTGGCGACGCATAATCCCGCCCCAAGAAACCGGAAATAGATTTGTGAACGCTACAACCATGGAAAGGTGCCAGCATGGAAAGGTGCCAGGGATTGACATTACACATTTCCACGACAAGGAACGATAGGTTCATGGCCGCTGTCCTGACCTGCAATGCTCCGACAGCTTCTCCAATATCCCGCCGAGCTCCCGGTCATGCTTCCCATCCTCCTCAAGCCTGCCGACTGTTTGCGACACCGCCGTTATTGTCCGCTTTCCCGCAAGTTTGGCTATCTCCGCTAATGATAATGGAGTCGAGATCTTTAGTCCATATATCAATAGTTTCTTCCGGAGTCTCGCGTCCTCAGTCAATTCCGCGACCCGCCTCATCAGCGCATCCCTTACCTCCACCCCCGGTTTCTGGAGTTCCCTCCATTTCGCCATGCCTTCCGCGCGCTTCCTGGGTATCTTTTCCCGCTTCAGCCATTCCAGGAAACCTCCTCCCCCCACCACGACCCCAGCCTTGGCATCCCGCTCGGGGTCAAATCCTGAACCAATGCCCTGGGCCGTGAATTCGCGGAACTTCCTGATTCGCGCCTCTCCACCCGGGCCGAAATACGCAAGCATTTCCTCCTTATCAACCAGCCCTTTCCTATCCATCCCTACGTATGTCCGGTAGCTTGACCAGCGGTATCCGGAGGGGGTATCGGACAATCCCGACTTGACCGGATTCAGGTGCACATACCGGACCACATCGAGGGCATGCGCATCATTTTCCACAAGCAGGGCACGGTACCTCCCCTGGAAGAGCGGACCTACCCGCCTATACGTCCTGTTGAAATATCGCGCATATTCCCCCGCGAGCTCGTGCATGAACCGCCGCAACGGAGGGCCCATTGTCCGGACGAAGATGTGCATGTGGTTTGGCATGAGGCAATAGGCGTGGAAAAGGACCCGATGCCTCACCTTGAACTCCCCGCATAGGTCAAGGAATTTGGCGTAATCTGACGGGTCACAGAATATACGCCGCCTTTCCACTCCCCGGTTAATTACGTGGTAATAGGCTCCCTCGTATTCGATCCTCGGCGGTCTTGCCATGGTCCAGACATTTTAGGCAATAAATGTGCATTGTCAATCCCTGGCACCATTCCCTAGGCATTAAATGTGCATTGTCAATCCCTGGCACCATTCCCAGACAATCCCTGGCACCATTCCCAGACAATATCTGTCTGAACCCCCAGCGTCCCCACGAACCCCACGCTGGTGTCTCCCGCCGAGCCACGGACGGTGGCCTTGCCGAAGGGCTCGTAGAACGAACGCTGGATCACTGCCCCCGAATCGTCCGTCACCGCCACCACGCTTCCCAGCGCATCGGCCATGTAATATTTCCCCTTGTCCCCCGTCACGGAACACACGAGCTTCCCCCCAGACCACAGGTGGCGGGTGGCAAGGCCTTTGCCATTCGCGGGATATTCGTAAATACAGCGGTTGTTCACCCCTCTCCCGTCATATACAAAATAGGTCTTTTCTCCAGACGATTCCGTGGATATCCGCCTGTTATATGGGTCATATGCATTGGTCTGGATGACATTATTACCGTCCTTCACGACCAATAGCCTCTCCCTTTGGTCCCAGAAATACCTCCTTTCCTTCCCGTTATGCTCCCCTGTCCTGCTCCCGTTACCGTCGAAGGCGTAGTCCGTGACGTACCACTCGGAGGATGCTCCCAGCCCTGCAAAGAGGTCGTTCCCGGCAATGGTCGGCCCCGGGGTCTCGTCGACGAAGTCCTGCTTCCGCACGGTTATTTCATTGCTGGCGTTGTATTCATAGAGCGTTGTGCGGAGCTTCTTGTCCTTCATCTCAAGCAGTTTCAGGCGGTTGCCGACTGGGTCGAAAACGAACTGCTGGGAATCCCCGGAAGGGAAGGCGGCCTTTGTTAGCTGGTATGTCTGGTCATAATTGTAGGTGGTCTTTCCCTGGTCGCTGCGCCCCATGAAGGTCCGGTTGCCCACGGGGTCATAGCCATACTGGAAATCCGGGGACTGTGCCTCCGCCGACTTTGCTTTCTCCCCTTCCGTTGTTATGCCCACCACCTCGTCCCGGAGGTTGTAAGTGTAATGCGTTGTGAGGCCGTTCGATTCCTTGAACATAACCATGTTCCCGACCTCATCATACCCCGTCTCGAATCGCCCCTTCACGCTGTCCTGTTAAATGTCAATGACTAACACCTTTACCACATAATCAGGCAGTTGTACCGGCGGTTAGTCACCTACCCATATCCCTCGAAAGGCGTTGATTCGCTTGTCCCAATAGTAGATCTTCTCCGATTTTTCACAATATCTCAGGCTTAGGGCTTGTTGCATGATTGGTGGCACTTGGGGGCTTCAAGCATGAGAATGGGGGTACAACCCTTCCAAAGGAGGTACCCCCATCGGGACTCAGCGGACCGTACGCATCCACCTTGTCTTGGAAGT
>Ga0315282_10000755_pt1 | contig 63109 bp, 56 predicted proteins | sample YL17G07_20_MG_FD_203693 | JGI IMG/M metagenome (GOLD analysis project Ga0315282, IMG submission 203693) | Sediment microbial communities from Yellowstone Lake, YNP, Wyoming, USA - YL17G07_20 | ecosystem: Environmental > Aquatic > Freshwater > Lake > Sediment | place: USA: Wyoming | collected...
TCCTGTTCCGGGCACTACCGCTCAAGGTGAGTTCCAACAGCCCAGCCATTGGGACGAAATCCCGACGTTGTTCATCGGGATCCCCCCTTCGGGCCGCTCCCAGGTGGACATCCTCGAATCCGATGGCTTTCGTGATGATACGGGTCCAGGGACCTTCGTCGATCGTGGTGACTTCCCTGGCAAAGAAGGAAGTTGCGGAATCAGCAGAGGCGGTCGCGGGGATTTGGCTAAGAACACTCTGTCTCGCTGGGGGTCACCGTCATTGGCGGTCCCAGCTTCCCTTCTGATACAGATCAAAGAACCGCGAGAGCAGATTCCAGATCCGCTTTGAGATCCTGGACATTCTCAATGCCAACCGAATACCGAATCAAGCCTTCCGGTATTCCTAATGCCTTCCTTTCCTCTGCCGATGTCTCAACATGGCTTGTGGTCTTCGGCGGACCTGCGAGCGTCCCAACAGAACCCAGGCTGGCCGCAAGGTGGACAAACTTCAAACGCTCGAGGAAGGTCTTCACTTCTCTGAATCCTCCCTTCAGCGAGAAGCTCATCACACCGCCGTACCCCTTCATTTGACGCTTCGCAATTTCATGACCCGGATGTGTCTCCAGACCAGGGTAAAACACTTCTTCAATTTTCGGATGTTGCTTGAGGAATCGCGCGAGCTCCAGCGCGTTTTCGTTCTGCCGCTGAACACGCACCTCCAGGGTCTTCATTCCCCGAACAAGCAGATAAGCGGACATGGGATGAAGCGTCGCGCCGGTGATCTCACGAAAGTGAAAGACCTTTTGGACGAGGTCTTTTCTGCCGCAGAGCGCTCCCCCCATCGCGTCGGAATGGCCTCCCAGGAACTTTGTCGCGCTGTGAACCACAAGATCCGCTCCCAGCTCCAAAGGCCTTTGATTGATTGGCGATGCGAACGTATTGTCGACGACCACGATCGCTCTTGCTGTTTTCCCCGCTTTGGCTAACCGCTTAAGGTCAAGGACTTTGAGAGTCGGATTCGTCGGGCTTTCCAGATAGAGAACCTCGCATCCACTTGCCACCTCTCTTTCGATCTGTTCGTGGTCCGCCGTATCGCAAAGCGTCACCTTCACCCCGAACCGCGGCAGGAATTCGAGGAACATCTTGCTCGTCCCGCCATAGGTGTCTTTGATGGAGACAACCCGTTGGCCAGGAGAGAGCAATGTAAAGAGCGTATTGCTGATCGCGGCCATGCCCGTGGCAAAGCTCGTGCTTCCTTCTGCCCCTTCCAACACTCGGATTTTCTCCTCGAACACATTCACCGTCGGATTGGTATTCCGGCTGTAGATGTGCCCTTCTTTCTCCCCCAGGGCAACCTTCATCCACTCATCCAGATCCTCGTAGGCAAACGTCACACCATGCACAACCGGCACCTGTGTTGCACCATGCCAAAACGACTCCAGTTCGCCAGCCCAAACGGCGGTCGTTCCAGATTTCGATGAACGCCAGTCAATAGTGGTCTTTTTTCGAGTCATAGGATACGTTCAGATTGTGAAGAAACGCACTCGCAGAATCCGATTGTCACAAGCGCCGTGCTGACAAGCACGAATGCCCGGGCGAACATCAGAGGAATCTATGCGATCTTCTTTGCAGCCCGTACGGGGGTGAGAAAACCCGTCATCACCGCAAGATAACCGATTGGGTCGACCAGGTCCCCGGCGAGGCTCACATTCGCCCTCGGCGGAGCTACGAAGGGTTTGAAGGAGGAGCATGTTTCACGCCGTCTTTCGCGACGGGCTCCTCGATGTCTTTGAGGAATACGTTGAACATCGGCTCAATCTCGACGAGACCGCTGTCAATGAAGTAGGAGATGCCATCCCCGAACGAATGCAGGATCACCACAGCGTTCACATTTGCGTCTTTCTCTGAGGCGTCGAGGAGACGCTGAGACATCCCTTTGTTCACCAGGTTCACCGCTTTGTAGATTTCGCGCAGACCCGTCAATTCCCAGTCGGGCTCCTTCCCCCGCTTCATCAGAAGAAATTGAGCCGTGAGGTAAGACGAGATGGAACGGAAGAAGGTTTCAATGGAGTTCGCAAAGGGAAGATGAAAGCGCGTCATCGGACGGAGATCGTCCATCACAGGGCAATTGCTCGTCGACATGTAAATGCCGATGATTGCACTGAGCCCCTTCTGAAGCGTCGTCTTCTTAAGATAAGTGCGTTGGGCCGTCTCGACGGTCACGACGGCCGCTTCGTACGAGGCGTGGGCCTCAAAGGCGTCAACGAGCTTCGAGAGGTTGACAGCAATCGGGCAATATTCGACACTCTCCGGAAGAGGGCAATTCTCACATTGAGAGAACTTGAGCCTTGTCCACTCCGGCTTCGGCTGGTCGTTCGTTTCGAGCAGATCGAGCGTCTCTCCGTCGAGAGCGATCTCGAATTGCTTCTCCGCACCGTCGTCGAACGAGAACTTGTAGGTGTAGCGGATTATTCCTTTGGGGTCTTTGTCTGTCATAGGAATGCTCCAGCATGATGATCAAAATCTCTCTCAATCGCTACCACTTCTGCCCAGCACAGAAGGCTCGCGCTCTACTCCTGATCTTCCCGAATTGATCTGGGCTGTTCAGCCAGCAAGATCTGATCCAACTCGGAATCCCCGGCCACCGCACTCTTCGCTGCCTCCTTCGTAAGATCCATCAGTTGCTGCAGCTTCTGTTCCATCTTGTTGGTAAGCTCTCGAGCACTTGTGAGCAATTTCTTTCGCTCCTTTGCATCGCCATCCGAGCTGAGCTTAGACGCCTGATCCAACATCCCCTGGATCTTGTGCAGCGGGTCGATCAGGTCATTCATCACCACAGCTGAATATTGTTCCTGGACCTGTTGGAGCGCGCGCTCCGACGATCGTGAACGTATCAAGGACCGCACCCGCGTCACCAGTTCCGTGGTGTCAACCGGCTTCACCAGATAATCCCGAGCACCCATCTTCAGACATTCGATGGCTGTACTGAAATCAGCGAAGCCCGTGAGCATGATCGCCTCAGTCTTCGGATAGGTCTGGCGAATGTAGTTGAGCGCCTCAATCCCGCTCATCCGCGGCATGTTGATGTCGAGGAGGACGACGTCCGCCGGCTTCTTTTTGAGCTTCTCGACGGCGTCCTCACCATCCGTTGCCACGTCGACGTCGAATCCCGCCGATTTCAGTTTGAATTTCAACGATAACCGGAGGCTTTCCTCGTCGTCGACAACCAAGATTCTCTCGTTCATATCGACCCCATGAAATGAATGATGTTTACGCTTCGACTGCCGGCAGGGTGAAACTGAAGGTGGTTCGCTTGCCGGGCTCACTTTCGACACTTACGCTTCCATCTTGAGCTTCAACTATTAACTTGCAAATGACGAGTCCGAGACCTGTTCCCTTTTGCTTCACCACCTTTGCCGATGACGCTTGCTTGTAGCGCTCGAACAAAAAGGGCAACTCCTCCTTCGCAACACCAACCCCGGTATCAGTCACGCTGATGCGGACGAATTTCTTGACGGGTCTCTCCGGCAGCTTCTCATCGGCTGCACTCTGCAGCTCTGCGTCCAGCGTGATGGTTTCCCCGCTCTTCGTGAACTTGAGCGCATTGCTCAGAAGATTCATCACCACCTGTTCCGTCTTTGCAGCGTCGACGTTCACAGGGGGCAGCTCCGACGGGATGTTTTTCACCACTTTGACGTTCTTTTGTCTGAATTGAAGCTCCATCTGGTGCAGTATGGGATCAATGAAATCCGTGACTGGAACCGGTTTCCTGTCGAACAATGTCGCCCCGGCCTCATACTTGGAGAGATCAAGAAAATCGCTGATCAGCTCCAGCAGCTTCCGCGCTGACGAATGCGCTGAGTTCAACAGCTCAATGTGGTCAACATCCAAGCTGCTTCCTTTGCCCATCTCTTGCAGCAGCTCAATGACACTCTTGATGCCGATCAACGGGCTCCGGAGATCGTGGACGAGCATAGCCATGAAGTCGGCCTTGGTCCGTTCGAGTTCGGCCTCAGCCCTCTTCAGCTGAATCAACATCCTTGTACGAACCAGGAGCTCTTCCGTATCGATGGGCTTGGTCAGGAACTGCTCGGCCCCCAAGGCCAACCCGGTTGCGATGCTATCCGGATCTTTCCGCTGCGCCGTGAGGAAGATGACCGGAATCTTCGCCGTGGCCCTTTCCGCCCGCAGATGCTTGAGCGTCTCAAACCCATCCATCTCAGGCATCTGGATATCAAGAAGGATGATGTCCGGTTGATCCTTTGCCGCCACCATGAGACACTCCTTGCCGCTCGTTGCACGGAGCATTTGAATCGGCTTCCTCTTCAGCGCGAATTCGAGCAGGTCAAGATTGTCCTCAGTGTCGTCAACAACCAGTATTTTCGGTTTTTGTTCTTCCATTGATTCCTCGTTGACTGTGGCTTCAGTGTGCAACTCCGAGAATCCGCTTGATCGTCCTAGAAAACTCCGCAGTGGAAAAGGTGTCCTTCGCCAGAAAGTCCACGGTACGGGAATGAAGTTCCTTCTCCTCTGCCTCAGTCAATTCCTTAACTGACATCGCAACCACAGGAATCTTTTTCCAGTTGTCATTGCGGTTGAGTTCATTGATAACCTGAAATCCATCCATGCCCGGCATAATGAGGTCGAGGAGAATTAACGAGGGGATCGAGTTCTTGAGGATGCTGAGCGCCTCTACGCCGCTGCTCGCGATCCGCACATCGAATCCATCCCGCTTCAAGAGATCCTTACACGCAAGAGCAAAATCCAGATGATCATCGACTAGGAGGATAAACTGATCCCCAGACTGGTAGTACTTTTTCACGAGCGCAAGGAGACGCTTTGGTTCTGTCGGCTTCGTCATAACGTCCACCGCGCCGAGTGACATCGCCAGCGGCTTGTTATCGACGATCGAGTGGATGATCACGGGGATGTCTTTTGTCGAGGGATTCTGTTTCAGCTCACGAAGAACTTGCCAGCCGTCCTTCTTCGGCATCATGATATCGAGCGTGATCAGTGCGGGCTTGACCTTTGCGGCAAGCTCAATTCCTTCGTCCCCCGACAAGGCGCCGGCCACGGAGTATCCCTCGGGTACGAGATACTTTCTGAGTATCTCGATCACATCGGGATCATCATCAATACAGAGGACTTGAACGCTCTGCCCCGCGACCGGTCCGGGCTCAAATGCTTTCTTGGGGCTCGGTTCGACCTTGGGCTTCGCGGGGCGTTCCGGCACCTTCATTGCACTCTCCGCCGCTTGAGGAGGAAGCGCGGGCGGAATCGTCAACGTGAAGGTTGAGCCATGACCATATTCGCTTTCAATCGTCAGGTCTCCTCCAAGCATGTGCGCCAGCCGCTTGGCAATCGGCAACCCGAGCCCGGTCCCCTTGTATTTTCGCGTGCTGCTGCTGTCAACTTGCTTGAACTCCTCAAAGACAAGATCAAAATTCTTCTTCTCAATCCCGATGCCCGAATCCTTCACGGCGAGCGCAATCATGCCGTTTGACTGCTGCGCCGCCTTGATGGAAATGCTGCCCTTCTCCGTGAACTTGGCTGCGTTGCTCAACAGGTTAACCAGGATCTGTCGGACCTTTACAATGTCGGTTGTCAGCGTTGGGAGATTTGGCTGAATCTCCTGCGTGAAGCTCAGCTTCTTGGATTGAACGAGGGGCTCCACGATCAACATGCAATTGGAGACGATAGAGGTAATGTCCTCGCTCTCGACACTCAAAGACATCCTGCCGGACTCCAGCTTCGAGAGATCAAGGATGTCATTGATGAGCTGAAGCAGATGACGACCATTCTTCAGGACCTTTTCCAGCGCCATCCGCTGGTCGTCGGTTACTGGATCGCCCGTCGGTCCAAGTAACACCGAGCTGAAGCCGATGATCGAGTTGAGCGGCGTACGAAGCTCATGCGACATGCTGGAAAGGAAGTCCGATTTGACCCGGTACGCTTTTTCGATCTCAGCGTTTTTGGCACTCAGCTCCTCGTTCCGTTTGGCGATCTCAATCGAAAGTTTGCGCGTGGCATCATAGTTTTTCGCGTTTGTGATCGCAACACCGAGCTGCGGGACGGAATTACTGACGATCTCTTTCTCCAACTCTCCGAACTTCCGCGCCGCGCCCAAGACCAGCACGCCAAGGATCTCATCCCGGAACAAGATGGGAACGGCAGTGACATAGCTCGGCACGAGCTCGACCAAGCCCGTATCGATTGTAAAGGCCGAATTCGCCGGGATTTCATCAATTTCCAGTGTTTTCTCCTCCGAAGCACATTGGCCCGGGATCCCTTCACCCAGTGCGAGAGTCTTCCTGCGTTGCCCGTTGCTCTTGAGAGCAAAGCCGCTGACAAGTTCAAGGACCCTCTCGTCTCTGTTCAGGATGTACAGCGCACCTACCGCTGCCCGCGTATGCTTGCACAAGATCTGCAGACTCTTCTCTTCGACCTCCTCAATCGACGCCGATGAGTTCAAGGTGGTGACCAACTCTGAGTAGGCATTCAAGCGCGTATAGTTGTTCCCGAGCAGCGCAGACATCTTGTTGAAATCAGTAGCAAGATCTCCAAGCTCGTCCGATCGATGCAGGATAATCGGCTCGAATTTGCCGGCCATGATATTTTGCGTCCCGCCCTTGAGCAGCTGGATCGGCTTCGTGATCGACCTCGTCAGAACAAAACCGAGAACGAGAGCGAAGATGGCAAGAAGGACGTTGACGAGAGCGATGAACTTCCCGAGATCACTCGTCCGAGCCGTCGCCATTTCAAAGTTTCTCGGCTGTGCCGCCAATCGGTTTTGGTACAAGGCTCGAATGATCTGCCGTGCTCGTTGGATGTACCGGGTTTCGGCGTTGACCCGCACGACTTCCCTGAGGCGTGTTTCGATATCCTTCACCTGCCCCTTCTTCTGCCGCTCGTCGCCAAGGTTGATCAGCCGGTCACCGACATTTTGCATCCACCCGAAGTAAAGCTCGCGAACGAGCTTGATGTCCGCGAGCTTTGCGCTGTCGGCAAAATCCCGCTGGAGGTTATTGAGAGCAGAATCGAAATCTTTCCAGCCGTTCTCGTAGGTCGCCTTCGCCGTCGCGGACGGGGAAAACACATATTCGTCCGCCGCATCCGGAACATCATTCACAAACTGGCGAACCCGCTCGATATCCTGGAGCGCTTTGATGTCCGACGTGGCCAGATTGAAATCCTTCTCGATCCGCGCAAGAATACCCAACGTCAGAACGGTCATCGCCGTCAGGATGATGAGCAGCAGACCGAAGTTCGCCAGCACCCTCCAGTACAATTTTGATTTCAGCATACCATCTTCACCGATAACACTGTGAGTGAGAGAGTTGAGAGCCAGGAAGTGGCAGATGGCCTCTGGCTCGCATCATGCGTTCAAGTACCGACGGATCAATGCCAACAGCTCCTCGGGATCCATCGGTTTAGAATAATGTTCGGCACAGCCAATCTCTTTCGTCCGAATCTTGTCTTCCGGCTTCGCCTGCGCGGTAAACGCGATGATCGGGATGTTCTTCGTCCGCTCGTCAGACTTGAGAAGGGGGACAGCCTGCCATCCGTCCATCACGGGCATTTGCATATCCATGAGTATCAAATCAGGGGGCCGGTTGAAGGCCATGTCGATCGCCTCCTTTCCGTTCTCAGCGGTTTCGAGCTTGACATCCATCCTGCTGCGGGCAAGAACGAAACTGACAAGGTCCCTGTTGTCTTCGTCATCTTCGACGAGTAACACTACTTTGCTCATAAAGCTCTCCTTATGATGCTGACGTCCCGTTGGTTGTCGCACACGCCGATGGCGGACCGGCCAGCGTTATGAAAGGGCGGAGACATATTCTCTGAAATAAGTGAGTTTTTCGTTCATCATCGCCGTCAGCACTTCGTAATTCACAGGCCGCTGAATAACGCCCTCATTCGGCTTCAGCTCCGAGGATTTCAGCTGCGCAAGCTCGGCCGGTTCGCCGATGAGAATGAAGGGTATGAAGCTGAACTTGGAATTTGAGCGTGTGAAATGCAGAAATTTGATCCCGCTCAGGCTCCCCGGAAATTCCGTGTCGCACAAGATCAAGTTCGGATTCACTTTCTCGATCTTTTCAAGGGCGCTCTCCGGCGTCGATGCCTGGACAACCACGTATCCGGCCGCCTTCAGTCTCGGCGTAATGTCCTCTTTCGTCCCAATGGTTTTCGAAACGAGCAGAATGGTCCCCTTGAATTGGTCCGCCACCAGATCGAGCAGGAACTTCGACTCATACTCAAGATACTCCGCCACGCTGACCTGATACACCTTTCGCAGCCATTCCAACGTGGACGAGGAACTACGCAGCAGTTTCCGCTTCGCAATAACCTCCTTCACCGCTCGACTGTACACCTCCAGTTTCACTTCCCGTATGACGGACTGTTCAGCCTCAGCAGGGATGGAGAGCGAGACGGCAAGCCCGTGCAGCATCTCGGCAGCTTTTTCCACCGGTGCTCCATTCACCCACGCCGCCTCCAGCGCCGCACGAAGCTGCTTCACTGCATTTTGGAGGTTCCCCTTGCTGATCTCTTCGCGGGCTCTTTTCTCCTGATCCAGCGCTTTCGTCAGTTCTTCAATCTGGCGCCGCATTTCGACGATCATCTGCTGTTCCACCCCCGCTTGCTTCTGCTGCTCCTCACGAGCCTTGACCGGGACTTCGCTCGACTCCGGCGCCTGCACAGATGCCGGTGCACCTTGAACCCTTCGTCTCTTTTCTTCAGCCACCCACGCGTCGAGGTCCTTCCGCCTGTGCTCTTCTTCGACAGCACGCTTTTCAGATTCTCGCCGCTTGCGTTCCGCTTCAACTAGTGCTTCTTCCTCCCTCCGTCTTTGCTCCTCCGCAGCAAGCTGTGCTTCCAGTTCCCTGCGACGTTGCGCCTCAGCTGCAATCTGTGTCTCGAGCTCCTTGCTCCGCTGCTCCTCAGCAGCGGCCTTGGCCTCTAATTCCTTCCTGCGGCTCTTTTCAGCAGCAGCGCGGCTCTCGAGCTCCTTTCGCTTGCGCTCTTCCTCGGCAGCACGCTCCGCAAGCTCCTTCCGTCTTCGCTCCTCCTCAACCCGTGCCTGCTGCTCCTTGCTCCGCTGCTCTTCAGCAGCGAGACGCGCCTCAAGTTCCTTCCGACGCTGCTCCTCGGCTGCAATCCTCGCCTCCAACTCCTTCCGCCGCTGCTCTTCCGCTGCAGCCTTCGCTTCCAGCTCTTTCCTCGCAACACGCTCTTCAAGTTCCTTGCGCTTCCGTTCTTCCTCTGCCACACGCTCCTCCAGCTCCCTCCGCAGCCGTTCCTCAGCCACTGCTCGCGCTTCGAGGTCCCGCCTCCGCAAGTCCTCCAGAACCCGAGCCTCAGCCTCCCGGCGTACCTCGTCTTCCGCGGCAAGCCTCGCTGACAATTCCTTCCGTCGTTGCTCTTCAGCCGCCAACCGCGCTTCGACCTCCCGCCGTTTCTGCTCCTGTGCAGCAACGCGTGCTTGCTGCTCGCGCTTTCGCTGTTCCATGATCGCCAGCACTTCCGCCTGAATTCTCCTCTCCTGCTCGACACTGATTTCCGCCTCTTTTGAGGGCTCAGACGGAAGCGCGGGGGCTGGCCGGAGTTTTGGTTCAACCATTGGCGGAGTCGGTTTGGGCGGAGGCGATGCGACAGGTTGTTGCGGGGCTTGAACCGGGGGAGTTGATGGGGGCTTACTCGCTGCTTCCTTTTTCCTCTTTTCCTCGAAGTGAGCTATTCGATCTTGAAACGCGAAAATGTAAATGTTTGAGGGGTCAAGCTCTTTCGCTTTCTCCAACTGCTGCTTCGCCAACTCGAACTGTGACTCCTTCAAGAACTTATCAGCAGCCAAGAGGCACTGTCTCGCCGCCTCTTTACTGGCGTTGAGCTTGGTAAGATCCTGGACTGTATTTGCGCTTTTCACTGACACGCGATTCTAAACGCTAGCTTTCTTCTCCGTCTGGATCGGCAGAATCTCTCGTTCAGGCTCTTGGAGTGGCTTACCGAGCGCATCCTAACTGCGAAGCGCGCGGTTCGGTTCAGACCGGCGTGCGACCGCTCGGCGAAAAGTGCACAAAAATTCACTCAAAAGAAAGTTAGCCGGCGAACGATTGTGAAAAACTCTGTAAATTCTACGAGGAAAGGAGGTTTGGGAGGGAACCTGCTGTTACCACTCTTCCGCGGTTTCAGGACAACCCCTCGCGCACCCCCTATGCATCCCGTGCCTGTCTGCGCAGAAGCTGCCTGTGCGAAATTCTTTCCGGCGCGCCTCTTCTGACTTGACAAAAAAGGCCACCGGTAAAACCATGCTCGTCTGTGCATGGGCCTCATTCCTTCACCGGGGGCCATCCACAGACTACAGAATCATCAATAAGACATCAGGGTCGTATAGACAATCTCTACAGCTTTGCCGTCCTTGTCGAACGTTCTGCCTTCCTTGTCTACGATATATTTCGGATGGCTCACCCTGACTTCCATCTTCTTGAAATAGGTTTGCCAGTAGGATGGAAGATCCGGATCGTACTCGTCGACGTAGTAAACGGAGACCGACACTTTGAACCCGCTGATGCCTCCTGCGTCCACGATCCTGGAGTAACCATTATAGTCATCAAAATCGCTGAAGACGCTGTCTGATTTGAACGGCGCTCGATCAGGAAGTGGCCCGAGGGCTTGAGCTTCCTCCGGCGAACATCCGCAATCACCAAAGTCCCACGGGGACTGCGTCCCCGTGCCATCATCATAGACATCAAACTTCTTCGCCGATGCCTCAGCCATCAAATCCTCAGCAATGGTCGCCGATAGTTCGGCTGCCTCGGCTTGGTAGGTGATCTCGGTGTCCTCGACCAGCATTCTATTCGCGCTGATAACCGACATGACGAGCAGCACGAACATCCCCGATGTGATCATTGTCTGCCCCAAGTTCATGACGACTTACCCCCTTTCTACTGGAATATGCAGAAGGTCTATGCTCTAAGAATTGTCGCGCATTACGGTCTCTTTGGGACCTGTTGCGTCACTCCCTGCCGTTGCAAACTCTTGAGGTTCCCGCTCACAGCCTCCTGCAGCCGGGCCGTGTAATTCGTATCAGTGAAGTTTCCGTGCAGAACGTTCGCCATATTGAGCATGGACTTCACAGCTGAGGAGATGACGCTGTATTCCTGCTTCATCTCGGCAAATGCTTGAGCCAACCGAATCTGCCCCTCATCCGTCACGAATGGCTTCAGCTCTTGCTCATGCTCCTGGATATTCAAGGAAACCATCGAGAGTGAATTGTTCACGATCTGCGCGATGGACGCGAGCGTACTGTGGAACGTTTCAATCGCAACAAGACTTTTCTCTCGCTCTCGCTCGATCGCTTCCCGTCGCTCCTTCTCTTTTCTAAAGAGGTAGCGCTCGTACACGCCGTCGATCAGAATCGTGATGTGGTCGATCTCAATGTGTTCCTTGCGAACGTAGTCGTAGGCGCCAAGCTTCATCGCTTCCACAGCGATGCTCTCGGATCCCGCCGCCGTCAACATGACCACCGGGCTGTCGATCTTCTGCTCATGCATCCGTTGCAGGACGTTGAGCCCCGAGATGCCTGACATCATAAAGTCAAGCACAACGACGTCGAATCTCTCCTGCTGAAGAGCCTCGATTGCGCTCTCGCCTGAGGCACACGACTTGACGCGGTACCTTCCGGAGGAAGACAAGACTTGCTTCATCGCGATGCGGAAGGAGTCGTCATCATCGACGACGAGAATCGACCGAAGGTCCCGTTCGTGATTTATTCCGTTCATACGTTTCTCCGCATAATGGACAAGATTGAGCTATTCTTCGTCTTCTATGGTGACACTTGCGATCTCTTCAGGCGTTGTAATTCCCTTCCTGAGAAGCTGAAGCCCCGACGCTCGCAACGATTGCATTCCCTTCTTCAGCGCCTCTTGCCGGATCGCCTCGTCATCCACGATAGCTCCTGCGCGCAAGATCATCTGCCGGATCGTCCTGGTGAAGGGAAGGGCCTCGTAGATCGCCGTCCGCCCCTTGAAGCCCTTGATGCAGGTAATGCAGCCAGCCGGCCGATAGAATGTTCCGGTCTCGATCTCCTTCTGCGTCAGACCAAGTTTCGTCAGGGCCACCATGTCCGGCTCTTTGATGGGGACTTTGCACCGGTCGCAGAGCTTGCGGACCAAGCGCTGCGCAAGGATGATATTGATCGAATACGCGATCAGGAACGGTTCGACACCCATCTTGTAAAGCCGTGAGATGGCACTCGCGGCATCGTTCGTGTGAAGCGTCGAAAGTGTCAAGTGACCTGTATTCGCGAGCTTGATCGCGATCTCAGCTGTCTTCTTGTCTCGGATCTCACCTACCATGACGATATCCGGGTCGTGACGGAGGATGGCCCGGAGCGCCCCGTCAAAGTCCAGCTTCGGGTTCAACTTCACCTGCCTCGCCCCTTCGATGAAGTACTCAACTGGATCCTCAACCGTGATGACGTTGAGTGAGGGATCGATGATCGTGCGCAAAGCTGAGAAAAGCGTCGTACTCTTCCCGCTCCCCGTCGGGCCGGTCACAATGATCATACCGTACGGCTTCGCGATCGCCTTCCGGAAGGACGCCTCAGAGTACGCGTCGAACCCTATATCTTCCAGGTTTGTGCTAAACGTGGGTTCTTGGAGCACCCGGATGACGATCGACTCATACTTGCTCCTGAGCTCCTTGCCGATCGTCGGCATGACCGACACGCGGAATCGAACGGTCTTCTTGTCAATCAGAAACTGAGCGAACCCGTCTTGCGCAGTGTTCCGCTCAAACCGGTCCAGATTCATCGCACGGTCTTTCACGACCGCTGAAACGGCTTCGGCACGCGTTTCCGTGTTTGCATACCAAAGCGTCAATTTGCCGTCAATGCGAAAATGAAATTCCGTTCGTTTCTCTCCCCGCGGGATGACGTGGATATCGCTCGCTCCGACCCGAACGGCGTCAATGAAGATGTTCTCCACGAGATCCACCAACCCGCTGCGGTTGATCTCCTCTTCGAGGGCCTGCTCGTACATCTCGGCATCTTCTTCCACCTCCCCCGTCATGTCCCGCGCATCCGACTCCAGGCTCGCGTAGGTTGATCGACCGATGTTCACCCGCTGCCAGAGTTCTCCCCACTGCTTCAGCTTGACGTAACAGATTTCGAACTTCGGGAATGAGAAGGATCTCGCAATGGAGTAGACCTCTCTGCGCGTCGGGTCGGGCGTAATGACCTGCAGTCGCTCAGGACGCTCCGGGTCAGTCGCATACGGAAGTGCGCGATATTCGAGCGCCATCGTGCGGATTACAGAGGGCAAGTTGTTAAGCTCTTTCCGGATAAATGCCAGCCCCTCGTCATCAATGTCCTCCGGCACAATGCGGAGCTTTTTGAACGCATAGTAATCCGCGATCTCGTCGTAGACGAGGTCCCGATCGACGTGGAGGTCCTCTACCAGAACCTGGGGGAGTTTCCTGCGCTTCTCGTGGGTATCCCTGCTGATGATCTCGAGCGCGCTGAGAAGTTGCTCGGCGGAGATGATCTCCTTCTCGACCAGCAGGTCTCCGAGTTCCTTCTTCGTTCTCGTTGTGGATGTCGTGACCGGCATTATTTCTCTTTCTGGATCACAACAACTGAATCAGGTTGCAAGCCCGACGTCTGCTGCTGATTCCGTGGCGGCTCAATCTTGACCGTTGCGGTTTCCGACGAAAGCAGCGTCAGAAACACCATCGACACCATGATGACAAGTGAAACGCCCACCTCGATGACGTTCACGAGGTTCTTCATCGCATACCGATTTTCCATTTCATAGTAGTCGGCGAGCTGAACCGACGTCACTTTGACACTTCCGGTCTCCGATGCAGTCCGGAAGCGCGAAATGACCATTTCGGGGAAGGCGGTTGTCATCTCCAAGGATTTCCAGAACTCCGTCCCATATTTGAGCATCGTAGGGATCGCCACATTCTTGATCTGCTTCTCCAGGAAGCGATTACGACTTGACTCCGCCGCGTGCTGAATGGCATCGATGTTCTCACCGCTCGTATACATGATACCCAACACCCGGCAGAACAGTTCCACACTTGTATTCCTCAGGATACGACCGATATAGGGGACCTTCATGATAATACGATCGAACACCACTCTGCCGTTCGCCGTCGCCAACCACGCGTAGAAGCCAGCCAGACAAGCGGCGGTGAAGAGAACGATCACCCAGAAGTTGTCCTTGAGCATATCGCTAACCTCAAGCGTGAACGTCGTCAACGGCGGCATCGATCCGGTGACCGGCGCTAAGAGATCGACCATCTTCGGCAAGAGATACAGAATGTAGAACGCCAACGCGCCGATGAGCGCCAGGACTGTGACCGCTGGCAGGATCATCGAGCTCAAGAGCCCCTTCTTGAAGTCTGCCTGTCGCTCGACGAACCGCGCCACGCTCTCGAAGATCGACTTCATATCCCCGCTCTTGGAGGCGATGCCGAGCATCAGAGCCGTATCCTGGCCGAGCACTTTTCCCTGTCGCAAGAAGGCGTCCCGAGAATCAACCCCATCCTTCAAGTCCTTGATGATCCCCTTCAGAGCGCTCTTGAGATTCTTATCCCTCACGTTGCCCGCCATAATATGCAGGATTTCATTGTACGGAAGCTTCTGCTCCAAGAGCTTCGCGCTCGTACCGATGAACGTAATGACCTCCTCCGGTGAGGCGGCGAAGCGAATATCATAGTACCGCTTGACGCTCTGCACCTTGAATCCCAGCTTCTCGAGAGCCGAGACGACCTCCTCGCGCGAGTACGCGCTCTGAACACCGTCAATGGGCGTTGTTCCCCTCAAAACCTTGTAGGCGTACGTCTTCTTCCGCCGAACCGATATTCGACTCCACCCGTAGGTCTTGGCAAGCGACTTCGCCCTCTCCCGAGCGGAGAAGCGCGAGGTCGACGTGATGAACCGCTGGATCGGTCGGCCCGTCTGATCCGTTGCCTGGATGCGATATTCAGATGCGCTCAACTGAGGCATTCGTCACACAAGTGAAGAGATGCGATCTCTCGCTATTTTGCTCCAACGTTTGTGATCCGGTAGCTCGTGCCACAATGGTGACAATAGCGCCCTTGCGGATGCAAAATGGGTTTCGCACATTGCCCGCACTGCTCAATGAGTTTTGTCCCGCACAAGATACAATAATATTGTTCCTCGAGGATATGCGAAAAATTGCCGCACTTCGGGCAAAGCCGATAGCGGTTAGAGTTTTCGTTCCCGTTACCCACGGCTGAATCCAAGAGAGACGTATGAGAAATTTCGTAAAGGGTCGCTGCGTTCGTTTGATTCAACGACAGGGAGCCGAGCGATCTCGGTGTGTGCTCGTGGGGCGTAGAGGGGTGGGGCAAGTGATCATCACACAGACAACTTACACTTTTCGACGAACAAGCGGGTCGTTGAAGGGGAGCTTGGACTCAATCCTGCGCCCCTCGTGCCTCATCCACACCTTGATAGCAGACTCCGACGTATTCAACAGGCGTTGCTCTGATCTCTTAGGCACCCTTGCGAATCCGTACTGGCTGCCGCAATGAAAGCAAAACCTTCCGTGAGGATACAGAATTGGCTTTCCGCATTGCTGACACTCCCCGACCAGCTTGGTTCCGCACCAAACGCAATAGTGCTGCTGTTCTCTTGCAGGTGAAAAACCGCTGCAATTCGGACAGACTTTGTATTCGTTAGCTCGAAGCGTAACCACGACTTAGCAGACTCCTCCCCCTCAACTATTCTGGACGTAATATTTCGTCACATACCATTGTCCGCGATGAGCTGCTTTCAAGCTCTTCTTGAGCATGCTGGTTGCTTGCGCCACCGTGGCCACGATCGTCTTTTGGATCGCACCAACCTTAACGGTAGCGGTAATTGTATACGTGCTATCATGCTTTGAGGCCGTATAGTCAGCAGAACCGCCGAGGAATTTTTTCCCCGCTACGGAGCGCGACGTATATCCGTTCGCAAAATCGTTCAGCGCAAGTCTCAAAGCAGCCTCAGCAAGCCTGTCCACCTGAACCGTCCGCACGCGATTCATGGAGCTGGTCGCATAGGTGGTCTCCGCTCTCTTGATCGAGAGGGAGTAGATCCCTACGATCAAGGAGGTAGCACCCACCAATACTATCTTCGAGCCTCCCATAATGATCCCCTTTTCAAGTTACAGATTCGATGGATAGATCTTGAAATTCATGCTCGCTGTTGTGAAGCCGCCCGTCGTCGTGCCTTCAATGCCTTCAACCACATTTACCCGTACTGCAGCAATCTCGCTGAGCGTTGACGTAATTTTCCCTTTGACATTGTAGTACTGGAATGTGACGCTGTTGAATTTCTTGCCAACCGGGAGCGGGGTTCCGCCGTTGACTGTTCGGTACAGTTTGTAGAGACCCGTGTTGGCATCCAGAGCAGTGTAGTAGCGGATTGTCTCCGACGTGCTATCGTTATCGAGGTCCCCTTGGAACTTGATGTCGCTCTCGCTAGCGGTGAGGAAGGCCGGGGTCGGTGCGTTATAGCCGGCCTGCGTCAGATCCGTGTAAAGCATGTCACCCACAATACCCACGTGTGCCTTGGTGTTCGCTTGATTCATCTTTTGGTAGAGGGCATCGTTCATGCTTACCGTAAGTGTCATCATAACGGCGATCATTGAGCCCCTGATGAAGAGGGATTGTATGAGGTCTATAAAGATGCTCATCTAGGATAATGGTAACAAAAATTTTTGAACGGTTCCGGCCGGAACCACACGAAGACGCCTTGGTAAGTTACTCAAATACAATGCCATTATGGTGATCTAGATCAAAGTTCCGAGATTCCACTGAAAATCGGGTATACAGGCTCGAAGACGGCAATGCAATTCTGAAAAATCCGGAATTCAGCCAACATTCATTCTGACTCATTCAGAATGGTGCGTTCACGAAAGCAAGCGAAAACCGGATGCTTCCTCCGTACTCACTGAAATACTGCGAAGACAACGTACGAGAACGATACAAACGCAGAATTCTATGAATTCCCAAGATCGGGAGTTTCTCCGCCGGGAACCCCACCAGCTCGCGCACGCTTCAACTTGATTCCGAGTCGGGAGCATTTGTCATAAAGGGTCTTCTCCGGAATCCCCAAAAGGTTTGCGCTTTCTTTGACGCTCCAATTGGTCCGCTCGAGAGTCCGGTAGATGGCAATTCGAGCCGCTGACTCACGCGCCTCCCGTTCGATATCGGGAAGCAACTGTCCCGTCACAACCGGCGAGGCCGCTTCGAAAATCTCCTTCGGAAGTTGCTCTGGCCCAATTGATCCTGTTGGCGAAATGAGGATCGCGCGCTGTAAGACGTTTTCCAGCTCCCGAACGTTTCCGGGCCAGTCATGCTTCAACAGCAATTCGAGCGCAATCGAACTCACCCGCGAGGCCGGTTTGCCGAGCGCCTTGCCAAAGCGCTGCAGGAAGTGCTCCACGAGCATGGGGATATCCTCCTTGTGCTCGCGCAGGGGAGGGAGATGAATGGGATAGACATTCAGTCGATAGAACAGGTCCTGGCGAAATTCCCCTCGCTCCGTCATGGCATTCAGATCGCGATTGGTGGCGGCAAGGACGCGAACGTTGATCGGGATCGGGCTCATGCCGCCGATCCGATCAATTTCCTTCTCCTGCAACGCACGCAGCAGCTTCACCTGCAAATGGACATCCAGTTCGGCAATTTCGTCCAAGAAGATCGTCCCACCGTCTGCAAGCTCAAACTTGCCCAGCTTCGTCTGTGTCGCACCTGTGAATGATCCCTTTTGATGTCCGAACAATTCGCTCTCAATCAACTCCCTGACGAGCGACGCGCAATTCACCGCCACAAACACGCGCTGGTTACGCTTGCTGGCAGCGTGAATTTCACGCGCTACGAGCTCTTTTCCCGTCCCCGATTCCCCTGTGATGAGCACCGTGACGTCGGTCATCGCGACACGTTGAATCGCCTCGAACACTTGCTGCATCACCGGACTCACACCGACGATTCTACCGGAGACGCGATCGACCTCTTCACGCAGGAGCTCGTAATCTCTTTTCAACTCCCGCTCGGCAAGCGCTTTCTCCACGATCGCCGTAAGCTCTTCAACCTTCGGTGACTTCGAGGTATAGTGATAGGCGCCGATCCTCATCGCCTCCACTGCGCTCTCAACGGACGCGTGCGACGTCATGATGATGACCGGAAAATCCGGCATGGAATCCTTGACCCTTCTCAGCACCTCCATACCGTTCTCCCCCTCGCTCAACATCAGGTCCAGGAACATCACGTCTACTTTTTTTTCACCAAGGATTTCGAACGCTTCGGACCCGCGCCTCGCCGTCAGAACATTGAACGATCCCCTCATCAGGGACTGAAAATCTTCGAGGAAGTCCTTACTATCGTCGACGACGAGAACTGTTCGTAGCTGTTCCATGGTTGCTTCTTAGACTATCCTGCCCTTACTCCCACCTCGGTTCGCGGAAGGGCCCGCCAGCCATCTCTTCACCGAGCCCCGCTGTTCAGGAGCGTAGTATCCTTAAACGGACTAACAGGGTGGTTCCAGAGTCCTCATCACTCGCCTTAATACAGATGTCCCCGTCGTATTTTGCCAGAATCTCTGGAACGGCGGAGAGAGTGACACCTCCCGGAACGGCGTCAGCCGTGAACGCTCCGCGCCAGCGATCGGACGGAATAAAGAGCCCGTTATGCCGCATTTCCAGCATCCACCAATCCTGGCTGGTTCGCACCTCAAAAGAGAGCTCACCTTCCCCCTGGCCAGCCCCCCAGTCCAGCAGCGCCTCGACAACTTTTGAAAACTCCGCCTCAGCTATCACAACTGAGTGGTCGTCATCAGAGAGGTGTCGCGAGAAAACGACCCGAGGATTCTCAGCCCTCCGCCGCTCCAAGATCCGCTGCAGCACTCTATTGGATTGGCACTGGAATTTCGTCATCATACGTTCCCGTATCGCCCGGAAGGCATCCGACAGCCGGTCCACGTGCTCTGGAATTTCCAACTCACACATTTCAACTTGTTCCGTTGAGAGTTCTGAAGTCCCTAAGACGTCTGCCGCCTGGCACAACGGCCGGTTGTTCATTCATCGCCAGCGGTTCCATTCCACCGTACCCTCCATCAGCTCGGATGACAGATTGAACCGAAAGCTGCAACGAGACGCTGAAAACAGTATGGGCTGCCACAGAATCCTCTCAACGTCACTATCGGCTGAACCCGGAGGAGTCTCTCCGCGCCGGTGGGCTCTATTCGTGCAGTCGCGGATCTTCGGTCAAACACCTCGCGATCGCTTGCAGGAATGCTTTTTCGTCCACGGTCGGTTTCGGTATGTAGTCATTAAAGCCCGCAAGAAGATATCGCTCCCGATCCCCGTGTGTCGCGCAGGCAGTCAACGCGATGACAGGCACGTCTTTCAGCCGTTCATCGGCGCGCAGAAGCGAAAGGACTTCCATGCCGCCCATGCCCGGCAGCGAAATATCCAGCAAAATAAGATCAGGAACAGTGGCTTTCAGGGCCCGCATCGCCTCAAACCCAGTTTCGTACTCGCTCACCTGATATAGCTCGCTGAGGAGGGCAGACACGAGCAACCGGTTGTCCCTGTTATCGTCAACGAGCACGATCGATTTCATGCGGAATGAGTATAAGGGGTTAAGCCCGAAATTGCAATACGGTTTCGATAGCGTAAAATCGGCGTGCGCGTAAGGCCCGTATTCATTGATCTCTCTCAGAGGGACGGTGGAAATGGGGAACGGAGAATGAAACCAGAGGGTCTGATGGAACCGTGCTCATGTCCTCCTAAAGAACCACTCCCCTGGAGAACAAATGCCCGGGCAACCGAGCACGAGATTCTGTGGACGCTAGAGGATTCGAACCTCTGACCTCCTGCTTGTAAGGCAGGCGCTCTGAACCAACTGAGCTAAGCGTCCGTTTCGACCTGGTTCAATGTACACAACTCTCGCCGTCATTGCAAACTACGGCATTTGAGTCGCTTCCGCTATCTTCCGCAGGCCCTCGCGAAAGATCTCAACCTTCGGCAGGAGGCTGAGGACTATGGACGACCGCTGGTCAAAGTCAAACAGGTGGCCGGGGTGGACCAGAACATTCTGATTCTTGAGCAGCTCCAGTGCCCAACTTTCGTCCGCCTTCGTGCCTGGTAACTGCAGCATCGCGCTCCATCCTCCTTCGCAGTGAAACGCGCTCAGGGAAGATCCAGCCACTATCTGCGCCACCTGGATGTAATTGTTCTGTACGCGACTGCGAATCTGCTCCGTCACCACCGAGGCATCCCGCAGGAGGCTCGGAAGCGCGTGTTGAACAGGGGTACCGACCGACAGAAATGTGTCTGCGATGATCTCGAGCCGTTTGATCGCTTCGTCCCGTTTCGCGACCGGGCCTGAGACTACCAGCCATGCCAGCTTCATCTGAGGGAGGCCGAGAAGTTTTGACAAACCGTTGAGCGTGAACGTCAGCGCGTGCTCGTTTCCTGCAAAGCTCGGTGCGCGTCGAGCGTCGGCCCCAAACCCGAACAAGTTGAACACTTCATCGACGATCAGTACGAGGTTCTGTCGCCCGGCCAACCTCGTGACGGTCTCTCGTTCGGGGATTTTCAGAAACGAGCCTGTTGGATTATTCGGATGAACGATCACAAGTGCTCGCGTCTCTCGCGAAAGCGCCTGTTCCAGACTGGGGAGGTCAAGATGCCACTCGCCGTCATACGTCAGATGGTAATGCGTGGGCGTGACATCGTTCAGCTCGCACAGGTAGTCGAACAGGGGGTAGCTTGGTTTCGGTAGCAGAACGGAGTCCCCAACGTTGCAGAGCAGCCGGAACAGGAAGGTATACGCTTCGCTTGTGCTTGCTGTCAGGAGGAGATGCTCGGGGTCAATCGTGATCCCCTGCTTTCGATAGAACTCCACAACGGCCAGACGGGCGGAACGGAGACCTTTCGGATCCGGCGCGTAGGTCAGAGATTCATGCGTGGCGAGATGCTGCAGGACTGGCGGTTGGTCGTAGTCAAATCCGCAGCGTGTCGGGTTCGCTTCCGTGAGATCGATGATTTCCTCCCTCCGGCCGCGCTTTTCCTGCAGGAGCGCGAAAAGATCACTTGATCGGAAATCCCAGTTTGTGCGAGAGGAGAACAAGGCGGCTGTCGGGGGAAAGAAGGAGTCAGGCGTCAGAATACAGAATGGTGAGACCGCGAACAACGAGTCTTTGCATAATCCAGAGCCTTCAAGCGTCACCCCGGATTCTCACTCCCGTTTTCTGATTCCGCGAGTTCAGCTTGTCAATCTACACTTCTTCGATTTCGACTTTCTTTCTAGACATCCTGTTGCGCTCGTTGTGGTCGAGATACTTCTTCCGCAGACGGATTGACTGCGGCGTGACCTCGACATACTCATCATCACCAATCCATTCAATGGCTTGCTCAAGAGTAGGGATCTGAGGTGGCTCGAGGCGGATCGCTTCGTCGGAACCCGACGCCCGCATGTTCGTCAGGTGTTTCGTCTTACAAACGTTCACGACCATATCGTGCTCGCGCGTGTTCTCACCTACGACCATGCCGGCGTACACCCGTGTCCCCGGCTCGAGGAAGAACCTGGAGCGTTCCTGCAGCTTCCAGAGAGCGTAGGCGACCGCGCTGCCGTCCTCGAGCGCGATAAGTGCGCCGCGGATTCGATGCGCAATTTCCCCTTTGAACGGCTCGTACCCGTGAAAATTGTGGTGCAGGATCCCGGTCCCCTTTGTCTGAGTCATGAACTCCCCTCGAAATCCGAGGAGGCCTCGGGCCGGGACAAGAAACTCGAGCCGCGTGTTTCCTCGAACCTGAAGCAGGTTCTTCATCTCCCCCCTTCGTTTTCCCAAATTCTCCATCACCACACCGACATATTCATCCGGGACATCGATGATGACATGCTCCATCGGCTCGCAGAGGACGTCATCAATATGCTTGTAAATCACCTCCGGGCGGGAGACTTGAAACTCAAAACCCTCGCGCCGCATCGTCTCGATCAGGATCGCCAGATGAAGCTCTCCCCGACCGCTCACGTTGAAGACATCGGGCGAATCGGTCAGCTCGACCCGCAGGCTGACGTTGGATCGCAGCTCCTTTGCCAATCGATCTCCCAGATGGCGGGTCGTGACATATTTCCCCTCCTGACCTGCGAAGGGGGAGTTGTTCACGACAAAGTTCATTGAGAGGGTCGGCTCTTCGATCAACACGAACTGCAACGGGGCCGGGTCTTGAGCGTCGGCAATCGTCTCGCCGATATCAACATCCTCCATGCCAGCCAGCGCGATGATATCACCGGCACTTGCCTCCTCCACCTCCACGCGTTTGAGCCCTTCGAACGTGTAGATCTTCGTTACCTTGGCATCATCAAGGCTCCCATCGCGATGCACGACTTTCATCAGCGACCCGAGCCTGATCGTCCCTCGATTCACACGACCGATGCCAAGCCTCCCTAAGTAGTCGTTATAGTCGATGGTCGTTACGAGCATTTGGAATGGTGAGACGCTATCTCCCGGCGGAGCTGGAACGCGGCCCACGATGGCCTCAAAAAGCGGCTCGAGATTGTCACTCGGGTCTTCCAGCTCTCTCTTCGCGATCCCCTGCTTTGCGATGGAGTAGATGGTGGGAAAATCAAGCTGGCGGTCATTCGCCCCGAGCGAGAGGAAGAGCTCGAAGACCTCATCCAACACCTGGTGAGGCCGGGCGTCCTTCCGGTCGATCTTGTTGATGACGACGATCGGCTGGAGATCCAGCTCGAGGGATTTCTTGAGCACGAATTTCGTGCCCGGCAGTGGGCCTTCCGCCGCATCGACGAGCAGCAAGACGCCGTCTACCATCTTCAGCGTACGCTCCACCTCGCCGGCAAAATCAGCGTGTCCCGGCGTGTCGACGATGTTGATCTTGACCACCTTGCCTTTCTTGGGCTTGTAGAATACCGCAGTATTCTTCGCAAGAATTGTGATCCCGCGTTCCCGCTCCAGCTCATTGGAGTCGAGCACGCGTGTCACGACCTGCTGGTTCGCCCGAAAGGTCCCTGTCTGACGGAACATGAAGTCGACAAGCGTGGTCTTCCCATGATCGACATGCGCGATGATCGCTATGTTACGGATGTCATCTCGTCTCTGCATTTCTCTTTGCCGCCGAGTACTCGAGCGGCTATTTCCCAAGAAAAAAAATGCCTCGGGTCGCTAGCATCTCCCTCGATTCCAAGGGTTGCTAGTCTGAGGCTTTTCTAATCTAGGGAATTTTCAGCTCAAATGAAACTGGCGACTGAACCGCCCTATCTCCAGATGACAAACTCCTCGAGTTGCTTTCTCTTAATATCCGGCACCTTCGTTCCCTCTTTGGGATAGCCAACGGGAATCAGTAGGAATGGTTTCTCGTTCTCCGGCCGGTTCAAGATTCGTTGAAGAAAATCCATGGGACTTGGTGTATGAGTCAATGCGACGAGTCCGGCGTTATGGATGGCGGCCAGAAGAAATCCTGCGGCGATGCCGACGGATTCTTTGACATAGTAATTCTTTCGAATCCGATCACCGTCCATGGTGTAGTTGATGGAGAAGAGGACGATCAGCGCAGGCGCAATCTCGAGAAACTCCTTGTGCCAATCCGTTCCAAGCATCGCAAGATCATCCAGCCACTCCTGAGGCATTCGATGCTCGTAGCTTTCCTTCTCTTCCGCCTCGGCGGCGACGCGAATCTCGCGCTTCAACGCGGGATCCCTCACAACGACGAACCGCCACGGCTGTTTGTTCGCCCCTGACGGCGCGGTCCCCGCAGTCTTAAGTATGACTTCAAGCAATTCCCGGGGAACGGGTCTGCTGGAAAACTCGCGTATCGACCGGCGGCGATTGCAGAATTCGAAAAAGTCTCTCGCTCTCTTGAGCTGCTCTTCGACTGAGAGAGGAGAGTACGCAAACGGAGTGAAATCTGGCATGGTGAGATCTCAATGAGGTGTAATGATGCAAATAATAGTCGAATTCGAGAGCTATTGCAAGCTCTGCGTACGACTCGGATTGCACCTGGTGACACTTTTCGCTATTTTCTGTTGCCCTGACTGTCCGGTACAGCCGCGATGGTCGGGGTGAAGTGTTTTCTGGCGGAAGGAAAGGCCCGCAAATTGTCGATTTGTGATTTTCGATTGTGGTACTTGAAAGCCCGAGAGCGGATGTCAGCGTGATTGAAGTGGTCAAAAAGAGAATCTTCGAGTCTGAGCCGTTTCGACGGTTAGCTCGAGAGCTTGAGACACTTGGTGCCGGCCAGCCGCTTTTTGTACGAGGCATCAGCGGTTCGCTAGCGGCCTTCGTTGCCGCGTTCGTCTACGAGCGGGGGCCGAGGCAGGTTCTTCTCGTCGTGCCCGACAACAATCGGGCTGAGCAATTGCGTGACGACTGCGCCCTCCTGGCTCGTGAAGATCAAGTGCGCCTCTCTGCACACGTGCCTAGCCACAAAGCGGCTCTGCTGGATCTGACCGCCCCTATCGCTCAGGTGGAAGCCCTGCGATCACTTTCGAGTGCGGATGCTGTCATCGTCGTAACATCAGCGGAGGCGTTGGCGGGTCGCGTCCCTTCCCCACAAGATTTCCGAAAGAGGACCCTTCAGCTCGATGTAGGGAAGGACTATCCTTTCGAGGCCTTGCTGGAGACGCTGGCCGAACTCGGTTTTGAGAGAAAGGACTTCGTGGAGGAGTACGGGGACTTTTCAGTTCGCGGCGGGATCCTTGACGTGTTTCCCTACGTTGGGGACAACCCTGTTCGCATCGAATTCTGGGGGGACTCGATCGAGTCCATTCGTAAGTTTGACGTGCTCTCGCAACGATCCATCCGCGAACTTCATTCGGCAACGATCATCGCGAGCCTTGCTCGAGTATCAGAACAGGGTCAGTCAGCTTCCGACTCGCTGTTCGACTACCTTCGCTCTGACGCATTGATTCTCGTTGACGAGCCGATGCTCATACAAAAGGAGATCGAGGAGCTTTTTCGTGAAGGGATGGCGGGCATTCTGGACTGGGGGACACTCGAGGGGTATTCGGAACGCTTTGCACGGATTGTTCATTCGTCGCTTGCCACCCCAGGCGCTCCACCGGCGAGCGGGTCAGCATCTACCGTCGCTCTGGATGATCGAACATCGACCACCTGGCTGGATTTTCTCAGCTCCCCTCAACCGCCGACCAACGGGAGTATCAAGGTGCTCCTCCGGCATATGGGAAACCTGGTCGCTGAAAACCAGCAGGTCTATATCGCCTGCGACACGAAGGAGGAGGCGGACAGAATCAAAGAGCTGATCGAAGAAGAGCTGACATCACCTGAACCTCCGCGCGACAGCCACGAACAAGTCCCCCTCTTGCCCCCACACGGCATCGAAATCAGCTACCACTTGATGAACGAAGCAGTCCACGCCGGTTTCATCTATCCCCCTGCCCGGCTTGCGCTTTTCACGGAGCACGAGATCTTCGGCCGGCTCAAGCGACGCGGGCTTGTGAGGAAGCGGAAGTTCAAGGGCTTCAGCGTGAAGGAGGCCCAGCAGCTCCGCCGCGGTGACTTTGTCGTTCACGTCGACTACGGCATCGGCAAGTTCGCCGGCTTGCAGAAGCTCCGGGTCCGCGGCGCGGATCAGGAAGTGATGAAGGTCCTCTACGCAGAGAATGACGTCCTGTACGTCAACCTGAACTTTGTCAACCGCGTGCAGAAATATGCCTCACAGGAAGGACATATCCCAAAGCTGACGAAGCTCGGTGCGCCGGACTGGGAGCGCCTTCAATCCCGGGCTCGCCGCCACATCAAGGATATCGCCCGAGAGCTGATCAGCTTGTACGCGCGCCGCAAGCACGAGGGGGGGTTCACATTTGCTCCCGATACGCACTGGCAAAAGGAGCTGGAAGCCTCCTTCATGTACGAGGACACCCCCGATCAGGCAAATGCCACACTTGATGTCAAGAGCGACATGGAACAGCAATCCCCGATGGACCGATTGATCTGCGGGGATGTCGGGTTCGGCAAGACGGAGGTGGCGGTGCGGGCCGCCTTCAAAGCGGTCATGAATGGGAAACAGGTCGCCGTCCTCGTTCCCACGACCATCCTCGCCCAGCAGCATCTCAACACGTTCCTTGACCGGCTCGGCCGCTATTCGGTGCGCATCGATCTGCTCTCCCGCTTCAGAACGAAGAACGACCAGTCTCAGACCCTTGCCGACCTCAAGCTTGGGAAAGTCGACATCCTCATCGGTACTCACCGGCTGCTCTCCAAAGATATCGAGTTCAAAGATCTTGGCCTGCTTGTCATCGATGAGGAGCAGCGGTTCGGCGTTTCGGCCAAGGAGAAGCTCAGGCAGCTCCGCGCGACCGTCGACACGATGACGTTGACGGCAACGCCCATACCACGCACGCTGCAGTTTTCTCTGATGGGCGCGCGCGATCTCTCGATCATCAACACGCCGCCCCGCAACAGGCTGCCGATCATTACGGAGATCGCTCAGTATGATTTGCAGCTTGTACGGGAGGCAGCCTTGAAAGAGCTTCATCGCGGCGGGCAGGTCTATTTCATCCACGACCGTGTTCATGATATCGAAGAGATCCAGGCGCTTCTTGAGCGGAAGGTCCCCGAAGCTCGCTTCCACATCGCCCACGGGCAGATGAAAGGACATGAGCTCGAGAAAACCATGATGGATTTTCTGGGGAAGAAGTTCGATGTGTTGATCTGCACCAAGATCATCGAGTCCGGCATCGACATACCGAGCGTGAACACGATCATCATCAACCGGGCGGACCGGTTCGGGCTGGCCGAGTTGTATCAGCTGCGCGGCAGGGTGGGCCGGGCGAACGAGCAGGCGTACGCGTACTTGCTCACGCCGCCGATCTCCAGTCTGCCGCGGGCAACACTCCGCCGGCTTCAGGCAATTCAGGAGTTCACCGAGCTTGGATCCGGGTTTAACCTTGCCATGCGCGATCTCGAAATCCGCGGTGCCGGGAACTTGCTTGGCGCCGAGCAATCCGGTTTCATCATGGAAATGGGATTCGAGATGTATCAGCGCGTCGTGGAAGAGGCGGTCGCCGAGCTCAAGCAGCAAGAATTCCAGGCGCTGTTCGAGAAGGAGATACCCGTCGGCAAGGGGCGGATGACAGAGACTGTTGTCGAGTCTGACATTGAGGCGTACGTGCCGGATTTCTACATTGAATCGGACGCCGAGCGTCTCGACTTCTACCGACGGCTGTATCGAGCCAAATCCCCAGAGGAGGTGCAGTCCCTGAGGGACGAGGTGAATGATCGTTACGGCGAGTACCCCCAGGAGGTCGAGCAGCTCTTCTCGCTCGTCGAACTCAAGATCCTTGCCGCGAGGATCGGATTCACTAAGGTGGACCTGCAGGACGATCAGCTGACGCTTTCATTCCCCTCGGCCGATGACAAAGCCTTCTATGAGACGGCGGACGACAAAGTGGCCCCCTTCCAGGCGATCATGGCAACGATGGTCGGGCTCCGCGCATCTCGAGCACACCTGAAGCAGGAGGGAGCCCAGCTTAACCTCAAAGCCCGCATCAGCTCGGAACCGACCCCACCCGACCGGCTCCGTGCTGCCCGCGCATTTCTGAACGTTTTCCAAGAACCCTGACTTCCAAGTGTGCTAAAGAAAAACTACAGGACCGGAGTATTCTTGGGTGTCAGACGTCCTACTTTCGAGTGAGGTAAGAATTGTTTGCTTGACTTACATTGACTTTTTTCTTACATTGTTCATGGTGAGAAAGGGAAAACCATGGAAACCATTGCAACAACTAAAGGTCAGATCGTTATCCCGTCAAAGGTGCGAAAGACACTTGGCATCAAGGAAGGTACCCGCATCCAGATAGAGGTCGATGAAAAAGCGGGGCGGATAATTCTTAAGCCTATTACGAGAGAGTATGTTCATAGTCTCCGCGGGAGGTTTAAAGGTCATGGGCTTGTTAAGGCTCTTATGGAAGAAAAGCAACGGGAGAAAGAGCTCTAATGCCGCGCAAACCAAGAGCGGTAGTTCTCGATTCGTGGTCGATTCTTGCATACTTTGAAGACGAGCCCGCCGGCGCAAAGGTTGCCGACATTATTGCCGATGCCCATGAACAAGATATCCCACTTCTTATGACAATGGTAAACGCGGGCGAGGTCTGGTATGTAATTGCACGCAAGGTTTCTGATAGCGAAGCTGATACTAGTATCGCGAATCTTCGCGAGTTGGGTATACAGTTCGTTGAGGTCAACTGGAAGGTCGCACGCCAAGCCGCGGTTTTCAAGGCAAAGCACAAGATGTCTTTTGCGGATTGCTTTGCCGCTGCTCTTGCATTTCTGGAACGCGGATCAGCCCTTGTTACTGGTGACAGAGAGTTTGAAACTATTAAGGATCAAGTTAACGTCACATGGCTACGCAATACGGAGTGAGCATATATGAGGAGTCTGCTTTCCCCCTATACACAAACTCAACGACGGCGCGCCAACTGGACACAACTTGTACCTCAAGTCACATTTGTGCTCTTCCTCTGCAGGGCAACTCGTAACCGCGTCGGCATCGAGGGAATCGCGGAACAAGCAGTTGCGGCCTATCCCAAGAGTTTCTACACGGTGGTGGACCGCAAGAAAATACCCGACCTTTCACTCATTGCCCTTACCCTTGGACAAGCAAAGAGGAAAGACTGGGGGTTTGTTGCAGGTGATTGGTTCCGCGGGTGCCGCTTGACAAGAAAGGGACTACAATTCGCCCGCGACGTCAAACGGTGCGTTGAAGGAAGGCGAAAAACATAAGTAACGGCGAACGAAAACACCCAAAAGCGCAATTACTAAGCGATCACACGAAACAAACTCACGGATTTGCAAAATGGATAAGATCCCCGAAGTCCAACCAGCCTTGTCACGAGTGAATAACTTGGCTAAGGAAAAGGGAATCAGCAAAAAGCAAATCGCGAAGCGTATAGGCGTCTCGTACAGCACCTTGAAAAAGTGGTTCTCCAAGACAAAGCCACGCCTGCCCTCGCGTGATAATCTTAAGAAACTCAACAGTTTCGTGGAATCCTTTGCGGACGGGGACGTCCAGCTGCAGCAGGTGTGGGTGCAAATAAGGAATTGGTGGAAAACACAGCATCGATACGCGTCTGTGGGTCCGCTGGCAGAGGATATTGGCTGGGAAGCAACGGCACTGCACGATTGTTTCGAGAAAGGCATTCCCCCTCCCCGCGTGGTTATTGAGAAGATGGCCGAGATACTTTCGATCCCTTTTGGGCAGCGCACTTTTCAGGCCGACACCGCCCAACGAAAAATCGAGCGGATTAAGAACCTGCTCCTAATCTTGGAGGAAGAACTGAGATGGTTTCGCGATGGTTCAACTGAAGCACGGCGGTTGTTCCGCACCTTCTTGGATCCAATGGACATTGGCTACTTATCGAGTCTGCTAGTAATGCTGGGCGAGGAGGAAGCTTTTAGACGCTGGTTGACTCTAACCACTAACAGGTTCAACTATTTCAAAGCAAAGGGTAGGAAAAATGAGTCGCAGAGTTCCGATTAGGCTGCATACTGCCAACGCGCTCAGTCTTTTGGGTAGACTTTACAGAAATCCCGCCGATGCAATTAAGGAACATGTAAGCAATGCTATCGATGAGCATCGCAAGATTGGATCGGTTCCCAGTCCCTGCCGGGTGGTGTATGTTCTTGACAAAGACCGCATCACTATTGAGTACCCGTACGGGATGAACAAAGACGAATTTGAGGATCGCCTTGGAAGGGTTGCTAATTCTCTCAAGAAGGAGATCGATGTCACCCAAGTTGGAGAGCTTGGGATAGGAATATTCAGCTTCCTGCAGATTGCAAAAAAATGTGTATTCTTGACCAGAAAATCGTTGATTGAAGGGACGCTCAAAGTCACCCTCAAGGAGGGCTCAGACGACGCGGAGTTTGAAAGTGTGCAGAAGAAAGAGGAGCTACCTCAACCCGGCATCAAAATAACAATGTCTCAACTTCTCTTTGATCCTACCAAGCCCCGAGGTCCGTTATCGCCGGAGAAACTCCAAAAGGTGTTTTCGGAAAAGTTCGACTACTATTTGAGGAACGGAACGCTCGCCATCAAATTGATCTCAAAGGGTCATTCGTATGATGTTGAGCCCCAGAAAATTGAGCTCCCAAAACTTGCAGCCACATTCAAAGATCTTCACTTGAGCAGCGACTTCAAGAAGAAATTTTCGCTCGATCTCTATTTCGATCCTTCTGGGAAGGGAAGAGTGTGCATTCGACACAAAGGCGTAGCTGTCATCGAAGACATCAAACACCACCAAGCCTATGGATTGGAAGAGAGCGTCTTCGCTGAGGGTTATGTGAGGGGATCTATTGATGCTGATTTCCTGAAGCCCTTGCCGGCTCGTTCAGGATTTGAGGAGAATGAGGATTGGATATCGCTTTTGGATGAATTGTACAGGCTGACTGAGTTCGTTGAAGCTGAGGTTGACCATCTTAAACAACAAGAAATGGAGAAAAAGCTTACCGCGATTCAAAAGAAGGCGCTCGAGCTGGCATCGGAAATCCTCAATATGGATGAATTCAAAGACCTAGAGTTGCTGCAGGGAACGGGGACAAGAGAACGGGAAGTGAAACATCCCCCAAACGGCTTTGACTTTGTCCCTCCGGCTGTAAGAGCAGACGTAGGTGAGAGAGCACACCTCTTGCTGAAAGCCGACATTCCTGGAAAAGTGCCGAGCGGAACGCATGTTTCCATATCAGTCGACTCGCCAGATGTGATAACACTTGGAAATGCCGATTTCACTCTCAATGAAGAACACGCAAGAGAAGGAGTAGTCTCGGAACGTGTTTACTTCAAAGGGAGAACAAAATTACAGATCCCCGCAATCGTGACTGCCCTTGTGAACAGAGGTGAATTCAAAGCCGAGGCTCGCATAATGATTGGCGAGCCCGGTCCCAGCCGAGGTGCGCGCCCGCCTGGCGTTGAAGGAAGAGAAGGTCGGAGGTTCAACTATGCCGAGAAAGATTTTGAAGATGGGCCGCGAAAGCACAGTAGATTTCTCACCGGTGTGGTAGAGCTTAATAGGCTGAACGGAGATTACAAACACGAGTGGACTGGATCTTATCAAGCTAAAATCGAATATGCAACTTTGATGATTGGCAAGGAAACGATTTCATATAACTACAGGAACAACGCTGCTGATGAGCCCCTGGAAAGACTGTTAACCTACCATTTCAAGCTGAAATCAAGAATCGCAGGTGCAACATCAGTGGCTGGCAGGAGATCTCCAGGGAGACCACGAAGGCTCGAAACGGTCTAGATCCCGCCCATTTTCGTTTCGTCTGATTTCTACGCTAATCCCGTGGCGGTTGTGTGCCATCACCTATCGTGATCTCGGCCCGCTCTCGGAAGTGGGTTGTCTTCGCGAAAAGACGCTTGCCCACCCTGTAATTCAAGACCTTCACCCGCGCCGATTCTAGGCCGTCTGCGGCACTCCACCTTTTACAATTCAGACCGCGCTTGATAACGGCGGGAACTTCTATTGGGTTTAAATAGTTTAAACTTGAAAGATATCAGGAAACCTCCGTGACGGACCCCATCCGGACTTCTCCAGGATAGCAAGGAGACCGAAATGAAGACTACAAAACGGTACGGCAGGAAGGCTGATGTCGCTCTCACGATGTGGGTCAAGCTTGCTCGAGCCACAGCTACGTTCGGCAAGCTGACGCAAGAGCACATCCGAACTTTCGGCCTTACCGAGCCGCAGTTCGGCGCGCTCGAATGTCTCGGTCATCTGGGCCCGATGACGATCGGGCAGCTGTGTAAGAAGCAGCTCGTGAGTGGAGGAAATATGACAGTCGTGGTCGATAACCTCGAGAAAGAGGGCCTCGTCGAACGCGTCCCGAGCAAACAGGACCGACGCTCGATCCTCGTTCGGCTCACCGACAAGGGAAGGAAGCTCTTCGACCAGATCTTCTCTGAGCACGCGCAATACGTTGCAAAGCTTGCCTCCGTCCTCACGGAGAGTGAGCAAGAAGAGCTGGGGAAGCTCCTCAAGAAGCTTGGGGTGTCCCTCTCGGCAGGTACTTGATTCTTTCGCGACAGAATATTCCAAATTTGCGCTGTCTGAATTCAAACGAACACCAAAAGAGACATGACCATCAACCGTAAGGCTCTTCAAGCGGCCAAACGGTTCGCGGCGGAGCTTGGCGCCCAGGTGGACGAGATCGACTTGAAAGAGGTTGCGCTTCCTATATATGATGAAGATGTGCAAACGGCCGGATTTCCTGAACCCGTTCGGAAACTCAAGCAGGCCGTTGAGAGCGCGGACCTTCTCTTGATCGCGACGCCCGAGTACAACTACTCGATCTCCGCTGCATTGAAAAACGCGATGGAACCTTTGCCGACAAAGAGGCCGAAAATCAACTCAAGTCGCTTGTCGCAAGATCGCTCTGGCTGGCAAGCGCCTTGAAGGACTAGCGGTTCGAAAGAATATTCCTTGAATGCAACATTCACAAAACATCATTCACGAACTCTACTTCACAAGGAGGTGTTACCATATGCAATCCATTCTCTTTCTCCTCGGCAGAATTCTGTTTGGCGGGTACTTTCTCATGAGCGCGTTCAATCATTTCACACACGTGGGGATGCTTTCGGGCTACGCGCAGTCTAAAGGCGTGCCGGCACCTAAGCTGTCTGTCATAGCCTCCGGACTCCTGCTTCTGATCGGAGGCCTGAGTGTTCTCTTCGGCCTCTACCCGACGATCGGGGCTGTTGCCCTTGTTCTCTTCCTCGTGCCGGTCTCGTTTATCATGCATGCGTACTGGAAAGTCCAGGATCCGCAGATGAAAATGGCGGACACCATAAACTTTATGAAGAACCTGGCTCTGGTGGGCGCGGCTCTCTTGCTGCTCTCCATTTCGCAGCCGTGGCCGGCAAGCTTGAGGTTTTAGATATCTCTCTCATTTCTTACACACTCGATAACCGAGGTTGAGGGGCGGCGTCAGGCTGCTCGACAGTGTTCGAAGAAAGGTCAGAACCAAGTGTCAAACGCACAATCATCAGGACAAGACGTTCTGGTCAAAACGAGCCTGCCCTATGCCCGAACCTCGGCTGGCTCAGTCCATCACATCGCCTGGCGGGTTGCCGACGACCCGTCACAGCTCGCCTGGCAACAAAGAATAGCAGAGGCCGGTTTGAATGTCACGGAGATCATCGATCGCCAATATTTCCGGTTAATCTATTACCGTGAGCCGGGCGGCATCCTCTTCGAGATCGCTACAAATCCGCCTGGGTTCACACAAGATGAGCCCAGAGAGTCACTCGGCACAAACCTGATGCTTCCACCATGGCTTGAACCGAACCGGGGGCGCATTGAACAGATCTTGCCTCCCATCTCTGTGCCGTCTTCGTTGGTCTCGCTGAAGTGACGATTCCGAGGCGTCGGTGAATCACGTCTAATCTAACAAGACTCTGGGGGCCACATTGCTTTCGAAGGCTCCGCTTTGGATAACGAGGCAAGAGGACCAGACACATGAACCAGTACCTGGCCGCGATCACGCTTCCAGCACAGCTGAACGAGGAATTCGCAGCGCTCGTTCCGTCGCAGCGTAAACACGTCGATCATCTCATAGGTGAGGGCACGGTGACGGGGTACAGCCTCGCTCTCGACCGCTCGAAGCTGTGGGTAACGATGATCGCTGAAACCGAGCAGGAAGCTGCGGAGATCGTCGCGGAGTTCCCGCTCTCAAGGTTCTTCCAGTTCAAAATCTATCCACTGGCCTTTCACCAGAGTTCACGTGCGGGACTTATGAAGGTCTCGTTGAACTAGCGTACGGACAGACCTTCGCGTGTAATTCGAGTGACTTAGGACTTGCGAGGATCCATCTGAACAGATTTCGGTTGCCCGACAGCACGCGTATCGGATACGTTCACCTGCGCGTCGCCGACTTGCAGCGGTCGCTATCGTTCTACCGCGACCTCCTCGGCCTGACAGAGAGGAAGAGGGACGGCTCGACAGTCTCCCTGTCCGCGTCCCGAACCGGAGATCTGATCGTCGTGCTCACCGAGAACCGAGATGCGAAGCCAAGGCCGCCTCACTCGACGGGCCTGTTCCACACGGCGATTGTTATGCCAACTCGGGAGGAAGGAGCTGGCAAGAATTTTCAAGAGGCTCCACGGGCAGCGATGGCCGTTCCAAGGCTTTGCTGATCACGGCGTGAGCGAGGCGTTGTATCTGGCCGACGCTGAGGGAAACGGCGTTGAGTTGTATGCCGACCGACCGCGCGACCAGTGGCCCCGGAAGGACGGCGAGCTTCAGATGGTGACGCTTGCACTCGACCTGGAGAGTCTTCTTGCCGAGCTGCCGGAGGCAGACGACCCGTGGACCGGAATCCATCCGCAGACCGAAATCGGTCATATCCATCTTCAGGTCTCCGATCTCCGGAAAGGCGAACGCTTCTACCGTGAGCTTCTGGGGTTCGATGTGACACAGCGTTCTTTCCGGGGCACCTTGTTCGTCTCAGCCGGCGGACATCACCACCACGCCGGGCTCAACGTCTGGGACAGCCTCGATGGGACGGCATCTCCTGCCGACGCAGTCGGCCTGGCAAAGTTTTCAATTACGGTTCCGGACGAACATGAACGGTTGGCGGTTCACGAGCGGCTGCGCGACGCGGGCACCCGCCTTGAGGAGAGTGAAGGAGGGGTGGTGGCCCGGGACTACGACGGGATCGGAATAGAGATTACGTAACTCATTCATCGCTCAACCACGCTCTATGAACGGAAGGAATCACATGAGAAAACTTGCAGGATTGCTGCTAGTGACGTTGGCCGGCTCACTTCACCTCTCTGCTCAAAGCTCGGACTGGAGGCTCGACAAGGCGCATTCAAAGATCACATTCTCCGATGCGGCGGCCGAAGGGACGATCAGCGTCGGCAGCATCAACACCGACAACGAACGAAGGGATAATCACCTAATGGAGCAAGGCCCTCGAGACGGGAGGGCTCATCGCGGGGGAGAACGTCAACATCACGATGAATCTGGAATTCGACCAGTAGCCTCGGTCGTCTCTCCTACGGAATAGCAGTAACACGTGTATCAAACGGCGGGAAGAGCGGTGATCCGGGGGCAGCTTCTTCCTCAATGAGCCGTCGATTTCAACCGCTCGTGGGTTTCATCGTGTTTCTCCAGAGGCTCAAGGTGTGTAATGATATTCAGCGTGACGGGGAGAGTTTTCTTGAGCGCCGCCTCAATTTCCGTTGCCTTCCAGTGAGCTTCTTCTACCTTGGCACCTTTTGGGAACAACAGGTGGAACTCCACCCACATTGACGTTCCGCTGTGCCGGTAACGCAGCTCGTGGTACCGTAGTCCCCTCTTTTCCGTTTCCGCGTCCAAGGCTGCTCTGATCTGTCCTTCGAAGACCGGGTCAGCTTCATCCATCAGGCCCCCGACAGACTGCCGGATGAGCTTTCCGCCGGACCACAGGATATTTATCGCTGCCGCGATGGCGATGATCGGATCGAAGGGAAGCCAGCCCGTCCAGAGCACCAGCAGCAGGCCGACGATGACTGCGAGGCTCGTCCACGAGTCCGTCAGAACATGCTTCCCGTTGGCAATCAGGACAATCGACCTGGTTCGTCTCCCCTGCCGCACCAGGTAGCCGCCGAGCACAGCGTTCGTCGCAGCGGCGCCCATCGTGATTAGCGTTCCCGTCTCGAGATTCTGGAGCTCAAGCCCCGCGATCCATTTTGCGACCGAGGTATAGATGATATACGCGGCAGCGATCACGATCATCATCCCTTCCATACCCGCGGAGAAGAAGCTGATCTTCTCATGCCCATACAGATGGCTCCGATCTGCCGGTTTGAAGCTGAGCCAGAGGCTGAAGGCTGCGAAGGAGACGGCAAAGACGTGAATGATCGACTCGGCGGCATCGGAGAGGATTGCCACAGAGCCGGTGATGGCATACGCGAAGGTCTTGCCCATCAGCATCAAAAACCCGATACCGAGCGAAAGCCTGATAGCAGACCTTTGCCGGTAATAGACGGCGGAAGCGCTATCCGAATTCATAGGCGAAGAAAGGATATGATGCCTGCCTGGAAGCCCTTACACTTTGATGATCACGTTGAACCGATACATCGCATACGCGACCAGATACAAGGCCAGCATGAATGTCACTGAATGGAGGAATGAGGCCACCATCGGATCCCCGACCGGTGCGAAGAGGAGTTGGTAGTAGTACGACTGAAACGCGATGGGCGTCCCCTCCGGTCCTGTGACTTTGATAATCGTTGTGAGGCGACCGATGAGGCCGGCCAACGCGAACATGGTGATCGCGTTAAGGCCATAGATCTGAAACGGCATCGCCCATTTCTTGTAACCCTTCACATCGATCAGCCAGTAACAGAAGGCGAAGATGTTCAAGGCCATCCCGGCCATGAACACAGAATACGAAGTAGTCCAGAGGTTCTTATTGATCGGAAGCCAATTGTCCATGAGCAGACCGACAAACAGGAAGACATTTCCGTAAATAAACATCCAGGCGGTCTTCTCCTCAGGCGTCCTCTTTGAACGCAGAAAATGACCGGTCAGGACTCCGAACAGGGTTGTGGCGATCGCAGGGAGCGTACTGAAGATGCCCTCCGGGTCAAATCCGGGAGCAGGCGCACCCACCCAGGTATGACCACCGAGGAGCGTTGAATCAATGTACCACACCAGACTTCCCACCGGATCCAGCACACCCGCTCCGTAACCAGGGACCGGAACAGCCTTGATGAGCAGCCAGTAGACGACAAGGAGGATTGCAGTCCAGCGTATCTGCCATGTGATATTGGAATAGAGAACGATCAAACTCGCGATGAAGTAGCAGATCGCGATGCGTTGCAGCACGCCGGGGATGCGCATCGTTGCCCAGCTGAACTGGTGGCCGAAGAGCAGTCCGAAGGGAAAGCCATTGAGGAACAGACCGATGGCAAAGATGATCGCCGCACGCTGCAACGCGTGGAGAAGCAGCTTCTCACGGTCGGCACCATGCTCAACGCGTTTGGAGAACGAGAAGGTCATGGCGACACCGACGATCCACAAGAAGAAGGGAAAGATGAGGTCGGTGAACGTCCAGCCGTTCCACGCCGCGTGTCTGAACGGCGGGTAGACGTAAGACCACGAGCCGGGGTTGTTCACCATCATCATTCCGGCGATGGTGGCGCCGCGGAAAACGTCAAGTGAGACCAGTCGGCCGCTGGCCTTGGACACGGTTGGCGCTGTCATGAGGAGCTCCCTATAATTTTCAATTGACGATTGTCGATTTGCAGCTCGTCGCGTGCAATCGAAAATCGCCAATCACGAAATCGACAATAGTTCTATCCCCACGCGGTTCCGGACCGCAAGAAGACGACAAGGATCCAGCCTACGAGAAGTGCAAGGATGATGATGATGCGAAGCTTTTTCTGGGATGACATTTGAGAGATGTACCTGCGTCGTGGTCGGGAAAAAGATAGGGACAAAAGTCGGGACAAGCAATCAACGCGCGGAAGGAAGAGCCGCAGTCAGCTCTAACGGGAGGAGTCGTCCCTCGAGGCTTCGAACGATCGACAAAGGAGCGGCCCATCTCAACACACATCCTCACGGAGCCTTGCATGTGGCCATGACGCTATACGGGCTCGGCGTGGACCGTAATTCGACGCAGCTGGGGGATCTGCTGGTACAATTGCCCCTCAACCTCAGAGATGATCTCATGCACCTCGGCAAGCGTTCTGGACTTGTCAAACTGGCAGGTGAGCGTAAGGTGGTACTTCTTTCCTTTCTTCAAAATCGTCACATCCTTGCACGCTGAGACCCTCACGTCCTGAAGAGCCATCGTCCTGATCTTGTCGACGAGCTCTTGTTCACCCTTTGTCGCGTCGATCAGCTCCGTCTGCCCGGGGTGATATTCCTCTAGGTGGATGGTTACCTTCTCGACCGATGGGACTTCCTCCCGGATTTGCTCCTCGATCTCGGAGGCGATCCTGTGTGCCTCAGGGAAGGTATTCCCCGTTTTGTACTCGACATCGAAGTCGATGAAGTATTTGCCACCGGAATGGTAGACCTCCAGGTTATGTGGTGCCCGGAGGCCTTTGTTGAGGACGATCATCCGAACCTTCTCGACGATCGTCTCGTCCTTGCTCCGCAGCGGCTCAGCGTGCACAACGAGGTCGGCATTCGGCTGAACCGTGTAAACCGCCTTCTCAATCTCATCCATAATTCTGTGGGCGCGTTCGAACGTAATCGTCCGCTTAATCGCGACCGTCATATCGATGAAGAGCTTTGCCCCCGACATGCGGAGCCGGACGCTGCGCACTTCTTCAACCCCCTCCACCGCCTTGACCGTCGACTCTGCCGTCTCAGCCAGTCCGGCAGGGACTCGATCCATCAGTGCATCGATCGTGCGCCGGCCGAGCCGGTAGCTGACGAAGAGAACGAGAAACGCGACGCCGATCGCGGCAACGGAATCGAAGCTGGGATAGCCGATAGAGACAAACAGGAGCGCGGCGAGAACCGTCAAGGAGGACCAGATATCGCTTGAGAAATGAAGCGCATCGGCCTCCAACGCCTGGCTATTGTATTTCTTCGCAACACGTCTGAGCGCGCGGGAGCGACTGAAGTCGATAACGATGGCAAGCCCGACGACGGCGAAGCTCCATACGTTCGCTTCCACATGCACCCCGCCCCCAACCAGACGGTGAATCGCCTCCCATATCATCCAACCGCACGTGACGAGCAGAAGGACCGTCTCAAACAGGGCGGAGATGTTCTCCATCTTCCCATGCCCGTAACGGTGATCTTCGTCTGCCGGTCTGTCCGATACGCTCACCGCGACATACGTGATGAGCGCCGCGAGAAGATCCAGTCCCGAGTGCGCTGCCTCAGAAAGAATGCCCAGACTGTTGGTGGCGATGCCCACGGTGAGCTTCGTGCCGGTCAAAAGCACCGCCGCCCCAACGGAGCTGAGAGCAATTGCCTTCTTTTCGTCGATGGCTGTTCGCATAGATGGATGGGCCCGTCCACGTCTACGGGTTGAGCAAAGCGAGACCAAAAATATCCAACTCCTGCTGGATATTCAAGCAGGTCGAGGATGGGTTCTAGGAAATAAGAGGACTGAGGGATCGCTCCTTGTTGCGATCATCATCTATCTCTTCTGGATGCTCTCGGACCAAACTGTCAATTGGTCGACCAAATTCATGTTGACGGTGACGCCGATGCCCCTCTTGTCAATGGGAACACGGATGAAGCCTTCGTCATCCATCGTCCACTCGGGTGTGATTACGTCGCGCTCCCAGTAACGCGCGCTCGGTGAGATGTCGCCCGGCAGCAGGAAGTTTGGCAGGGAAGCGAGCGCGACGTTGTACGAACGACCGACGCCTGATTCGAGCATGCCGCCACACCACACCGGAACACCATGACGTTGGCAGAGATTGTGGATACGAACGGAGGAAGTGAACCCGCCGACTCTCCCCGGTTTGATATTGATGATCCTCCCGCTTCCGAGCGTGACCATGTCCTCCGCCCGCTCAACGTTCGAGATGGACTCATCAAGACAGATTGGAGTCTTCAGTTCCTTTTGAAGTCGAGCATGGCGGACGAGGTCATCCCAGGCGAGCGGCTGCTCGATCATCATCAGGCCGAATTCATCCAGGTGTCGGAGCCTCGGCAGATCGTCAAGCGTATACGCGTTGTTCGCATCGACCATCAGCGGCACGCCAGGTCCGACAGCCTGCCGCACCGCTCTGACATACTCGATGTCCTTGCCGGGTTTGATCTTGATCTTAATTTTCCTATACCCTTGCTTCACGCATTGCTGCACCCGCGCTGCAAGCTCGTCAGGAGTTTTCTGGATCCCGATGGAGATGCCGACGGGAATCTTGTCGCGCGTCCCGCCGAGGAGTCTCGAGAGTGAGATGTGCCGGATCTCAGCCGTGAGTGCCCAGAGGCCCATTTCCACTGAAGCTTTCGCCATCGCGTGCCCGCGAATACGCTCCTCGAGCAAATCGTAGATGCTTTCCGGGCCCTCGAGATCCCGCTCAAGCACCAGCGGCGCGATCCATTCCCGAATTGCGATGCGCGCAGTGTCCGTCGTGTCGGGATAGTAGTTTGGCGTATCCTCTGCAACGCACTCGCTCCAGGCGATCTCGCCGTCAACGCTTTCCAGCTTCAGCAGGAGGATTCTGCGCGTCTTCACGCTTCCCGATGAGATCTCAAACGCCTCCTTGAGCGGCAGCTGAACCTCCCTCAGATCGATCCGTTTCAGTCGAAGTTTCATCTCACGTTCCGGTTAGAATATAGAAACATCTTCCCGATGAAGCATCTCGCTGGAATCCCTTCACCTGGTATCCTTTCCCAAGATAGTGGAGAAATGCCTCTCGTGTCGAAACCCGCCACCGGCGGGCAACATCCAGTGATTCGTTTCTCACTGCGTGGATATCCGCGGGGATCTCGACCCTCACGAAGGGCAGGCTCTTCAGTTCATTCTCCGAGGGAGAACTTCGACCATCAGATCCCAGCTTCACGTTGACCACCGGCGCGTCGAGCACGGCGTCCGGCAGCTGATCCGGAGTACCCGCAAGGGCCCGGTTCACGCGCTCCGATGTGATGCGCCATGCGACGACGAACCGGTCCATGCCGATTCCCCGATGAAGCTCGCTGCGCGAATCATCCGGGTACATCTCGACGACATACTCCGCAATCTCGGCCCCCAGCCGATCCAGATTCAGATGAGCGTTCCGGGCGACGAGCGGATCATACGTCCAATAGATTTCCTCGACGCCGATCGGAACAAGCAAATCGCGTTGGTACAACTTCAGAGCTTGTCCGAGGCCGAAGCCACGCGCATCCTTTCGCACCGCGAGCATATCCGACCAGTGCACGAGATGCCCCTCCTTCACACCCGTTAATCCGAAGACGAAGCCAATCATTTCTCCGCGCTCGTCAAAGGCACCGGCCGTGACACCTCCGATCTTCTGACTGACCATCAAGATCGAAGCCGGCACACACTCCGAGAAACCTCCTCCCCAGGTCTCCTCCTGTAAATGGACGCACTCTCTGTAGTCTTCAGGTGAACTCAAGCGACGGAGAATGATCGCTCCCTTCGATCCTGGAAGCGTGATTCGCTTGCTCGTGTCGTCGTGTTGTGCAGTCATAGATTCTTGCGGGCTCGAGAGATATCGGACGATCCCCAGGCGATGCAGCAAGCTAAGAAAGAGGCGTAAGGATTGACCCGCACGTCCTACCTCTCCCGCGTGTGTGGCCGGAGCGCTGCCTCCGTCGGGCCGCTCCTCCCCCGGAACATGACGGACTCAGCGTATCTCCTCAAAACTCCGGTTCCCGATGGGGTACCTCCTCCAGTCTTTGTAATCGAAGTGCCACCACTCCCATTCATACACTTTGAACTCTTCCCGCTCCATCGCGCGACGCAGTAGCTCTCGGTGCCAGCGTTGGAGCGACGTGCCTCCGGGATAGTCCGGAAAGGCACGATGGGAGAACTCGTCGTAGCCGCTGACCATATCGACAGGCTTTCCCGTCTTGAGATCGTACAGCGAGACATCCACAGCACAGCCACGGTTGTGACGAGAACCCGTGGCGGGATTAGCGACAAACACCTTCTCCTCATTTGGCGTCGCGTCCCAAAACATCTTCGTAACATACCAAGGCCGATAGGCATCGTGGATCAGCACCCCGAATCCCTGTTGCTTGAGCCAGCGATGTGCGCGCAGCAATGCCTCTGCCGCCGGACGCTGCAGGAACGCCCTTGCCTCCGAGTAGAAGACTTCTCCCATGAAGTTGTTCTTGGTGGCATATCGAACATCCAACTTGATCGTCGGATCGAGTGTCGTGACGTCCACAAGGTCGGTTTTCGAGAAGCTGCCGTTCTCCCTCGGGGGACGGGCACGCAGAGCTTCCCGCCTCAACACGCCGATAGGCTTCAACGGTTTGATCCGAAAGATCGAGCCGTCTTCACCGCCGATCGCAAGGCGCTTGAAGGTGCCCTTGCTTCTTCCGAATGAAACCGCTCGACCGCTGCCTTTACGATCGAAGACGATCGCCGTGTCCGGCAGAGACGTCCGATCTTCAACCTTGAAGATGTTTCCGGAGAGTTCCCCGAGAGGAATCCGCCGATCCTGACTCTTCATCAACAGGGTGAGCCGCTCATTCTCTTCCAGAACGTAGATGGTGTCACCGTTCAAGGCGTATTCACCGATGAGTCCTCTCCATCGGGCCGGAGCATCTTTTGGCTTCGATTCTTGAATGACGCTGCCGATCGGCCACGGGACAGCAGAACCGAGCTTCGCGACATGGAGCCAGAAGGCGAGACCGACCACAATGCCGATCAGGATTCTTGTTCGCTTCGAAATCTTCATTGGCGTGACCTCAAAAAATTAGAATTCCAAGACCTCTCGGAGCCGCTTCAACAGCGGCTGGACCTCTCTGGCCCAGAACTGCCAGTCGTGCCCTCCAGGCACTTCGTGGTATTCATAGTGGGTTCCATAGGTTCGTAAGAGATCAGTGAATGCCCGATGCGCGGGGAGGAACGTTCGATATTCGTCCTGAATACCAGCGGCCATATAGAGATAGGGGAAGGACTCTCTCGGTACTTCCCGATACAGGAAGAAAACATCGTGCTCATTGCGAAATCCATTTTGCTGGTCACCAAAGGCTTTCCTGAGGCTCGGCACGAGCGCTCCCTCCGGCCGTCGTGATGTGTCGTTCATGGCACGGGGAACGCTGAGAGCGCCGCTGAGCGAACCGGCAAAATGAAACTCGGATGGATGTCTCAGGGCCAACATCAAGGCTCCGTACCCTCCCATGGAAAGTCCGGCGATCGCTTGTCGGGTGGTGTCGACCGCGTACATCCTCCTGATGTAGTAGGGTACATCGTTGACAATGTAATCCTCGAACTTGTCACGCGGCTCCGTGTACGAATTCACATACCACGAGCCTTCGGCGTCGGGCATGACGACAATCAATGGCATGCCCTTCAGGTAGACCGAAAGCTTGGTTCTTGCGCACCAGTCCTCGTTGCTTCCGCCGTAACCGTGCAACAGATAAAGGACGGGATAGTACCGCTTGGAGTCGTAGTTTGAAGGAAGCAGCACGGAGATCTTCATCGTTCTCCCGAGGCTCGGCATATAGAGGCTGTCCACGCGGACCTGTGCAGGTAACGACCGCGGCGACAAGCAGAGAAATCCGAGAGCAACAGTGATCCAGAACGAGGAGCGTCCTTTCATCTTTCCCTTCTTTTTTGCGTTTTGATCTTTTTCCCTGTTTGCCCTTGCGCTTTTTTTTATTACAGCATCCCGTTTCTCTTCCTCAAAAACCACTCGGAAGCAAACAGGACGATCACGAGCGCCAGCATCCAGCTCCTGTTCCACAACTCAATCTCACTGGAACGAACCGCTTCCCGCGGCCGGAAGCCCGGGAGTGAAGCAATGTCATGTGTGAGAGCAGCAATCGAGGCCGCGTCGTAGTACTGCCCTCCTGTGCTTGCCGCAATCTGTTGGAGGAGAAATCGGTTCATCCTCGTCTCCTGAAACTCCACGTTGAGTCCTCCAACTGAAAACGATCCGCGTTCCTCCGCAAGTTGCCGGCCCCTGGAGGTAACGCGCGCTGTGTACGTGTAGTCACCCTCCGGCAGCGGGTCAAGGGCGCCCTCAAAAAGGCTGTTGCCGATCGGTGCGAGCGTCACCTGGCTCGACTGGTTCCCCCGCTTTACGACGACGGAGACTTCGGCATCTTCGATCGGCTCGTAACTGCTGTTGTACACCTGCCCTGTGAACTCAATCGGATCCTGCGCCGCGAACGATTCCTTCACGGGTCTGACGATAACAGGCCGCTCATCCTCGCGCGTCGTGAGCCACCGCACGCCATTGGAAAGCAATCCCTCCAGCAGATTTTCAGACCCCGGCACACCTTCCGAATAACTCTTCCACCTCCAGATCCCATACCCGAGCAAAGCAAGCGACTTCTTGCGATTGACGTTCCGGCTCAGCAGGAGCGGGCTGCTCGTGGTAATAGACTGAATGCGCATCTGCCCCAGGACCTCCGCCTCGACTTTTGCACGGAACTGCGCGGCGAGGGTGAACAACGGCGGTAGCTTGCTCCATACATCCGGTGGAGCTGATAGCTTGAGGATCGGATTATTTCTCGCGGCGTCCGGGATCGTGATAAAGCCCTCAATCTCTTCACCCCCACCGGCCGGAAAGACCATCGGGAGCACAGGTTCAAGCAAGCGCGCCTTTCGCAGGTCAGTGATTCGGCTGAGGATGAAGAATACTCCCGCCCCACTGTTCATCGCACCCAGAACGGCTGAGATCGAGGCGGGTAAGCTCCTGGCCACAGGGAACCCATCCAGAATGGTACACTCGGATCCAGCGAGCGCGTTCGCATTCAACTGACCCTCGTAGAACTCCCCGTTCCCTCGTTCAATAAATGTCTTCAGCTCAATGTTCTTGTCGCTCTCCAAGGCGCGGCGAACGAAGGCGACATCCGGACTAGGGGCTCCGGCGATCAGCACGACGCTCATCTTGCTTTTCAGCACCTTCGTGTAGAACGAGGAACGGTTGTTCAAGGAGCTGACCTCACCGGGAAGCTGGGAGACATCCACGGTGAATTTCTGCATCCCTTCTTTCTCAGGCACGAAGGTCAGCGGCGCCGTGTACTCACGCGTCCCCGGCTGCAACGTCAGCGTGCGCCGGTCGAGCGTTTTCCCCCCTTCCCCCAGCGTCACCTCGACTCGCTCGCCGTTATAGCCCGAGCTCTTGACGGTGATGTTGACGGGCACCCTGTTGCCAACGTACGTAATGTTGTTCGTGTTCACCCTGCGGACCAGCACATCCTGCTGTTCCGCGGTATCTCCCACGCCGATGGCGAACACAGGAACGCCAAGGTTTTCTGCTTCGTAGACCGGGTTCGCTCCAACCGTTGAATTGCCATCGGTCATCAAGAGAACGCATTGCAGGTTTCTCCGGGCCGTGGTCTCCTTCAACCCTCTGAGAGCTGCCGCAATGTCCGTCCCGTTGCCCGCCAGTGTCAGCGAATCGATCGACAGCGACGATGGAAAGTGTATTCGTGTGTCGAATGTTTCGTAGAGAACAGATCCCAGGGAGCTCAGGCGGCGCATCGCGGGGGATTCCACCGTCTCGAAGAGAAGCTCCTTGCGTTCTCCCGTTCTGTCTCTCATCGTCATGCTCTTCGAATTATCCACGAGCACTGCAACCACCGGTTGCTCAACTTCACGGCGCACAAGCGAAAGGAGCGGCTCGCTGATCAGAAAAAACAACAGGAAGAGACCCAGAGCGCGCAGAGTGAGGAGGACAAGCCGCAGGGCGCGGGAGATCGGCGGGATTGTGAACCGATACGTGTAGAGAGAGCCGGCGAACGCCAGTGCAGCCGCCAGAAGGAACAGGAACGTATGAATCGTGGCCGAGAGATGAACTTCAGGCATTCGCTGCAACTCTCAGATGAGGAAGATCGGTCACTTGATGAAGAGCATCGTATGAGATAGCATGGAAGAGGGCGTCTTGAGGCGGTAAACATAGACGCCGGATGCAACCCGGCGACCAACGTCATCCAGACCATCAGCCCAGACGAACCGATTCTCGCCGGGTGCGGAGTCCCCTCGAAAGAGCGTCCGCACCCGCTGCCCGAGGATGCTGTAAATCGCGACCTCGATCTCCTGATTTGCTGGAGCATCGACGATGATCGTCGTTGTGCCGTTGAAGGGATTCGGGTAGTTGTGATGCAGCACAAACTGATCGGGAATTTGTCCACCGCTTCCTCTGCCGACCGCCTCCGAAGCGTCAACCATCCCCCATCCAAAGAAATTGTTCGGATACGACTGAGTCCTGGAGGTTCCATCAGAGATCTGTTGGGCGGTGCTGATCATGCGCGCCCGGACTTCCATCGGTGTCAGGCTCGGGTCTGCAGAAAGGATCAGCGCCGCGACGCCTGCCGCCAGGGGAGTTGCCGCAGAGGTGCCACTGAAGGAGGGCGTATAGCCCGTGTCACCACTGACGGCGAAATCGTTGTAGCCCGGTGCGACCACTTCCGGTTTGATTCGACCATCAGCGGTGGGTCCGGTGGAGCTGAACCCTGCGAGCACGCCGTTTGATGTCACTGCGCCAACAGCGACGATGCTGTCGGCGTCAGCCGGGGCGATGAGCGTTCCGGTGGATTCAGCGCGAACATCCCGGTAATTCCCCTCGTTTCCCATCGCGGTAACAAGCAATACTCCCTTCCGCGCTGCAATGCGCGCCGCTTTGCTCGTCGTCGCGGTTTGCCCGTCAAGGTCAGCATACGTGTACCAGTCGATATAGCCGAGCGAAGTGGAAACCACATCCGCGCCCCTTCGCTCCATCCATTCGAGCGCCTCCACGTAGAGATCTTCCTCAAGCTGAATTTCAACACTGTCAATTTCCGTCTTCGCGAGGAGGAAAGATGCGCCGTAGGCAACACCGATGAGCTTCCCGTTGTCAAATCCGCCAATCTCTGAAAGCACCGAGGCACCATGGCTGCCCTGGCTGATGTATTCCCCGGGGGCGCGAGACGTGTTGGAGTCGCGCTGAATGAAATCATATTCAGCAATCACGTCGATGTTCTTCAACGCGGGATGTGTTTGGTGGCCATTGAACCCGTCGTCCATCACCCCCACAATCACGCCCGCACCCGTGATGCCTCGATTATGCACGTCGACGGCTTCGATCGCATTGAGTTGCGCGAGGGAAGAACCGTAGTCGAGACCCGAGACGGAATGCCTCTTCAGCAGCGGCTGAACGAGGAGAGGCGGACTCTCAGGATCGTTCGCCTTGAACACAGCTACAGGCCGAATCGAGGCTACAAATGGAAGGGATGCAACTGAGGCCTGTTGACCCGGTGTGAGCTCCGCGGAGACTGCATTGAACCAGCGCGAGACCGAGCGGATGCGAGCGCCCATCGCCTGGAGTGCATGGACATACGTCGGGTTCACAGGAAGGTCAAGCTCGTCGATGAGTCTGTTGGGAGGAAGCACTTTTGAACGACGCCAGAGCGCCCGATCGGATATCCCCAGGGTACTTGCGTCAAGGGAGGGGCGGTCAGGTCTGGGCGCTGAACCCCGGTCACGGAATGTGATCCAACGACGTTCGGAGGGGTGAGTCTGCGAAAATGACACCGATCCGCCGATCAGAGTGAACAGCAGCAGGAACGCAAGCTTGGCGGCATGCGTGCTCAGGCAACTCCCGCCGGTACAGCGTTGACCCGCGTGGGGTCCCGTTCTCAGGTCTCTCAGAATCACATCGTGCCTCAGGCGCCCAGTCATGAGGAATCATTCACGAGCTTTTCGATGATTCGGATCGTTGAAACCCCTTCCGCTTCTGCATTGAAACTCGTCACGAGACGGTGTCGCAACACCGGACCGGCAAGTGCCTTCACATCTTCAATGTCCGGCGTGTGCCGCCCATCCAAGATTGACCGCGTCTTCGCCCCCAGAATAAGATACTGAGAGGCCCGGGGTCCTGCTCCCCACCGGATCCAGTTGTTCACGTACGGTGGGGCAACGGTGGACATCGGCCGCGTCCGGTTGACGAGCGTGACGGCAAATTGAATGACGTTGTCCGCAACGGGCACTCGGCGAACGAGATCCTGAAACCCCACGATCTCTTGAGCGTTCAACACGTGTTTCACCTGCGGTTGGTACGGGCTCGTCGTTGTCTTCACGATTGTCTCCTCCTCTTCGAACGACGGGTAGTCGAGCCAGAGGTTGAACATGAAACGGTCGAGTTGCGCCTCGGGAAGGGGGTAGGTGCCTTCCTGTTCAATCGGGTTCTGTGTCGCGAGCACGAAGAACGGTTCGCGAAGTCTGTACGTCTGCCCTGCAGCTGTTACGTGATGTTCCTGCATCGACTCAAGTAAGGCCGCTTGCGTCTTGGGTGGTGTTCGATTGATCTCATCGGCCAGGATGATGTTTGCAAACACCGGTCCCTGCACAAACTTGAAGGACTTTTCCCCCGTCGAGACATTCTCCTCGATGATCTCAGTTCCTGTGATATCGCTCGGCATCAAATCCGGCGTGAACTGGATCCTGCTGAACTTCAGGTCCAGCGCTTCGGACAGAGTCTTGATGAGGAGCGTTTTTGCGAGGCCGGGGACGCCGATGAGGAGGCAATGTCCGCGTGCAAGAAGGGAGATGAGAAGGTGCTCAATCACGCTCGCTTGGCCGACGATCACTTTCGCGATCTCCGCGCGTATGTCACGGTAGGCCTCGGAGAGTCTTGCTACTGCGTCGACGTCGTTCATGTCTGGGTCTGGGAGGAGTGAGCGCTCGACCGTCCGCTTGCTAGAGTCGGATGTCCACATAGATGTTTTTTTTCATCTCGTCAATCCACTGTGCGTACTCACGCTGGCGTTTGACGAAGAGCGCCATTTGTTCGACGCGGCGGTAATCCTGCGCGAGGTTCACGTCATGTGGCGGGACCTGGTCTTTCATAATGACGATTTGGTAGCCGTAGGACGAACCCAAAGTTACTTTATGTGGCTCGCTGATCTCGCTTTTTTTGAGGTTCTTCACCACGGACGCGAAATCCGGCTCAAGCTGGTCGACCGCAACGCGGCCGAGGTCGCCCCCGGCCGCTTTTGTGTTCTCATCCTCGGAATACTTCCGCGCCAGGTCTGCAAACGATTCACCGTGCATCGCCCGCTCCCGGAGGCTCCTGAGGAACTCGACGGCGGCAGAGTCACTCACAGGTCCTTTCTGCACCCGGAGAAGAATATGTCGCGCGTGCACTGACTCACCCCGCCGCTCCAGGAGCTGGATGATGTGATAGCCGAACTCCGTCTTGATCACAGGCGAGATCTCCTTCTCCTTCAGCGCAAACACCGCAGCCTCAAACTCCGGGACGAACACAAGCCCGCGCTTCGCCCACCCGAGGTCGCCGCCACCCGCCGCGCTCCCGTCTTGCGAATAGCGCCTCGCGAAGTCTGCGAAATCCCCCCCCGCCAGGATGCTGTCCCGAATGGCATTGAGTTTCTCTCTCGTCTGTTTCTCCAGAGCCGTATCCGGTTTCGGCACGACGAAGATCTGGCTCAACTCAACCTCTTCCGGCACCTTCGGAAGGCTGTCCTTGTACGCCTCGAAGAATTCCTCGACCTCACGCCGTGCAACTTGGATCGAAGCCTCGCGCTGCTGTCGGACGCGCTGAATGAGAAGTTGCTTTCGCACAACCGGCCGATACTCCCGTTTCAGCAGTGCGATCGGTTTGCCGTACACCTGTTCCAATCTCTGCTCTGATCCCGCTTGGCGCACGAAATTCTGAAACTGCTGATCCAGCACTCGTGTGACCTCATCCTCCGTCACCGTTATGCTGTCGAGAATTGCCTGTGCAAGGATGAGCCGGTCGGCGACCATGGATTCGAGCACCTGTTTGCGCAACTCGGGTTCTTTCGGATCCAACCGGTTCTGCAGAGCGACCAGGTTGAGTTGCTGGTCCAGATCCGATTCGGTGATGATCTCCTTATCGACCACAGCGACAATACGATCGACCGTAGTCTGGGCGAGGAGCCGATTGGCACCAGAGAGGACCAGCACCGTCAATCCCCACGTTCCGAGAACTCTCCCCCACCATCGTGTTCGTTTCATAACGCGTCTCCTAGCGTCCTGGCCCCTGAGCACTCGTATCGAGGGCCGAGGTCACCAATATTTCAACAGAGTGTCTCGCTCGAAGGTTCTTGATCAAGTCGTTCAGCAGCCGCTGACGTCGATCGATCACGAGCCGACCTTTGATCTCCCGGTCCACATACAGAAGGTCGGCTACCTGCCCCTGCCGGCTGAGCTTCCAGACGATCAGCACATAATAGCCCTCGTTCGTCCGGATTGGAAACGAGGGCTCACCCTTCGTTGAGGCAGAAGCAACCCGCCAGAGCTCGACGGGCAGCAACGTGTTCTGCGTGCGATATGCCGAGTCGACATGCGCCAGCATCGTGGTCGGTTGCTTCGGATCAGCCAGCCATTGCTCGAGTGCATCCCTCCACGTTGCTCCGCGCAGGACACTGGCTCGAAAATTATTGGCCGCGTCCCGATCTCGAAACAGCACGAAACTCAACAGAGCGACATCGGCCGTGAGCCGAAATTCACTGCCGTGATTTCCATAGTACTGCGCGATTTCCCGGGGACTGATGTCCATCGACCTCTTGGTATACACTTCGTCGTTGAGAAGGGCGTTGATAGCAAGTTGGCGGCGGACCTCGTCCATTCGTGCACGAACGCTCTCTTTCTGGTCAAGGCCCCGACGCACCGCCTCGTCGTACAGCATCTCATTGGTCACCCAGCGCTGGACGTACTCGTTCAGCTCCGCCGGCGAGATGCTTCGGGACGAATCGAGCTGTCCCCTGACCTCCTCGAGCGTCAGCGTTCTGTTGTCCAGTCTCGCAACCAGTGTTGCTGACGGCTCGGTTTTCCTGCATCCCGGGAACCAGAGGAGAAGAAGCAAGAGCGCAAAGACCTTAGTCTGTCGCAACTCGTTTCCTCACGAAGGCGTTCATGAGAAGTTCTTTGTTCAGCACGACCGGGTATTTTGCCTCCAGCGCCGAGAGCCATTGCCGCTCGCGAACCTTGTACGCATACTCCTGATACGCGCTGGCGAGTTCGGGCTTCGCCTCGTCAAACGTCTTTACCCGCGCGCTGTCTTTTGCCAGGACCTTGATGATGGACCAACCCGTCGGGTGTTCGAACGGCGGAGGGATGCTGTCAACAGGTAAGGAGGCCGCATACCGCGACCAAATGTTCAGTGAGTCCGGCTGAAGCCCCCACACCCCCTTCTTTTCTTTGTATCCCGGCCGCATGGTGTATTGGGCCGCCACCTCGCCAAAATCCTCGCCGCCCCGGATTTCCTTGTACGCCAGCTGAGCGAGACTGTCGGTCGTGACATAGATCTCAGCAAAGTCCACCCTTCTCGGCCAGCGATAGTTTTCCCTATTTTCATCGTAGTACATGTGCAGCAATGAATCGTTCACAACGATCTTCTTCCAGATCTCGTCCTGCTCAATCCGATACAGGAGAATGCCGTCCTGATACTCCTGCATCAATTTGGCAAACTCGGGGTGGCGCGCGACCACATGCAGGGCGTGCTCCTCAATAATCTCCGCGCCCGCGGTGCGCTCCACGAAATGCTCGACGTTTCGGGGGGAGAGGGCCACCGACCCAAATTCTTCGGCGGAGTTCACACGCTGGATAAAATCGTTTACCGTGAACTTGCGATCAGCGTACGTGAAGAGAACGCGGTTATTAAATTCAGGTGACAGCGTGTCGCTCCAGGTACGGGTGGCCGGCGTCTTCGTTGTGTCAAAGGAATGGGTCAGCTGATCGAGCAGCCTGACATCGAAATTGAGCTTGTATTGCTTCTCGAGGTTGTGGATATAGTCTTCATAATCCGCCTTGTAGCGCGCCTGCTGATACTGCTGCCGAAGATCCTTCTCGACGTCCTGAAATGACGGGGGTCCCCGTTGGCCGGTGATCTTGAAGATATGATAGCCGTACGGAGCTCTGAACGGCTCGGTGATAGAATCGATTGGCGTTTCGTAGAAGAGCTTTGCGATCGCCGGCGGCAGGCTTCCACGCTCATAGTAACCGATGTCGCCCCCAGTACTGCTGCTCCGGTTGTCTTGACTGAAGCGACGTGCCGCCAGCGCAAAATCCATTCCCTGCTTCAACAACCGGTAGATGATCCATGTCGAGTCCGTGACCGCAGTCGTGTCCGCGGGGTTCAGTCCGAACCTTCGAATGATGTGACTAACTCGCACAGCTCCTTCCTTGGGTTGACGGGCCGTCACCTTGATGATGTGATACCCGTACTGAGTTCTGACGGGTTCGTGGGTGTACTCCCCAACTTTCATGCTGTAGCATGCATTCTCAAATTCCGGGACCACCCGGCCGGCGCTGAAGAATCCGAGATCTCCCTTGTTCGCGCGAGCACTTGGATCCTCGGAGTATCTCACAGCCAGGCTGTCAAACGGGACGGTCGGGATCATCGCTATGACCTTCATTGCTTTCTCGTAAGCCTGCAGCGTATCGGATGGCGTTGTGTTCGGATTCAGCCGAATCAAAATGTGGCTCGCGCGAATTTCTTCGCGTACCCTTTCGTACAGCTCTTTAATCTTCGGTTCGACGAGCTCTTTTTCCACCATGTACGATGTCGCGACGGAGATCCTGGATGACTCCAGTTCATGTTGAACTGACGTATCAGCCAAGAGACCGCTGTCGTACGCCTCCCGGACCTTGAGCTTGAACTTCACCAGCAAATCGAGGAATCGCTCTCGGTCTTCCATCGAGGACCCTTCAGATTTCTCCCAGCCGCCGTTGTGATTGGCATAGGAGTCCTCAAATTCCTGGAGTGTCAACGGCTCGCCGCCGATCTTCCCCAACAACGCCGGAGAGCCAGATCCAGCGCAGCCAACGAAGAAAAAGACAAGGCTGAAACCTACGACAATTGAAAGTGAAACCTTTTGCATAATCCTCACCTTATGGTTCCATTCAAGCGACACTTCAGGCTTCTTGCTCAAGCGATAAAAATTAACCAAAATTGCTCCGCTAAGCAAGGACATTTCGACCTATTGCACGATTGCGCGTCAGACCAAAAAAGGAACCGAGGCTCTACGTTCCGGACTTCACCAGATCCTTCTTACGCTTCAGGACTTGGTGGGCGCGCCCGCTCTGCATCTCGACCCACTGAGGCAAGGTGGAGCTTCGAACGAGGTACGTGTCTCCTGCTTTGACGTACGAGAAACTGATCTGCGTGCCGCCGTACGAGAGTTGCGGACTGATGTTGGGGATTGGAGAAAGGAGGGTGTCAACGAAGTCATCTGCCTGGAGGTTGGAGAGCGAGGAAAGCAAACTGTTCACCACCCAATCTTGTGTCGAGTCCTTCCCGACCATCCGGGTGCTATCCTTGAACGCGAGAACAAATGTGGTGTCTCCGTACAGGAATGTAACCTCCTTGATGCTTTCTTTCGGCACGGTCAGAATTGTTCGGTCACGCCACTCTTTGACCGGGCGATTGAAGACGGAGCTCATCGTGCCACTGACGAGCGCAACGTCGTCCGAATTGGTAAGTCGGGCATACGTCTCCGAATAGCCACTTCCCGCCTTCCCGATGACGAACGATGCTTTCTCCGCACCTTTTTCAAAAATCCTGACGACCGTCCCTGTGGAATCGACCTGAAAGAGCGACTGCTTCTCCGGCCTGTTGGAGACGATGCTCTCGTGAATGAGGGAAGTGACATTCGACTGGTCAGCACGATAGTGGGAAAGCGGTCGCCGGAAGTCAGGAGCCATGGTTCAGATCGTCGGAGTGAATCCGTCACCGCTCCTCTTTGCGTGCCCCGCCATCAGCACTCCTCACAGCCGCTCTTCCATCGCCCTTTTGAACGCAACGCGGCGGCGCCACCGAAGAAGCCCGTAGCCAATGATGAGCAGGGGCGGTCCGATCAGGTCAGCATATTTCACGAGTTGCTTCGTCCCGTCAGAGATCTGTTCCAACGGAGGAGATGCTACATTCTTCGAACGGATCGTGATCAGACCGGCATCGTCCGCGAGGTAATCCACAATGTTCGAGAAGAATGTGAGGTTCCCCCGGCCGCCGAGGTACTCATCCTTCACAAAATCCCCATCACCGATAACGATAATACGCGTCTGAGGACTCTCTGCAACAACCGCAGCCGGCTGCTTGTCCACAAAGTAGCTCTTGAACGAGCCCTCGACGAAGGCCGCTAAAGGTATTCCTTCGTCGGCAAGGTCAGCAGGTGTGTACCGTTGCAGCGGGTCGATGGCGAAAAACCCCGTCTGCCGACCGCTCCGCTTCGACGATCGAACAAGCACGTCGGCTTTCATGCCTTTTGCGGCAGCCCCGCTGGTGTCGAGCGAGCTGACGAAGAAGAAGACACCCCGGAGGTCTTTCACAATCGGATTGCTCACGTTGAAGTCTGAAGCCACAGGAATGTATGGAAAGGGTGTAGACGTTCTGTGCGGTCAGATCGAGCCGATCGAAGACACGGATCGAGATGACGTTGATCAGGATCAAGATGGCAAGGACAAGGAGTCCCCGAACGAGGGTTTGCGTTTTCTGTTTTTTCATGATTCCATCATTTGTTCACCGTTTTCTCTGCCCTAGCGAAATTACCGTAAGATAGAGGGTGAATCCCAGGAGGGACAAGAAATAGACGATATCGCGTGAGTCGACGACTCCACGGGCGATGTTGGAAAGATGGTAGTCGATGCCGAGAAACTCGACGATACTGGTGAGCGCCTCAGGCACATAGATCAGGATCTTGTCCAACATAAATAGTGCGAAGACCAGCACAAACCCGACGATGAATCTGACCACTTGATTCTCCGTGAGGCTTGAGGCGAGCAGGCCGATGCCCGCATAAACGCCAGCCATCAGCATCAATCCGAGATATCCTCCAATCACCGGCCCGTTATCAATCTTCCCGAGGAAGGCGATGGTGGCGTACTAGACCAGGGTCAGAAGCAGAGCAACCCCCATCAACGCCCACGCAGCAAGGAATTTACCGAGCACGATCTCGGCGTCGTGGAGTGGTTTCGTTGTCAGGAGCTCGATCGTGCCGCTCTTCTTCTCCTCGGACAGCAATCGCATCGTGATAGCTGGGACAACGAACAGAAACACGGCAGGAATGAGCTCGAACATCAAACGCAGCGAGGCCACGTTGGACAGGAACAGATTGCTGGTGTGGAACCAGCCGATGATGCCGAGGAATACGACGAGCACGACATACGCGATCGCCGAATTAAAGTACGATCGCAGCTCCCGTCGGAAGATCACGCCAATGTTGGCAAGGTTGCCGGACACCGTTTTGAGATCGATAGTCATAGAATTCTTGCCGATTTTCAACCTTCCGTTCTCAATTGCTTCGGATTCCATTCTTTCACCTTCTTTGCTCTGCTTCAATGGTCCCTAACCGCATACTGCATCCGCTGCTGCACACTTCATCTGTTTCCTCCTTACTCCCTACTGCATACTGCTTACTGTCTCCCACCCTCCCACTTCGTCAACTCGTGGAAGACCTCTTCGAGGCTCGTCACCTTTGCAGCGAAGACGGAGAAGCGATGGATGCCGTCGGCCCCCCCACCGTACTCCACGGACTCCACTTGCGGCAGGGCCTTGATTTTCGGAAAGATATCGGTCATCGCGTTGGTCACATTCGCCTTGAGCTCGATGGCAACTGACTCCGATCCATGAAATTCTTGTTGCAGCTGCGCCGGTGTCCCGTCGGCGACAATGGAGCCTGCGTTAACGATGATGACCCGGTCACACGTCGCCTGGACCTCCGAGAGGATGTGCGTGGAGAGAATGACCGTTTTCGCCCGCCGAGCTGCTTGATGAGATTACGAATCTCAACGATCTGGTTCGGATCGAGTCCGCTTGTCGGCTCGTCGAGGATCAGCACGTCGGGATCATGAATCATCGCCTGCGCAAGACCGACTCGCTGCCGGTACCCCTTGGACATCTCCCCGATGTCTTTGTGCCGCACCTCTTTGAGTCCACACACATCAATCATATAATTGAGCTGCTGCTTGAGTTTGCTCTTGTCAATGCCATGAAGCCGGGCCGCATACTCGAGATACTCCACAACGTTCATGTCCAAATAGAGCGGGTTCGATTCCGGGAGGTAGCCGATCTTGCGCCGCACCTCCAGCGAGTGGTCCTCGATACTATAGCCGTCTACATCGACTGCTCCGGACGTCGGCGGCATGTAGCAGGTGATGATTTTCATTACAAAATTTTCATTTGGAGGGGATCTTCCCGGCGGAACTGTTCAGTGGAGAGAGTGAGCTTTTGCTCGTTGAGGTGGAACTGTTTGCAGCTTGTATGGAAGAGCTGGTTGATAACCTCCGCGATCTTCCCTTCCCCCTTCAAACGCTTGCCGAACTCCGAACAGGTAAGCTGACCACCTCTGACGGATCGAATGCGGTTCAGAACTCTCGGAGCCTGATCCGGCAACGTGCGTTGGAGCCACTCAATGAAGAGATCCTTCACGGCCATCGGAAGCCGAACGAGGGTATAGCTCGCGTATCGTGCGCCCCGCTCTGCCGCCTGTTTCACGATCATCGGAAGTTCGGCATCGTTGAGTCCCGGGATCACAGGTCCGATATTGACACCGGCCGGAATCCCGTGCGCAGCGAGCACCTCGACCGTATCGAGCCGTCTGACCGGCGTGGAGGTTCGGGGCTCCATCGTTCGGGCAAGCTCGGGATCCAATGTTGTGATGGTCATGATGACGAACGCCAAGTTGAGCGATGCGAGCTCTTTCAGAACGTCGATGTCACGCTCGATGAGCACATTCTTCGTTATGATGGAGGCCGGATTGCAGTACTTCAGGAAGACGTGAAGACACTGGCGCGTGATCCCCAGCTTTCGTTCGATGGGCTGATAGCAGTCTGTGTCACCGGAGAGGAGTACGACCTGTGGCTGCCAGGCTTCGCTTCGAAATTGCTTCTCCAGCAACCTGGCCGCGTCCAGCTTCACCATGATCTTGGTCTCAAAGTCGAGCCCTGCCGAGAACCCGAGGTACTCGTGCGTGGGCCGGGCATAGCAGTAGATGCAACCGTGCTCGCAGCCACGGTAGGGGTTCAGGCTGTAGGTGAACCCGAGGTCGGGACTGTCATTTTTCGCGAGGATGGATTTGGTGCGGTCGATGTAGAATTTCGTCAGGACGTTGTGCTCAGGATCCGGATCCTCAAAGTACTGCGCGAGATCATCCGGAGCTTTCTCCACCTTCAGCTCCCTGAACCTGTTGGGGGGATTGAAACCTGCGCCTCGACCCGTGATGGTGTGCTGTGTCATGGTTCGACCTACGAGTGGACGCGCATCCGAAAGAGCGGAATCTGTTTCGCCGCGGCCGATCGGCGCAGGCGTGAGACTTGTGCTGGGCGACTCGGTTTCTTCTGCACCGCCGGTGCCAGGCCGAGCTCTTCCTTGAGCGCTTGCTGGTCGTAGTTGAAGGGAGAAAGCAGCGTCTCGGCCGCCTTCAGTGCAAACTCCGTGTACTGCTCGATATCGTACCCATCCTCAAACGCGTAGAGCGCAAGCGGCTTGGCCTTCTCCGGCTTCCTCTTGCCCGACTGATCGATGATGATGAACTCGATCGACTCCCCGGCGGCAAGCGGCACGCCCATCTCCTTGACGAGTTTTGAGACGACAGCGCTGATGCTGTTGTTCGTGTATTCGTCCGCTTCCTTCGTAATATGCCGGCGGAGAACGAGCTCCATGGGGTTCGCTTTCCCGCTGCGCAGCAAGGAGATGAGGTTGCGCACGATCTCAAGCAGCTCAGGCACCTTCGCCCGCACCTCCTCCACGTTGTGCGCGCCGGACATGCGCTCGAGCATGGCAGCCTGCATGTTCTTGATGAACTTCGGCACGTCACGGCGCCGCGCCTCGATGCCGCGGATTTTCAGCTCGCCATGATGATACCACCCGACGTAGTGGTTCGCCGTAGTGATATCGGGGTCCATCTTCGAAGCAGGAAAGAGAATCCAGTCATAGATCCCCTCGAGCGAGATGTCGATGCCAACCGTTCGCGCGATCTCACGGGAGAGCTCCTCGTAGTCGCGCTCCGTCGCACCCTCCTTCTTCAGCCAGATGCAATCGATGATCGCGTGGAGGAGGTGGAAGCCGCGGCTCTCGGCGACTTCCTTGGCGGTCAGAATGGCATCGCGCGAAAACGCATTGACCGACTCGTGTGCCTCGATCTTGCCGAACCGCGCGTTCTTGTAGCCGAGGTAGCCGAAGCAGCTCACCAGCATCCACTTGAGCGCGTTCTGGCGGCGATCGTACCGGCGAAACAGCACGTCATCCTTCCCCTTATACTTCTTCTTCATCGCCTTATAGTACGAGCGCTTCTTCACGACCGCGCGCAGCGTTGCCGGCACGATTCCCTCCCGTCTCTCGCAGATCGTGTACCCCAGCTCCGGCACCTTCTCGTTCTTGCAGCAGCGGCAGTTCACGGTCTCGGGCGACACGTTGTGCTCGACCATGATGGTCGGGTACATCGACACAAAATCGAGCTCGGCAACATTCTCATGGTAGCCGAGCGGCGGATTGAAAATGAGCCCGCCCCGGTCCGCCAGCAGGAGCGTCGCAGCGGATTTGAACTCCTCCGGCTCGCGCTTTTTGGCGGGGATCAAAATGTTGTTCCGGTACGCCCACGAGAGCTGGAGCGACGACATCGACGTGCCGATGCTCGCGCGCCCCTGGCGCTGGCCGCACATCTGCGTCAACCGCGCCATCTCGAACAATCCGTCCAAATCCGCCTCAGCGACCGTCATCGAATTGGTCGCGTCCACGTGCCATCGCCCCGCAAGCTCGAACGCCCCGTCCTTGTGAACGATCTTGCCGTACTGGAAGAAGCTCGACTCCCTGGTCGTAACGTACCCCGCGTCCTGGTCGCGATTCAGCAGCAACGGCACCTTGTACCGCTGCGCCAGCTCCGTGATCTTCGGCATCAGGACCGAGTCACCATAGTCCGTGAGAACAATGTCCGGATCGCATCGATGGAAGTGCCAGTTGAGGGCTTCCAGAACCTCCCGCGGGGTCTCTTGTTCCAGCACGTAGGTGCGATCGTCGTAGTTGACCTCGAGCTGGAGATGCTTCTGATACTTTGGCGGCACGAAGTCGTTCGCGTTCCGCAGCAGCATGATCGAAAAGGGAGGAAGCTGGTAGTCTGTCGCTTCGCGTGAGTCGTGCAGCGTCCAGCCGATCAGCCGCCCGCTCTCGTCAAACTCATAGTCACCGAAGGCGAGCGGGAAGAGCTGCGTCTCGTAGAGAAACAGCTGTGCGACCAGGATGTCGGAGTTGAAAAACGCAAAGTGCGGAAAGAACCGCTCGTAGTACCACACGACGTCCCTGAAGCGCGTCGCATCATGCACATACACCTGAAGCACGTCCAACGCGTCGCCGGAGTAGATCTCCGTCTTTGTTGTCCGCGCGAGCGTCACGGGGATAGGGCATCGGGCAGCAAGCGCATCCGCACGCCGCGCGTCGCTCTCACTCAGGTGAAGAAAGAACGATGGGACGAACGCACTGGAGCGTCGATGCTTCTCCCCGTTCTGATCGATCAACCAGAGCGTGACGCCGCCAGGGACGGGGTAGACATCGAAAAGCCAACCGGTGATCGTGTGAGCCATGCGCTCGCGTTCCTTCTCCTGTGATCATCGCACGGGCAAGAGTCTTACACCTTCTCGGACACGAGTCGCTCCTCCAGCCGGATGATCCGCTCCTGCAGCTGCCTGATCAGCTTCCGCTGTTCAACGGCAATCGAAATCATAATGCTCTCGAACGGGATCGTTCGCATGGCATAGAAGTTTTCGGCGAGGTGCAGCTTTGCCGCGCGGAACACATCATCGAAGATCTCCTGATCCTCTTTGCGAAGCCCTCGACGGTACTTCGACCAGCTTGCGATCTCGCTGTCGATAATGTTGGTAAAGGTCGGAACCGTTCGTCCCATAGCGATTGCCCCCTTTCTCCTGGCACATCCGGTCGGGGTGGATCTGAGACCCACCCTCACTGGTCAACATCGACGAAATTGTATCGTCCGCGGCCCGCTCCAGAAACAGCCGAGGCGTTTGTGTTTCATCGAGCTCCAGATGGTAGATCCGATCCATGCCGGCCTTGAGCGTCGCAAACAACTGGTTGCGCTCTTTCGGCAGGACGTTCCACTCCGTGCACGCCAGCAAGACGGAAGCGCCGCCCGCCTTGATATCCTGCAACGTCCCGAGCACCCGCCGGAGGATCTGCTGCACCTCGCGGAATGGCGCCTGCTCATCATAGAAGGTGTCCAGCAGACCGAAGATCATCGCGATGTTGGAGCCGATGGATTTGAGGAACAGCGGCAGCCGGCCGCTGACCGCCTGTTCCATCTGGTAACAGGTGAACCCGCGCGAGATAAAAATGCGATTGAGAAACTCGTCTGGATCAAGGCGCCGCTCCCGTGCAAAGTGTGAAAGCAGGTGAACGTTGAACCGGTTGCACCCGTCGACGACGGCAATCGGCATCCCCTTCGCCATCGCATGGGCTGCCATCCTGAGCGACAGATGGAAGATCAGACTATCGCCGTACAACAAATAGACTTTCCCGGGCGGCGCAACAAACGACTGCACCAGCGCCTGCGACGAAACAGGTAGATTCCCGACATCATCACGCGACGACCTCGTTGAGATGTCGGAAATCTCCCCAGGCTTACGAGACGGAAGGACGGGCACCATTGGCTTCTCGAAAAGTAATTTCCTACCTTCAGAACACTTTACCGGAGACATCCCGATGTGCGGCCGCTACGCCCTGATCGACGGCAAGAAGGTTCTCGCCACCTTCACGCTGCTCAACAAACTGAAGCAGACCGGCCAGGTCTTTGAAGAGCTTCCCCGTTACAACGCTTCTCCTATGCAGCACCTGCCCGTCTTCGCCGTCCGCAAGGATGAGCTCGTCGCCGAGCGGATGCAGTGGTGGCTGATCCCCCACTGGTCGAAGGACGGGAAGCCGAGTTTCTCCTCCTTCAACGCGAAAGCCGAGACGCTGGATCAGAGCAGGCTGTTCGCCCCCTATTTCAAAGGAAGCCGCTGCCTCGTCCCCGCCGACGCGTTCTACGAGTGGCAGAAGGTAACGACCGCGCACGACGTTCGCGGCAAGCCGAAGAAGGTGGAGGAGAAACACCCGATCTGCATCCGGATGAAGGACGAGTCCCCGTTCATGTTTGCCGGGCTTTTCTCCATCTGGAAGGATCCGGAAGGAAAAGAGCATCCCACGTACACCATCATCACCACCGAGCCGAACGAGCTGATGGCCCCGATCCACAACCGCATGCCGGTGATCCTTCCCGAGGAGCATTGTGAGCAGTGGCTCGATCGGGAGTATAAAGACACCGACCATTTGAAAGCCCTCCTCGTTCCGTACCCCGCTAAGAAGCTGACGGCCTATCGTGTCTCGCCGCTCGTCAGCAACCCACGCAACGATGTGCCGCAGTGTTTGAAACCGGTGGAAGAGTAGCCGTCAGCGTTCAACTTCGGGCCTTTGCCTGCAAGCCTCCAACTTTTTGTGTAAGCTCTCCCCCGTCCATCCCTTCATCCGCTGTCACACCTCAGCGAACAGCGGATGCTGCACGTTCACCGACGCGCTGATCTGCTTCAACGCCGGAAACGCCGTCACCAGGTTCTGCGGCACGAGGACGCGATGCCTGTTCCTCACCAGATGCCGCAGCTGGAACCCGTTGACCAGCGAGTTCGCCTGCGGATCGTTGTGAAAGACCGCGAACGTGATGTTCGCGCGCTGCCGGACCTGTTCGATCAGATGCAGGAGATGCTCGAGCTCCCGGTCGCTGTAGAGATACTGATACCGATCGCTGATGAGATACTGTCCGGTTGAATCTTTCTGATACGGGCGATCCCACGTCAACACGTTCCGTCCCATCATGCGAAAGTAGGCCGCTCCGTTCCACGCCTCGCACATCAACGGCATATGCTGCTTGATCCCCGGCAGATCGACGTTCACCAGATGCAGCTTGTTCTCCTGAAAGAAGTTGTACATCAGTGGACTGTTCCACGAGTTGTGCCGAACCTCCACAAAGAGCCGGTGGGGTTGAAACACCCTTGCGAGCTGTATCAGGTACATCCGGCGCTCTTTGATGTTGGTAAAGGAGTACGGGAACTGGATAAGCAGGCCGCCCAGTTTCCCCGCGGCCGCCAGCGGCTCCAGCAGCTGATGCACAGCCCGCACGTCGTTCCGGGTCGCCTCAAAGGTATGCGTGAAGCCGTGGAAGAGCTTCACGGTGAAGACGAACTCCTTGTTCCCCGTGACATCCTCCAGCCAGCGCCGCGCGTGATCGGGCAAGAGGGCAGTATTATAGAAGGTCGCGTTCACCTCGACGCTGTCGAAAAACTGGCTGTAGTATTCCAGCTTCCGAAACCCCTTCCTGGGCCTCGGGGGATAGAAGACCCTATTGAACGGCTCCAGGTCCCACCCACCCATACCAACGTAGATTTTCTCCTGATGCAGCATCATGGCAGATCCTCCTCAGTTAAACATCCCCCTCAGGCTGAGCAATCCCGCCCCTTTTTCCACGCGGGGAGTCGAAGCCTCCCCTTGGCCAGCTAGTTCTTCACAGCCCTCGCATCGGACTGATTTTTGTTTTTCTCCTTCAAACCTCTTGACAGCAACCGGAAAATTCCCTATCTTTGCCACACCGACGATACGACATTTTTGTCGTCTTGTCAAGAGAAAAATTGACAAAAATGTCACTCGTCTTCAACGAGGGCACACGCCATGAAACAGTCACTGGCACAACGCATCCGGCAAGCCCGGACCCAGAAGGAGCTCGACCAGGCGAAGCTTGCAGCAAAGCTCGATGTCGCGACGCGCACCGTGCAGCGCTGGGAAAAAGGAGAGCAGGTTCCGGACAGCAACTATCTCATGCGGATCGCGAAGGTCACCGGCGTCGGGCCGCACTGGCTGCTGACGGGAGAAGGCGATATGTACGCCAGGTCATCGCCCGAGTCGAAAATCCTTTCGCTTCCGACGGGGCGTTACAAGAAAGTGGAGCTTGTCTCACTGCCTCTCCTCTCCTCCGTACCCGGCGGGGCGCCGAGCTTGATGTTCCATCCCGACTACGTTGAGAAGTACATCACCGTCGATGACGTGAAGGATCCGAACGCATTCGCCTTAGAAGTGAAAGGTAACAGCATGGCGCCGCGCATCGAGGACGGGGACATCATCGTTGTCAGTCCCAAGCTTGAAGCGCGGACCGGAGATATTTGCGTCGTGAGGGTGAATGATGAAGACACGCTGAAGCGGGTGAAGATCGACGATCAGTTCCTCCAGCTCGTCCCGTTGAATCCGGAATACGAGCCGATGGTTGTGAGGAAGAAAGATGTGGCCTTCATCTGGCGCGTGGTGAAGGTAATTAAGAATGTGTGAGGGAGGGGGGGAGTGAGGAAGCACGTTCGTCACCCGCACTGTCTGAGAACGTCGCGGAAGTTCCTAGTGTCCGCGGGTTCGCACAACAGAATGTATTTTCATTTGTGAGAAGATAGATCTTCTCGGTTCAAGCTCCGAAAGTTTTTTTGCTTGACATTCTCGCCAGAAAT
>Ga0315282_10000756_pt1 | contig 63059 bp, 49 predicted proteins | sample YL17G07_20_MG_FD_203693 | JGI IMG/M metagenome (GOLD analysis project Ga0315282, IMG submission 203693) | Sediment microbial communities from Yellowstone Lake, YNP, Wyoming, USA - YL17G07_20 | ecosystem: Environmental > Aquatic > Freshwater > Lake > Sediment | place: USA: Wyoming | collected...
GGGCCATGGGACGAGGAAGGTGAGACGGATCGTACGCGGTGCGTGCCATGTGGTAGACCTCCGTGGAGTATTGCCACGAGAAGCCTGATTTGTATTAAGTAAACAGTATTGAGTCTGTCCCCGAATCCCCCGGACCTGTATGCCCGCGTCGGCAGCGACTCGGGCCACTGCTGCCGCGGCCAGAGCCACAGCGTTCGCATCACAGTCCCAGAGGTCGGCCGTGTACTGGCGAACGCGCCATGCAGGGAGCTGTGCAAGCCCTTGCAGAAGCCAACATATCAGGCGGCCGTCTCCGCAGAACGGGTCGACGACTGAGACATTGTCATCATGGTGGCGGGTGCTGGCAAGCCGGCGGGTCACTGCGCCAATGATGTGGCGGCCGATGATCTCGTGTGTGTAGAACTTGCCCGTGGCTCTTGTGAGCAGCACGCCGATATCAGCGGCGTTCGCGCCGTGGTTGCGGGTTAGGGTTCTGTGTAGCGACTCAAGATGCTCCATCATGACGCGCCCCCGTTGTGCCTGGTCGGCATTCTACCACGGGATGGCGGTCTACGCAAAACCCCGGTGTCTGGGCGGCGTCGACGCGCAGGGGGAAGGACAGGCGGGTGTCCCTTGTCCCCGCGAGACAACCTGGGGTCGGCCGCGACTGCCCCTTTGTGCGCGGGGTAGAGCGGCGAGGTCCAGGGGTCTAACTACTGCCACATCGGCCTGGACGTGGACGCGGCCCGTGGACGAGTCGTCGTCTTCAGCGCCACCGACAACATGATGAAGGGGGCCGCAGGCAACGCCGTCCAGTGCATGAATCTGGCCATGGGCCTACCGGAGACGTGTGGTCTGGAGGCCTACGGGCTTCATCCGTAGGGCACCGCGGCGGGGCGAGGCCGCGCGGGACCGCGGTAGCACTTGCGTAACGAGCCCGTTCCAACCTGCCTATCCTCCAATGCGCCGAAGATAGGCATGCCAGTCATCCTCGACCGTGCGCAGGTCCTGACCGAGAGCGCGCTCGATGGCGTGTACGTTGCCGTCCTCATCGGCTGGCTTGAGCGTCCGATACAGGTCCTGGAATCCGGCGAACCCGATGCGGCGGATGAGGTAGGCGCAAAACGAGGCGGCCTCCGGATAGGAAACCAGGCTTCGTCGCTTGGGAGTTCCCCACTCGGACTCAGGGATGGCGAGCAACTCTCTCAAAGTCCAGAGCTGGTTCTGCCGGAGGTTCGTCGCGGTGGTCCGGTCGGCCCCAACAGACCCCGATATCACCTTCGCCAGGTCTCCCAGCGTATCGCCGACGAGCTCCGCCAGTCCCTCATCGAAGGCGGCCGGGGGATTCCCCTGGGTTGCGGCTACCAGGTGGCAGAGTTCGTGCACCAGCGTAGCGTCCGGCCCCGAACCTTTGCCCTCGTATACCAGAGCGATGCGAGAACCCGATCCGGCGCCCCATCCCAATGTTCCGGTACAAAAGAGCTTGCTGCGCCAGTCGTGAAACAACAAGATCGTCGTCCGCTTTCCAAGGTGGGAGGAGAACAGCTTCTCCAACTGCTCGACGGTAGTGTCACAGGTGCGGACCAGGTTGCCAGCGTCTGGTGCATCAGCCCCGCCGGGTTGGTACCAGATATCGCAGCGGCGCCCTGCTGCTTTCCGGAGCTGTCCATCTGCCCAGGAGACCTCAGCCTGGAGGTAGAGAGGCACCGGGCCAAGCCCCTTGCCTCGGCTCGCCGCCTCCTCGGCCAGGAGCCGCAGCGCCATGTTCCCGGTCGTGATGCCGGCCTCGAACAGATCGCTGCTCAGAGCCACGATGGCCTCAAGGGTTCGGCCCCCGATGCTCAACGTGGGCAAAGCAAGCGGGGCGGCTTGGTAGAACCATATCGTCGGCGCGGCCATCGGCACGTCTCCCACCTGGCTGGGGTACAGTAAGATGTCCTCATGGCACGGGCCGAGGGAGGGGTCGCGCTCCAGCAGCACTGCTACGGCCCCATGCGCTTTCGCGTTCTCCACCTTCTGCTGCACGAGCTTCGCCCACTCTGCAATACTGTCCTGATCCGTAGTCTTCTCCTGCGGTTTGGCCCGGGGGGCGCCGGTGAACATCACTGCAACGCTTCCGTCAATGCGTTGTCCCGCGTAGTCATCCCAGTTGTCCCTCGTCAGCCCGTAGCCTACGAACACCAGGCGGCCTTGGACATGAAGTGGACGGTCCAGCGGAACGCCGCAGGGGTAGGGATAGCCACCGATCTCCTCCCGGGGCGCCGCCCAGAGCACGACGGGCACCTGCCAGCGCAACTGGCCGGCGTCGTCCACCACGCGCAGTGTGGGAACTTGCGCCGCATCAGCCGCTTTTCCCGGCTTGCTCAGTTCATCGGCCGCGGACCCAGCCACAGCTATAGACGTACTCTCGAGAAGTAGCGCTAGACACATCCACCACAGCCACGCCGTCACCCGGGTGCTTCTCACCCTAGTGCTCATCTGTTCCTCCTGCGGGGATCCCCGCGTTCTCGGATTGTGCGGCCTACTGTCATCAGAGACCTACACTCCCCACGACGTCAGCCGCAGATCGCCCTTCCAGGCAATGAAGGCGAAGCTGGCCGGCGTGGGGTCAGGCGGAGGCGGCAGGACGCCTTGCTCGAAGAGGAAGTGTACGGCCTCCGCGAAGATGCTGCCGGTGACCCACCGCTGCCACTGTCCGTATTGGTCGCGCTGGTGCCTGTAGCCCATTTCGCTGAACTGCGCCGGCAGGCCGGCGAGAGCGGGCACTACCACCTCTTCGATGATGGGCCTCATCACGGCCTCGATCTCCGGCGCGAGCACGTCGCTGTCGCCTTGCATGAAGACCGGGATCGTCAGCCGGTAGCGGCCGCTGGCCTGCGCCACGTAGCCGATGCCGATCAACTCGGCGAGCGCACCCCGCCACTTCTCCACCTCTCCCATCAGTTTCGCCAGCAGGTCCGACTCGGCGAGTGGCCCGGCCGCCAGCGCCTCCACCACCGCGGCCCGATCCGACACCGGCTCGAGGTAGGGTGGGTTCTGCCTCTTGAACACTCTCAGTGGCAGGTAGCCGTTGCTAAGCCCGCTAGGTGATTGGCTGCAATGGAAGGGCAGCGCCCACCATGCGCCGGGAACGTCTTCTGCCACCTCAATGGCCCCAAGCCAGTAACGTCCCCCGCCCGGCCGCTCGGGCTTGGGAGGACGGTAGGCCTCCGGCTCCACCCGGGAGGCGCCCATGTTGCAGACGATCGTTGCGTACATGGGCCAGAGCAACTCCTCCCAGGTCCATCCGAGCTTGGCCAGCGGTGTGCGCGCAAACGCCTTCCGCAGCCGTGGCCCGGCCGCCGCCAGGCGCTTCGCCGCCTCTCCGGCCGGCTCGGGCACGAGCGCCATCAGCCGCCGCCAATCCTCCGCCTCGACGGCGATGAAGTTCGCCGCGTATCGGCCCTTCGCGGGCGAGGTCAGCACCTCCATCTCGAGGAGATCGTCCACCACCTCCTGCACGTAGCGCGGATGCGCCTCCGCCTGCTCCGCGAGCTGGGCCACCGTCTTGGGCTGCTTGTTCACCGCCAGACAGATCGTGTGCGGTAACGACGCGTTCAGGTGGTAGAACACGTTCCCGTGACCCGGCCCCGGATAGCCGTCCACCCACGTGCTCAGCTCCCGCGGCCCTTTCCTCGCCTGCTCCGTTTCTGCCATCGCTTCGGCCTCCTTCCGCACCTTGCGGCGCGAGTAGTGGAGGATGAGTCGCACGCCCGCGTTGGAGACGCCGAGGTCCGCGGCGATCTCCTCACAGCTTCGCCCTTCGAGGTAGTGCAGGATCATCACTCGGCGCTCGCGATGCGAAAGCACCGCAAGGGCGGCCCGGACACGCTCGACCAGCTCCGTTGGCGGCTCCGGCGGCGACACCCACAGCGCGGGCAGGCCGGACATCAGTGCGCCGTCCACCGGTTCCGGCCGGTGACCGTGGTCGCGTCGCCATTGCGTGCTCACACGCCGGGTGATGGTGTTGAGCCAGGGACCGAACCGCTCGTCATCCCGCAGGCTGGGCAAGGCACGGAAGGCCCGCACCAAGGCCTCCTGCGCGATGTCCTGCGCGGCCTCGCGGTCTCCGGCGATCTCGCGGGCGATCTGGAGGACGCGCGTTCGGTGGCGCGCGATCAGCCGCTCGACCGCGTCGAGGTCGCCCTCGCGCGCCTTTGCCACCAGTTCCGCGTCTTGCCCGGAGGCTCCCCGCATGTCGCTCCTACCTCCGCCGGGTCAGCTCCACATCCTCTAGCAGTCCAGAGTGGAAGAGGGAAGGAAATGTTTCGGCTCGACGCAGATAGGCGTGTTCCAGCACGGCGAGGACCAGGCCGGGCCGACGCCAGCAACCGGGCAGGCTAAAGCCTGTCCGGCCAGGCCTTGGCTCATCGCAGAACCGTGCGGAATTCCAGCCGTTCCACGGACCAGCGATTCGCGGAGGGGGTGAACCGGGCCTGGTAGAGGGCGCCGGAGTCCCGGCCGATGGCGAGGGCGCGTGTGCCCCGGGGGGAGAGGACCAGGTCCACTTCCTCCGGGAACTCGAGGGGCGCGGTGGCCAGGGTCTTCAGGTCGGCCGACTGATAGGTGCGTCGGGCGGCCGAGGTGGGCCAGACGAGGCGGCCGGCCGCAAAGGCCGTCCCGCGGCCGGGGGGCACATCGAACGGCTCCGGGGGTGCCTGCGCGTGGTCTAGCTAGGCCTCGGTCAACTGCATCGGCATGGTTAGCACGAAGCTGGATTCGTCGCCTGGGCGACGAAGGCGGAAGGGGCCGAGGGGGTTGCTGGCGCCGAACTCAACCTGCTCACCGGGCGAGACGCCCAGACCGCGCACGGCTGCGGAGAGGAACTCGGCGTTGGCCGCTACCAGCAGGGACTGGGACCCGGGGTCGAACCGGGCGGGGAGGTAGGCGGCGGAGTCCCAGGGGACGCGCCGTCCCTCGGCCGCGGGGAAGCTCTGTCGAAGGGTGACGCAGTCGTGATCGGGGGAGAGGGCCAGCACGGCGCGGGGGCCGTGGTCGGTGTTGGTCTGGTCGCCGCGCTGCGCGGACAAGATCCGGAGGGCGGTCAGCCAATCGTCAGCACGCGCGGTGAAGCTCGCGGCGCGGTAGTCGTGTTCGAGCAAGCTCTGCAAGGCAGGGAACGCCTCCGCCACCAGCGGGGCGCGCAGTTCCTCCCCGGTGTCCAGGCGGAGGACGGCCTCGCCGCCTTCCGCGGCGAGGCGGGCCCGCTGCGCGGCGGGGCGGTCCGACAGGGCGCGGGCAAGGTCGGCGTGGACGAGCAGGGAGCCGATCGGGTTGAAGGCGGCCGACCTATAGTAGTAGAGCCGATAGGAGTCCGTCGTCGCGAGGGCGCCGTCGCGGAAGCAGAGCGCGTTGATCACGTCGCGCTCGGGGCCGGGCCAGGCGAACTCGGCGGAGCGGCGCACGGCCGCGAGGTCCTCACCGACGATCTCCCATCCAGGTAAACTATCGAACGTCATCTGTCTCCACTCCTTTCGCAGGGCCTGGCGGGCGCGGTGGAGGCGTCCTCGAACCGCGGCCGCGGGCAGGTCGAAGAGGGCAGCCGTTTCCCGGTAGCTGTAGCCGTGGAGGTAGTGGAGGCGAAGGAGCTGTTCCTGATCGGGCGGCAGGGCGGCGAGGGCCTGTGCCACCTGACGGCGCAAGAGCCGTCGCTCTTCGGACTCCTGGGGCGCGGGCACCTCGCCGTTGTCCTCCAGCGAGAGCAGCGGCAACTGGGCAGACCTCCGGCGCCATTCCCGCCCGCAGTTGCGGGCGATGGCCTCCAGCCACTCCCCGAAGCGCGCGGGTTCGCGCAGTTCGGGGAGGTGGGCGAAGGCGGCGACGAGGGCCTCCTGGCAGAGGTCATGCGCGTCGTCGGGGGTGGGGGCGAAGCTGCGGGCGATGCGCCAGACGCGGGGGAGGTGCCGGCGGAGGAGTTCCTCGAAGGCCTCTCGCTCGCCGGCCCGGGCCCTCACCACCAGTTGCTCGTCTCGAATCACGTCCTACCTCGTTCGACCGCTCTGCATACTGAGATGCGGGAGGGGGGCGGAAGTTCACGCGCTGATATGTTGGGCCACTGTTGATATCTGTAGTTACCTGTGGTATACTACAATCCAGAGAGGCAAGGATCATGCCAGATGAGATCATGACGGCAGAAGAGCTGGCCGCGTACCTGAAGGTTGATCTGCAGACAGTATACCGCCGTTTCCGAAAAGGGGAACTGCCCGGGGTGCGGATTGGGAAGGCGATCCGGTTCAAGCGGGATGTGATAGACGGCTGGCTGCGCGTGATGTCCTACCGCTGGGATCAGCGCCAGCGGGAGGAGCTGTGGGCGTGGGGGGAGCAGTTCGCGCGGGAGCGAGGTATCACGGAGGAGGACGTGCTTGAGGCGGTGAAGGCAGAGCGGCGGAGAGGCTGACCGGCTCCCCACCCCGCCTCACCCTCTGCCCCCCCACCCTTGCGGCCGGATGACTCTGCGCGGCGTTCATCTTCCCACCCGGCAGAGGGTGAGGCGGGGTGGGGGAAGGGGAGGGCCAGGCTAGAGGGGTGGGGGCGTGCCACGGCGTCCAGACTAACAACTCTGAAACCTACATAGTATAGTCGAAGGTTTTGGCGGAAAGCTTCGAGTATGGTCGAAGGTTTGGCACTTCTGCCCACCCCGCTTCCCCGTCTGCCCTCCACCCTTGCGACCGGGTCGCCCTGCGCGGCCGTGATCACCCCGCCCGACGGAGGGGGAAGCAGGGTCGAGGACAGGCGGTTGACACTGTGAGTTGACAGCAAACGTCAGTTCGTATACCGTATGGACCAATCGCTGTCAAGGGGGCCGGGTATGGAGCGACTGCCAGACTGGGTGGACGAGATTGGGTATTGGTCCGAGCTGAAGATAGACATCATCCGCAAGTACGCGGCGGCGTACTCGAGGTTGATGGCGGCGCAGCGCGTCCCTTTCTACCACATCTATGTAGATGCCTTTGCTGGCGGCGGCTTGCACGTCTCCAGGAGCACAGGACGGCCGGTGGCTGGCTCGCCGATGGAGGTGCTGCGGGTGAGACCTCCGTTCCGGGAGTATCACTTCGTTGACCTCAGGTCGGTGAAGACCGCGCACCTGCGCAGCCTGGTAGGGGAGCGACCAGACGTGTTCATCCACGAAGGGGACTGCAACGAGGTGCTCCTCCGGGAGATCCTTCCGCGCTGCAGATACGAGGACTACCGCCGGGCGCTGTGGGTGCTCGACCCGTACGGGATGCACTATCGGTGGCAGGTCGTCCAGGCCGCGGGGGAGGCGCAGACGGTTGATCTCCTGCTCAACTTCCCGATCATGGACATGAACCGAGACGTGCTCCGCCGCGACCTCGCGCGCACGGCGGCGTCGGGCTTGGAACGGATGCTCGCCTTCTGGGGGGACGACTCGTGGCGAGAGGTCCTGTACCAAACGCAGGCGAGCCTGTTCGGGCCCGAGTACGTGCGCAAGGTCTCTCAGGGCAACAGGCGAATTGTGGAGGCTTACTGCCAGCGGCTCAAGGCGGGAGCTGGATTCCGGCATGTGGCCCGGCCGCTGCCCATGCGGAACACCATCGGCGCCGAGGTATATTTCCTCGTATTTGCCTCCGCGAACGCGACGGCCGCGAGGATTGTGAACGACATCTTTCGGGGATACAGCAGCGAGGGGCTGCCTTCCGAATAGCAGGTGCAAAGATGGCCGGCAGGTCAGGCATCGAGTGGACGGAGTCAACGTGGAATCCGGTGACGGGTTGCTCGAAGGTGAGCCCTGGCTGCGGGCGCTGCTACGCGGAGCGCATGGCGCGCCGGCTCGCGGGCATGGGGAACCCGCGGTACCGGAACGGATTCCGCGTTACGCTCCACCCCGATCTGCTCGGGGTCCCCGCGCGGTGGCGTAAGCCACAGATGGTGTTCGTCAACTCCATGAGTGACCTGTTCCACCCGGCTGTGCCCCTTGACTTCATAGGCCAGGTCTTCGAGGCCATGGAGGAAGCCCATCACCACATCTTTCAGGTGCTCACCAAGAGAGCTGAGCGTCTGGCGGAACTTGCCCCCCTCTTGCCCTGGCCGGGAAACGTGTGGATGGGCGTGACGGTCGAGTCGCAGGCGTATGTGGGCCGGATGGACCGGCTGCGGGCGACGCCGGCGGCAGTGCGCTTCGTCTCCTTCGAGCCGCTGCTCGGGGCAGTCAGCCAGCTTCATCTTAGAGGGATCCACTGGGCTATCGCGGGAGGCGAGTCCGGCCCCGGAGCGCGAACCGTGCAACCCGAGTGGGTGCGAACGATCAGGGACGGATGCGTACGGAGCGGCGTGCCGTTCTTCTTCAAGCAGTGGGGCGGGGCGCGAAAGAAGGCGGCGGGGCGTCTGCTGGACGGTCGGTTGTGGGACGAGTTCCCCGGGGCGGCGCACGCATAGCCGCTCGGAGCGCAGCCTCCAGATCCGGGACCAGCTACTCCCGGTCCTGATATGGGATGTCGAACGGGCGGCTGACGACGCGTCCCGCCTTCGCCGCCTCAATCGCTTCGCGCAAGCGGAGTTCGTAGTCAACGCGGTGCACGACGTTGGCCCACCGCGACTGGCCATTCCCCTCCGTCTTCCCCCACTCGTTGCAGGTGAGAAGCTGGTCTATTGCACGGCATCTAGCCTCGTCGGAGAGGGATAGCTTGTAGAGGCGCTTCCTAGAGAGCAGCAGCTTGACGAGAAGCGGGAACACGAATGCCGCCATGAGGAGATGCTCCCCGGCCGTCCATCCGCCCACTCTCACTGCTGTGCTGTGCATGAGATCGTTGCGAAGGTCATAGAGCTCCTGGCACCACTTCCGATGCGGAAACCACCCGCGCTGCGCATCCTCAAACCCGGGGTCAAGTCGGATGCTCGGCCGGGCGGCAAGGCCGTCAGCAACGGTACCTGTCCCATAGCCTCGCAGAAGCTCGCCGATCTTGAGCGACAGGTCGCGCCTGATGCCGCCGTGGTCGATCTGCTTCGCGTCGCACAGTGCCTCGAGCGCGGCCGCACACTGGACCACCTCGACCTGCCAGGGGACGGCGGGTGAATCGGTGCAGGCGCACTTCATCATCTCCGTCGCCAGCTCGACCCTCTTCGCCAACGGCGATGCCGTTGCGCGTAACGCCTGGAGTGCCTCGATCAGGGCGCCATCGATGGCGGCGTAGCCGGTCTGCAGGGCCGCGCATTCCGGCGGGACCGTCGTTCTGATCTTGCTCACCCTCCAGGCCGCGGACAGGTCGGTCCCGTCTTTGCGGCGAAGGTGGAACGTGGTGTGCGTCGGCGGCATCGTGTAGTATTGGACGAGGAGTTCGCAGTGCCGGCTGTTGATGTATTGGGCCCCTTGCTCGGCATACTCGTTGGCCGCGAGTGCGCCTAAGAAGAGGGTGTCGGCGGCCGCCCTGATGTCGTCACCATGGACCTGAACCGCATCGATTGGGGGAGTCCAGCCGTCCGGCAGGAGGACGACGGCCTCCGCCACGGGCTCGCCCCCTGTCTCGCGGTGCATGGCCAGGATCTTGCGAATCACCGCCCGGTGGCCGGCAAACAGCGGCGACGGGCGCTCGACCTGAAACGGGGCGAAGAGGACGTTGCCGACTCTCACCGGTTCTCTGAGCCTAAGCCATGGCATGTAGGCGATGCACCTGCGTTGTCTCACGACTACCCGTTGACGCATGGGCCTTACCCCTTCATCCCGCTCATCGCGATCCCTCGCGTGAAGTATCTCTGTCCGCACAGGAAGATGATGAGCACAGGAATGGTCACCACGACGGTGCCGGCCATGAGGAGGTCCCAGCGGGTGGTGTACTGGGTCTGGAAGATCTGGAGGCCGAGCTGGAGGGTCTTCATGGAGTCCTTGCTGGTGATGAGGAGGGGCCAGAGGAACTCGTTCCAGGCGGCGGTGAAGGTGAAGATGCCGAGGGTGGCGAGGGCCGGCTTGGAGAGGGGGAGGATGATGCGCCAGTAGATGCCGAACTCGGAGCAGCCATCAATGCGGGCGGCGTCCTCGAGTTCGCGGGGGAGGGTGAGGAAGAACTGGCGCAGCAGAAAGATGCCGAAGGCGCCCACCGCGCCGGGGAGGACGAGGCCGGTGTAGCTGTTCAGCAGGCCGTGCCCGCCAGCGCCGAGGAAACCGTTGCCGCCCGCCAGTGGCCAGTGCTTGAGCATGACGAAGACGGGGACCATGGTGACCTGGCCGGGGATCATCATAGTGGCTAGGACGAGCACGAAAAGCAGGTTCTTTCCTCGGAAATTGAGGCGCGCGAAGGCGTAGGCCGCGAGGGAGCAGAGGAAGAGATTGGAGGTCGTGACGAGCACCGAGTACAGCACGGTGTTGGCGAAGTAGCGGGCGAAGGGGGCGGCGGCCATGGCGGCGGAGTAGTTGCTCCACTGCCAGGTCCTGGGCAGCCAGGTGGGGGAGGCGAAGATCTGGGACTCCGGCTTGAGGGAGGTGGAGAGCATCCAGAGGAAGGGCAGGATCATGCTCACCGCGCCGAGGGCGAGGAAGAGGTGGAGGAGGGCTTTCGTGCTGAGCCGCAGCCTCATGAGTACTCCACCTGGCCGCCGCGGGTGAGGCGCAGCGTGAGGAGGGAGAGCACGAAGATGAGCGCGAAGAGGACGAAGGCCATGGCGCTGGCGTAGCCCATCTTCATATAGCTGAACGCGTTCTGGAAGATCTGGTGGACGATGGTGGTGGTGGCGTTGTTGGGCCCGCCGTTGGTCATCACGTACACCTGGGAGAAGACCTGGGAGGCGCCGATGACGGAGACGATGAGGATGAAGGCGGTGGTGGGCTTGAGGAGGGGCCAGGTGATGCGGCGGAAGCGCTGCCAGGCGCCGGCGCCGTCCATGAGGGCGGCCTCGTAGAGGTGGTCCGGGATGCCTTGCAGGCCGGCGAGGTAGATGACGGTGCTGTACCCCAGGCCCTTCCATATGGACATGACGATGATGGCGGGCATCGCCTGGCCGGGGTTGCCCAGCCAGGCCTGCGGGGTGAACCGCCCGAAGGTGATCTTGCCGAGGAGATAGTTCAGCAGCCCGTAGGTCGGGTCGTAGATCCACATCCACACGAGGGCGACGGCGACCATGCTGGTGACGACGGGGAGGTAGTAGGTGGTGCGGTAGAGGCTCATGCCGCGGAGGCCGGCGTTGAGGAGGAGGGCCAGCCCGAGGGCGAGGGCCATGCCGAGCGGGATGGTGCCGAGGGCGTACTGGGCGGTGTTGCGGAGGGAGAGGAAGAAGACGCCGCCGGCGCGCAGGTCGGCCCACAGGCGGGCGTAGTTCTTGATCCCGAGCCAGGCCGGTGCGTGGATGACGTCATAGCGGCAGAAGGAGAGGTAGAGCGCGGCGAACACGGGGATGACGGTGAAGAGGAGGAAGAGGGCCAGCCCGGGGGTGAGGAAGAGGTAGGCGGCGCGCTGCTCGCGGCGAGCGGCGGAATGATGGCGGGGGCTTGGTCTGCTTCTCAGTTCCATGGCGATCGGTAGGGGCACAGCATGCTGTGCCCCTACGGCGCGGTCCTTTCCGCCAGCAACTCGTCGAGTTCCTTCGAGTAGTCGCGCAAGGCCTGCGCGGGCGTCTTGCTCCCGTAGACCGCGGCGGAGACGGCGGACTGGAGGCCGGTGCGAATCTCGAACCACTCCGGGATGGCGGGAAGCGAGCGGCCGTACTTGTCCATGAGCGACACGAACTCGGCGAGCTGCGGATTCTCCTGCATGAATTTGGCCGTCTTCGCGGCCGAGCGGCGCGGGGGGATGAAGAAGAGGGTGGAGTTGTAGGCAGCGAGGTCGTCCGGCTCCATGAGGAAGGTCATCAGCTCCCAGGCGAGGTCCTTGTGGGGGCTCTGCGGCGACATGGCCAGCCAGTCGGTGTAGACGGAGACGACGCGCTGCTTGCGCTGCGGCGGGGACGCGACGCCGACCACCGGGAGGAGCGCGGGCGCGTATTTCATCACGTTCTTGAGGCCGGACTGGTTCATGAACTCCATCGCGGCGCGCTGGGAGGCGAACACCGGGACGGAGCCGCCGGCGGTGGGCATGGGCGCGGTGGAGCAGACCCGGTACTTCTGATAGAGGTCCACGTAGAATTGGAGGGCCTCGATGGCCTCGGGGGAATCGAGACGCGAACGGGTGCCCTCTTCGTTCAGGATCTGCCCGCCGTTCTCCCACAGGAACTCGACGAAGATCTGCCAGGAGACGGGGAGGTTCATGCCCGCGAACTCGATGCTCTTGCCCTTGCGGCGGGTCATCTTCTCCGCGGCCGCGGCCAGCTCTTCCCAGGTGTCGGGCGGGTGGGAGAAGCCGGCCTGGCGGAGGAGGTCGGTGCGATACAGTAGGGCGCGGGGTGCGGAGAGATAGGGAAGTCCGTAGGTCTTCCCGTGATAGACGCACGTGCTCCAGGAGGCGGGGAAGAAGTCGGCCTTCTGGCCCCACTTCGCGACACGATCGTCGAGGGGCTGGGCCATGCCGCGGTAGGCGAGGCCGCCGACGTACTCCGCGCCGACCTGGAAGACATCGGGCTGGACGCCGCCGGCGAAGCTGATGGTGAGCTTCTGGTCTATGTTCGCCCAAGCGATGTACTGGGTGTTGACCTTGACGCCGGGATGGGCGGCCTCGAAGCGGGGCACGAGCTGCTTGTCAATCAGGTCCCGCGTATCGGGGAGGGCGTCGGTGATCCACAACTCGAGTTCGGTCACCGGCTTGCCGCCATGGCAGCCGAATGACAGGAGGGCGAGCAGGAGGAGGAGGGAGAGTCGCCTCACCGCGCGTGGACCAGGAGGGGTTTGAGATAGAAGAGCACGACGAAGAACAGGGTGAGGAGCAGGTGGTAGTGCTCGCGATTCACGAGGACCTGGCCCACGCTCCAGGGCCGCGGCGATTCGACGGCGGCAGGCGTCAGCCGCGGCCACAGCCTAGGGACGCGCCGGGCCCACGCGGCGTGGGCCTCGCCGAAGCGTTTGGCCAGAGCGCGTTCCTCGTCACAGACCTGCCAGCCATAGACGAGGAGGAAGAGGGGGAGAAGGAGGACCCAGGCCCAGAGGCTGTTGGCCATGAGGCAGAAGCCGACTGCGCCGAGGATGGAGCCGAGGTAGAGGGGATGGCGGACGAAGCGGTAGGGGCCGTCCACGCACAGCTCGCGACCCTTGTGGAGCAGGCCGGCGGCCCACACGCGGCCGGCCACGCCGAGCAACACGAGGGCGGCGCCGACGGCGAGCAGCGCGGGTGGCACCGGGCACGCGAGAAGCAGGACCGCGCAGGCCAGGGGGAGGTGGAGGTGGATGCGGCGGAAGCGCGCCACGGTCGCCACCTAGCGTCCCAGCCCGAAGGCCGCGGGGAAGTGGACGCGCGCCCACAGCAGAACGAGCATCAGGGCGACGGCGGCGCTGACGCGCAGTTGGTGGTTGCGACGCACGGCCGCCCACGACCAGCGCGCGTCGGAGAGGCGGATGCGGGGCCAGGCGAACCAGCGGTTCACCGCGCGGCAGTAGGCCGCGTACTCCTCCCCGAACAGCCCACGCAAGCGGGCCTCCTCGCCGAGGACGCGGGCCTGGGCGTAGAGGGCGAAGCTGAGGACGTAAGCGGCGATGAAGTACCACCGCCAGGTGAGGAGCACGAACCCGAGGCCGACGAAGAAGCGGCCGAGATACATGGGATTGCGGAGGAGGGCATAGGGCCCGGACTTCACCACGTCCACGTTCTTGTGGAGGTGCGCGGCGGCCCAGAGCTGCCAGTATTCGCCCAAAGCCGCCACCGCCACCCCGGGCCACACCGGCCCGCGGTCCACCAGGTAGAGAAGCGCAGCGGCTGCGGGGAGGGCGAGCAGGGCGCGCAGGCGGGTGAAGCACTGCTGGAGGCGGGCCACGGGAGGGGCGGTCAGGCCCTTGGGGTTGTCTTGGGACATGCCGGGTCTCGACTTTGCGCGCGCTGGCAAGATTCTAGCGGCGGGAGACGATGAGTGTCAATGTGGGGGAAGGCAAAAGGCAAAATGAAAGGCAAGGGCTGAGTGATACACGCGTCGCGGGCACCGCGCACGGTGGAGTAAGCGGACGCTACGTCGTTGGCAGATTGAACGCCCGCGTGATGAACACGGCCATCTGATCGCGGGTCACGTCCCAGGTGGGCTGGAAGGACCTGTCGGGATAGCCGGAGGCGATGCCGGCGGCCCTGATGTACTCGATGTGCTTGTAGGCCCAGAAATCGGGGGATACGTCCCAGAAAGAGGAGACGGGCGAGGGGATGGGCACGTTGCCCTCGCCTCCGCAGAGGGCGCGGGCGAGGAAGACGGCCATCTGCGCCCGGTCGAGGTCGAGGCCGGGCTGGTAGGTCCCATCCGGGTAGCCTTGCACGATCCCCTGCGCCACCGCGTATTCCACATGCTTGAAGGCCCAGAACCCGGTGGGCACGTCCGGGAAAGTGGCGGTCGAGGGGCCGGCCGGGACGTTGGCCTCGCCGCCGAGAAGGGCGCGGGCGATGAAGACGGCCATCTGGTCGCGGGTGACGACCACGTCGGGGCGGTAGCCGCCGACCGGATAGCCGTTGACGATCCCGGCGGCGGCGCAGGCGGCGATCTCCTTCCGCGCCCAGCAGCAGTATCCGATGTCGTCAAACGGGGTGAGGGGGACGGCGACGTGCACCATCTGCCCGTTGAGCGTGTCCGGGGCCCAGCAGGAACCGTCGGCGGCGACGGCCGCGGGCACGGAGGGGGAGGAGAAGTTGAACCCGTCGCCGTGCCACAGTTGGGTGCCGGTGTTGGAGAGGATGTCGAGGTACTCGCCGGCGGTGACCCAGGCGAAGCCGGTGGTGGGGTCAACGGAGATGCCGCCGGCCTCATAGGGCTGGCACCAGATGAGGCCTCCTTCCGGGCCGACCATGGCGAGCATGCGGCACTCCCAGTCGTCGTACTGCGTGGAGAGCAGTACCCAGAGGACGCCGTTGTGCGCGTTGGTGGTGACGAAGGTGGGATTGCCGCCCAGCTCGGCGGCGCGGACGCGCGTCAGTTCCGTGCCATTCGGCGCGATGCGGATAAGCGCCCCCTCCCCGGTGAGGGAATTGACCGTGGCGGCCATCCAACAGGAGCCGTCGAGAGGGCTGACCGCGAGGGAGAGGGGGGTGGCGAAGCTGCCGGTGTAGCGCGCGGCCTCGACCCCGGCCGCGGTGAGGCGGACCACGTAGGGGGCATGGTGGACGAGACCCGCGTCATAGCCGTCCCGTGCCACCCAGATCGAGCCGTCCGCCGGGTTGAGGGCGGCGTGCCGGAGGTCGGCGTAGAGCGTGTCGGCGGCGGAGGGGCTGCGGAACAGCTCGGCGCCATCGGGCGCGAAGCGCACCAGGCGCGAATCCGAGTAGCGCTGGGTGACCGCGTCCCACAGGCCGCGGTCGTTGGCGAGTACGGAGCCGTCGCGCGGGTCAACGAGGACGAAGTCCGGCCGCTCGAGATGGGAGGTGGCGGCGCTCGCGTTGAGGCGGGCGCCGTCGCCAGCGAGGTGAATCAGGCGGTTGTTTTCCTGGTCGGCAGTCCAGACGGAGCCGTTGGCGGCGTTGACGGCGGCGTAGGGGAGAGGGCCGAGGGTATCGGGCAGTTGCCAAAGGAGGGCCCCCGTGGGGTCGTAGTGGATGATCCGGGGGGCGGGGCCGCCGTCGTGCACGACCCACACGGAACCGTCCTTCGCGTTCGCGCAGAGGGCGGGCGTGGGGAGCAGCGTCCCCGGGGGCTGGGTGCTGGCCTCGCTCCACACTCGCACCCCGGTCGGGGCGATGAGGGAGGCGCCGTTGGCCTCCGCGATCCACGCGGCTCCGGTGGTGGCAATGCTGATGGGCCCGGGCTGGAGGAAACCGCCGATGGAGAACCTCTGGGAGCTGTCCACGTTGAAGCAGAGCACGTGCCCGTGGGTACGGTCGGTGACCCAGGCGGTATGATCGTAGGGGCTGGTGGCCACCCGCGCGTCGATAGGCTCCGAGCCAGGGAGGCGCCCGCCCTGCCAACTGAGCACGTAGTGAGGGGGCGTCCCCTGGAGGACGTAATAACCAACGAGGTAGTCCCGGGGAAAGGTTACCCAGAGCGAGGCGTCGCCGGGGTCAACGGACACATCCAGCACCGCGTCGCCGACCCCGGGCTGGAAGCAGAGGCCCACGGCGGCCTCCACGCCGCCGCGCCCGGCGAGAAACACCTCGCCGGTGGCGGTGTTCACGTCCAGGGAGTTGGGGAGGGAGACCGCGCCGATGGGAAACGGGTACCAGTCTATAGGGGTGGGCCAGCCGAGGGTGTAGTGAATGAGGTACCAAGAGGGATAACTCGGATCCACATTCGGATAGCCCCGGTCCACGATCCAACAGCCGCCCATGATATCGGGGCCCACCAGTTGGGGCCGCCATCCGTCGAACACGCGGGCCAGGGTGACGGTGCCATCCTTCGCGGTGGTGATTTGGTAGACGCGGGACCCGATGGTGGCCCAGCACGAGCCGTCGCCGGGGTCCACGGACACCCAGCGGGGAATACCGAGGTCGCTGCGAAACAACTCGTGGTCGTGGGGCAGCGCGACGGCGGGCGCGGCGAACGCCCCGAGCACCAGCAGGCCGATCAGCAAGCGCCACAGCTTCATACTACTCTCCCTCTTCCTTCCAGCGAGAGCGAAGCGCACACCTGAGACGCGGAAATGGCACGCGAAGTCCGGCCGGCTCCCGCGGCGGGCCGGAGAGGTCGTCCCAGTATAAGCCATTCGTCTGCATTGGGGAAGGGCACCGGCGGCGGAGCGGGCCGGCGGTGGGGCGCCGAGAGCGGGGCGGCAAATCGCATGTTACGAACCGCGGGCTTTGTGGAATAGGGGGCCTGCAAGTGAACTTCCGGGTAGGTGTTGGTGTTGGGCCCCCTGGCCCGGATCTGCGAGCCACAGCCTCTTCGCAGCCCTCCTGAGTCACGCGTCGCGTCGGCGTGGTGTGCTCCACGACCAGAGTGTCGCGCGTCTGGGAGGGTAGTGAGATGAGACGAACGTGGCTCTTTTTGTTGACTTGCCTTCTCCTTGCCTCCGCAAGCTCCGCCGTCCAGGCCGCCTCGCCGGCCATCGTCAGCGTGGATGTTGACCGCACCACGCGCAGCCTCGCCCCCGGAGTCGTGCGCTACGGCGAGAAGATCACCGTCAAGGTGAGCGACGTCGACGGCGTGGACAACATCGGTTGCGTGACCATCACCGACTCGGGCGATCCGGCCCGCACTGTGACCCTCTCCTACTGCCGCGGAGAGGGGAGCATGGTGAACATGACCTCCGCCTCCTTCGCCTGGACCAAGCCGGAGACGCTCGCGCCGCCGCCGCTCGGCCCCTATCACGTGGAGGCCTACGACGTGGACGGCAACGGCGATACCCTCACCACCGGGACGCCGCCGGCGGTCTCCCCGCTGCTGCTGAAGCTGACGGCGCCGGCGATGGATAGCGTCATCACCAGCACGTTCCGGCCCACCTTCCAGTGGCAGAACTCGGCCGCGACCACCAAGATCGAGGTGTACGAGGAGGGGGCGCGCAACCTGGTGTGGACCAAGACGCTGACCGCGGGGACGACCTCCGTGCTCTACGCCAACGGGGGCACGGTGTTCTACGGGCGCACGCAACTGCTCCCCAATCATTCCTACCTCTGGTCGCTCAACACCGGCACCGGGACGGCCGTCTACTCGGAGCCCGGCGACCCGGTGACGCACACGCATGTGGTGACCGTAAAGGACTGGCAGGAGGCGCACGGGCGCTTTGCGATCTATGGCGCGTGGGGCGCCGTGCCCTTGCCGCCGGCCCTGCCTGGAAGACTAGCGTATGCCACCCGGACGGTGACGCCCCTGCTAACCGCGCGGTACACCAGCGGGGTAATGGGGTACCGGGCCGATCCGCTCCAGCGCGCGTGGCTGGGCCCCGAGTTCAGCGATTTCCCGGACTGGTCGCCGGACGGGAGCAAGCTGGTCTACGCGACGCCGGTCGGGCTGTTTGTGGATGACGGCAGCGGCCTTCCGGCGGCGCTCGTGCCCGGGACCTCCGGGCGGGACGCGGAGGCCCGCTGGACGGCGGACGGCGGCCGCCTCGTCTACGCCCATCGTGACAACGAAAGCGCAACGTCTGACATCTGGATCGCGAATGCCGATGGGAGCGACGCGCACGCCCTGGTAGCCACCACCGGTGCGGAGAACGGCCCGGCCCCTTCCCCGAACGGCGCTTGGGTGGCCTATCAGCGCAACTCTTCTCTTCGCCTCGTGCGCACCGATGGGAGCGACGACCAGGCGCTGGCAATGACCGGCGTCGCGGGACAGGACCCGAGCTATGCCGTGATCGCCGCGGGCCAGCCGGCGTGGTCGCCGGACGGGAGCGCGCTCGCGGTGATCTTCCAGGCGCGCGGTTCCGGCCTGCCCGACCTGCTGGGGATCGGCACCGTTCCCGCGGTGGGGGGTCCGGTGACGCCCGTCTTCGTCTCCACCTTGTGGACCTGCTGCGGCTATCCTCAGGCTCCGGCGTGGTCGCCGGACGGGCTGAGCATCGTCTTCTCCTCCGCGCATCACCGGCCGGCCTTGGTGGACTATGACATCGCCAACGCGCTCGAGCTCTGGCTGGCGGCGGCGGACGGCAGTTCCGCGCCGGTCCAGCTCACCAACGATTTCTCCATGACGCGGCACGTCTCGTGGTGGGCGCCGAACACGCCCGCCGCGGCCGGCGCGACGGTGACCCGCGAGGGCGTGACCGTGACCTTCGCCGGCGTCTCCGTCGAGGGGGTCACCCAGGTGCTCACCTGCGGATCGCTGAACGGCCCGCTGCCGGAGGGGATGGAACTCGTCGGAGGTCCGTTCGATATCCTGACCACGGCGCAGTACACGGGGCCGGTGGCGATCGGCGTGAGCGCGGCCGCGCTGGGACTGCCCCCCGATACGGATTTGAGCAGCGACGCGCTGCTGCACTGGGAGGGGGGCGCGTGGGTGAACGTGACGGTGCCGCCCGGCGGGCCGGGCGTGGTCGAGGGGGAGTGTGACAGCCTGGGCCAGTTCGTCGTCGCGCTGCTGGCGACACCGGTGGCGGACTTCATGGCCGCCCCGCAGCAGGGAGTCGCGCCGTTGGCGGTGAGCTTCGCGGACGCCTCCCTGGGCAACCCGACCTCCTGGTCGTGGGACTTCGGCGACGGCGGGACGAGTGCCGAGCGCAATCCGAGTCACGAGTACCTGGCCGCCGGGACGTACACGGTGGCGCTGACCGCGGGGAACGCGGGCGGCACGAACACCTGCACCAAGGAAGGATTCATTGTGGCGACGGTCCCGGCTCCAGTGGCGGACTTCTCCGCTATGGCCTCCACCGGGACCGTCCCATTGGTCGTAGCCTTTGCGGACGCGTCTACGAACGGCCCGACCGCGTGGTCGTGGACGTTCGGCGACGGCGGCACGAGTACGGAGCAACATCCCAGCCACACCTACGTCAGCCCGGGCTGCTTCAGCGTCGCCCTGACGGCAGCCAACGCGGGCGGCAGCAACACGTGCAGCAAGGCCGATTGCATCACTGTCACCCCGCCCGCGCCGGTCGCAGCCTTCACCGCCGCTCCGACGCAGGGGATCGTGCCTTTGACCGTTGTCTTCTCAGACGCCTCCTCAGGCGACCCAACCTCGTGGAGTTGGGACTTCGGCGACGGGGGAATCGCGACCCAGCAGAGCCCGGCGCACACCTACACCCAAACCGGCACCTACTCCGTCACGCTCGTCGTCTCCAATGCCGGCGGCTCTTCCAGCGAAAGCAAAAGCAACTACATCACGCTGCTTCCCCCGCCTCCAACGGCCGCCTTTTCCGCGGACGTCACGGTCGGTCCCATACCGCTGACCGTGCAGTTCGTGGACCAGTCGGCCGGCGGCCCTACCTCCTGGAGTTGGGCCTTCGGCGACGGCGGCGGTTCAACCGAGCCGGCCCCGAGCCACACCTACGTCTCCCCCGGTGCTTACACGGTAGCTTTGACGGTGGGCAACGCGGGAGGGGCGACGACAGAGACGAAGGTAGGCTACGTGGCGGCCACGGTGCCGCCGCCGGTCGCCGGATTCACAGCCACGCCGGCCAGCGGGATCGTGCCGCTGGCGGCGCAGTTCACCGACACCTCCACAGGCACGCCGACCGGGTGGGCCTGGGACTTCGGCGATGGGGCGACCGCGATCGCGCAGAACCCGGCGCACACCTATGCTGCGCCGGGAGTCTACACGGTGACGCTGACGGCCGGCAACGCCGGCGGATCGTCCAGTTGTTCGCATACGGTGACGGCCCTCGAGCCGGCTCCGGTGGCGAGCTTCACCTACACGCCGGCGAACGGGACCGCGCCGCTGGCGGTGCAGTTCACCGACACCTCCAGCAACAACCCGACCGCTTGGGCATGGAGCTTCGGCGACGGCGGCGTCTCGAGCGCGGCGAGCCCGAGCCACAGCTACACCACCGCGGGCTCCTTCACCGTGTCCCTGACGGCCGCCAACGGCACGGGCGCGGACACCGCAACGGTGGTGAAGGCCATCACGACGACGCTGACGTGGCAGTTCGTCGGCCCGCTCCCGCCGATTGATCCGGACGGCAGTTCCGTGTTCAAGAAGAAGCCGTTCGTGCAGGTGCGGTTCCAGTTGCTCTACAGCGACGGCACGCCGGTGACCGACGCGATCGCCACCCTCGACATCGCCCCGGTTACCGGTGGAGTGGTCGGGGCCTATGGGCCGGCTCCGAACAACGACGGCTCGGGCAGCAACGCGTTCGTCTATGAGAAGAAGGAATACCAGTTGAACCTGGCAACACGGAACATGAGCCCCGGACTGTGGAGCTTGCGAGTGACCGTGAACGGCGCGGTGGCGAGCGAGTTCCGCATCACCGTGGGGAAGTGACCAGCTTCGCATCCCGACCCACGCGCACCGGAAGGCGCCCCGAGGGGGGGCGCCTTCCTGGTTGTACGGAGCACAGGGAGCAGGGAGGAGGAGGGATCGCGCCGCGAAATGTTGGGGAGGGGAGAACTTTTCGTCGCCGGCCCGCGTCCAATGGTTCGCACCTCTGCGGCGAGCCGCCGCGGTGGGTGGTGGAGGAGAAGATGACCCGTACAACGGTGTGGCTGCTCGCCTGCTTCGCCCTCTTCCTGGGGATGGGGGCCCGGCCGGCCGCGGCTCTGCACGAATGGGAGGTATGGCGGAGCCCGTTCGGCGCGGCAAACGGCGTGGCGCTGAATCCGAGCGATGGGAGCGTGTGGGCCTCGATCGGGGACTCGGTCTACCACTACGACGCGGCCCACAACCTGCTGAGCAGGACCGAGCTGTGGGTACCGGAATCCGTGGGCGTGGACCCGGCCGACGGGTCCTGCTGGGTGGCGGACTGGCAGGCGAGGGATTGGGACGCGAACCCGAGTGTGGTGATCCACCTGGCGGCCGACGGGACAGAGATGGTGCGGGCGGCGGGATTCCGGGCGCCCGAGGTGGCAACCGTCACCGGGCCTGACGGGTCGCTGTGGGTGGAGGACGGAGGAGGGGGTTACCGTATCTCCTCGGCGGGGCAGATCCTGGCTCACGTCGTCAGCGTTCGGCTGTTGGGCGCGGACCCGGGTGACGGCACCTGCTGGGCGCTGGACGCCAACGACAAGCTGGTGCACCTCAGCCTCACCGGCGCGGTCCTGTGGCGGAGTGCGCTCGCGCTGGTCACACCGGGGATCACCGGGGCCGTGGACGGCGGGAACCACTCCGTGTGGCTGACGCTTGGTGACCACCTGAGGCATCTCTCTCAGGCCGGTACGGAGCTGTCGTTCACAACCTTCGGCGAATCGGTAGACAGGGCCTGTGCCAACCCAGCAGACGGCACCTGCTGGGCCGCGACGGCTTCGGCGCTGATCCACGTGGGCTCAGACGGCAGTGTGCTGGGCTCGGTGCCTCATCCCGGCGGGGAAGTGTGGGCGGTGGAGGCGAGCACCGGCCGCTTCTGGGGAGGAAGCCTGTGGCAGGCGGAGGCGGACGGGACGGAGCTGTGGCGGACAGGAGGGGGCTTCATCTTCCTCGACGTCTACGACCCGGGGAGTTGGTACTGGGCGCTCGACGCTACGGGCGATCTGGTGCGCTACAGCAGCAGCCACGAGGAGCTGGTCCGGCACCCGCCGGTGGGGCCGGTGTATGCTCAGGGGGCCGAGAACTCCGCCGACGGGTCGTTGTACATCGTCCGGGGGGGAACGCTGCAGCGGATCGCGCCTGACGGGAGCGATACGATCGTCCCGCTGCCTGTCGCGGCGAAGGGCGCGGTCGTCAACGGCACGGACGGGTCGTTCTGGTCCTGGGTGGACGGCATTCTGCCTGGGGAGTATCTGATCGTCCACTTTGCGGCCGATGGGTCGCAGTTGGCCTCCATCCTCGTGCCGTATGGGACATCGGTGGCCGTCAGCCCTGGGGACGGCTCGGTGTGGACAACGTGGTTCACCGGCAAGGTCTACCGCCTCACCCATTTCGCGGTTGACGGGACCGAGCTGTCGCACCACGACGGCCCCGGAGGGCCGTCCGCCGTAGACAACGAGGACGGGTCATGCTGGGTGGCGGGGCCTGAGGGGCGGCTCTGGCACTTCGCGTGGGAGGGCACGCTACTGCAGAAGATCTACGAAGCCACGGGGCCTTTCTCAAGCGTGGCGGTTGACCAGCATACGGGTTGCTGTTGGGTTAGCCAGTTCACCTCGGTCTCGGTGTACGACCGGTTCGGCACCTACCTGTGGCAGACCGGTGGGTTTGATGGCATCGGCTACTTCGTGGTGGATCCCCGCGACGGGTCGGTATGGATGGACTGCGGCATGCACCTACAGATCGTCCACCTGTGGGCGCCGACGACGCGGTTCTTCGACGTGCTGCCGGGCGATTGGGAAGCGCGGGCGGTGCGGATGTGCTGGGAGTACGGGATCGTGGGCGGGTACCCGGACGGGAACTACCACCCGGACTGGGTGGTGACGCGGGCGCAGATGGCGGGGTTCATCGCGCGGGCGCTGGCCGGGGGAGGGGACGTCCCGCCCGGGCCGGCCACGCCGCACTTCCCGGACGTGGGGACGGACTACTGGGCCTACAAGTACATCGAGTACGCCTATGCGAACAACATCGTCGCCGGCTATCCGGGCGGCCAGTACGTGCCGGAAGCGCCGGTGGATCGCGGGCAGATGGCGGCCTTCATCGCGCGGGCGATCGTCACCCCACACGGGGAGGAGGGCCTGGCGAGCTACACGCCGCCGGAGACACCGACGTTCCCGGACGTGCCGACGGACTTCTGGACCTACAAGCACATCGAGTACATCAAGAGCCAAGGGATCGTGGGCGGGTATCCGGATGGGTGGTATCACCCGGGGGATCCGTGCACGCGGGATCAGATGGCCGTGTTCGTGGCGAGGGCGTTCGATCTGTTGCCGTATTAGGGTCGAAGAGGCGAGAAGGCGAAGAGGCGGAGGGAAAGGCAAAGGCCAGAGAGGGAAGTGGCGCGGGGGGTGGCAGGTTGGACGGATACTGAGCGCTAGTGAAGCGGCCGGGGCAGGAGCGGCGGGTCGGAGACCCGCCCCACTACTTCCTGTGGGACAGCACCGCCATCGTCACCGAAACGTTCTCCGGTTCGTCCAGGCAGAAGACGTGGTAGTTCTGGGGGGCGGTGAAGCGGAAGGACTCGGCGTGCTGTTTGCCGCCGGCGCGGTAGGTATGGGTGACGATCACCGGGCCGAGTTGCTCCGGGTGGTCGGGAGCGCAGTGGGCATAGACCCGCAGGCCGTCCACGGCGACGGCGGGGTCGAGCTTGAGCCACAGCTCCGTCACCGGGCGGTTCAGTTCCAGGTCGGCCTCCTGGTTGTAGTACCAGTGCTGCACCCAGTCCGGCGGGCGCTCCTGGCGGAGCAGCTTCCAGCCGGAGTTCGGATCGAGGGAGAAGAGCATGCGATCGGGCCGGGCGGCGTCCTTGTGATACGCGTTGAACGAACCGCCGAGGTGTAGCCGCTGGAGCCTGGTTCCGGCGAGCGCGGTGACCTTCACGGTGACGGGGCCCCGGGCGCGGGCGGAGACGTCAGTCGGATCGTACTTCCCCTGCACCTCCACTCCCCATCGCTTGAGGTCGGCGGCGTCGCTGAAGTTGGGCTCGAGGGAGAACATCTCGGTGGCGTCGCCGCGGCGGTCGCCCCAGACGAAGGACATCTCGTTGTAGTACTGCTTGAGGCGGGGGAGGCTGGCGGGGGCGAGTTGCGTCCAGGTGCCGAGGGTGAGCGCGGTGAGGCGGGCGGTCTTCGGCGCTCCCTTCAGTTCGACGCGCACGTGGTATTCGTAGAGCCCTTCGACCCACTTCGTCAGGTCCACGCGCGCGGTGCCGGCGAAGCCGGCGGAGGACCAGGCCTGCTCCCAGTGGCGCCCCTGATCGCTGGAGACGCAGACGGTCACCTCCCCGGCCGCGGTGAGCGTGACGGCGGCCGCGTCCGTATTGTCGTCCGGGTTCAGCAGGTCGTTCGGCTTGCCGGCGATGACGTAGGGAGTGCGCACCCGCCATTCCGCCCAGCCGGTGCCCGACTGAGCGAGGTGCAGGCCGCGCGCATCCTGCTCGAGGTTGTCGAAGCGATAGACGCCCTCGGTGAAGTCGCGGTAGCGAGAGGAGAGCTGGGGCTGGTACACCCAGAGGCCGTTGCCGTAGGTGTTGTTGACGCTGATGCGCCGCGGGGTCTTGGGGCCGGCGGGCGGGGTCTGCAAGATCTCCAGGTCAGCCGCGCCCTGCCAGGAGGGGTCGACGCGCCAGTGCCCCTGGCCCTTGAAGTAGCGCGTCACGGATTCGCCGGGCCGGAGGGCGAAGTCCATGGTGTGACCGAGGGTGCGCCAGTGCCAATACGCGTCCGGCGGGCCGTGCTTGGCCAGCTCGGAAATCCCGTCGAGGCCGCCATTCTGGGGATAGAAGGGAGAGACGCGGCGGGCGGAGGGCTCCCACAGTTGCGGACGGGAGACGGCCTCGGCCGCGCTCACCACCTGGCCCTTTTCGTCGAGCAGGTAGGCGCGCTCGTCCACATCCAGGTAGTGCCAGCGGCCGTCCCACTCCACCTCCGGGACGCGGTGGTAGCCGCCAAAGCCCAACTGCCTCACCCCAAAGCCAAGGCCCTCGTAGAGCCCCTCGACCATGCAGGCGTGCACGGAGCAGACCGCAAAGCCGTAGACATTCAGGTCCTTGATGGGGTCCTTGATGATGCGGCTCTCCCAGTTCGGGTCGCGCCCTTCGGAGGTGTCGGCGTAGTGCCAGGTCCCGGTGACGGGGTCAACGAGGTAGCGCCACACGGCGAGGGCTTTGTCCTGGCCCCGGAGGTGGGCCCAGCGGCGGTCGGCGGCGAAGCGGGGCACATCGCGCGTGTCCGCGACGTTCTCGCTCAAGACCCAGGGGCTGTAGACGGTGGCCTGTGCGGCGGCGGCGAACAGGCCGGCCGCGACGACGAGCAGACACAGGAGTAAGGTTCGCACCGGGCCATCTCCTCCCGCGATCATTCCTCGGGCTGATGGAGGTCGCGGAGGTCCACGTCGTGGAGGCGATACGACTTCGTCTGCGGCGGGGCGGGGGCCTTCTCCGGCAGGCCGAGGGACCGCAGGCCATCCTGGGCGAGACCGACCCAGTTACTGAAGGGATACTCCTCGAGCAGGCGGCGGAAGGCGGAGGCCGCCTTCTCCGGCTCGCCCAATCCCTTGCGGGCCAGCTCGCCGGCGCGGATGAGGGAGGTTTCGGCCAGCGCCTGGCCGGCGTGGGTCTTGGCCGCGAGGAGGAAGATGTCGTAGGCCTCGAAGGCGTGGCCGGTCTCCTCCAGCGCGCATGCGAGGTCGAAAAGAATGGCCGGGGGGAGCGAGTCGGGCTTCGCGTACTCCTTCATGGAGGCGTAGGCCGCGGCCGCGCGAGGGAAGTCGCGCTGGCGGAGGGAGAGCGTCAGGGCATTCTCGTAGGCCGCGGCCGCGCGCTCGAGGCGGCCCTGCAACTCCTGCGCCTGGCCCAACGCGTACCAGGACTCCGCATCGCCCGGCGTCTGGGCCACCACCCTCTCCAGCTCGCCGGCCTGGGAGAAGAAGCCGGAGGTGTCCTCGATGCCGGCGCGGCCGGTGAGGAGGTCTTCTCGCGCCACCCGGGAGCGGAGGTGGAGCAGCAGCGCGGCGATCATCCCCGCGGCGAATCCACCCACGTGGGCCCAGTGCGCCACCCCGCCGATCGGCGTCTGCATTGCGGCGGCCGCTGTGGTCGTGGCCGACCCAAGGAGGAACTCCCACACCACCCACAACCCGCCGAAGACCGCGATGGGCGCCTCCCAGATACCATACCGGGGGAGGAACATGATCATGAAGAAGTAGAGGACGCGCACCTTGGTGCGCATGAAGCACACCGCGGAGAGACCCATGATGCCCGCGATCGCGCCGGAGGCGCCGAGCCGGGGCATCATCAGGTCCGCGGGCACGAACGCGGCCGAGACGAGCCAGTCCAGGAGCGTCGCCCCGATCGCGCCGCCGAAGTAGAAGGCGAGGAAGAGGAGCGGGCCGAGCACATCTTCGGCCACCGTCCCGAACAGCCACAGGAAGAGCAGGTTGCCGCCGAGGTGCATGAGGCCGGCGTGTGCGAAGATGGACGTGAACCACGCGATCGGGCTGGGGTCGGCGGGGACGAAGCAGAGGGAGCGGGTGAACTCGATGGGAGAGGCCATCTGCAGGAGGAGGACGAGGGTGTTCACGCCCATGAGACTGTACGTCACCCACGGCGTGCGCAGGCGCGGTCGCGTTGTTCCGAGCGGGAGAAACACCTGGCTCCACCCTTCGGCCCTTGAGAGGTCCGAAGGAGTGGCTTCTGCTTTCCGGGGCGGGTCCCTGCCGAAGCCGCCGACAGGGGCGGCGCGAGGGACGCCGCCCCTGTGTCGGCCAAGCCACGCCCGGGAGGCGCCTAGGCGCGGCCCGCGAGCCGTTCACGTCGGTTGTCCGCCGCGCGGGGCGCGGCGCGGGCCGTCTTCTGGCTACAGCACGCGTATCAGCTTGAGGGCGACGCGCCGCGCGAACCCCGTCTTGACCGGATCGGGGTCGCCGATGATAAGGTAGGCATCGAGGCCCCGGCGTACGACCTGCCGATAGGCGGCATAGACCGTCACTCCTGCGTCGCGGGCAATGAGGCGAACGGCCATGCTCTTCTCCGTGGTGAGGTCATAGGAGGTGGTCACGACGGCCTGGTAGGCATGGTATGCGTCCGGGGACGGGGGCGCGAGGCTACCGTACTCCAGGGCGGTGCGCACGGACACGCTCTTCCAGGGCCGGAAGCCCTGGCTGAGAGAGGCGTAGCGGTAGTCTCCGCCAGAGCGCAGACCGACGAGGACAAAGAGGTCCCCCTCGCGGTACATGTCCCGGTTGTTCCACCCATAGGACGCGTGGTGGTCGGAAGTCTCCTGGTTGTACTCTCGGCCCTGCTCGTACCCGCAGGAGAAGAAGCGGCCGTTGCGCCAACTCCAGTCGTAGTCAGCCCCCAGGTGGGAGTACTCGATGCCGGACTGGTGCACGTAAGGGTAGTAGGAGGCGCTGAAGCTCCAGGAGCGGTAGCGCAGGAGGCTCTGCTCGTCGCGATAGTACTTGCCGAGATCGAAGCTGGCCCCGTAGTTGTCGTTATCCCACCAGTAGCCGAGGGCGGGCCGGAAGTTGGGAGTGGAGTAGCGCGTCATCCAGCCGTAATGCAGCCGGCCCTGGCCCAGATCGTGACTGCCGCCCACGGAGTAGACTGAGCCGTCCGCGTCCTGGCCGACGGACTGGTAGGTGACGGCCCACAGGTCGTCCTGGCCCTCCGGCCGGCGCCACGTATGGCGGTAGTCGAAGGAGTAGACGAGGTTGTCGGGCTGGCCTATCTGCTGGTGGTGGACGACGTAGAAGGCGCGCATCTCATCCGGGATCGGGAAGTGCCGCCACGCGGCCACGAAGGAGTTCTCCCCCCCATAGGCGAGCACGTCGAGGATGCCGATCTGGTCCTGGCCGACGCGGCCGAAGAGCTTGAGGCCGGTATCGAAGTCAGCGATGCGGGGGCTGTAGAAGAGGTGGAACTTGGGGAAGAACTCCTCCGAGCCGCCAGTGGTGAAGAAGGGGCGCACCTCGGGCAGGCGGCGCTCCGTGTAGGAGAACGAGATCGGCTCCACCACCTGCTCGATCTGGGAGAAGTCGGGGTTGTGGGAGCCGAGCGCGGTGAGGCCGTTCTGGAGCTTGTACTGCACGTCCAGCCCGGAGTCGAAGGCCCGGCCCGCGGTGTCCCCAAAATCGAAGACGGTGAAGGGCATGAGCACGGGGCGAGGTACGAAGGCCGGAGGGCGCAGGCCGACGAGGTCGGCGGTGAGGTTCTGGTTCCATACCTTTCCCATATCCGGATAGGCCACTCCCACCGATTCCTCCGGGAGATAGCGGGAGAGGGAGAGGCCGAAGGTCGTTTGATGCGGGGGGCAGCGGAGAATGGAGAACGGCACCGCCATCTCTACCACATAGCCTTCCGGGGTGCGCGCCGCGGCCGCGCGCCAGTCGCCGCGCCATTCGATTTTGGTGGCCGAGCCGCCGGGTATGTCCTCGCACTGCGTGCCACGGGCGGTCACGTAGAAGCTGTACGTGCTCTGATGCGCGTGGGCGGGATCGAGATCCAGGCAGACGTAGTCGTCGCGCCAGATCTCGCCGTTGCGGCGGGTCTCGACGGCTTTGATGTCCTCGGGGGTGCGGTCCTTGCAGATCACGGCGACGTAGAGGGCCTGGTCGTCCGCACAGATCAGGCCGATCGTCTCTTCGGGGAGCGGCCGCTCGAGACCCGGCACGAAGAACCCCTCCAGGCGGGCCGCCTGCGCCCAGCAGGCGTCGTCGAGCACGCCGTCAATCTTCGGCGGCGTCTCCACATGTACCGCGGTCACCCGCGGCGGGGTCCGGAGGGCAGGCTCCGCGGCCCGCGCGCGGAGCACTCCTCCGAGCAGGCAGAGCGGGATTGTCAGAGCGGCACATCGGTAGTGCATGGCCTCGGGGTCTTTCACCCTCCTTTCTCTAAGGATGGCCGCGCGGGCCGAAAGGTTTCACCGCGCGACGGGTCAGTTTCCTGGGTCATCAAAGGAGGCGCGAAGGCGAGCAGGGGCGACGGCGAGATGCCGTTGCCCCTAACCTGGTGCTCGTCCGCGTCACTCCCGCCCCGCGCTAAGCACGCGGATCACTTCCTCGAGGGTGGTGCGGCCGGCCGCGGCCTTCTCCACGCCGTCCTGCAACAAGGTGATCATGCCCGCGGTGCGGGCCGCGTCGCGCAGCTCCGTGATCGAGGCGGGGCGGGCGATCAGATCGCGCAGGGGCTGGTCGAGCGCCAGCAACTCGAACATTGCGAAGCGGCCCTTGTACCCCGTCTGCCGACAGGTGGTGCAGCCCCGGCCGCGGGCGAAGGTGGCCTGGGCGAGGTCGAGCCCGGTGTCGGCCTCCATGCGGCGGACTAAGTCGCGGGAGGGCTGGTACTTCTCACGGCAGTGCTCGCACACGCGGCGGACGAGGCGCTGGGCGACGACGGTGGAGAGGGAGGAGGCGACGAGGAGCGGTTCCAGCCCCATGTCAGTGAGCCGCGCGATGGCGCTGACGGCATCGGAGCCGAGCATGGTGGTGAGCACCAGGTGGCCGGTCATCGCCGCGGTGACGCACACCTCGGCGGTCTCCAGATCGCGCAGCTCGTACAGCATGATGATGTCCGGGTCGCAGCGCACGAAGGTGCGGAGCCCGACGGCCGGCAGGAAGCCAAGCTTGCGGTTCACATGCACCTGCATCAGGCCCTTCATGGCGTACTCGACGGGGTCCTCGATGGTAACGATCTTCTTCTCCGGGGCGTTGAGGTGGTGGAGGGCGGAGTAGACAGTGGTGGTGCGGCCGGAGCCGGCCGGGCCGACGACGACGAAGAGGCCGTTGGGGTCGCGGAGGCGCTCCTCCAAGCGGGCGCGCATGGACTCCGACATCCCCAGCCGGTCCAGACCCAGGAGGACGCTGCCCTGATCGAGGATGCGCATGATCATGCTCTCGCCGTAGATGGCGGGGACGGTGACGAGGCGGAAGTCGTACTCCCGATCCTCAACGGCGAACCGAATGCGGCCGTTCTGGGGGATACGGCGCTCGTTAATGTCCATGTCGCCGAGTAGCTTGCATCGCGCGACGACGGCCTTGGCGGCTTCCTTGGGGAAGGCGAGCACCTCGTGCAGGACGCCGTCAATGCGATAGCGCAGGCGGGCCGCCTGGCGATCCACGTCGAGATGGATGTCGCTGGCAATGGAGCGCACCGCGTCCTCCATGAAGGAGGAGACGAACTGCGGCACCTCGCCTTCATCCGCTCCGCGCTCGCTCCAGGGGAAGGGGCCGAGCTTGCGCGCGGCGCGGTCGGCATCAATGGCGGCGTGAAAGCCCTCCACTTCCGCGGGCATCGCGGTCGGGTCGGTGTGGAGGAAGCTCTCCAGGTCCTGCCGCTGGAAACGCCACTGCTGGCCCACCTTGGCGCCCTTGATCTTGCCTTCCGCGAGCCAGCGGTAGAAGGTGGGTTTGCTCACCTTCAGGAACTCCGCCGCCTCCTTCAGATCCAGCACCGCGCCGGCCGGTGCGGGGGCCGGCGCCGCGGTCTTCTTCTTAGCCATGGGACACCTCCTTGGAGTGAGACGCGGGGGCCGATTCCTCGGCCTGATCGAAGAGATAATCGGCCACGACGGAGAGGGCGAAGTCGAGGCGGCCGTCCTCCTCGGCCTCGCCGATCATGTCGAGGGTGGGGGAGGGGAGGTCGGGGGCGAGGCGGGCCATCGCCTCCGCGAGACTCGCGCCTTCGCTCATCGCGGCGCGCGCGGCGCAGAAGGCGTCGGTCACGCCCTTGTCCGGGACGGACTCGGCCGCGCTCTCCAGCGCGGAGAGCATCGGCACGCGGAGGGAGAGCAGGAACCCGAGGGCGCTGAAGACCGTCGCGTAGGCCTGCAGGCGCGTCGGCGACTTCGGGTAGGTCGCCTCCAGTTCCAGGCGATCGGCCAGAGCAACGAGGTTGTCCGGGAGGGTGTTGCGGATTTCGCCGTTGCGCAGCACCTTCCAGGCGAGGGAGCCCTGTTGTTGGGGCAGCAACGCGTCGGAGAGGTATCTCCCGGCGCCGACAGCGGCGCGGAGACGAGCCAGGTAGCGCTGTTGGTGGGGAGTAGCGCCCGAGGCGATGGTCTCCAGGGCGACGAGAAGGGAGGTTCCGGCCTGCAGGGCGGCCGCCAGGCGGCGGCAAAACCATACGAGGTCGGCAACGTCTTGCGGGGAGAGCTGTGGCGAGCCCATACGACGCTCCTTTCCGCGGCCGATAATGGTTATCAACCATTATCTTTGATAACCATATACCACGTATGATTAGTCCTGTCAAGCGGAGTTTTCGCCCGCGCGACGGAAAGCGACCATGGTACCGGCTTTTCCGGAGATGCGCCCGCTCGCCCTGGAGGATCGCGACCTGTTCTCGCGGCTGTTCGCCGCGCCTCCGCCGCAACAGTCCGAGTTCACGTTCACCAATCTCTTCATGTGGCGCGAAGCCTATGGGCTACAGGTCTCCCGCTATGAAGAGGCCGTGCTCCTCTACTCCTGGCGATCGGATCCGGAGGACTCGTTTCTGTTCCCACCCCTGGGCGAGGCCGACGAGGCCGCGGTGCGCGCGGGCCTGCAGCTGCTGGCCGAGGCCGGGCACAACGCGCGCCTGGCACGCGCGACGGAGGAGGACCTCGCGCGACTCGGGCTGCGGGAGGACGCCTATGGCAGCGTCGCCGACCGAGATCAGTGGGACTATGTCTACTCGGTGCCGGAGCTGATCGAGCTGCGGGGCAACAGATATCACGACAAGCGGAATCACCTCGAGCAGTTCCTGCGCGCCCATCAGTACACGTACCGCCGCCTGACTCCCGACCTCGTGCCGGCATGTCAGGAGTTGCACGATCGCTGGTGTGATGAGAAGCACTGCGATCTGCAGAGCACGCTGCGCGCGGAGGCACGCGCGGTGAAAGAGGTGCTGGGGCACGTTGAAGAACTGGGGGTGGTGGGCGGGTGCATCGAGATCGAGCGCCGGGTGGAGGCCTACACCCTGGGTGAGATGTTGAATCGCGAGACCGTGGTAGTCCACATCGAGAAGGCCAACGCCGCGTATCACGGTCTCTATCAGTTGACCAACCAGCAATTCCTCGCGCAGGAGTGGGCCGCGGTCCCCTTCGCCAACCGGGAGCAGGACATCGGCCTGGAGGGCCTGCGCCGCGCGAAGGAGTCCTACAACCCCCACCATATGGTGGAGAAGTACGAGGTGCGAGGAAAGTGATGTATCGTGCGTTGCTGCCGGCCGTGCTCGTCGTCACGCTCTGCGCCGCGCGCGGCTGGAGCGCGCCCTCTATCACCGCCGCGCCGCGCGCACCCCGACCCGGGGAGGCCGTGTTCCTCACCCTCACCCCGGACCAGGAGCTGGCGCGCGCCTCCTGCGCGTGGAACGGAAAGACGTACGAGTTTCAGCCCTTGGGCGCGCGGCATGAGGTGATCCTGCCGGTGCCCGCGGGCCTGAAGCCGGGCACGTACCGCGCGAAGGTGACGTGGGAGGAAACGGAGGGAACGCGGGGCGAGCAGACCCTCACAGTGAAGGTGCCGCGGCGCACCTTCGATATCCAGCGGCTGAAGCTGTCCGCGGCGCAGGAGAAGAAGTATGAGGCCGAAGAGACGAAGCGGGAGTACCAGCTGATCGGGCAGGCGCTCGACCTGGTGACGCCGGAGGCCCTGTGGCAAGGAAGCTTCCTGATGCCCATTGAGGGGCGAATCACGACCTCCTACGGGCTGCGGCGCTACGTGAACGGGCACTTCAGCTACCGCCATCGGGGGATGGACCTGGCGGCGCCGCAGGGCACGCCAGTGAAGGCGGCGGCGGAGGGGGTGGTGGCGCTCGCGGACGACTCCTTCGTGCTGCACGGGCAGACCATCATTCTCGATCACGGGCACGCCGTGCAGACACTCTACCTGCACCTCTCGAAGATCGAGGTGACGCCGGGAGAGCGGGTGGTGCGCGGACAGGAGATCGGTCGCGTGGGGGCGACCGGGGTGGCGACGGGGCCGCATCTGCACTACGCCGTCTACGTGCATCACGAAGCGGTGGATCCCACCTTCTGGACGCGACTGCCGGGCCGCTGAGCGAGGCCAAAGAAAACGGGCGAGGCTCTCGCCTCGCCCGCTCCAAGAATGCGATACGGGAGGTCACCCTCCCGTATCTTCCGTGCGACTACTTCTTCTTTGCGACCTTCTTCGCGGCCTTCTTGGGAGCCGCCTTCTTTGCAGCCTTCTTCTTTGCAGGCACTCTCGTGCCCCCCTTTCATGCGCACCGCGTCAACTCTGTCCTCGTGTTTCGCGGCGCGTTGATGGTGGCCCTTCCGCCTCTTTGGCCAGGTATCACATGCTGCTGATGTGATACCGCACGCATTATGCCATAATGTCTCGCAAATTTACATAGGTATTGCGCGCCACGCCAAACTTTTTTTTCGCGCGCGCGACGCGGTCAGCGCGCACCACCACGCACCATCTTTCATCATCGCGGACGTGGGTTTCCGCGCGATGCGCGCGCATCTGCCCGCGGACTGCTGCTCGCGAGGCCTCGTCTCCCTACGCGCGTCCGCGCCGCAGGTCACGATCGTCTAGGAAACGACTTGTTTTTTCGGGTGTGATCTCGTCGGCAGTGCAGAGCACGGCAGGTATCTTCCTCACGTCGACCCTCAGGCGCGCCTCGCGACGCACCCCTCCCTCCTCGGGTTCGCGTCGAACGCCGCGCGGCGGCGCGCTCTGCTCCGCTTCGCGCACGCGCAAACTTTTTCCGATTTCGGCCGCGTGCGCGCGATTTTCGAGAGGACGCGCGACATGCTCGCGTGAGAGTGGGCAGGTGACTTGATGGGCCATCGGGTCACGCGCGCCGTCGGCGCGAGCGCGTGGGTTGAGAGGACGGAGCGCGCGAAACGTCCCTACCCGGCCGCCGCCTCCAGCGCTCTGCCCACCGCGGTGCGATGGGACTCGAGCGCCTCCGCGTACGCGTCGCGGCCGATCGCCGGATCGGGGTGGGTGCTACCGAAGCACGGGCAGGCCGCGTGCAGCACGGCCACCTGGGAAAGCGCGAACCCGCGCGGCTGCTCCAGCAGGTGCTCCGCGAGATAGTCGGTGAGCCCACAAGGCGCGCCGCGGAGCACATCCACCGCGCCGATCTTCCCCTCGGCCACTTCGAAGCGCACCTCCGGCACGCCCACCCCGAACTCCTCCACGAAGGAGGTCACCACGGGGGTCACCGGGGCGAGGGCGCAGAACGGTCGCGGGAAGGCCGACTCCATGCCCTGCTCGCGGCAGGCCTGCTCCACCTGCCGCTGCACGCCGGGCTTGATCCAGTTCGGGTCTTCCACCGGCACGATGAGCGCGCCCACCCCGGCGCCGCCGACCAGAGGAGGAATGGTGAGGAGCAACTCGGGCGGAAGATTGATGGCGACGACTACCTCCCCCGACCCCAGCCCCGTGGGCAGCGAATCGGCCGCGTCCTCCAGCGCGGCGGTGAACACCTGCGGCACGAGATAGGCCTCCACCTCCCCCGGCGCCAACGACGCGAGGCAGGTCACCACGCGTTCCGCATACCGCCCTCCGGTATGCACGATCTCGACCCGCACGTCTCCTCCTCCCCCGAACGCGGACGGCGTCTCCGCTGGTATCACATTACCACGCGACGACGCCGTCTTCCGTAGCCAATCGCTCTTTCCTGCCTACTGCGGAGCGCCGGCCGCGGTTACACCGCAGCCGCCTCCAGAATCTTCGGCACGTGATGGCCCCAGCCGAGGGGCATGATGTGCACGCCGCGGCAGAGCGGCTTGAAGTCGCGAATGAGCTGGGCGGCGATCTCGATGCTGGCGGCCACCACGTTTCCGCCCTTCTTCCCCTCTTCCTTGGCCTGCTTGTCGGCCGCGCCGGCCGCGGACAGCCGCTTGATGAGGTCGTCGGGAACGGTCACGCCGGCGACGTTGGCGTTCATGTAGCGCGCCATCCCCGCGTTCTTCAGCACCACAACCCCCGCAAGGATCGGGACCTTGAGGTGGCTCACCTTATTCATGAACTCCGCGAACATGTTCACGTCGTACACCGCCTGGGTCTGGATGAACTCCGCGCCCGCCGCCACCTTCTTCTCCAGCTTGAGGATCTGCAGCTCCAGCGGCGTCGCGCCCGGGCTCACCACCGCCCCCAGGCAGAAGTCCGGCTTCCCCTCCAGCTCATTACCCATCATGTCGTGGCCTTCGTTCAGGCCCTTCGCGGCCGCGAGGAGCTGCACCGAATCCAGATCGTAGACCGGCTTGGCCGCGCGGTGATCGCCCAGGATGGGGTGGTCGCCCGTGAGACACAGCACGTTCTCGATGCCCAGCGCCCACGCGGAGAGCAAGTCGCTCTGCAAGGCCAGGCGGTTGCGGTCGCGGGTCACCATCTGCAGCACCGGCTCGGCTCCCAGGTCCTTCATCAGATGACACGTGGCCATGGAGCCGAGGCGCATCGCCGCGGCCTGGATGTCGGTGACATTGATGGCGTCTACGAGGGGGGTGAGGAGCTTGGTCTCCTCCAGCACGTGGGAGAGGTCGGTGCCCTTCGGCGGGCCGACCTCGCCGGTGACGATGAACTTGCCTGATTGAAGAATGGGCCGCAGGCTCATCTACTTGCCTCCTTCCGGGGCGACGGGCCGCAGCCCTGGGCGCAGGCGCGCGTCTTTCGGCGCGACGTACTCCCGCAGCGGGTCCAGCGCGCCGCTCTTCATCGCTTCATACACCAGATACCAGGCGCAATCGCGGTCCGGGCTCACCTCGCACTTCCCCTCCGCGGTCGTCCCGCCGCAGGGCCCGTTCTGCAGGCCCTTCGCGCAGCGCGTCACCGTGCAGATCGCCGCGGTGCGCGTCAGCGTGCACTCCCCGCAGGCCGAGCACAGCTCCCGGAAGTGCCCCTGCCGCTCCACCTGGCCCAGGTAGAGGGAGTTGTTCGCGGGATACACCGGCAGGTCCTTGTCGCCCGCGGCGGCCGCCGTTTGCGTCCCCGTGCCGCAGCTCATCACCAGAATCGCCTCCGCCTCCGCGAGGGCGTCCTTGTTCTCCCGCAACTGCCGCTTCATGTTCAGCAGGTGGCAGCCCGGCTCGCCGATCATCGTCCCGACCACCGTCTTGCCGTTCGCGGCCAGCGTCTCCTTCATCGCCGCGACTTCCGGCTCGCCTCCGGTCTTCACCACCGTGGCGCAGTCGCTGCACCCAATGATGAACACCTTGCTCACGTCCTTCAGGTACCCCAGAATCTCTTCCAACGGCTTGGGTTCAGTGATGGTCATTCCCGACTCCTCCGCTCTCCCTTCGACTGCTCAGCTCTGGGACTTGGCCGCGGTCACGGTGTTGCGCAGCAGGAGCGCGGTGGTCACCACCCCGACCCCTCCGGGCACCGGGGTGATCATCGCCACCTTCTCCTTCGCGGTCTCGAAGTCCACGTCGCCATAGGTGGAGGTCTTCCCGGTCTCGGGATCCTTCACCCGAATGGTGGCCACATCTATCACGATACTACCCGCTTTGAGCATTTCCCCGGTGATAAGCCCTGGCTTGACGCCCACCGCGGTGACCAGCACGTCCGCAGTGCGGGTATGGGCCGCCAGGTCGCCCCGCTGGCTGGTGCCGATGTGGCACACAGTGACCGTGGCCCCGGCCAGCTTGTCCGTCTTCCCCTCCGCATCCGCGGTGATGTACTTGTCCATGAGCAGCAGGGCGGCGGGCTTGCCCACGATCTCGCTGCTGCCCACCACCACCACTTCCTTACCGTACATGTCCACGCCGGTGGCGCGCACCAACTCGATCACACTCATCGCGGTGCACGGGGCCAGCGTCGGCTGTCCCAGCACCACCTTGCCCAGGTTGGCCGGGCTCACCCCGTCCACGTCCTTGCGCGGGTCAATGAGGGCCTGCAGGTCCTGGCCGTTGACGCCCTTGGGGACAGGCATGAGGAGAATGAGCCCGTGCACCGAGGCGTCCGCGTTGAGCCGCTTGATCTCCTCCGCCAGTGCCGCCTGCGTCACGTCTGTCGGGAGCTGATCGAGCTGATACTCGATCCCCACTTCCTCGCACGCCTTCTGCTGCGCGCCGGCGTAGAACTTCGCTCCGGGGTTGTCCCCCGCGAGCACGGCCACCAGCTTCACCTTCACGCCCTTGGCGGCCATTGCCGCCACGTCGCTCTTCACCTGGGCGCGAATCGCTTCTGCAATCGGTTTGCCTTCCAGCAGGTTCATCTCATTTCGCCTTTCTCACCATCTGGATGACCTTCTCCCATACCTCCCGCCCCAGCGCTTCGGAGGCGCGGACGATGGGTTTGAGTTCCTCGAAGGTTCCGTTCACGTAGGCCGTATCGCGGATGCTCACCAGGTTGATCTCCGCGTTGAGCACCGCGCACTCCAGGGCCGCGAGCGCGAACTTCGCGGCCACGCCGACGTCCGTGATCAGGTTGGGATTCCCCTTGTCGGCCAGCACGGCGGCGATCTCCAGGATCCGGTGGCAGGCGCGGGTGGCCGCGAGGGGCACCCCGGCGGCCACCTTCAGTGCCGCCTGGATGGCCTCGGTGCGGGCCGCCTTCTCCTCCTCCGTCTCCTTGGGGAGCTTGTACGCGGCCGACACCTGCCCGTAGGCCTCCGTGTCGGCCTGGGTCAGCCGCTGCAACTCCGCCCGCAGCGACTCGGACTCGGTGAGCAGGATCTGCACCTCCGCCTCCACCGCCGCGTACTTCTCCCGGCCGACGGTGAAGTTCGCCACCATGCTGTTCAGGGCCGCGCCCAGCGCGCCGACCAGCGCGGCCGCGCTGCCGCCGCCGGGGGTGGGCCGGCCGGAAGCGAGGGCACCTACATATTCGCGCAGTTTGCCATCTAGGTAAGACATATGCGTCTCCAGGAAGTAGGAAGCAGGGAGCAGGAAGCAGGCGTGATTCTGTTGCTATCTGCGTAACCTGTCCTTTTCCTCCTTCTGCTGTACGGCGATGTGTCTTCTGCGGGAGATCAGTCCCTGCAGTGTTTTTCCAATCTCCTCCATCAGTACGCTCGCCTGTCGAGATGCTTCCTCCGTCAGGTACGCGCGTCTTCGTGCAATCTCGAATTGCGTGTCAAGCTCCGCTAGCGAGCCGCGCGCCGTGTGCAGGAACCTCAGGAACTCCGCGTTAGAGTCACGCGCGGCCCCTTCGGCGATGTTGCTGGGGATAGATACCGCCGCTCGCTGCATCTGGGCTGCCAGACCGTATCTCTCTACTTTCGGGAAGCCACTCGTAGCTGTATAGACAAGATCCGACAACTCTATGGCTGCTTGCCAGGCCCGCAGATTCCTATGTGGTTTTGGGGATACGGTAGATGGCCGCGACTTCCACGATGGCTCTTCACGCTCGCTTGTTTCCAATGCCATCCCTCTATCTCCCAGTCCCTGTTCACTGCTTGAGTTGACTCGGCCGTCCTGCTCCCTGCTCCCTACTTCCTGTTTCGTCAGAACAACCCCACCACGTTCCCGTTCTCGTCCAGATCCACGGCAAACGCCGCGGGCGTGCTCGGCAGTCCGGGCATGGTGCTGAAGGTGCCCAGGAGCGGATAGAGGAACCCGGCCCCCGCGCTCGGGCGGATGTCCCGGATGGGGATGCGGTAGTTGGTGGGCCGCCCCTTCACATTGCTGTCGTGGGACAGCGAGAGGTGCGTCTTCGCCATGCAGATCGGGAGGTTGCCGAGGCCCCACTTGGTGTAGGTCTCGATCTTCTTCTCCGCGATCGCGTCGTAATCCACGCCGTCCGCGCCGTAGACCTTGGTGGCGATGGTCGCGATCTTCTCCCTGATCGGCATATCGTCCGGGTAGAGGAGCGTGAACTTCGACTTCTTCTCACACGCGGCCACCACGGCCTCGGCCAGCTCCTTGCCCCCCTTTCCGCCGCTGGCCCACACCTCGGAGAGGTAGGCCCCTTCCGCGCCGGCCTCGACGGCCTTCTTGCGGATCAGCTCGATCTCCGCAGGGGTGTCCTCGGTGAAGCGGTTCACGGCCACCACCACCGGCACGCCGAAGGCGCGCGCGTTCTCCACGTGCTTGATGAGGTTCGCGCACCCCTTCTCCAGGGCCGGCAGGTTCTCCGTGATGAGTTCCGGCGGCAGGGCCTTGCCGGGGCGGACGTGGCCCACGCCCCCGTGCATCTTCAGGGCCCGCACCGTGGCCACGATCACCACGCAGTTCGGCACCAGCCCCGACGCGCGGCACTTGATGTCCATGAACTTCTCCATCCCCAGGTCCGCGCCGAAGCCCGACTCCGTGATCACGTAGTCGGCCAGCTTGAGGGCGATGCGGTCCGCGACGATGGAGGAGTTGCCGTGCGCGATGTTGGCGAACGGCCCCGCGTGCACGAACACCGGGGTGTTCTCCAGCGTCTGCATCAGGTTGGGCATGAGCGCTTCTTTGAGCAGCACGGCCATCGCGCCCGCGGCGCGCAACTGCTCCGCCGTCACCGGCTGCCCGTCCCACGTCTGCGCGACGATGATCCGCCTGAGCCGCTGGCGCAGATCCTTCAGGTCACTAGCGAGCGCGAGGATGGCCATCACCTCGCTCGCCACCGTGATATCGAAGCCCGTCTCCCGCACCACGCGGTTCTCGCCGCCCAGCCCGGTGACGATGTTGTACACGCCCCACTTATCGTTAAGGTCAATCACCCGGCGCCAGGAGATGGTGCGCGGGTCAATGCCCAGCTTGTTCCCGTGCTTCAGGTGGGCGTCAATCATCGCCGCCAGCAGGTTGTTGGCGATGCCCACCGCGTGCACGTCGCCGGTGAGGTGGAGGTTGAAGTCCTCCATCGGCACCACCTGCGCGTACCCGCCGCCCGCGGCCCCGCCCTTGATCCCGAACACCGGCCCCAGGCTCGGCTGCCGAAGGCAGGTCATGACGTTCTTGCCGATGGCCCCCAGGGCCTGCGACACCCCGATGGTCGTCACCGTCTTCCCTTCGCCCAGGGGGGTGGGGGTGATCGCAGTCACGTCCACGTACTTCCCGTCCGGTCGCCCCTGCAGGCGCTCCAGGATGTTCAGGTGGACTTTCGCCTTGTAGCGCCCGTGCAGATCAAGCTCCTCCTCCTTGATCCCGACTTTCTCGGCTACTTCCAAGATGGGCCGCATCTTCGCGGCTTGGGCAATCTCCAGATCGCTTTTCACTAGACCTCTCCTGCAGTGGCTGGAAATGGGATTGTGAGACATTTCACAAACAAGCTGTTTACCACCTACACCCCCCTACCCCTGCCGGCGGCGGAAAAAAGGCGGGCCAGCGGGGGAGGGGCTGAGGGGGGGTACGGCGGGAAGACGAGTCGGCGGCAGGCCAAGGGCGCGGAGGTCCGGCTAGCCCGTTGACCCGTCGCTGTCGCACACGTACCGCCTGGTAGACCATGTCTTTCGTTCCAGGCGGAGGCGCAGGCGGCGCTCCAGCTCCGGCCACAGCTCGCGCCGCGCCCAGGGGTGCACCAAGAGCTGGACTGACTCGGCCCCGTCAAGCAGAAGGATGAAGCCGAACACGCTCGTGCGCACCTCCTTCACGTCCGACCAGAGTGCCGCGCCGTCTCCCAAAGGCACGCGGTCGGCACGGATCCCGCGATCTGTGAGTACATAGGATTGGCGCCGGAGCGACCACCACCAGAGCATCACGGCAGACAGCAGGAGAAGAAGGAACGGCGCCCAGGAAAGCAGGTAGACGCGCAGGAATTCCGGGGACATCGCCGGCTGCGGCCGAAAACCCCGGAGCACGGCCCGAGTCCGGTAGAGGATGTAGACGTCCCCTGCCGCCCGGACGAGCAGTGCCGCAGCGAGGCAGTAGTAGACGAGCCCGTAGCGAGACCGCGGCACTCGAATCCGTATCTCGCCCATCATCTTCCCTCCCTCACCGCGAGTATACGCCCCACCTGCAAGCAAGTCAATCCTCGCCGGTGCCCTGTCAGTACCTCCCGTACTCCTTCACCGCCTCGTACACCGCCACCCGGTGGGCGAGGGGGATGCCCCGCAGCATGTCGCCCGCGCTCAGCGAGAGGCCGCCTCTGCCCTTTGCTCCCATCAGCTCCCGCACCACCTCTCGGAGGCGCTCCGGCGGGCCCTGCTGGAGGACGCCCTCCTCGATGATCGCGTTGATCTCCACCTCCTCCCCCAGGTCGCGCCGCACCTTCGCAATGTCCACCAGGGGGAAGGTGAGCGCGTTGATGCCCCGCAGGCCGAAGTGCTTCTTGATCACCGGGAAGAGATGCGCGCCGCGTCCGCAGTGATGGAGATCCACCGGGCCCCAGCCCTCGCCGTTCGCCTCCCGCAGCACCGGCACGATGAACTCCTCGTAGACCCACGGGGAGAGCATGTCAATCCCGTGGTCGCCTATCTCCAGCCCCCGGGGCCGGCCCCAGGCGGCCTGCAGCTCTTGAGCCCAACTCCCGATCTTGCGTAGGAAGCGGTGGGCGAAGGCGGGGGCCTCGTACATGTCGGCCATCAAGGCCTCCCCGCGCAGGTCCAGGGCCAGCGAGAAGAACCCGTTCGTCCCCACCCCCGGATCGAGCGGCCCCACCGGCCGGCCGAGGAAGGTGAGCGTCCCCTCGTACCGCGCGCGGAGCTGCTGGAAGAAGCGCTGCACCGTCGCAAGCAGCCCGCCGGTGCGCGGATCGGGCATGGGCAGGGCGTCGCACTCCTCCCTGCTCAGCTTCAGCCCCTGATGCGCGATCACCGCGTGCTCCCGGTACACCAGCGGGCAGCCCACCCACCCCGGCCCAACCACCGGCCACAGGTCTACCCCTACGCCGCTCCACCGCTCCGGCGCCTCGCCCAGGACGAGGTCGTAGATCGGCAGCTCCCGGCGGCGCCGCGCCGCCTCCAACTGCACCCGCAGCATCACCTCCGGGTCGGTGTAGTACTCCCGGTAGTCGAGGCCGATCTCCTCCGCGTAGAACCCGTGCTGTCCGCGCCACTCCCCGCACAACACCGGCACGCGCACCGGTCGCCCGGCGCCGAACGCCTCCATCACGGCGCGTGCCTCCGCATTGTGAGCGGCGACCCATGGTTCGGACGGGTCAATGCTGAAGGAGGTGGAGAGTTCCATGGCGTCAGGATTCCATGGCCCACGGTCCCTCTCCTCGCCTCAGGCCGGCGGGCCGATTCCGGGCGGCCAGAGGGCGTAGAGCGTAGTCGAATGATTATTCGAGTATGCTCGAATAACCGGACTTCGCCATCAACCTCGGTCAGACCGCATTCGCCCGCCGCTTCGGGGGTCACCGCCCGCTGGTTATCTGCCGTGAGGAAGACACGTCCGTGGCGCAACGGGCGGGCGTGTCCAGCCTATCCTGGCAACAGTTCCTCTGGGCCGGGTGGAAGGGGTGGTGTAGCGCCGTCCGCACCTGTGCAGGATCGTCCTCCGCTGCGCCCCGGGACGTGGTGGCCATGCTCGCCGAAGCTCGTACCTACCGGCCCGGCCTCTCGGTCCGCACGCACTCTAGTGCTAGGAGCGATATCCGGCGTTCCCCGCGCGCCAGTAGTCGTATCCGCCCCAGAGGGCGAGCACCGGGCCGAAAATGAAGGCGCCCTGGGTAACAACATAGGTTCCCCCGCCGGACGACGCGGCCGAATAGGTAATGCCGGTGATCAGTCCGCCGATGACAAGGGCACCGATGCCCCACGCGAGTCTGCCGCGCGCGGCCTTCAGACGAGCCCTCCAGTAGGTCTTGAAGATCAGGTCCGCGAATGGCCGGGCCTCCTCGGGGTCCGCGCCGTCGGACACGCAGCGCGCGGTGAGTTCCTCGAGGGGCTTGCCCCCGGCGACCGTCTTCGCGAGGGCAGCCGCCGCCTCCTTGACGTCTCGGAGCGCGTCCGCGCCAACCTGCTGTTCCCCACCCGGTCGCGTGGACATCGCATACGCGCGCGCTCCCCGAGCGAGTACTCCCGGGCTGACTGCTACCGCCCCTTGCGGCTTCTTGGAATCCATGACGTCTCTCCATGTCAAACACGGCAAGATCAGGACTCACCGATGCAGAGGAACCTACTCGGCTGGCAGGGGAATAACCTGCCAAACAAATGGCGGCGTCTTGATCTCGCGTCACTGCGGCCCCGTCAGAGCCTCCACCAACCGCCGCGCGTCGGCCTCGCGATCCGCGAACCCGGAGATCACCAGCGTCCCGTCCTCGATGGGCTCGTGGATGGTCGGCGCGGCCACGAGTTGACCGTCGAGCAGAATCGCGAGTTGCTTGTCAACGGCGGCCCGGGTGGCCTCGGCGAGCTGCTCCTTCGCCTCCTCCCTCACCTCGATTCGGATCTCGCCGCTGCTCTCGTCGTAGCTCGCCCGCGCAATGTCGCGCTCGGTGAGGAGCGGAGTGGATTCCACCCAGAGGCTGCCCACGACCAGGTCTCCTCCGGGGATCTCCCTGGCCCCCTCGGCGGGGCCTTCCAACACCCTGGCCACGGCAAAGCGGTTGCCCTGCGGCTCCTCCTGCTTCCCCTCCTCCTCCCGCGCGGCCGCCCACAGCAGTTCGGGCGGCGGCGTGCCCTCCGGGGCATAGTGCGTCGTTCCCACCACCGGCGGCATGTCCCGGGGCCAGGTAACCGGCCGCAGATCGGCGACCGGAAGCATCGCGTCCTGCTGCTCGGCGCCAGGGCCGAGCGTCTCCGGCGGCGGCCCGGAGAGGGGACCAGGGCTTTCGAATGCCGGGCGGTCCAGCTCTGCGAGCGAGCGCGGGACGGACCAATCCTTCTGACGGCCGGCCCAAAGCACTCCCCCGGCTCGGCCGTCGGGCCTCGGGCTGGAACACAAGCCCTCGGACCACCCGTTCGCGGGGGCGAGCTCGTACGTGAGCAGCGCGCAGAGCCCGGGGCCCGGCACGGGTTTGGTGATCGCGGCCGTGGTGAAGGCCACGAAGAGTGCAAGCGAGGCATTGCACATCGGACCGAGCTGGCCCAGGCCGACGAGCAGCGCCCGCGCTCCCGGCGCCCGTCGCAGCGCGCCGGCCGCTCCCTCCGGAGGAAGAGGCGCGCCCTTCTCCCGGGAGAGGAGCCAGAGCAGCAACCAGGGGAACCCGATCACCGTCAGCAGCCACGCGAGCAACTCCGCATCGAACGCGCGGAGGGCCGCGCCCTCCACCAGCGGCGCCGCCAGCGCCAGCAGCGCGAAATCGGCCAGGCAGGCCAGCAGCCACACCTTCATCGCCCGCCGCAAGGGGAAGCGCCGAGAGATGCGCCACCGGCAGATGACCCAGAGGAAAAGCGAACACACGAAGATCACGACCGCGGTGCAGGTCCCGTAGATGAGCACCAGGAACGCCGTCATCAGGGTGGGGTGCGTTGCTCGATCGCGCGCGGCGAGGAAGCGCTGCTGCATCCAATGCAGGAACACCCGCCCCAGGCCGGTGCGCCTGTCCTCCGGCGTGAGCGCGACACCGCCCGCCACCAGCACGCCTTGCTCGCTGAAGGCCGCCACGAGCGGCGCGTGGGCCGGGGTGTAGCCGGTGCGGGGCGGGAGGGTGAAGATCAGCGGATCAATCGGGACCTGCTCGGCCCGCGCCCAGAACACGATCGCCGTCGCCCGCGCCATGTCCTCTACCGCGTGCAGCGACCACATCCCGTCCGCGTACTGGTCCCAGTTCGCGGTCAGCGTTGCCGCGTAGGCCTCCATCTCCGGGTCGTCGTGCGGTCGCCCGTCCAGGATGGTCTCCGACAGGATTCGCATCCCGTGCCGATCCGCCACGAGTTCCCCGTCTTGATTCGCCAGCACCACGCGGCCCGAGGTGATCCACATCCGCTGCGCCTCCCCGCCGGGACCGGGGTAGCTGCGATACAGCTCGCTCTCGCTGCGGTTGAACGCGTACTCCGGCCCGAACGGAAGGCGCGCGAACATCGCCTTGAAGGTCAGGTCCGCGCGGTACAGGGCCTCGCCCTCCACCGTCCCGATCAGCGACGGCGAATACACCACCCGCGCGTAGTTCTCCTTGCCCGAGGGCACCGTGCCGATGGTGACGAAGGGGATCTCGCCGGCCGCCACGGTGCGCGCGATGGTGGCAAAGCTCCTCGGGTCGAGGTTGCGAAACGGGTACCGCCCCGTGGAGGTGACCAGCACGATCGCCTCCCCCTCCAGCACGATCCGCTGCGGCTCGCCGATCCCCTCCGGCATCACCAGCCCGGGATCCAGCGCCACCCCTCCCGGGCCGCTCGGCGGCTGCCAGGCCGCCTCCCTCCTCGCCTGCTCGAGCTGCTCCGGCGGCACCTCTATCCCCAGCTCCCTCAGCGCCGCCTCCGCCCCGGGGCCCAGGCCCTGCTGCACGTCCTTCACCACCGTCCGCGCGCGCTCGCCGGCCAACACTGGGTTGTCGGCCACCGTCTTCGCGAAAGGCAGCACCTCCAGCCGGCGCGCGCTCCCGAACTCTCGCGCCTGATCTCCGGCCGGTTCCCCGTCGCTGTCCAGCTCGATCGTGGCGTGCCGGTAATACGTCGTCGGAAGCTGATGCTGCTGGATCACTCGGCCGATCTCCGAGGCCGCTCGCTTCGCTCTTTGTTCCAGCCACGGGTCGTAGGGGTTGTAGGGGGCGGTCGCGATCCGGTCCCTGGGCACGACCTCGTTCGCGTAGGTCTTGGACCACGAGGTCACCACGGCTTTGGATACGTCTTCGAGGAGCCGGTTCTTCTCCGGGTCGCGATCGAGGACGCCCGGGGTCCGCACCGAAGCCATGGGAGGCGTCGGGGCCAAGGCCTCCCCCTGGTGCAATCGCTCCAGTTGCTGGTTCATCAAGGAAATCGCGGTCCGCATGGATTGCTCGTGGCGATCGCCGCGGTCGAGGTCGCTGCCCTTGGAGGCGTGCCCCACGAGAGAGTCCGAGGGGTGAACCACCGTGTCGGACAGGAAGTGCAGATACTCGCCAATGTAGACCAGTCGGCGGCGCTCTTTCTGCTCGAGGGAGCCGGGCTCGTGGGGGTCTGTCAGCACCCGCTCGATGCGCTGCAAGTGCGCCTGCTCGGCGACCTGGCGCGCCTCCTCTCCGGCCAGCGCGTGGAACACCTGGCCGGAGCGCATGTGCGGCAGCTCACTCAGCTTGACGTTCCCGGAGGCCACCTCCTTGGCCTCTTTCGCGAGCAGGCCCATGTTCAGCGCGGCGGTGCTCGGGTTGTCGTCCACGCTCTGCGCCGCGTTCGCGATGAGGGCCGCCTCTTCGGGCTTGAATCCGTTGGCCAGCGCGACCGCGTAGGTGACATCGCTGTGCAGCACCTGATCAAAGGCCATTGCGCCGGGGGAGGCCAGCACGAGCAGGACGATCAACCATATCGGGCCGCGTGCGTTCACGGGTTCCCCCCTCCCTGCGGCACCGGCCTCGGCCGGGCCAGCAGCCAGTACAGTGCCGACAGACCGACGTAGACGAACACCCACAGGGCGGCCGGCGATCCCTTCGCTGCGTTCGCGGTGAAGTAGCTCCCCAGCGGCAGGGCCACGCCCACGAGAAAGAAGAGACTGAACCACCCCTGCCGCGCCGCGAAGGGAAGCGCCAGGGATTCCACCTTTCGATAGGCCACGGCCAGCACCGGGACCGCGGTGAACATGAACAGCGCCATGAAGGTCTTCCATTCCCCCTTCACCGCGCCACCCGGGACCAGCGGGTCCATCTGCGCCGACACCAGCCAGATCACCACGTACAGGTTCAGCACGCCGTAGCCCAGCAGCGCGCGGGCGCCGTACTCATCGAAGCTCGCCCCTCCCGCAGGCCTGCGCGCGCCTTTCGCCCACACGGCCCAGATGCACAGCGCCAGCAGCAGCGCCAGCGGCAGCACGCCCGGGATCTGGTACTCGCGGCGCGGGTCCGGCTCGGCAGGTGATCGGTAACCTTCAGACGGGTCGAACTGGTACGGCCCATGCCCCCCGATCTGCTGCTTGGGGTTGGTCTTCCGCATCTCGCGCACCAGAGACGGGGTCAGGATCGTCACGTCCACCACCCCGGTTCGCCCCTCCCCAAAAAGGTACGGGCCGGTCTGCGCCAGCTCCCAGCCGCGCACCCCATCCTGCAGGAAGTGCTGCGCGGCCTGCCGCGCGTCACGGTAGAAGTGCACCGGCATCGTCAGGTATCTCACCGTGCAGACTCCTGCAAAGCACAGCACGGCCGCCGGGAGGATAATGCCAGTCACCCTCCCTGCCCTCCCCTGCCGGCCGGAGAGCGCGATCATGAGGCCGTCAATCGGCCCCCGGCCGTTTCGCCTTCGGAGGCTGCGGTTGAGCAGGAGCAGGGCGGCCAGCGCCATGGCGAGGGAGACGGCCGTCTCGAAGCCGTACCGGCCGGACCAGTACGGCGTGTGCACCTGGCCGGCCACTATGTTGGCCGTCTCGCCCTGATAGGCCGGCCGGGAGGTCTCCAGCGGGCGCGCCGCCGCGGACACGACGTCCATCAGCCCCGTGACCGCCGTCACGGCCGCACCCAGCGCCAAGAGGCCGACCAGGGTCCGCCCTATCACGTGCAGCGCCGTCATCCCGGGACCGGGCGCGGTGCCGGTCGGACTCGCCGTGATTTGGGGGGCCGCCGGCGGTTGCGGGACGCGCGGCGCCTCCGACAGCGGCTTCCCGCACTTCACGCAGAAGGCCGCGTCCGGCGGCCGCGGCTGACCGCAATAGGGGCAGAAGCGGGCCTCAGCCGCCTCCCGCGCCGCCCCGGCCGCCGATCCCGGCGCGCCGGGCAGCGCGTCAACGAGTGCGACGCCGCAATCCGGGCACTGCCCAGTCCCGGCCCGGTACTCGTACCTGCAGTTAGGACAGAAAGGCATCGCGACTCCCGGTTTCTCCTTCCGCCGGATGCAGTCTACCGCGCGCAGCGCGGGCTGGCAAGATGACCCGGACTCGGGTCGGCAAGACGGAGGCAGCCGGGACCTTCTCCCCGTCTGAGTCGCGCGGAGATGAGACCAGTCGAACCACACTGACTCTTCCGTTCACGGATGCAGCATCTTGAGAGTTACGTCACATCAGGAGGACGAACAGAACGACTGGAGACCAGACGGCAGCCTTCTGGATCTCGTTAGCGGCGTGCCCCACTACGGCCCTGCCGAAGCGGAGCGGTGTAGCCGAGGAGCACCGCATACGCGACCGCGCGGTATCTCCTGGGGCACACGATGAAGGTCCACACGTACCCCGCAAAGATGACCTGCCAATCGCTGACATGGGTTATGAACAGGTTATCTATGCTGAAGCCCACCGTGAGGTAGAGACAGCAGAAGAATAAGACGTCATGAAGGATTGCAAGATAGCGCCGGGTGGTGCTCAAAGCGGCGGGCTCCACAGGCGCATCGTCCTCGTCTCTCCGCTCACCCGCCCGGTAGAGCCGGGTGACCGCGAACCAGAGGCCGAGCACCGCGCACCCGCGCACCAGCAGATTGTCAAATGGCGACACGAGCGCCGCGAACGCCACCGTGCATCCCCCGACAATCCACTCCCCTCGCCGGCTGGCTCGAACCCGCTGCTCTCGCCGCTCCTGGGTTTCCTCGTCTTCTGCCAGCCCAAGCCGGTTCCGGAAGACGCGTCGAGGGGCAATGAGTGTCCAAGCCCCGCACCGGCGTAGGTAGTCTCGATAGGCCTGGTAGCACTCCTCGGCAGGTGGCGGCCCATCCGGCGCCTCGGCGATCTCGCCCGCGTAGGAGCCCAGCAGCTCGTCCCGCAAGCCACTAATGCTCTGGCCCGCCCTGCTGCGCAGCAACAGCAGCCCTCCCACCGCACTCGCCAAAGAGCAGAGAGTGACCACCTTCAGCAAGGGAGGAAAGCGCTCGAAATCCCCGTCGGACCCCGCGACAATGGCGACGAAGCAGACAGATCCGATGGTCGCGCACATCCACCCCGCCATCCGGACCCGCGTGGCGTGATAGTACCCGGGCAGTGCCTCGTCCGCCAGCCGCTTCCACCGCTCGGTGAGCATGACGTCAGCCATCCCTGTCACTCCCACAGGCGTGCCGGCCTCGTGCCGCGCAAGGGGCCATCGTCCGGCGCGTCGCCCCGAAGGTTGGCACGTCCCGAAGCTGCTGTCAAGCATTGCTGCGGGCGTCGAAGGGGCTGAGGGGGTGCACCGGCCGCCCCGCTTCGAACGCCGCCCGCACGGCGCGGGCCTCTGCATTGTGCGCCGCGACCCACGGCGCGCGAGGGTCAATGCTGAAGGAGGTGGAGAGGTACACGGCGTCACGATTCCACCGCTCACGGTCGCTCTCCTCGCCTCCCATCTGCGCAGGAGCGCCCCTGTCTCCCGCCGAATCCGCGTCGGCACACTGCTCTTGCTCCGTCCGGTTCGGCCGAGGAAAGGACACTTCATGAAAGTCCAGTACGAGGAGATGCTGCCCCACGAGCTGGAGGAGGCCGTCGCTCGGTTTCCCGTGGCCTACTGCGCCTTCGGATCGCTGGAATGGCACGGCCGCCATCTGCCGTTGGGGAACGACTCGCTGAAGGCCTATCACCTCCTCCTGCTCACAGCCCGGGAGTACGGCGGGGTGGTCGTCCCCCCCACCTACTGGGGCTTCCTGGGGAAGTGGAAGGACTGGACGATGATAGACTTCGGCGCGGAGATCGTGGAGCCGCTCTACGCCAAGATCTTCCAGGGGTTGGTGGACGTCGGGTTCAGGGTCGTCATTGGGGTGACGGGCCACGATGTCGAGCCCCAGCGGAACGCGATTGCCCTGGCCGTCGAGAAGATCCAGGAATCGGGCAACGCGACCGGCTTCGCGATGATGGAGGGCGACCTCTACGACCTCACCGACGACACCATGGACCATGCCGCCGCCTGGGAAACCTCCCTCCTCATGTACCTCCGGACGGAGCTGGTGGACATGTCCCGGATCGCCCGCGAGGACCTGGACACGGAGGAAGGCCGCAAGGCCGCCGGCATCTTCGGGCACGATCCTCGGAAACACGCCTCCCGTGAGCTGGGAGAGAAGATCGCCGGAGGCATCGTGGATGCCATTGGGCGTAAAGCCCAGGAGTTACTGGCCGGCCTGCCGCCGCTGCCGCAGGCGGCACCGTAGCGCCCGGCGAAGTCAGCGCTACCGGCGGGCCCCGCCACCGGCTCCGCTGGAAACGCGAAGGAGGTAGGGAAGATGTCCAGGCCATTCGTGATTCGGACGGGCTGGCTGCGCTTCATGTACCTCTACACCATCGTAGGCGCGGGTGGGTTCGGGCTGGGGATCGTCGCCGCGCCCGACACGGTGCGAGCCGCCCTTCGGTGGGCCGGCGGCGAGCCCGTCGCGCTGAGCATCACGGGCAGCGTCTATCTGGCCTTCGCCCTCCTGTCCGTGCTCGGCTTGCGCGATCCCCTCAAGTTCGCGCCGGTCCTGCTCCTTCAGCTCTGCTACAAGTCCATTTGGCTCGCCGCGATCGTCCTCCCGATGCTCTTCGGGGGCCGGCTCCCGACCTATGCGCTGATCACCGCCGCCATCTTCGCCACCTATGTGATCGGAGACGCGATCGCGGTCCCGTTCGGGTATCTCCTCGCGCGGGCATCTGGCGCCCGGGAGGAAGCCTCGCGAAGTAGCGCCCCATAGGGCTATCGCTGCCGTTGCTCCCGGCGACGTAGGGGAGCCACGCTCCCGCGGGGAGGACGTGGTCTCCCGGCCGGCGAACGACGCCGGCGTGCGGAGGCCGGGGGACGTGCGTCACCCTATCCTTTCCATGGGTGCACTCCTGTTCGCTCGGCGGGGAGGGACGGTATGAGCATTCGGGCGAGAATCGAGGACGCACTCCTACTGTGGGATGCCGGCCGGTTGGAGGGCGCCTTCCTGATCGCCCTCGTCGCGGTCGCCGCCACGTCGCGGCGTCGCTTTTCAGACCGCAAGGCGGTCGGCGATCGAGAGGCCTTCGTCCGGTTCGTGGAGTCGGCCTGCACGGTCCGCATCAGTGTCGAGTACCGCGGTGAGTGCCTGCCGGTCGAGCAGATCTTCTACAAGTGGTTCCGCTGCCAACTGGTCCACGAGGGCGGCCTGCCGCCGGACATCGAGTTCATGTCTGACGCTGAGCCGGGTACAATGACAGTCCGCGCCGGGGGGGCTCCGGATTTCGTGCTCAAGGTGTCGCACGGTTGGTTCGACCACATGATCGGCGCTGTCGCCTCCGCCCCCGAGAACGCGATGGAGTTCCGGTCGCTCGGCAGACTCCATGACGTGCGGTGAGCCTGGGCATCACCCGGCTCCCCTTCTCGGTCATCTGCCAGACACCATGAAGATGGCGACCGGAAGGACGGTCGAGAAGAAGCGCGCTGGTCACGGCCTTGACGAAGGTGGCCGTAGAGCTACTCAACGCCAAGGAGGACTGGGTGACCGTGGGTCGGGAGGGGCACCCACGTGACTGCGAGGAGGAGCAGACCTCAGGGAAGCGGAAGCAACGGCCCGGGAGGCCTGCGATGAACTTCGTCGTGATCGTGTCAGACACGTTTCGACTGGATCACCTCGGCTGCGCCGGGAACCCCTGGATTCACACCCCCAACCTCGACCGCTTCGCCGCCGAGTCCATCGTCTTCGACCGCGCCCGGGCCGCCTCGTTCCCGACCGTGCCGAACCGTCGCGATGTGCTCACCGGCCGCTTCACCTTCACCTACTCCGACTGGGCGCCGCTCCCGCCGGAGGAGGTGGTCCTCGCGGAGGTGCTGGGCGCCGGCGGCTATCGCACCATGATGATTCTCGACACGCCTCACATCGTGGCGGATGGCTACAACTTCGGCCGAGGCTTCCACGGGTGGGACTGGATCCGGGGACAGGAGCACGACGAGTGGCGCACCAGCCCGCGGGACCCGGAACTGCCCTGTGCGCCGCACAAGCTGCGCGCGGCGCACACCACCGTGAAACAGTACCTCCGCAATGTCTCCCTCCGGCAGCGCGAGGCCGACTACTTCGCTCCGCAGACGATGACTCGGGCGATGGAATGGTTGGAGGAGAACGTCGAAGGCCAGCCCTTCTTGCTCTACGTGGACACCTTCGACCCGCACGAGCCGTGGGACCCGCCTCAGTGGTACGTGGACCTGTATGATCCGGGATACGAGGGCGAGGAGGTGATTTACCCCCAATACGCGCCCTGCGACTACCTGTCCCAGGCGGAGCTGAAGCACTGCCGCGCGCTCTACGCGGGTGAGGTGACGATGGTAGATGCGTGGGTGGGGAAGCTGCTGCGTCGCATTGATGAGTTGGGTCTGCGAGAGGACACGGCCATCATCTTTACTACCGACCACGGCTTCTACCATGGCGAGCACGGACTGATGGGCAAGTCCATCATCGCCGACGAGTTCTCCTGCGCCGTCCCGCTCTATGACGAGGTCGCGCGCCTCCCATTGATGGTCCGCCTCCCGGGGCTCCCGGCCGGCCACCGCCAGGCCTTCGCCCAGCCGCCCGACCTCATGCCTACCATGCTCGATCTGGCCGGCGTCGAGGCGCCGGGCACGGTGCAGGGGCAATCCCTGGCGCCGGTTCTCCGCGGCGAGACGGACCAGGTGCGCCCGCTCGCGCTGACCTCGCCCTCCATCATCTATGGCGAGCGCGCGCGGCGCTTCACCACCATCACGGACGGCGAGTGGACGCTGATCTACCCCGGCGCGCGCGTGGACCTCAGCCGCGCCGCCGCCTCCTCCATCGTGGACAGCATCCGCCGCCTCGAGACCGCGGCCTATGCCGGCGCCGGCGGCCCCGAGCTGTATCACACCGCCCACGATCCTGGTCAGACGCACAACGTCATCGCCGAGCACCGCGCTGTCGCCGCCCGTCTCCATGGCGAGCATGTGAAGATGCTCGAAGCTCTCGGCACGCCCGAGGAGTACCTGGCGAACCGGAGGGAACTGACCGAGTAAGGTCCGCCGCGAGCTGCAGGTGGCCGAACTGGCAGAGAGGCTGCCGCCCACCAACCCGTGAGGACGGGTGTTGACAAGTCTCGGCGCGGCCCAGTCAGCGTGGCCCGCCAGCAGGAGGTATTGCACCATGCCGATCATCACCGTGAAGATGGCGACGGGAAGGACGATCGAGAAGAAGCGCGCGCTGGTTACAGCCTTGACGAAGGTGGCGGTGGAACTGCTCGACGCCAAGGAAGAATGGGTGACCGTGCTGATCGAGGAGTACGACCGCGAGAACTGGGCGGTCGCGGGGGAGCTGATGAACGATAGGCACAGCAACGGGTCAGGCAAACAAGGCGTGGATCAGTAGCTGGAACCTGTCGGGCGTGGCCGGTCAGCGGCCTTCTTCCCCCTCCCCCGTCTCCCCCGCCTCCACCAACTCCAGCATCCGCCGCGTCGCCGCCACCAGCTCCTTGGCCTCGAAGGGCTTCGTCAGGTAGAGGTCCACCCCGCTCAGCAATCCCTCCACGACCTCCGCATCGGTCTTGCGGGCGGTGAGCATGATGACCGGGATACCGGCCGTCTCCGGCTTCGCCCGGAGCAGGCGGAACGTCTCGAAGCCGTCGAGCACCGGCATCATCACGTCCAGGATGATGACGTCCGGCCGCTGTGCCTCCACTTCCCGCAGGCACTCCTCGCCGTCGCCGGCCCCGCTCACCTCCAGCCCCTCGGCTCGCAACGTCGCGCGCACCAGCTTCACCACGCCGGGATCGTCATCCACGACGAGCACTCGCTTCGCCACCGCGCACCTCCTTCCGCCCCCCTCAGGCCTTCTGCCCCCTCCCCGCCAGAGGAACCGTGAACCTGAAGGTGGCTCCTTCGCCGACACGGCTCTCAACCCATATCTTCCCACCGTGGGCCTCAACCGTGAGCTTGCAGAAGTACAAGCCGAGGCCCGTGGAGGTGCGGCCCGACAACGGAGTGCCCGCGGCCCGGCTGAACTTCTCGAAGATGTGCTGCTGCTCCCCCGGGGGTATCCCTATCCCCGTATCCGACACGCTCACTACCAGCGCCCCGCGCTCCTCTTCCGGCCTGGCGGACACCGTAACCTGTCCGCCGGGATCGGTGAACTTCACCGCGTTTCCCACCAGGTTCATCACCACGCGGTGGAGCCGCTCGGAATCCCCCCACACCCGGGGCAGGTCGGGGGGCAGGTCAACGGTAAGGGTCACGCGCTTCTCCGCCGCCAGCGCCCCGAGCAAGTGGGCGCCGTGTCTGACGAACTCGTCCCCCGGCATCTCCCGCACCTCGATCAGCGGCCGGCCGGCCTCCAGTCTGGTTGCGTCGAGCAAGTCGTTCACCATGTGCAGCAGCTCGGATGCCCCCTCCTGCGCGATGCTGGCCAGCTCCCCGGTCTGCTCCGAAAGCTCGCCGCTGCCCGTCAGACTCGACAGCCCGCCCACCACCGCCGTGAGCGGCTGGCGCAGGTCGTGCACCAGCGCGTCTACCAGCGTGTCCTTCTGCCGCTGCAGCTCCTCCAACTCCCGGTTCTTCGCCACCAGCACGCGGGAGGCGAAGAGCGCCACCACCGCCACCAGCAGCAACTCTACCATGAAGGACAGGTAGTGGTAGTAGACCATGGACATCTCCAACCGGCCCATCAGGTAGTTCATGAAGAAGTAGTGGTTGAACAGCTGCCAGCCTACCAGGAGGAGCACGGCCAGGCCAATGCCGGCGGTGAACCGGGTGTCCAGCCGCTGCCAGGCCCGCCGCACGAGGCGCCCACGCTTCCTTCCCGGCCCACCCACCGTCTCTCGCTCCCTGCGTCGTCTCCCGCTCACGTCAGGTCCCTCACCGTCCCGCGCCGGGCCAGCGTCTCGGCGATGCTGCGCTGGGCCGGGGTCAGCGCCCCCTCCGCCTGCTCCCAGTACGCCCGCCGCGTGGAGGCCACTACCGCCGACAGCCGCTGCACCTCACTCCCATGGGCCGCCAACTCCTCCGCAGAGCGGCGCGCCTTCGCGGAGCGGAGGTACTGTTGGTACTGCTCCGTCGCCCGCTCCAGCTTCTCCTGCGTCGGCGCGATGTCTCGCCGGTAGGCGCGGGCCACGGCCTCCACCCGCGCCCGCTGCGCGGCCGTCAGGTTCAGCTCCGCGGCGTGCTTCAGCAGGAACTCCGGCGCCGGCGCCACCCCGCGGGTGCCGCTGACCTCGCGCGCCACCACCACCGGGCGCGGCGGCTTCGATCGTTGCCGCAGGTAGAGGAACCCGCCGACGGCCACGATGATGACGAGGAAGATCAGATTCGCGCGGCGCGCCCGGCTCCTCACGGACCGCCTCCGCTCCCCGCTGAGCCGCGGCGGCGCGCCCGCCCGATCAGCTTCACCAGATCGTCCGCGTACGTGTGGAGAATGGGAATGTCCAGCAGGGAGAGGATCGTGCCGACGATCAGCCCGCCGATCACCGCCGTCGCCAGCGGGCTGTACGCGTCCATCCCCGTCTTCGGGAAGAAGGCCACCGGGAAGAGCACGATGATGGTGATCACCGAGGTCATCAGGATCGGCCGCAGTCGCTGCGGGCAGGCGATGGCCACCGCCTCGTCCCGCGGCACGCCCTGCGCCCGCGTCTTCATGATCAGGTCAATCAGCAGAATGGCCGTGGTCACGTCCATCCCCGTGAGGATGATGATCCCGAGGATGGACACCGAGCTGTAGGCCTGGTGCATCAGATAGAGGAAGATGAACACCCCCGACAGCTCCAGCGGCAGGGAGAAGATCATCTGCAAGGGCTGGAGGAAACCGCCGAACTGCGCCACCAGCACCAGGTAGATGAAGATCAGCGCCAGCGACAGCCCGATCAGCAGCCGCCGGAACGAGTCCATCATCTGCGTCATGTCCCCCCGCACCTCCATCCCGTACCCCGGCGGGAAGTTCACCTTCTGCGCGGCCTGCATCTGCACGTCCATTTCCACGTCCATGGAGGGGCGCTCGCCCGGGCGGTAATACCCCAATACGTTCACCGCCCGCCGCAGCCCGTCGTGCTCCACTGCGCTCGGCGCCAGCTGATAGGTCACCGTGGCCACGCTGTCCAGCGGGATCTGCTTCCCGTCCGGCGTGGTCACGTACAGGTGTGCCAGGTCCGCCGGCCCCGCCCGGTCCGCCTGCGCATAGCGGATGAGAATCGTGTTCTGCCGCAGGTTCGGCTGCCGCCAAAACTCCATCGTCAGCCCGCCGCGCAAGGCGTAGTAGGCCTGGTCCGCGATGTCCGACACCGACAGGCCGACCTGGGAGGCGCGCGCGGCGTCCACCTTCACTTCATAGTCCGGCAGGCTCATGTCCCAGCTCGTCCCCACCTGGTACATCCCCCGCGTGTCACGCGCGATGCTCGCCACCTGATGTCCCAGGTCGGAGATCTGCTGGAGGTCCTGGCCGTAGACCACCAACTGAATCGGCGCGGCCGACGAGGCCATTACGTCTGCCCCCATTTCCTTGATCTGGAAGCGGCGAATGCCGGGGATGGTCTGCACCGCCTCCGCCTGCACCGCGTCAATCACCTGCCAGATCGTCTTCCGCCGCTCCGTCTTGTCGCTCAAGGTGAGCATGAAGGTGGCCGCGTTCACCGACGGCATGGCGTACCCGGTGTAATAGGTCCCCGTGCTCTCGAAGGCCGACTCCGCCCCGATCTCGGTGGAGACCTTTTCGATCTCCGGGTGCTTGAGCATGATCCCCTCGACCCGCCGCATCGCCTCCTCCGTGGCCGCGAAGGAAGTCCCTGGCCCCATCTCCAGCACCCCGTAGGCCTGGCCCACGTCGGCCAGCGGCATCATCTCCGAGCCGATGAAGTAGTAGAACCCCAGCCCGATGATGATCGTCGCCCCGATGCGAGACAGGTTCACGAACCGGTGTTGCAGCATCCACCGGATCAGCCGCTCGTACCCCCGCTCCAGCCGGTCGAGCTGCCGCTGAATCGGGTTCAGCACCGCCCGGTAGGGCCACGAACTCCGCTCCGCGCGCAGGTCTTCGTGTCTCCGCAGCAGGGCCGCCGCCATCAGCGAGGTGAGCGTGAAGGACACCAGCATCGAGGCCAGCAGCCCGAGGATGATCGGCCACACCAGCCCGACGAACATCTCCTCCACGATCCCGCCGACGAAGAGCAGCGGCGCGAGCGCCAGACACAGCATGAAGGTCGAGGCCATCACCGCCAGCCGCACCTCGGTGATGCCGTCCACCGTGGCCGCCCGCGGGTCCTTGCCCATCCGCAGGTGCCGTTCCACCGCGTGAATATCAATGATGGAGTCGTCCACCAGCCGCCCGATCACCAGTAGCAGGCCGATGAGCGTGCTCGAGTTCAGCGTCATCCCCAGGGGGATCAGCAGCAGCACCGCCATCGCCAGCGACACCGGGATGGTGGTCAGGCTGATGAGCGTCCCCCGCCACTCGCCCAGGAAGAACAGTACCGCCAGGCCCGTGAGCAGAATGGCCAACGCCAGCTCCTCGAACATGTTGTGGAAGAGGATGCTCACGAAGTGGGCGTTGTCGTAGGCCGTCTGGAACCTGATCCCCGGGTAGGTCCGCGCCAGTTGGGCCAGCTTACGATTGACGCCCGTGATCACCTTGGGCGAGGAGGCGCTCGGGTTCTGGAAGACCGCGATCTCCAACGAGGGTTCAATCTTCCCCTCGTGCACATAGTGGTACGCGCTGCGCCGCTCCCACACCCCGTCCTCCACCCGGGCCGCGTCTCGCAGGTACACGGTGCGGGGGATGTCGGCCACCGACACCTGCCCGGGTGCGCCCGCCGCGGCCGCGGACTGGATGGGGACGTTCAGCAGGTCCTCCGGCGTCGCCACCCGGCTGTCCACCCGGACGATGGCCTCGCTCCCACCCGCGGTGAGCGTGCCACCGGACTTGGCCACGTTGTACCTGTCAATCGCCTCCCGCACCGCGAGGATGCTCAGCCCGTAGGCCGCCAGCCGGTCGCGGTCCACGATCACCTGCAGCTGCCGCCGGTAGCCGCCGTAGGGCACGACGGAGTATACCTGGTCCACCGTCTTCAGCGCGTTCACGATCTGGTTGTCGGCCAGCTCCCGGAGCTGGGGCTGGGTCCACCGGCTGTCCCCGGTGAGAGACACGGAGAGGACGGGGAGGTTGAGCGGGTCAATGGGCAGCACCCAAGAGGGCTTCAGGTTTGCCCCCGTCATCGGCAGGTTGGCCTGCGCCACGTTCATCAGGGCCTGCACGTCGAACAGCGCGCGCCGCATGTCCGCCCCGTAGTCGAACTCCAGAGACACGATGGAGAGCCCGTCCTGAGACGAAGAGCGCAGATAGCGCACTCCCTTGATGTTCACCATCTGCTCTTCGATGGGCTTGCTGATGTACAGCTCCATCTCCTCCGCGGAGAGGCCGGGCATCATCGTCACGATCCCCACCATCGGGCTCTCCACGTACGGCATCATCCGCCGCGGCATGAAGCCCCCGATGGCCAGCAGGGCCAAGAGCACGATGCCGACGAAGAAGGCCAGCACCGGGTAGGGGTGGTCAATGCTCCACGCGGAGATGTTCAGGCCGGTGTGCTGGAGGGCGCGCGCCGCGCGCTGGGGGAGAGAGGCCTCCCTCGGCCCCGTCTCCGGCGGCCCTTCAGCTGCGGGTGGAATCTGTTCCGGCATGTCGCTCACTTACTGCCTCGAGCCGGAGGTCGCCGCCGAGATGACCTTCACTGCGTCACCGTCGTTGAGACTCGCGGCCCCGGAGACGATCACCTCGTCCCCTTCTCGCAGGCCGGAGAGGATCTCGGTGCGGGTGTTGCTGGTCCGCCCGGTGACCACGCGCACGCGCTGCGCCACGGTGCGGGCCCCGTCCCGCTTCACGATGAAGACGGAGGTCTCGCCCGCGCGCGGCAGCAGCGCGACGTTGGGAACGGAGATCACCGACGCGACCCCGGCCCCCAGCGGCAGTTGCACCGAGAGGTACTCGCCCAGCTTCAGGCGCCCCTCTGGGTTCGCCACCCGCGCCTCCACCACCGCGGTGTGCGTGGACGGGTCGCGCGCCGGGAAGATGTCAGTGATGGGCGCGGCTATCGGCTCGCCTCCCGCCCCCAGCGTCCGCGCCACCATCCGCTGCCCAATGCGGACCGCGTACAGATCGGCTTGCGCGACGTTCACCTGCAGCCGCACATAGTCGGTCTTCGCAATCCTCAGAATGGACGTGCCCGGCTGCACTACCACGCCGGGGGCCACGTTGCGGGCCGTCACCACCCCGTCGTGCGAGGCCCGCAGTTCCGTGTATCCCTGCATCGTCGCCGCGCCGCTCTGTCCCGCCCGCGCCTGCGCGACCTTCGCCTGGGCCGAGACGACGGCCGCTCCGGCCGCGCTCCGCCGCGCCTCCGCCTGCTTCACCTCCGCCTGCGCCCGGTTCACCCCCGCCTTCGCTTGCGCCAGCTTCGCCGTCGCCGTCGCGGCCTGCGAGGTCTCCCGATCCAGTTCCTCTTTCGCGATCGCCCCCACCTCGTACAGGTGCTGCTCGCGCGCCAACTCCGCTTTCCAGTAGGTGACGTCCGCCTGCGCGCTCTTCACCTCGCTCTGCGCCTGGGTCACCGCGGCCCGCGCCGCGCCCACCCCGCTCTCCGCCTCCCGCAGGCCCTGCTCGGCCGTCTCCACATCACTCTCGGCTGCTCGCACCGCCTCCGCCGCGCCCCGCGCGGTCGCCTCCAGCTCCCGCGCCTCCAGCCGCGCCACCACCTCCCCGGCCCGAATCCGATCCCCCGGGTAGAACGGCATGTACGCCAGTCTTCCCATCACCCGCGGGAAGACGTCTTCCTCTAGGTCCGCCGCCACCGTCCCGGTGTAGCCCACCGCCGCCTGGAACGGCGCAGGATGGACCACCTCGACGCTCACCGCCACCGCTCCTGGCGCGGGCTTCATCGCCTCCATGTCCATCAGCGCCGAGCCGATCACCGTCGAGACCGTCGGGTTGCGATACTTCCGTACCACCAGCACCGTAACCACCAGCACCACGAGGATCGTCAGTATCCCGGCCGCGATGCCGCGGGCCGGACCTCGTGATCGGAGCGCGAGAAACAGCAGCCCGAGGGCCACCATGATCGCGAGGGCCGGAAGCAGCCACCCGGCGCCGCCTCCGCCACCCCTTGCTGTCACCGCCTTCCCGGTCTCGATCGTGAACCGGGCCTCGCCGTCGCCCGCCATCGTCATGCCCGGCATCTGGCGCACGGCCACCGTCACCTTCCACTCGCCCGCCATGGACAGGTTCACGTCGGCCACGTACTGCCCGGGCACGGACCCCGGAGTTGCCGCGAAGTCCGCGGGCATCGCCATTGCCGTCATGTCTATGTGCACCGACACCCCCGCCCCCGACACCGGCTTGCCGCCGTCGGTGATGGCCATCACGAACTGGTTCGCGCCCGCAACCGGCGGCGAGGGCTGTGTCGCCAAAATGACCATGAACTTGCCCGCCGGAGCCGAACTCGCTTGCGCGGCCGCAGCCTCCGTCGCCGCCAACGCGACCACTACCACCGCTATCAGGAGTGCGTGTCTCATCTCATCTCAGCTCCGTGCCCTACGGCCACTCCATCCCCATGGCCCGGACAAGATCGGCCAGCCGGAGGCCGCGCTGGGCCTCCGCTACCACCAGGCTCTGCTCCGCCTCCGTCCGTGCCCGGGCGGCGTCCAACAGTTCTACCACCGTGCTCTTGCCTGCGGAGTAACGCTCTTGCGCCACCGTATAGGAGGCCTCGGCCGATTTCACCTGAGCTGCCGCCGTCTCCAGGTTCTGCGAAGCCGCCGCCAGCCGGGCCTGGGCCTCTGTCACGTCGGCTTCGACCTGCAACTCCACCGTCGCCCGCATCGCCTTCGCCCGCTCCACCGCCGCGCATGCCTCCGCCAGTTCCGCCGACCGGCGCCCGCCGTTGACCAACGGCACGCCGACAATAATCCCTACCACGCCAGTAGTACTACTACCCATCGCCGGCGGGGATGCCACGTCCCCCATCCCGAAGGCGTAGAGTTGTGGGCGGTAGGCGTCCTCCTTGGCTCGCAAAGCGGCCGCCGCCGCCGCGACCTCCGCATTCGCAGCCAGCAGGTCCGGCCGCTGCGCCCACGCCATCGCTAGCGAGGAGCCGATGACCAGCAGTCCGCCGACCGGGGACTCTGCGGCCACCTTCGGCAGCGTGCCGGCAGGCACGCCCAGGGCCTGCGCCAACCGCGCCCGCGCCGCCGCCACGTCTGCGGCCGCGTTCGTTACCTGCTGCTTCGCCGCCGCCAGGGCGGCCTCATTGCGCAGCAGGTCGAACTGCGGGATCTTCCCTACGTTGAACCGCTCCCGCGCCAGGTCGGTCGCCCGTTGCTGCGCCGCCAGGGCGTCGGCCGCCACCTTCGCCATCGCCAAGGCTGAGCGCCAGTCCGCAAAGCGCGCCCGCGCCTCATAGGCCACCTGCACCCGCGTCCCCGCGCTCCGCCACGCCGCCGCCTGGGCCCCTTGGTCGGCCGCCCGCACGTTCTCCCGCAGCCGCCCGCCCGTCGCCAGCGGCAGCATCGCCATCGCGTTCAGGTCCACGGCCGTCCGGTCCTGGGACATCATGATGGCCTGCGGCATGACCGCCGGCACCTGCACCGCGCTCACCATGTCGGAGGCTGCGGCCAGCGCGTTCAGCGACAACTGGAGCCGCTCCTCCGACCGCGCCATCCCGGCCCGCGCCCCCGCCATCGCTGCCTCCGCCTGGGCCGCCTGCACCATCGGCTGGTGCTGCAAGGCCAGTCGCACCGCCTCCTGCTCCGTCAGCCCCGGCGCCTCCCCAGCCCCCGCCCGGACCACGGCCAGACCCAGCACCACGCCAACCGCAATGAGGCCTCTCACTAGCATCCCGTGTCTCCGCTCTGCTCCATTTCAGACAACCGATGTTATGAATTGGCCGCGCGGCGCCCCCGCCCTGTAGCGATTTCGCGACACGGGTGGCAGCCTCCCCCCGCACCGGTCCGCGGAGCGTAGCGGAGCGGACCGGTGCGAGAAGGACGCAGCACGCCAGCGCTGCTCCGGCCGTTGGGAGCACCTCGAGACTGCTCCGGCCGTTGGGAGCACCTCGAGACTGCTCCGGCCTTTGGGAGCACTGCGACAGTGCTGCGTCCTTCCCGTGGCACTCGCACGATCCGGCGCAGCCGGACCGTGCGCCACCCGGCCCCCGACCCGGCAACCTCTCTGCCTGTCCGCGGGGTTGCTTCGGCCCGGCCGTGCCCGTAGGGCAGGCTTTAGCCTGCCCGCTTGACCGCATTTCGGCAGGGCCGTGCCGACGCCTCCCCCGGCCGTCCCCTCCCCTAATCCCTACCCCCCAACGCCTAGCCCCTACGGCCGCACGACCCTCGCCAGCAGAAAAGACCAGGCCTTCCTCTTGACGAGCTTGTCGGCGGTGCTATACTGACTGCCGGAATCGAGCGCGAGGGGTCGTTGTTCACGCTGGGTTTCCCTCCTGTTGACCCTGAGCCATCGAGGAAAGGGGACTACCGCAGATGGCGCACCGTACCCGTCTCACCCCGGCCACCCTCATGGCCGGGACCGTCGTGCTGCTCCTTTTGTCGTCCCTCGTCCCCGCGGTCTATGCCCAACCAACGGCCGCGGCTCCGCGCATTTCGGGGACTGACACGAATTGCCCCCGCAATGCTCTCCTCTCTTCCACCAGAGCCAGCAATTCGCTGTCTGTCCCCGAAATGCCGAAACGCCCGAAACCCCTCAAGCTCGCCCAGCTCGACTACCCCGTCCCACCCACCGCCTCCGCGGCCGAATTGCTCCAGGCCGCGGATGACTACGCCGTCTACGCGGACTGGGTCAACTACCGCGCTTACCTCCAGCAGGTCGTCGCCTCTCACCCCGGCACGAAAGAGGCCGGCCTAGCCCTCGGCCTGCTCGCGGACGAGTACGCCTCCATCGGCGACGCTGGCAAGGCGGAGGCGTGGTAATTCGGGGACAGATTACTCATTTCTCAGACAATCGCTGATGTGCACACCAGGGAAAAGCATGAAATGAGTAGTCTGTCCCCGAATTACCATCCCAACGCTTGCCTCTGCCGCACCGCGTTCCCCGCCCAGCGCGCGAGACAGAACGACGTCTATGAAACTACGCTCGTGTCCTATGCCGCACAGTGGAAGGGCACGGCCTCCGGCGGCCGCGCCGCCCTGGCCCTGGCCGACTACTACCGCTTCACCGCGTTGGATTACCCCAGGGCACTGACCACCTATCAAGGTGTACTCACGGACTG
>Ga0315282_10000757_pt1 | contig 63037 bp, 66 predicted proteins | sample YL17G07_20_MG_FD_203693 | JGI IMG/M metagenome (GOLD analysis project Ga0315282, IMG submission 203693) | Sediment microbial communities from Yellowstone Lake, YNP, Wyoming, USA - YL17G07_20 | ecosystem: Environmental > Aquatic > Freshwater > Lake > Sediment | place: USA: Wyoming | collected...
TAATCTGACTCTCCTTTCATTTTTTGAGTATATAAAAGGATGTCAATGGATCCCTTTTTTGTCAATATTCATCTCCACGTTTTAGTGGAGAGCTATCGCTATACTAGGTTTCAGCATTAATCAGACTTTATTTCAGCTTATTTTCAGCAACTCCCTGCGCAGCATGTCCAAAGCAGATTGAGACGCCCAGCGTTTTATGCCTGTCCGATCACCGACAAACCTGAACTCCTTACTGTATACTTCGTCTTTTGAAGCCAAAGCTATATAAATTAAACCAACAGGCTTATCAGCAGTTGCGCCAGTGGGTCCAGCTATGCCTGTTACGCCGATGCCATAATCGGAATTGACAAGTTCACGAACGCCTTGAGCCATCTGTTCCGCTACCGGTGAGCTAACAGCGCCGTATTTCATAATATCATCGCTAGAGACTCCCAACAAATCAACCTTCAGTTGATTGCTGTATGATATAACCCCACCAATGAAATAAGCCGAACTTCCCGGTATATCAGTTATTCGGTCAGATACAAGTCCGCCTGTGCAGGATTCTGCTAAAGCAACCGTCCTATGATTATAAAAAAGCATATTGCCGACAACTTGCTCTATCATTTGGTTATCTTCACCGAATACGTTATCGCCGAGTTTTTCTTTAACACGCTTTGCAACATCGTCTATCATCTTAAAGGCTTCATCGCTGTTAGATGCTTTGGCAGTGATACGGACAGTCACTTCGCCGGGCTGGCAGAGAAACGCAATGGTGGGATTGCTCAAAGATTCCACAATGTCATTGATTTCATTCGCTACGGCTGACTCACCCAAACCCGCTACTTTTATGACTTTGGACTTTATAGCTACGTTACCAACCTTTTCCGCTATCCAGGGGAAAACCGCATCAGCACACATTTTCTTCATCTCACGGGGAACACCGGGCATAGCGATGATCCATTTCCCTTCAAACTCCACTATAAGACCGGGTGCAGAACCGATGAGATTGGGTATAACCTGACAACTGCTAGAAATAACGTAAGCCTGTCTGCTGTGCATTGGGAGCATCTGATACTTTGTGCGCTTGAAATGTTCCTCGATTTGTGCCATCACATTCGGATCGTAGACCAATTCACGCCCCACAGCTTCAGCTATGCCCTCTCTGGTTATATCATCAAACGTCGGTCCCAGTCCACCAGTTATAACAACCAGATCAGAACGGCTCAGAGCATGTTGGATTGCACCTTTGATCCGATCAAGATTATCGCCAACGACACTGCTGTAATACAGGTCAACTCCAAGATTAGCGAGATTTTCGCCAAGATATGACGCATTAGTGTTGACAATTTGACCCAAAAGTAACTCAGTTCCTACAAATAATAATTCACATTTCATCTCCAGTTGTTTCCTTAAAAACTTCCAGAACGGAAGGTAACGGCTTTTGCCACAACCAGTCAACTTTAAGCCAGAATCCTTTAATAACTTTTGATCGTAAGACCGAATCTTTGATTTCTAATGTAGCAAAGAATTTAGTAGACTCATCTAGCAGATATGCTCGGACTTGTTTATGTGGTTGGTCAATTATCCAGAACTCTTTAACACCGATCTGCTCGTAATTACTTAGGCGCTGCATGATTTCCGATGGTCTATCGTTAGGTGAGAGTATCTCAATCACAAGATCCGGGGCATCTATTAATCGTTTCTCCTCAATGATGTTTTCCCTTTCTTTACTCACAAACAGTATATCAGGTAGTCTCCCTTTATAAGTCGTAATTGGCACAAGTGTCCTTGAACCACGAATAAAACCAAGATTGTATTTTTCAGTGTAAATAACAAGAGTTGAAAATAGAAATCGAAACAAATCTTCATGCGGGTCTTGTGTTGCCATTTTTTCTAATATTACTCCATCTATAAGTTCAACATCATCATCTTCATCAACGAGATCGCAAAATTCGTCTAGCGTAATAGGATGGTCGGCTATGTAAAATGTTTGACTGCTACTCTTTAATCTTAGTTTCTTTAATATCTTGATTTTATCTAATTTTTTTTGTGGTTTCTTGAGTGCGACTGACATAGTTATCACCTTCAATTGAAAAAATGGTATAATATGGGTATGACATTAACTAAATTATCAACGTTATATCTTCAGGAGTTTCCGATTGTTGTAAAGGAACTCAAGACCCGATATTATCGTAAACGCTACGGGAATAAACATCAGGTAGTATATAGGACCATTATGATTGCGGATTGCTGTCATAAATTGCCACCGGTCGGAGAAAAATGCAACTCTTACGTCGTAAACAGCCAGCATTAAGAGGGATAATGCAATAGCGTACATCTGAGTAGATGCCTTATATTTGCCTAGTTTTGTCGCCGCTATAACGTTACCTTTGGATGCGGCGTAGGTGCGAACAACTGTTATAACTACCTCTCTGCCTATTATTATCAGAAACATCCACGTAGTTATGAGTCCGGGACCAGATTTAAGTAAAACTACCAGAGCGGATATAACTAAAAGTTTATCAGCCAGAGGGTCAAGGAATTTCCCAAAACTGGTGATGTTGCCAGTCTTTCGTGCTATTCGACCATCAAGGTAGTCAGTGTATGCGGCGGTAGCGAAAGCCCATAAACTAAAAAAGGCTCCAACCTTATAATACAGTATTACAAATATTGGGATCAAAACGACCCTCAACATAGTCAAGTAATTAGGTAGTGTTCTAATCTGTCCCATATTTACTGTATCACCTCACCAACCAAATCATAAACTTCCATTGTATCTGTGATCTCTACTTTCATAAATTCACCATTTCTGACATTTCCACTGACTAATACAACGTCATCAATATCCGGCGCCTGACCCTGTGTCCTGCCGATACCTTGATTATTGGCTTCGTCAGCTTGATCAATGAGAACCGTTTTCTCACGTCCTATCAGGCTACGACGTTTCTCATCTGCTATCTGTTCATGTAATTCAGCCAACTGACTCACCCGTTCTTGTTTAATCGTGTCTGGCACCTGTTGGCGCATGTCCCAAGCCTTCGTGCCTTCTTCGGGAGAATATGCAAAAACTCCAAGATGATCAAATCTAACGTCCTCTACGAATTTCATCAACTCATCGAATTGCTCATCAGTTTCGCCGGGGAAACCAACCATCAGTGATGTTCGTAACGTGATATCTGGGATTATGCTGCGAATTTTATCTATCAGCCTACGGATTTCTGTTCCAGTGGTCATTCTTCCCATTCTTTTTAGAATGTCATCGCTTATATGCTGGACAGGTAAGTCAATGTAAGAGCATATCCTATCTTCTTCAGCCATTAGCTTTATGAATTCTTCATTGACGTGTTCAGGATGTGCATAAAGAATTCTGATCCAGGGAATGTCTGATGAAGAGATCAGTCGTTTAAGTAATAAAGTCAAATCTGTTCCGTTTGCTAAGTCTTTACCATAATATGTAGTGTCTTGGGCTATCAGGATCGCTTCTTTAACGCCAGATTTCACAAGAGAATTCACTTCAGCCAATATGGATTCTATGGGCCTACTGCGGAATTGTCCTCGTATCTGCGGGATAACACAATAAGAACAGCAGTTATCGCATCCTTCGGCTATCTTTATATAAGCAAAATGTGAAGGGGTTGCTTGTAATCTCGGCGTAAGATGATCGTATATATAGCTAGACGTCTCAGATACTCGTAAGTAGTGTTTACCTTCCAGAGCGGATTTACATGCTAATAATATTTCAGGAAAGTCACCAGTCCCCAAAATAGCGTGGATTTTACCAGCGAATTTCTTTTTTAGTAGATCGCTGTAACGTTGTGCCAGACAGCCAGTAACTACGAGCTTTCTGTTGCGTTTTCTACCAGATTTGATAGATTCTACAATGGCATCCATTGATTCTTCTCTTGCATCATCAATGAAAGCACACGTATTGATAATTAAAATATCAGCTTTCTTTTCATCTGGCGTTATTTCAAAACCATTTTCAATTAATAATCCAAGCATCACCTCTGAATCAACCAGATTCTTTGAACAGCCCAAGCTTATCATACCTATTCTAATCGGCAAATTCCCACCTTAACCTTACGCTATCCAAGCTGTGAACTGTACCAATAGGCAAGCGCTACAAGGCAAAGGATCACAAACATGAGGACAATTACTAACATAACTACGCGATTTCGTGCTACACGCCTCTGCGTTCCCTTACTCTTTTTTGGAATAGGACTATCTATCTCTTCATTATCAGGAATCGCCAGTTTACTGTATTGCTCCAGTATAGATTTCGGGTCCAGTCCTAAATACTTAGCATAATTACTCAAAAAACCTTTGACATAGACTGGGGCAGGAAATGCACTATAATTGCCTTCTTCAAGAGCTTCCAGATACCGTTTGCTGATCTTCACATCATTGGCGGCGTCTTCAAGCGATACATTATTGCTCTCACGAGCAGATCGAAGCTGTTCTCCTATGGATGCCATCTTTACACCAATCCTGACTATTTACTTGGGACAGTAATTACCTGTACACCAGTTGGTATTGTGAACTTAAAAACCGAATCATCAAGTTTACCATTTAGCTTTATATTATCAAATGAGAAAAAGAAAGTTGCTTGATTTTTGTCGTCTTTATACATTATCTGTACAGGGATTGAATCTTCATCCCGTACCCATATCTGTAAAGAATCAAACATTAAAGTATCCTCTGTTTGTTTAGGAGTAAGCTCAATACAATGAACACCCTTTTTCTCAGCAAGCTCATCTGGTATCAATTTTATGTTATAATTCTTATCAACTTTCTCCAGCGATTGGCCAAATCCCGGTAATATCTCCTGATTCTTGTCTATGTCCTGCTTGGTTACTTGCTTAATCATAGGGGTATAGGATATAAGAAATTTGCCATCAGATACAATTAACTGTGAAACTTTTTTTGTATTTGATTCATAATATTCCTGTCTTAACAGATTCGGTTTTTCAAAAGTCAGCTTGCCGGTAGCAGTGCGTTTCTTTCCAGAGGCTATAGTTGTCTGCTCAAAGCCAGCGCTGAAATTCTTCATATTTTTGTAAGCTTTTTTAAACTTACCGGCTATTTCTTCGGCATCAATAGCATGTAAGGAATTCACTATCATTAACGTTCCAAAACATAATAACGTTGTAAAAATAACCTTTTTAAGTAGGAAATTTCTCATCAAAAATCACAATCCTTTCGTATTTATACTATTTTGAAAAATGCAACCTGCATTTTATGTCATTTTGAATGAAGATTAGAATCTTATATTTCAGAAAAGCAACAAGATTATCCAGAGCGATTCCATATAACGAGTATACATTATAGAGTATGCTTTGTCAATGCTTTTTCAATGCTTTTTCATACATCTGCCTTTGTATAGTATCAAACTATATTTTATCACTAATTGCTTTCAATAAAGCTTTTCGGAAAGTATTCAAAGTAACAGGCTTACTCAAAAGATAATCTACACATTCTGGAATCTCTCCAGAAGATTCCATTATCTCACCAAAACCCGTTATCATTATTATAGGCGCACCAGGATTAGATTGCTTTACAATAGACGCCAGTTGATCCCCGCTCATATCAGGCATTGCTCTATCAGTTATCACCAGATCAAAAATACCAGACCTGAATTTTACTAACCCATCACGTCCGTTACTTGCTATTATGAAGGAATGTCCGTCATTGGCTAGATATTCACCCAGCATATCCTGTATCAATGGCTCATCATCTACAACCAGAACATGCAGAGACTGTTGTAATGATTCCACTTCCTGAGTTTTCTGTTTGTCTTTTATATCTGTTGCTATGGGCAGATGGAGCATGAATGTAGTTCCTTTTCCTAACTCACTTTCTACTTCAATGGTTCCTTTATGCCTCCGTATGATTCCATAAACCATTGATAACCCTAGCCCGGTTCCACTCAAACCTTTAGTAGAGAAGAATGGCTCAAAACAACGTTGCTTTACCTTTTCAGTCATACCGATTCCATTGTCAGTTACTTTAAGTATTACATCCGTTCCACTAGATCGAGTTTGTAAATTTATCGTTCCGTTTGTAGTTATAGCATCTACCGAATTAATTATCAGGTTAGTTAGCGATTCTCTAAGTTCGATTTCTCTACCGCTGATTAGCGGAATTTCCTGTAGATCGGTTGATATAACAATATTAACGCCATTAGCCTGCGCCTGATCTTTCCATTTTGGCTGTGTCAACTGAATAGCTTGTTGGACTACCTGATTAAGGTTGACTGACATAAACGCTTCATTCTCTTCACGATTACGGTAGAATTCACGTAAACGACTAACTATACCCTTAGCATCTTCCGCTGCCGTATTTATTACTTTCAGATAGTTTTTTATTCTTTCTTTATCATTCAGGAATGTAGGAACCGTTAACAGCATATCGCTGTAACCCAATATTGGCGTCAAGACATTGTTAAAGTCATGCGCAATACCACTAGCTAATTGACCAAGTGCGCGCAAACGCTCTTGCTGGATTATTTGTTGTTGTGTTGCTTTCAATTCAGCAAGCGTTTCTTCCAGACGGTGATTGCTCTCACGCAGATTTTCCTCTGCTCGTTCTCGCTCAGTGATATCCTGAAGTATACCAAGTGATTTAGTTAATTTTCCCTGTTTATTACGCATCTGCACAGAAGAGTCGGATAACCATAACTCTTCACCATCACGGGCTATTACGACCGTATCCAACCGAAAACCTACAGATTTTTCAACATTTGCTTTATTAATTGCTTCATTGTATGTCAAACCAGTGAATTGTCCAGATAGTATTGATTCATAAGTAATTGACTCCCAGAGCTCAGGAGTTAATTCTTCTGCCGAATATCCTGTCAGTGTCTTGATACCTTCGCCAATAAATTCATACCTGTTAGTAGTGTAATCTCTGAGATATGGGACAGCACCAGCCGCTTCGATTGCACTGCGATAAAGTTGCTCACTCTTTAGAATTGCTTCTTCTGCCTGTTTGCGTTCGGTAATGTCCCTTGCGAATACCGATACGCCGATTATTTTGCCTTCTGCGTTCTTGACAGGATTATGGGATATTTCAAGATATGGGCGGAATAACAACTCTTCACCGCTATAAGTTTCCACTGTGAACTGTTCTCCCTTTAATACACGGTCAAAATTTTCTTTTGCTCTCTCATAGTCTTCTGCTACGCTCATGTAACCTAATATACTCTTACCGATTTGAATATCAACTCCATAGATTGATTTCATGAGCAAGGCATGACTGGTGTTGAAACTGGTGTAGCAATAGTTGCTGTCCACAGATAATATCGGGGCATTGGGACTATCAATAATGCTCTTTAGAATAGCATACTGATTATTCAGATTCGCCTCTGCTTGTTTACGTTCAGTTATGTCTCGTACAGTCGCTACCATGCCAATAATCTCGCCATTTACATTACGATGAGGACTATATACACTTAAAACCCATCCCTTCTTACCTGTCTGAGGGACATAATAAGGCATATCTTCGGAACGGACAGTTTCCCCTTCTAAAGCCTGCATTAGCAAGCGATCAATCCCTTGTTGAGTCAAGTGTGGAAATAGTTCTAGTGCAGACTTACCAATAACCTGTTCTGCGAGAAGTCCTGTCAATTCTTCCATGAATTTATTCCAAACCCTGTATCGCAATTCGAGATCGTAAACAATAACTCCTTCACCCACGCTTGATATGATTGTTTTGACAAATAATTCTGATTCCTCCAGCTTTTTGCGATTAGTTATATCTGTTGTTACAATAATAACGGATACAGGATTACCAGACGGATCATTGACAACATTCGCAGATAACTCCACTGGTATTTCTCGACCATCTTTAGCTAATAAACTATACTCTACTCCAGCCGTGAAGCCCTGAACCAGAACTATTTTCAACCTCTCTATTGCTTTTTCCCGATCCTTTGGAACAATTAAATCAAAACCGTTCTTACCAACTATCTCATCTTTTGTATGAAAACCAACCATGTTTACACTTGCTTGATTACAGTCTATTATTTTTCCATTCAAATCTATAACTGTAATTGCACCGGGAGATGAATCCAGTATCTTTCTTAGCTTCTTCTCGCTTTCTTGTAATGCCATCTCTGACAACTTTTGATCGGTAATGTCAATCATGAGTCCAATCAGACCAACTAGCTGCCCCTCTTTAAAAAATGTACGGCTTGATGTACGAATATAACGGATCTGGTTATTTTTGTTTATTACTCTGTAGTCGTAAGGTCTTAATTCTCCAGCTAAAGTGCTTCGCAATTCACCTACCACACCAGGAAGATCGTCAGGATAAATATAATTGCTGAAATGCTGACCGATGATTTCGACAGGGTCGTAACCCATGACCCGCTTTACAACGGAACTGATATAGGTAATAATGCCGTCAGTATCTACAATAAAGATCACATCGTTTATATTCTCTACCAAAGAGCGCCATCTTCCCTCTGATTCTATCAGTTTAGCCTCCATCAGCTTACGACTAGAGGTGTCCCTGATAACCGTTGCAATGGCTATTGGTCGCCCACTTTCCAAATCCTCGATCAAGAATCCGATCCCGTCAACAGGTATTGGCTTATCCGTTTTGAAATTCCTGATTCTGAATTCTCCTTCCCAATGTCCATGTTCCATTATTGACTTTATGATAATTTCTTGAAAATTAACAAGATCATCTTTTATTATATAATCAGATATATTAGTAGCTTTAACCTCGTCAGCATTGTCAATTCCAACGAGCTTTTGACCTGCTTTATTGAGGGAAATCATCTGTCCATCAAGAGAAGCTACAGCAATAAAGTCAGAGCTATTTTCTATAAGATATGTACATCTATGTTTTTCACTCACAACCTGTTTAAGTTCTGATTCTGATTTTTCCAGTTCTTCAACCCGTTGCTGTAGTTTTAAGATATCATCTTTAAGCTGTTCTACTGTCTTTTCTTTTTCGCTCATATTCCTCACCGTCTTTCTATTTCACTAAGGACCCATTCCCTTTATCATGATCCTCTCCCTTGATCTATTTATATGTTATATTTATTATATAAGTAGTGGTCAACCAAATTAATTTTTAGTCTTATAAAAAATATGATTGTAGGTTGGGTCGAAGCATGAGACCCAACTTTGATAATATTATGTTGGGTTTCGTTCCTCAACCCAACCTACTTTTGAGATTCATAAGTTAAATAATTAATTTGGTCAAGCAGTAGCGGATGACCAAATTAGTTTTTCTATTGCGGGGTAATCTGCCAGATTGCCATTTTTAAGCAAACTATAGACATTCAGAAAAAGAATTTTAACACGAATTTCACTAATTAGCGAATTGCACGAATTTTTCTTATTTCTATTCGTGATTATTCCGTTTTAAAAAACATTATCTGAATATATATAGCAATATTACTATAAGTATCGTCACAATAATAAATTTACTTGAGATTGTTTTCATCATGATCCCGGCTGAAGACTCTAACCCAAGTTCAAATCAGGTTAGAGAGTAAAAACCTTTCCCTATTTTTTAATAAAGATTTAATAGTTGCGGGCAAAAAATGTCAAGTCAAAGAGCCGTTTTGATTCATCCATTTTGCTACTGCTTGAAAACGTTCCAATGGTACTGAAATCCCATCTGCCGCAGGACAGAGAATAAAATTAGATCGTCGTAATCTGGGAGTATACAATTCATCCAATGCTAATGCAATTTCATCTAGCTTCCCCAGTATGAATATTGTCGGATCAAGTACGCCTATGATGATGAGTTCTTCACCTAGCACATCCAGAGCAAGTTCAAAGGGAGTATCGCCAGTCGGCGAAGGAGTTAGTGCGTGGATGCCATCCAATCCTGTATCCTTAATTGAGTGAAGGATATTCCTCACATGCCCGCACATATGTATTATGGCAATTTTGCCTGTTGCATGACAAATTTCTACAAAATCCCTGACGTGCTGACCATTATACCTACGATAAACATCAGGGCTTATGTAGAAAGTGCTAGTGTTTTCACAAAGAATTATGACGTCACACGGTCCCTGCGCCAGAATCTCAAAAGCCTTTAATTCTCGATAGTGGATTGTGTTGATCAGGGCTTCCATCTCCTTTGGATGATCATTCAACAAGTAATAGAAATTCTCTACTCCCATATCCTCTTCGAGTAATCTGGGTATAGTAGATGGTCCCCAAAAACGAGTTATTATACCATCTTCACCTATCATTTCATTAGCTTTTGCATAAATCTGCCTATCATCCTGCTCAATAAAATGTGAATTTTCCCATATCTCACGATATATATTGACTTCTTTAAGCGATGTGACTGGATATTTAATCGGATGACCGTTACGATGAATCCTTGTTAGCGTATAGTTTGGTGTTTGTAACTCTTGAATTGCTTTTCCGTTATCGTCTTTATAACCTACTTTCACGTAATCGGGTAATACATAAGTCGGAGATGAGAAGCCATAAGGCATACCCCAACAATTTAGTGAAAAAATGTCACAGCCTATGTACCGGCAAAAATCAGTCACTGACATCCCTTTCAAATCTTCAGGCAGATCATTCAGTGTTGCCCCATCAACGATGGTTGTCCATGCAAGTCTATCAACTGGTCTTTTGTTTAATATAAAATTTAACCTTTCTCGTCCTGTCATATATATAACCTCCTAGCGTTTCTCTGATCAAAAGTTTAGCATATACCAGAGATGTTATCAATACATGCTTTTTTATCAAAGCGTTGACAGGAACAGGTATAACCTATAAAATATCAACAACTATCTCAATGAAGCCAGTTTGTGGTAGCTCAATTATGGCGGATAAAATATTTGAAGAATCTGTGTGAGTTATGAATAAAAATATTATCAAAGCAATAATAATTGGATTACTCTTTGTTCCCCTACACTCATATCTTATCGTAAGATTAGAAGTGATATTCTACAGTGGAGGTACGTCTGCCTCACCTATTTTCTGGACTACTATATATAATCTTCTTTTGTTGATTGCCGTAAATTTTATATTTAGTAAATCCCTCCCAAAATACCGCCTTAGTCAGCAGGAACTACTATTAATCTATGTGATGACTAACATTGCTACCTGTATTGTGGGACACGATATGCTTCAGATATTAGTTCCAATGATGGGACATGCTTTCTGGTTCGCAACAGCCGAAAACGAATGGCAAAACTTATTTTGGTCTTACATACCTAACTGGTTAGTAGTGAGTGATAAAAGCGTATTGAAAGGATATTATTATGGCGAATCGTCATTATACAAAGCAGAGAACCTTCTAGGCTGGCTAAAACCTGTATCATGGTGGTGTGGTTTCGTGTTTTTGTTAGTTTTCATCATGACTTGCATCAACCTTATCTTTAGAAAACAATGGACAGAAAACGAAAAGTTAAGTTATCCTATGATACAGTTACCGCTTCAAATGACCAGTCCCGTATCAAATCTATTTCGCAATAAAGTTATGTGGGCTGGATTTGGAATAGTAAGTTTAATTAATTCTATCAATAGCTTGCATAACCTATTTCCGCCTGTACCTCAGATACCATATTGGGTGCAGAACTATGCTTATCTTTTAACCGAAAAACCCTGGAATGCTATATACTTTCTGTTTATTGGTTTTAATTTTGATATGGTTGGGTTGGGATTTCTTATCCCGGAAGACCTTTGTTTTTCTTTGTGGTTTTTTCACTGGTTCTGGAAGGCGCAGCAGGTGCTTGGCAGTGCAATGGGTTGGCGAAGCTTACCCGCATTTCCTTATGGGCGTGAACAGGCATCTGGTGCGTATATTGCTATTGGTATCATTCTACTCTATGTGAACCGTCATCACCTTATACAGATATTATATCAAATGTTTAAGACAGTAAAATCGGATAATGATAAAGAATACTCAATATATAGATATGCCCTTACAGGTATTTTTCTTGGTTTTGTTCTACTTGCGATATTTTGCTATTATGGTGGTATGTCTATCTGGGTTAGTATTCCGTTTTTTGTCCTTTATTTTATAATACAGTTGGCGATTACCCGTATGCGTGCAGAGGTTGGAACGCCGGTACACGATCTTCATTACTCTGGACCCGACGAGATCATAGTGAGAACCATAGGTACAAGGCGTTTAGGGAATGGTACGCTGACAATGTTCTCATTGTTCTGGTTCATCAACCGTGCATATAGGTCAAACATAATGGCTCACGAAATGGAAGGGTTTAAAATGGCTGAAAGGTCAGGACTGAAAGCAAGCGCCATGATCTATGCTGTCCTATTAACAACCGCTTTGGGTTCTATCACAGCCTTTTGGTCATTACTTCATCAGGGATACAGCACAGGTATGCAGGTTAAGGCTTTCTATCCCGCTATAGGGGCATTTGGCTACGAACCCTGGAACAGGCTACAGATGTGGATGCAAAACCGTTCGAGTTCTGATGTGCCGGGCATAGCTTTTATGATCGGAGGTTTTGGCTTCACCATATTCCTTGCCATCATGAGACTGAAATTCCTATGGTGGCGTTTTCATCCTGCTGGTTATGCAGTATCTAATAGCTATAATATGGAAGTTCTCTGGTCTCCGTTATTTTTTGGATGGATTGCAAAGGTCATCATACTCAGATTTGGAGGATTAAAGTTTTATAGAAAGTCATTACCATTTTTTCTTGGATTGCTATTAGGGCAATTCATTTCTGGAGGAACGTGGACTATCATAGGGGTTATAATAAATCAACCGCTATGAGATAAAATGAGTATAAAAAGGGAGAAATATATGATTTATCGTAAACTTGGAAAAACTGGTGCTATGGTGTCTGAGGTAGGTATGGGCTGTAATCGTCTTGGTGAATCAAATCAGCTTGAAACACACTGGATCAGTCTAGTGCAACGGGCTGTTGATTTGGGGGTAAACATCTTTGATACAGCAGAATCTTATGGTTGGGGACGGAGTGAGGAAATACTCGGACACGCTGTTGGTAACAGGGGTGACGTATATATTGCCACAAAGATGTGTCGGGTGCATGAAACAAATAATACAGACTTCTCCGCAACACGCATGGTACAAACTGTCGAGAACAGTTTGAGACGTCTAAAGCGTGATTGTATAGACATTTATCAGCTTCACAGCCCAAGCCGTCAGGATATGGAAAACTTTGACTGGGCAGATGGTATGGCAAACCTGAAAAAACAAGGTAAAATCCGTTTTAGTGCTGTGGCAGTGAATTCTGCTGATGATGGTATCTGGCTTATGAAGCGTGATCTTGTAGAAGTATTGCAGATAACTTACAACATTTTCGAGACTGAAGCACAGGATAAGCTATTCGATATTGCTGAAAAGCATGGAGTTGGGTTATTGTGCCGAATGCCATTAGCGAGAGGAGTGTTAACAGGTAAGTTTCAAATCAATCAGGAGATACCCGAAGGGCATAGAGCGCTTCTTGATAGACAACAACTGGGCAAACGTATAAAGATGGCTGATGATATTAAGCCTATTGCAACAAAATATGAAGGTGGAATGACCAGAATAGCACTCCATTTCAGCCTGACGCCAAAAGCGATCTCTGCAATAATTCCAGGCTCACGTACCTTTGAGCAACTTGAAGAGAACGTATCGGCATCAAATGGCGTAGGATTGCCAGATCATACTCTTGAGGCGATAAATCATCTTCGTGCTGAATGGAAAGCACGATAAAACTCGTTTAACTAGAACTTCATCTGACTCATACATAAGAGTCTCCTTTCGTGTTAATACGATTCCTTACGGTGATATAGTCGCAAAATCGGGTGACTTGGTTCATTGTTTTTGAATGGAGAAATGATCTTAATGCTTTTCTCTTCTCACTGTTGCAACAGCCTTCTGTATATCACTTTCTACCTCTTCTAAACTTGCTCCTTTATTCTTTTTCCTGATCTCATCGAATATTTTCATATCTTGTTCATGCTGTTTTTTGTATTCAGAAAAACCAATACTTTTGATAGCAAGAATATCTTCCAGAGAACTAATTTCAAAATCAGGTTTTATATCCACCTCTGGCATTTGTTCTCTATCAGGATTGAGCCAACATGCTTGAAATCCAGCTTTCTTTGCACCAATAATGTCAGCATTATAAGAGTCACCGATGTGCAGACATTCTTCTGGTTTTCTGTTTAATAATCTTAAAGCTATCTCAAAGATTCTAGGATCAGGTTTTCGATAACCCACTTCATCAGATATTACAATACAATTAAATAAATGTCTAATACCAATCTTTTCCAGCTTACGATATTGCACGTCCGGCGCACCATTGGATATAACTCCAAGCTGGAATTTTCCCATAAGCTGATCTATTACAGATTGAGACCCTTTGACTGGCACATTAATGGATGGATACAACCTTAGATACGTTTTATTGATCTCATCGGCATACTTCTCATCTAAACCCAAAGCATTTAAGAATATCCTGCACCTGTTGATACGGGTTGCTTCAAAGGAACTACCAGCTTCCCACCCTTGCATAGCGATCTCATCTGACTTATAAAAGGTGTCTGCTACTACATCTTCATCAAATCCAGCAAATAGATAGCTAAACTCTTGCATAATAAGACGAAGTGTTCTTCTTTGAGCTTCTGTTCTGTCAAATAGAGTATCATCTAAGTCAAAAGTTATAGCTTTTATTTGATTCATTGTTTTGTTGCCTTCATTTCATCCATGACAGCACAGGCAAGAAGCGGGATCATGATCTCGTGATGACCAGTGATAGAGTAGCCTTTTCCACCTATGTTTGTTGGACGTTTGACAATGTTTTCGTTAGGACGATAATGTTGGAACATATCGAAATTAGCGGTAGTAAATTCGGTAACTTTATGACCAAGATTTCGGGCAATGCTCAAGGCTTTAAGAAATACTTCGGGCATGATGACAGCAGAACCAAAATTTAATAGAACACCGCCATCAAGATTTGCCACTTCCGAAACGAAAAGACGAAAATCTGTAAAGCTTGTCTGACCTATGGCAGAACCATCCGCAGATGGATGCTGATGGATTATGTCTGTTCCAATGGCAACGTGGACAGTTGCAGGTATTTTTAACCGATAAGCAGATGCAAGGATGCTGAAATTTTGATATGGAGATTGTAGGTCTATTAGTTTACGTCCAAGAGATTCACCCATACCTATATCTGATTGTTGCCCTTGCTTGATTGCCTCATTCATAAATCTCCCGGTTTCTTCCCACATACCGAATACACCGGTTGCGATGTTTGTTCCGACATCCTCAGAGGTTTCACCGATGATAGCAATCTCAAAGTCATGTATGCTAGTTGCGCCGTTCATGGCGATACCAGTCAGTATGCCATTTTCCATCATGGATATTAACACAGGACTAAGACCGCACTTAATGACGTGTCCTCCCATCATCACTATGACTGGTCTGGATTCAGCACGGGCAGTAACGATAGCGTTAATCAGTTCTTTGAAATTCTTACCTGCTAATATGTTTGGGAGAGTTTTCAACCAATCGCTAATGGATTGACTAGCAGAGGGAGGAGATGCGAAATCGGATACTTTGACCTTGTTTATTCGATCTTTAATTGGGTAAGTTTTGACCTGACTCAGATCAGCAGGGGATATGCCATTCTCTTTGCTCATTCAAAACCCTTTCTACAATATTTGCCACCTGATCAAGGGATATTGAATCCATTGCAAGGCAAGTACCTCGTTTACACCCGCCGGGACGACTGCCCGGATGACATGGTGCGCACTCAAGCCTTGTGCTGATGATAACGTGACCATTTCCATAAGGACCGCTTCGACGGGCATTCGTAGAACCAAACATAGATACTACCCTCGTTCCAACTGCGGCGGCAATGTGCATGGGACCAGTATCATTACCAATATACAGATTACACCTTTGTATCAGCGCCGCAAGCTTACGCAGACCAGTATCCTCAATTAGTATAGGCTTTATCCTCATAAGGTCATACATTTGAGACTGTAACGTTTTCTCATCGGGGCCAGCAAAGACAAGCACCTTTGCGTTGTACCTAATACTAAGGAAGTCACTCAATGCTGCAAATCTTTCTATGGGCCAAAGCTTATACTGCCAGCCTCCGCCTGGATGCATGCCAATGATTGTATTATCTGGTTTTACTTTATTTTGGGTTAAGAAATCAATAGCTTCCTGTTTTTCGTAGTTTTGAAGGACTATTTCAGGGAAATCATTTGCATCTTCAATTCCATTGATTTGAAGAACATCAAGGTATCTGTCCACAGCGTGAAGTTCACGATAGCTTTGCGAAAACCTTTGTAATAATGGCATTCCCCAGTAAGTTCCACCAATAAATCTTGACCATAAGCTGTCTCGGAGATCCACAACGAGATCAAATTTTTTTTCTCTCAGCGCTTGGATGAGTTTGATCCGTCCAGACAAGCCTTTATGTTGTTTTTTGTTGTCGTATATGATGATTTCATTAAATCGCACATCCCCCCATAGTATCTCCCATGATTTAATACCGACGAGGATACTAATTCGTGCATCAGGAAAATGGCGTAGTAAAGGCGAGATGACTGCCGTAGAAAGCACCACATCACCAATATGGCTGAAACTGACGATTAATATGCTTTCAACTTTCATGATATAAAAATATAATGGGCAGGTTTGGAACCTGCCCCTACAAAATTACGGCAATTTATTTATCAAATGGTAAGTTCATAATAGAAAGGATGTTACTCGACTAACTCGATAATAGACATTGGCGCATTGTCACCAAGACGATTACCAAGCTTTATTATTCGGGTATATCCTCCGTTACGGTTTGCATACCTTGGACCTATGTTGTCGAAGAGTTTTCTCAGGACTTCGTTATCTCTTACTTTCTTCGCTGCCATACGGCGAGAGTGAAGGTCTCCTCGTTTCGCTATGGTAATGAGTTTCTCAGCGGTGCGTCTTAGTTCCTTGCTTTTTGGAAGTGTAGTTTTGATCCTCTCATGCTGGAATAACGAAGTAACCATGTTATCAAACATGGCTTCACGATGGGCGGTTGTTCGACCCAGCTTCCTTCCTTTTAGATTATGGCGCATCTTCATCTTCCTCGCTTTCTATATCTTCTTCTATATTCTCGTCTATATCGTCATCTGCCTTCTTGGTTTTAGAAATCTGCTTAATATCTTCATCGGCGGTTTCGATTTTATCTTTTCTGATCCTTGGATAGTCATCGTCGTCCATCACCATACCAAAAGAAAGCCCCATATCATTTAGTATTGCCTTTATTTCATTCAGCGATTTACGCCCAAAGTTCCTGTATTTAAGCATCTCTGGTTCAGTCTTGGTAACCAGGTCCCTTATAGTAATAATATCAGCGGCGGCAAGACAATTTGCGGCACGCACCGACAACTCTAGTTCAGCCACAGGTTTTGACAGATAGCTTTTGCGTTTTTCGATTTCATCACTAAGACGATGATCTTCTTCAATGTAAGTCTCGTCGAAGTCTTTGAAAATGCTGAAGTGCTTGATGAGGATATCAGATGCTTGAGCAACGGCGTCTTTCGCACTTATACTTCCATCAGTCCATACCTCGATGGTTAATTTATCGCGTGTTTGTTCAGTGATTGCTAATTTATCGCGATCTGTTGTTTGTTCAGTCGCCATTGTATTCTCAACCTGAAAATTCACCTTTTTTACTGGTGAGAAAATAGCATCAATAGGTATTATACCCGGTGCTCTTTTTACGCTTTGATTGGCTTCAATAGGAAGATATCCGCGTCCTTCGTCAACGTATATTTCCATTTTAAGTTCGCCACCCTTGTCCAAAGTCGCTATGTGCTGATCGGGATTCATTATTTCCACTTTGCTATTGGGCTGGATATCCGCGGCGGTAACCTCGCTGGCATCTTTAGCCTCAAGATACAAGATCACAGGACCATCGCCCAGAAGCTGAAGTCGAATTTCTTTGAGGTTTAGAACTATTTGTACTACGTCCTCCGAAACAGACGGTATAGTACTAAATTCGTGCAGAACATCATCTAAACCGGTTATTTTGACAGCAGTTATGGCAGCACCCTTGATAGATGACAGTAACGTTCTACGAATTGAATTCCCCAGAGTTACACCAAACCCTCTTAGAAGTGGTTCGGCGATGAATTTACCATAGTTATAAGTCAAGGTATCAGGATCAGCCACAAGTCTTTTGGGCATCACGATCTCTTTAGTTTGCATATTATTTAACCTCTCGACTTGCGTAAAGTCAGCCAAATACTGAAGCTTGACCAGTTTTCCATGAGAATGTGAAGTGATCAAAAATTTTAGCTAATACAAAACCTTACAGCATGGAAGCCAATCGGTCAAACCCAGTAAAAACTCAGCCGATTCCTACTTCGAATATAGTTCTACTATCAATTGTTCCTGGATGTTTTCTGGTATCTGATCTCTTGTTGGGAATGATCTGATAGTTACCTGAATTTTGTCCAGATCAAAATCAAACCATTCAGGAATACCTCTTTGCTGCGCGGTATCAACAGCATCTTCGATTCGCTGGATGCTTTTGCTTTTTTCTTTTAGTGTAATCACGTCACCTGGTTTAGTCGGGTAAGACGGCACGTTGACTTTCTTACCATTGACCACAAAATGATTGTGAAGAACAAGCTGTCTAGCTTCAGCTCGAGAGGATGCAAATCCCGAACGATATACTATATTATCAAGTCTTCTTTCCAATATTTTCAACAGATTATCGCCAGTAACTCCTTTTTCATGCTCGGCAATATAAAAGTATCGTTTAAACTGTCTTTCAAGAATACCATAAATCCTACGAACTTTCTGCTTTTCACGAAGCCGAACGCCATAGTCTTTTTCTTTTCTACCGACCTGTCCATGCTGACCTGGCGGCAGTTTTTTGCGTTCAAGAGTGCATTTAAAATGACACCTTTGCCCTTTAAGAAAGAGCTTCTCGCCTTCTCTACGGCATAATCTACAAACTGGACCCGTATACCTAGCCATCCATACCTCCATTTATAAGTGATTAGTTATCAGTAATGAGTGATCGGTAAACATACAGTTTTTTGCTGAATACTCATTACTCATCACTTATTACTCATTACTTACTCTAAACTCGTCTTCTTTTGGGTGGTCGGCAACCGTTGTGAGGGATAGGTGTGACATCCTTTATTATAGTTACTTCCAAACCTGCGGCGGTAAGTGCTCTAATCGCCGATTCTCTGCCCGGACCAGGACCCTTCACACGGACTTCCACCCTTTTTAAACCATGTTCCATGGCTTTTTTGGCACAGGATTCCGCTGCAATCTGCGCGGCAAATGGGGTTTGCTTACGAGAACCAGAAAAACCCACCATGCCTGCACTTGACCATGCAATAGTGTTCCCGCTAACATCAGATATTGTTACGATGGTGTTATTAAAAGTTGATTGTACGTGAACTATACCCTGACTGATGTTTTTCTTAACTTTCTTTGCACGATACTTTGTTTTTCCCAATGTATTTGTTCCCTCTTTAAGTTGCATAATAGTTGATAGTTTTCTATTTTTCAGTATTACAATTAAAATACATACTAACTCAAAACTGCATACTGAAAACTCAAAACTGAAAACCCAAAACTATATACTACATCATCCACCCTTACGGGCTACCTCTTTCGACTTTCTTCCAACAGTAATAGTTCTCTTAGCTTTGTAACCGCCTCTGCGTGTTCTGGCATTTGTGCTGGTACGCTGACCACGAACAGGAAGATTCTTGCGATGTCTTGTCCCTCTATAACAATTAATATCCATCAATCTTTTTATGTTGAGTTGAATTTCTCTATGAAGGTCGCCTTCTACTCTATGCTGATTCTCAACTACCGTTCTAAGTCTTCCGATCTCATCTTCCGTTAGATCATTAATTCTTTTAGAGGGGTCAACTTCCGCTTGATTTACTATCTGCTTTGCAGTAGTCCAACCTATTCCGAAAATCCTCGTCAGGGCAGCCTCTATAAGCCTTTCACGAGGTAGCTCTACTCCTGCAATTCTAGCCATAGAATTCCTCCTCCGGGAGTTCTAACCCTGGCGTTGTTTGTGTCGGGGGTTTTCGCATATAATACGAAGAATACCCTTACGCCTGATTATTTTACATTTCTCGCATCTACGTCTTACAGATGACTGTACTTTCATAACGATACTCACATTGGATGCTGGACAAAAAAACACTAAAGCTTGATACTGTGACTCAGCATCCGATAATCCAGCATCAAGCAAGTCTATATTAAAAAAAGCAAAACTATTTCTTTCTATATACGATCCTACCACGGGTAAGATCGTAAGGTGAAAGCTGAACTGTTACTTGATCCCCCGGCAAAATCTTTATAAGATTCATTTTCATTTTACCAGATAGGTAAGCAAGAACCTTGTGACCATTTTCCAACTCAACTCGAAACATAGCATTGGGAAGTGGCTCAATCACTTTCGCTTCTACCTCAATGACATCCTGTTTTGGCATAACAATCTCTCTATTTTAGGGACAGAACCTAGTTAATTAGATAAGGGTTAATATCTCTGGCCCATCGTCTGATATGACGACGGTATGTTCAAAATGAGCCGAAAGATTACCATCAAGAGTAACTGCTGTCCATTTATCATCAAGCACCTGCACATCGTAAACCCCTGCGTTTACCATCGGTTCAATAGCCAGAACCATACCTTTTCTCAACCTTGGTCCACGATCTGGTGGACCAAAATTCGGTATTTGAGGTTCTTCCCACATGCTTTTGCCGATGCCATGACCAACAAAATCTCGAACGACGGAGAATCCCTGAGTTTCAACATACATCTGTATGGCGTGGGAGATGTGTCCCAAGCGATTCCCTGCAACAGCTTTTGATATACCTTCGTACAAAGCTTGTTTTGTTACTTCAAGGAGTTGTTGGGTTTTCTCGCTTATCGCGCCAACTGGAAAAGTTGCGGCTACATCACCATAATAACCATTAAACGACGCTGTTACATCAATACTCACAATGTCGCCAGGCTTAAGTAAGCGTTTCCCGGGAACACCGTGTATAACCTGTTCATTAACCGAAACACATATATCACCAGGAAACCCAACTTCAGGTGGCGCAGGTTTACCGCCACGTTCTCGGATCAAGCGTCCAGCCAGTTGATTTAACTCTCCTGTTGTGACACCCGGAGCAATTCTGCTCTCAAGAATACGTAAAATCTCAGATACAAGCTTACTACTTGCTCTTATAAGTTCCACTTCAGATTTCGTTTTAAGAGGAATCACGTATTCCAGACTCAAGATACTATCTTGGGTCTATTTTCTCCTTTCGTAGGGCTTGCACAATGCTATCAAAAACATCGGCTATTGAAACGTCACCGCTAACCTCCAGCACTTTCCCAGAAGTCTTGTAGTATTCCAAAAGCGGAAAGGTTTGTTTTTCGTAGACTTCCAGACGTTTTCTTATTGTTTCCTCTTTGTCATCATCTCGCTGGTATAACTCACCGCCGCAACGATCACATTTGCCCTCTATTTTCGGTGCAGAATAAATTATATGATAAACAGCCTGACAATCACGACATGTCCTGCGCCCCGAAAGCCTTTCAACAACAACCTCCGGAGAAGTTTGGATGTTGATCACTGCATCTATCGGTATATCCATTTCTTTTGTCAATGAATCTAAAGCTTCAGCTTGTGGTACAGTACGGGGAAAACCGTCGAGAACAAAACCAGATTTTACATCATCTTGTATAAGTCGCTCTTTTATAAGTCCTATAACAACATCATCAGGAACAAGTAAGCCTTTGTCCATATATGATTTAGCTTTTAACCCCAGTTCTGTTCCATCCTTAATAGACTGACGAAGTATATCACCAGTAGCTATGTGGGCAAGTGAGTATTCTTTTGCCAGTTTCTGAGATTGCGTTCCTTTCCCAGCCCCAGGGCCACCGAGAAGTATTATTCTCATATATTACCTTCCTCGTCTTGAGCCTAATCTTCCTTCTTTTAGGAAGCCTTCGTAGTGACGCATTAACAAGTGCGATTCAATTTGCTGCATGGTATCCAGTCCAACGCCTACAACGATCAGCAAAGGAGTTCCACCGAAATGGATCGGTACATTTACGTAATGCTGGAGAAGATACGGCAACAGAGCAATAGCCGCAAGGAAGAATGCACCAACTAAGGTGATCCTTGTCAAAGAGCGGTCAATATATTCCGCAGTAGATTTACCCGGTCTTATTCCCGGAATAAATCCGCCGTACTTCTTCATGTTATCAGCAAGGTCAACAGGGTTAGTCGTTACAGCAGTATAAAAATACGTGAATAGTATTATCAATATACCATACATTATGTGGTAAACTGGCCATCTCTCGAAGTAACCAATAAATTGACGAAAAGTATCGTTAGGGATCATATTTCCCATTGTCATCGGGAAAGATATCATTGTTATAGCGAAGATTATAGGTATAACGCCTGCTTGATTCACACGAAGCGGTAAATGGGTCATCTGACCGCCGTATACTTTTCTACCGACGACGCGCCGTGCATATTGAACCGGTATCTTACGTGTTCCAAGCGTTACAAGTATAACTGCCATTATAATAACAACCATAACGGCAAGGAACAGAAATAATCTCGCCAGATCAAGCCTATCCTCTGCTGTTGAAAACAGTCTTCTTCCGAGATCAATTGTTCCATTAGGAACTCTAGCAACAATACCAGCAAATATCAGAAGAGATATTCCGTTACCGATCCCTCGTTCGGTGATCTGTTCTCCTAACCACATGACGAAAGTTGTTCCCGCCATCAATGTTACAGCGGAGAGAAATGTAAACATCACAGGAGATATACCCTCATGGACAACCTGTATATTTCCAGCACCTAGATAACCCGGGTTACGGAGAGCAATACTAATACCAACACCTTGAATTGCTGCAAGGATAACCGTTCCATAACGGGTATATTGTGTAATCTTTTTCTGTCCGACAGGACCCTCTTTAGAGAGCTTTTCCAGATACGGTATAACTATTGCCAGAAGCTGAAGTATAATGGAAGCACTAATGTAAGGCTGTATTCCCAGAGCAAATATCGTCATATTGCTAAATGCGTTACCTGCAAACAGGTCATACAGTCTTAAAATACCTCCGCTTTCAGATGGCGCAAGTTTATTAAAAAACTCCGATAATGCCTGACTATCAATACCTGGCAAGGTTATATGCGACCCGATCCTATAAACAAGCATTAGAATCAGAGTAAATATAATTCGTTTCCGTAGATCAGGTATCTTAATAGCGTTCTGGAAAGCACTCAGCATTTAAATCACCTCAGCTCTTCCGCCGGCTTCCTTGATCTTTTCTTCTGCCGATTTCGAGAAGCAATGCGCTTTCACGATCAAATTTTTATTAAGTTCACCTTCACCAAGAATCTTAACGCCGTCTTTTGCTTTCTTAATTATCCCAACACTTTTCAGAAGTTTGGGAGTTACGACAGTATTATCCGGAAATACACTCAACACTTCGATATTTACGATTGAATAATCCTTATGGAATAAGCTCGTGAATCCTCTTATAGGCAATCGGCGTTGAAGCGGCATCTGACCACCCTCGAACCATGGGCGGATGTTTCCGCCAGATCGCGCGCGCTGACCTTTGTTGCCTTTTCCCGAAGTTTTGCCATGTCCGGAACCCTCACCTCTGCCTACTCGCTTTTTGCGATGATGGGAACCTTTTGGTGCTTTTAGTTCATTTAACCTCATTTTTGGCATTCTCCTAACATAACAGGCTATGGATTGGTGATTTAATAACAAAAGGACAAATCCCATTAAAATGCCCAGTCATTTATCCTTAAAAAAGCAATAATAATCTTTCATAATTTCAGACACGACTAACTAGACATATCTGGAAATAACCTTGAGTTAAATTTAGATAATTAGTTATCCAATTCTTCTATGGATTTTTCACGCAAACGTGCTATATCTTGAGGACTTTTCAGGCGCTTCAGTCCATCTATCGTAGCCGCCGCAAGATTCAGGGCGTTATTATTCCCCAAAGATTTGCTCAAAACGTCCCGTATACCAATAACGTCAAGGATGGCTCTAACAGCACCGCCAGCGATAACACCAGTACCAGGCGCTGCTGGTTTTAGTATCACTTTACTTGCCCCAAACACACCCATAACCTCGTGAGGTATAGTAACACCGGCAGTTGCCACGTTGATAAGATTCTTTTTTGCATCCTCAAATCCCTTGCGGATAGCTTCGGGAACTTCGTTTGCTTTTCCGAATCCCATACCGACAATCCCTTGACCATCACCGACAACCACAAGTGCATTCCAGCTACGGTTGCGTCCACCTTTTCTCACACGCGCCACTGGAGTTATTCTTATAACTCGCTCATCAAGTTTTAATTCAGTAGGATCGATCCTCTTCAAGAAATCCCCCCTCTATTTAGAATATAAGCCCGGCTTCTCTAGCTGATTCAGCCAAAGCCTTTACTCTACCATGATAAGGGTATCCACCCCTGTCAAACACAACATTAGAGATATTTTTCTCCAAAGCTTTTTTACCTATTGCTTCACCAACTGCTTTGGCGGCTTCAATATTCCCGCCGTTTTTGACTTTTTCACGAACATCCGGAGTAAGTGTTGATACTGTCAAAAGAGTATTAGCTGATACGTCGTCTACTATTTGAGCATAGATATGGTTTATGCTTTTGAAAACACATAATCTCAAACGCTCCGGCGTTCCAAACACTTTCTTTCGGACACGACGATGTCTTTTAATACGTGCATATTTCTTAACAAGTTTTGGACTCAAGTCTTCACTCCTTACCGATTGAAGATTGAAGATTACAAATTAAAGGTTACAAATTAAAGGTTATCTGTTCTTTCTTCAATCTTTAATATTCAATCTTAAATCTGTAATCTAATAATTTCATTATCCTGCCGCTTTTCCGGCTTTTCGTCTTATATGTTCACCCTTATACTTTATACCCTTACCTCTGTATGGTTCAGGTCTCTGGAAATCCCTTATAATAGCGGCGACATGACCCACTAAATGCTTATCAATTCCACTGATTGTTAGTGGGATCTCAGGTTGATTTTGAACTGTTTCTGGACGGTCAATGGCAATATTAATACCTTTGGGTACTTCATATATTACAGGATGAGAAGCATTTAATTGCAGTGTCAATTTTCCGCTATCAAACTGGGCTTTATATCCCATTCCGGCAATTCGGAGGCCTTTATCAAATCCCTGTGTAACACCTGTCACCATATTGGCTATAAGTACACGAGCCAGACCATGTAAGGACTTCATTGGCTTACTATCCGAACCTCGTGTAACCAATATCTTACCATCTTCAATCTTGGCTTCTATACCATAAGGGATCTTCTCCGAAAGGCTTCCTTTCGGACCATCAACTGATACAGTTCCATTATTGATCGTAACTTTTACCTTATCTGGTATATCTATGGGTTTTCTTCCTATTCTGGACATATATTATACCTCGCACTGGATGCTAAATAATGATGATTCTGCCAAGCATCCAGGATCATCACCAAACGTAGCAAAGCACTTCTCCGCCAATTCCCTCTCGTTTGCATTGTGATGAAGTCATAATCCCACGTGAAGTGGAGATGATAGCAGACCCTAAGCCTCCGAGAATTCTCGGTAGCTCGTTTTGTGTTACGTATGTCCTACATCCCGGCTTACTAATTCGTTTCAATCCTGAAATGATCCCATTCTTATCAGGACCATATTTAAGATATACACGTATTACGCCTTGTTTCTCATCCTCTAAAAATTTGTAGCTTTTGATGTAGCCTTCATTAAGTAAGATTTGAGCTATACTTTTTTTCAATTTGGATGCAGGTATATCCACCTTTTCATGACGGGCTGTATTAGCGTTCCTGATCCTAGTTATCATATCTGCAATCGGATCGGTCATAGACATTTAAGTGCGCCTCCACGTAAAAATGAGAATTACCAACTGGCTTTTTTCACCCCGGGGATCTTCCCGGAACGTGCCAAAAGTCTGAAGCATATTCTACACATATCAAACTTACGCATGTAACCACGAGGACGTCCACAGATGGGACATCTGTTGTGTTTCCTTACCTTAAACTTCGGCTCTTTTAGAGCTTTTAACATTAAAGCTTTTGTTGACAAGGTGTTGCCCTCACATTGTTAGCTGGTAGTTCAGCGATCTTAATTTATTGTTGTTGCTGTTGTTGCCTAAAAGGCATTCCCATAAGTTGCAAAAATTCTCTAGCTTCTTCATCCGACTTAGCGGACGTAACTATAGAAATATCCATACCACGGACTTCACTCACCTTATCGTATTCAATTTCAGGAAAGATCATCTGTTCTTCTAAACCCATTGTGTAGTTTCCATGTCCATCAAAAGATTTGCTGGAAACGCCACGAAAGTCCCTGATCCTTGGTAGAGCAGTATTAACCAGACGGTTAAAGAATTCGTACATCCTATCACCGCGCAATGTGACTCTACACCCTATTGACATTCCAGTTCTCAGCTTAAATGCAGCGATGGATTTTTTTGCCTTTGTTATTGCGGCGCGTTGTCCAGTTATCAAAGTTAATTCGCTAACAGCGTTATCAAGAAGCTTTTGATTCTGAATAGCACCACCAACGCCAATACTTATACATATCTTCTTTAGCTTTGGAACTTCCATCACGTTTTTGTAATTAAATCTTCGCATTAATGCTGGAATAACTTCATTTTGATAATACTCAGCATACGGACTCATACCTTATCTCCAATTATTCTCTTTCTGCGACCTCATGGCATTTTTTACACACTCTAACTCTAAACCCGGTTTCCAATACCTTTCGGTTAGTTCGAGCTTGGCGGTTGCATCTTGGACAGATCAACATCACATTAGATATATGTATGGAGGCTTCACGTTCAAAAATCCCACCCTGTTGTCTATAGCCCTGGCGTTTGGAATGATGTTTGGCGAAGCTAACTCGCTCAACTAATACCTTGTTTTCTTTTGGAAATACAGCCAAAACTTTTCCAGTCTTACCTCTGTCCTTCCCGTTGATTACAACCACTCGGTCGTCTTTTTTTATTAATGTTCTACTCAATTTGTGCCTCCCATAACCTGATAGACTAGATCACCTCAGGTGCCAAAGACACGATTTTGGTGAAGCTTTTCCTTAGTTCTCTGGCAACAGGTCCGAAAATGCGGGTTCCACGGGGTTGATTATCATTATCAACGATAACAGCGGCATTCTTGTCGAACCTGACATAGGAACCGTCGGGACGCCCAAACTCTTTCGCAGTTCGAACAACAACAGCCCTAACAACCTCGCCCTTTTTCACGGCTCCCTTTGGGTTTGCCTCTTTTACTGATGCTATTATAATATCCCCAACTCTTGCGTATCTTTTCCGAGAGCCGCCAATGACCTTTATGCAACCGATCTTTCTTGCCCCCGAATTATCCGCAACGGTAAGAATAGTCTCTACGCGGATCACTGTATATCCTCCATAAGTGAACTATAGATCCATCGGAATCAGATCCATCGGAATCATAACCTATTGGATTTAATCCCCACAGATCATACTATCCCACTCTTTCCAGGATCTCATCTACCTTCCATCTCTTCATCTTGCTCAAAGGACGAGTTTCAGAGATTTTTACTTTATCTCCGATATGACAATTATTGCTCTCGTCATGAGCAAGAACCCTCTTTCTTTTCTTTATAACCTTATGATACAGTGGATGTTCAACGAGACGTTCTATAATGACGGTAACTGTCTTATCCATCTTATCACTGACCACTGTTCCAACTCTTGTTTTTTGATTTTCTGAAATGCTCATAAGACCTTCTATCCCATTTTTTGTAGGTGAGAGTTAATTTAACCTTTTAGCTCCCTATCACGAATTATAGTCAGAAACCGAGCTATATCACGTTTTGCCTGTCTTATCTTCATATAATCTGTAAGTTGACCCGAATTCAACTGAAACCTTAATCTAAAAAGGTTATCCCTTGAATCAGTAACTCTAGTTTTCAATTCTTCAGTAGTAAGCTGTGTTATTTCACTGAGTCTCATTGCATCTGCCCACCTTCTCTAGCTACGAATCTAGTCTTCATTGGCAGTTTATGTGAAGCCAGACGCATGGCAGCACGAGCAATATCCTCTGTCACGCCAGCAATCTCATAGATAACCTTACCGGGTTTTATAACTGCCACCCATTTGCTTGGACTACCTTTACCTTTTCCCATTCTAGTTTCGGCTGGTTTTTGTGAGACTGGCTTACTTGGAAACACAGTGATCCAGATTTTACCGCCTCTTTTGACATATCTTGTTATGGCAATACGACCAGCTTCGAGTTGTCTATTTGTAAGCCAGCAAGGTTCAAGCGCCTGAAGCCCATATTCACCGAAAGTCACATCACTGCCTCGGTAAGCGGTTCCTCGCATATTTCCTCGCTGTTCTTTACGATGTTTAACTCTTTTTGGCATTAACATTTAAGCATCTCCCAGGACTTTAGCGTTGTTATCTTCCGCCTCGTTCCTTTCCTCCACGTTGTTCTCTTTGTTCTCTTCCGCCCTGTTCCCTTCCACGACGATCAGAACGAGATTCCCGAGGCTCACGAGGTTCAAATCTCGATGATTGCTCACTGCGATCCGGACTGGTGATCTTGGTCACATCGGGCTTAGAAAGCTTTTCACCCTTGAATATCCAAACTTTAACACCGATCTTCCCAGCAACTGTAAGGGCTTCGGCAAACCCATAATCTATGTCAGCTCTTATAGTATGAAGCGGGATTCTACCCTCTTTTTCTTGCTCAGTACGAGCCATTTCAGCGCCGCTGATTCGCCCGCTACACTTAATTTTAATTCCTTCAGCACCATAATACATAGCTGACGAAACAGCCTTCTTCATGGCTTTTTTGAGATGAATACGTTTCTCTAGTTGGAGAGCAATACCTTCTGCGACTAACTGAGCATCAATCTCTGGCCTTCTCACTTCTTCGATATTGAGTCGGACCTCATGCTTTATGTACTTCTCCAGGTCCTGTCTAAGTTTATCAACCTCTCCGCCTCTTCTGCCTATAACAATTCCGGGTCGGGCTGTATATATGTTTACTATTCTTTTGTCAGGGAATCTTTGTATCTCAACTTTGGATATGCCCGCCCGCATGAGTCTTTCTTTCACAAAATTCTGTATCTTCAAATCCTCATGCAGAAAACGAGAATACTCCTTCTCTGCGAACCACTTTGAGTCCCAATCTGTGACTATCCCCAATCTAAAACCTTTTGGATGAGTTTTTTGTCCCAAGTTAACCTCCTGTACCAGTTTTCCAATTTACAGTTTTCAGTTTTCAGATGGTTTATAAAGCAAAATTCAAAACTGAAAATTCAAAACTGAAAACTCAAAAACTATAAACTCATTCCGCACCATCATCGAGTACGACAGTGATATGACATCGCCTTTTACGAATTCTGTTTACATGCAAACGACCTCTGTAACGAGCCCAATAGCGAATTGGTCCATTGCCTACGAGTATATTCTTCACGTAGATATTATCAATATCCATTTCAGGCTTTTGGTTGGCGTTTGCAAGAGCCGATCTCATGATTTTCTCTAAGACTGTAGCTCCAGCTTTATTCGTAAACCTCAAAATCTCTAATGCACGCTCAACATTTTCATTTCTAACAAGATTGGCAACTATATTTGCCTTTCTTGGAGCGAGAGTAACATATCGGGCAGTCGCTCTTGCCTCCATACTATAAGCCTCCTCTATCAGTGATCAGTAAACAGTAATAAGTTATGGGGTGATGAGTTATGAGTAATCAGTATATAATGATTATTTTTCCTAACTGATCACTCATTACTGATCACTCATTACTTATTTGCCTCCAGCTTTTCCGCCATGTGAACGGAAGACTCTAGTCGGGGCAAATTCCCCAAGCTTATGTCCCACCATATTTTCAGATATATAAACGAGCAAAAACTTCTTTCCATTATGAATGGCAAGAGTATGCCCAACCAGTTCTGGCGTTATGGTTGATCTACGGGACCAAGTTCTTACGACTTTTTTCTCTCCCGTCCTATTCATGATATTTATCTTCGCCAGCAATTTCGGTTCAATGTAAGGACCTTTTTTCAGCGATCTCGCCATAAGCACTCCTTAATAATAATTCCAAGATTATAAGATTCTAAAATCATAAGATTACTTTATAAATAGCAATCCTCAATCTTCTAATCTTTGAATTTCTAATCATATTACTTTTGTTGATTACGTCGAGCGACAATATATTTACCAGATGATTTCTTTTTCTTTCTTGTCTTGTAGCCTTTTGTAGGCATACCCCACGGGCTGACTGGATGTCGTCCACCAGAGCTTTTGCCTTCGCCTCCGCCGAGTGGATGATCAATTGGGTTCATTGCAACGCCACGAACCTTCGGTCTGCGCCCCAGCCATCTTGATCTGCCGGCTTTTCCTATTGATATGGAATCATGCTCAACATTGCCGATCTGTCCGACCGTAGCATAGCAATTAAGATGAACAAGCCTGATCTCGCCTGAAGGCATCTTAATACGAGCAAATCCACCTTCTTTCGCTATAATCACCGATGAACAGCCTGCGCTTCTTGCTATCTGTCCGCCCTTACCAGGAGTAAGCTCAATATTGTGAATAGGGATACCTGTCGGTATATTCGTTAACGGTAATGAATTTCCAACCTTCACCTCAACATCCGGACCTGAGTTAATGACTTCCCCAGCTACTAGACCTAGCGGCGCTATAATATAACGTTTTTCGCCGTCAACATAAAACAAAAGGGCTATGCGAGCAGTTCGGTTCGGATCATACTCAATTGTTTTGACCGTTGCAGGAATACCGCGTTTATCTCGTTTGAAATCAATCAGACGGTACTGCTTTTTGTGTCCGCTACCTTTGTGTCGGGCAGTTAATCTCCCCTGATTATTACGGCCGCCATTGCCTTTTTTGGGTCTTAGAAGTGACTCTTCGGGGTCAATCTTCGTCAGTTCTGAAAAGTCGGCGGTTGTCATAAACCGTCTACTGGGAGTATAAGGAGTATACGTCTTAGCCATAAGTTCACTCCATAATTAATTTGAGTTTTCCAGAGACGTATAGGACATAAGCCAAGTCCACACGTCTATGAATCCACAAGCTTATATTCCTTCGTATATTTCAATAGTATCTTCGGGTCTCAACGATACGATTGCCTTTTTCCAATCGGGTTGTTTGGTCTTTTGTCTGCCTCTTATACTAGACCTTTTCCCTTGAATAGTCATCGTATTGACATGAATAACCCTAATGCCAGGGAATATTGCCTCAACAGCATGTTTAATCTCTATTTTATTTGCTTTTTTATTAACCCAAAATGAATACTTCTTTTGATCTTCACGTAGTGCCGTGCTTCTTTCTGTAAGTAACGGTTGAATTACGATTCTATATGGATCTGTTGTCACAGGGTTGTCCTCCCTTTACTGTCCCGTCTGGCTCCAGAACATGCTCTCTATATTTTTCAGTGCGTTTTGCGTAACGACAATCTTATCGTGCCAGAGAATATCATAAGTGTTAAGAGCGTTCCAGACTTGAACGTTAAGGTGATGTACGTTTCTAGCAGAATAGTAGACATTATCATTCGCTTCATCCAAAACTACCAGCGTCTTGGTATTGGCTGGAATTCCAAGGTCCTTAATGATAGATATTATCTGCTTTGTTTTGGGACGATCAAAGTTAAATGATTCGACCACAATAACGTTATTATTCTGGAATTTATCTGCCAGTGCAGATTTGATAGCAATACGTTTTACTTTCTTAGGCACTGTGAATCCGAAATCTCTAGGCTTAGGCCCAAATGCGGATCCTCCGCCTATCCTTGTAGGTGAGCGTTTGCTACCTGCACGAGCCATTCCAGTACCTTTCTGTCTGAAAAGTTTTCGTCCGCTTCCTCTTACTTCGTCCCTGCGCTTTGTAGATGCTGTACCAACTCTCTTGTTTGCAAGGTGCATGACGACTACCTGATGGAGTACGCCCTGATTAATAGCGGTTTCTAAAATGTCAGAGCTAACCTCAATTTGTCCTACGTTCTGACCGCTCTGATTAAAAACGTTCATGGATGTCATACATATTCCTCTCAACGAAGGTCTATAAACCTGAGAAATGTGCGATTTACGCCTTTACAGCCTTCTTAATCATCACTAATCCATTATTCGGTCCGGGGACAGAGCCTTTTATTAATAAAAGATTTCTGTTGGGGTCTACTTTAACAACTGTCAGGTTTTGAATAGTAACCCTAACTCCGCCCATTCTACCAGCCATTTTTAGCCCTTTTATGACTCTTGATGGAAAAGAGCTAGCACCAATTGAACCCGGCGCTCTGTGTCTTTCAGCACCATGGCTTGCATGGCTACCTTTGAAGTGCCATTTTTTCATAACACCAGCGTACCCTTTTCCTTTTGAGGTACTAGTCACATCAACATACTCACCCGGGGTAAATATTCCCACTGTAATCTGCTGTCCCAATTCAGAAATATCCAGACCATCGGTTCTGATCTCTCTTAAAAATCTGAGCGGCGGGACATTAGCTTTCTTGAAGTGTCCTCGGGCAGGTTCATTGACTGCATTCTCTCGCTTCTGTCCAAATCCGATCTGAATAGCTTCATATCCGTCGTTTTCTTTAGTCTTTACCTGCACTATGGGACATGGGCCAGCCTCTATGACAGTGACAGGTACAACTTCACCGGTTTCGGTGAACAAACGAGTCGTTCCTATTTTTTTCCCAAGAATTCCAAGTTTTCTAGTTTTCATCTTTGTTCCGTCTCAACTTCCAATTCGACATCCACTCCCGCAGGCATATCAAGCCTCATAAAGGCATCCACCGTCTTAGGTGTCGGGTCAAGGATATCAACAAGCCTTTTGTGTGTCCTCATCTCAAACTGTTCTCGTGACTTCTTGTCTATATGAGGAGACCTGAGAACAGTGTATATAGTTCTCCTTGTCGGTAATGGGATAGGCCCCGATACCGATGCCCCAGTCTTTTTAGCCGTATCTACTATTTGTTTGGTAAACTGATCCAGCAAATGATAATCATAAGCTTTTAGTTTAACCCTTATCTTTTGACTGTTCATCAAACACCTCTGTTTCAATTCAAGATAAAAAATTTAAGATTTAAGATTAAAAAATCAACACTAACATTCAGAATTTACAAACCCGAATTTCTAATCTTCAATCTTCAATCTTCAATCTTTAATCTTTAATCTTCAAATCCCACTAATCCCTGATATTATAGAGATTGATACCTTTTCGGGAACAACGTCGTAATGTGAGAATTCCATAACGTAAGTAGCCCGTCCTTGAGTGAGCGAGCGCAATACACTGACATAGCCAAACATCTCCGCCAATGGTACATAAGCAGTAACAACCTGCGCACTTGCTCTTGATTCTATACGATCAATTCTGGCTCTTCGGGAGTTAAGGTCCCCGATCACATCACCAAGATAAATCTCTGGAACTGTTATTTCCACATCCATGATCGGTTCCAAAAGCACTGGATCTGCCTTTTTAATTCCATCCCTGACAGCCATAGATGCAGCTATGGAAAATGCCATTTCCGAAGAATCCACTTCATGAGCGGAACCATCACACAAAGCCACGCCAACATCAACTACGTGATAACCAGCCAAAACCCCCATCGCCATTGCGTCTTTAACGCCCTTCTTAACAGCGTTAATAAATTGCACTGGTATTACACCGCCCTTAGTCTCATCAACGAACTCAAATACTTTTCCTTTTTCCAATGGATATAACCTTAGAACAACGTGTCCGTATTGACCTTTCCCACCTGTCTGTTTAACAAATCTACCCTCTGAGGTAACAGTTTTGTTTATACTTTCCCTGTATGCAACTTGAGGTCTACCTACATTTGCCTTTACGTCGAACTCTCTTGCCATTCGATCTATCATAACTTCAAGATGAACCTCACCCATACCTGAAATGATAACCTGACCAGATTCACGATCAGTCCTAATCTTAAACGTAGGGTCTTCATCAGTCAGTCTTGATAGAGCAATCATCATCTTCTCCTGATCAGCCGTTGTCTTTGGCTCAACAGCCATAAAAATAACCGGTTCAGGAAAAGCGATTGATTCTAATAGTATTGGGTTACGTATTGCGCAGATTGTATCCCCGGTTCCGACGTTCCTTAACCCCATAATTCCAGCGATATCACCCGCACCTATTGAGTCAACTTCCTCACGCTTATTAGCGTGCATTTTCAAAACTCGCTCAATACGCTCTTTGGTTTTCCTCGTGGCGTTATATGCAGATTCTCTTGCGTTTAACCTTCCAGAATAAACTCTTACATAAGCTAGCTTTCCCATGTGCGGGTCGAAAACTATCTTAAAAACCAGTGCTGACAAAGGCTCATCATCGCTGGCAAATCTTTGTTCTGTTTTTCCTGTATCGGAGTTTATTCCCTGTATAGGGGGGATATCAAGTGGTGAGGGTATGAAATCTATGACTGCATCTAGCAATTTTTGTATGCCTTTGTTTCTAAGGGCGGCGCCGCAGAGAACAGGCACCATGTTTGAGCTTATCGTTGCGCTTCTAATACCTGCGATTATGTCTTCATAAGTCAATTCGTCACCATCGAGGTATTTAATCATTATTTCTTCATCATAATCTGCTAAGGCTTCCAGAAGTTGATTTCTGTATTCCCCAGCCATATCTAGCATATCTTCGGGTATATCTATCTCTTCGTAATTCTCACCGAGGCTATCTTCGTTCCATATCATGCCTTTCATTTCTATTAAATCAATAACGCCCTTAAAATCACGCTCGATTCCAATTGGGATCTGTATTGGCACGGCATTAGCACCAAGACGATCCTTCATCATATCAACTGTTCTAAAAAAGTCGGCGCCCGGGCGATCCATCTTATTAATAAAAGCAACTCTTGGGATACCATATCTATCAGCCTGTTTCCAGACCGTTTCAGATTGTGGCTGAACACCACCAACACAGCAGAATACAGCTATTGCACCATCCAGCACCCTTAGACAGCGTTCTACTTCAACGGTAAAATCAACGTGTCCGGGAGTATCAATTACGTTTATGCGATAACCTCGCCAATTGCATGTTGTTGCTGCAGAAGTTATAGTAATACCGCGCTCTTGCTCAAGTTCCATCCAGTCCATAGTGGCAGCGCCGTTGTGGACTTCACCCATTCGATGCACACGTCCGGTGTAGTACAGTATTCTCTCTGTAACCGTAGTCTTCCCTGCATCTATGTGAGCCATTATACCAATATTGCGAGTCTTGGTTAATGGAAGCTCGGTATTCAATATATCTATTTTATTTCTTGCTTTTGTTTCTACAGTCATCGAGAATACCTACTAACTAAAGGATAAAGGATGAGGGATGAACTATCTTTTCATCCCTCATCCTTCCGCCTTCATCCTTACAACATTACCATCTATAATGGGCGAAAGCTTTATTAGCCTCTGCCATCCTGAAAGTATCAACCTTCTTTTTGATAGATGCGCCTTCGTTATTAGAAGCATCAATCAATTCAGCGGCAAGACGCTCCCTCATAGTCTTTTCGCCTCTGGCACGTGCATAAGTAATGACCCAGCGTATTGCCAGCGCATTTTTACGATCTGCCCTTACCTCAACAGGAACCTGATAAGTAGCACCGCCGACACGCCTTGATTTTACTTCCAGAGTAGGCTTTACGTTGTTTATTGCCTGCTGAAATATATTCAAGGGGTCTTGATTTGTTTTGGACTTTATTACATCAAAACAGCCATAAAGGATAGATTCAGCTACGCTTTTCTTGCCTTGCGACATAAGACTATTAATAAATTTTGCTACTAACTTGCTGTTATATTTCGGATCGGGCAATACGTCCCTTTTTATAACTTCTCTACGCCTTGGCATTTGTGATTATAACCTCCAATACTTGATTTAGGCTTTTTTAGGCTTTTTCGCCCCGTACTTTGATCTTCCCTGCCTTCTGTTCTCCACACCTGCGCAGTCAAGAGTGCCTCTAACTATATGATATCTGACGTTTGACAGGTCTCTAACTCTCCCGCCACGTACAAGGACAATAGAGTGGTCTTGCAAATTATGATCTATGCCGGGTATATAGCAAGTTATTTCTCGTCCATGTGTTAATCTAACCCTGGCAACTTTCCTTAAAGCTGAATTGGGCTTCTTGGGAGCTACTGCCTTTACCTGAAGAACCACCCCGCGCCTTTGGGGACAATTTATTAAAGCAGGAGACTTACTTCTTTTTCTAGATACTTCTCGATTTTTTCTTACCAATTGATTAAACGTAGGCACACTTTAACCTCCCAGACATAATAATATTGTGCTAATTCCGCCAGAAAAACTAAAAAAAAGCAATACAACTTCTCAGATTGATTGTCTTGAAAAGTAGGGATTGAAGTCCAATGACGGGGATTTTCACACAGGGTAAATGATACCTGTGACTAACGGCGAGGTGTCTACAACACTTAATTGGGTCTTTCCCGTGGTCAAGATACCAGACATAAATATAGCCCCTTTGGGGGCTACTAACATATCTAACCCAGATAAAATTATTTCCCGAAAATCACCCCTCCGGTTAAATAAAAAAATAGGTAAAATAGCCAACTTACATGATTATAGCAGACGCTATGGATTTTGTCAAGTCACTTTTATAAATTTTTTTAGTATAACATTACCACCATCAATTATTTTTTGACTATATAGAAGACTATATAGAAAAAGTGATGAAATTGCCATCGTAATTTTTCCATTGATTTTCTATGCCTATACTGCTATCCTTACAGGAGCATTGAAATTGGATAGCGTTAGCGGCGTGATTCAACTGGGTCAGACTTCATCAAAACCATAAGCAAGTCCAATAAAAGCATATAATGATGAGAACCATAGATAAATATCTCGAAATAAGCGACAGGATCAATGCACCCATCCTGATTGAAGACGATACTGCCATTAAACCCGTCGAAGAACCTTATGCCTTTATTCAGCCTCAAGCCATTAATGTAACTGAGTTTGATGCTTACGAAGAATTTACTTTAAGTATAAGTAATGCTGGCACGGGTTTCTTAATAATATCCAGCATATCGTCTGATGTTGACTGGATAAAGATAGACGACAGCGGAGAAAAAAAAGTTCTCGAATATTCTGATGAGCCATTTCTCCTGAAAATCAGGATTGAAAAAGAAAAGCTACCCGCAGGTGAACATGCTGGTACTGTAACTATTCAGACAATACAGGATGCAAAAGCAAATCATCAAATTCCTGTTCATGTCCGTATTCCAAAAGAGGACGCCGCTCTGATCGCCCCATCAACGGATTTTTTAGATTTCGGTTCTATACCCCTGCACAAAGAATTTGAGTTCACTTATGCTGGTGCTTCAAGCGATCTGGTGTATCTTCAAGGGGATTTTACAAATTGGGAACTAGGTCGTATTCCGATGAACCAAATTGGCGATAGATTCAGTGTAATCTTACCGCTTGAAGATGGAGAATATCTTTATCAGTTTAGCGTTGATGGCAGGGAATTTCCGGATCCGAATAACCAACAGATGGTCATTATTGGGGAACATGGTAACTGCTCAAAACTCGTACTTAATCGTTATAAACGTGATTTTGTTCTCACCAATATCGGAACGAAATCGTTAAAAGTCAAGCTGGTCCCGACAGAAGGGATCAATCTTAATGAAAATGAGTTCTGGTTAGATAAAGGAGAGAAAAAGCAAATTAATGCCTTTCTACTGCCACAAAAAATGAGTCTTGGAACGAACTCTTTCCGTATAGATATAGAAGTGAAATCCCGCCAGACTAGCACTATAAAGGCGCAGGCAAAGGGTATAGCTTACGGGCCCGTCGCAGACATTTCACCTCAAGAACTTTCTCTTGGTACTGTATTTCGGGGTTCTAAGATAGCAGGATCTTTAAAAATACAGAACACCGGAATTGGCACAGTAACAGGCAACATTATAGTAGACGCTACATGGCTTAGACCTGATAAATTTGAAATTACTGGAAACGGAGAAATCGAAATCTCCATACCTGTAGACGCTGATAGACTTCAACCCGGTGAATATAAGACTGTTTTGACATTATTGACAAATGATTGTATATATGGCAGGGATAAATATAGTATCCCCGTGAGTTTTCAGCTTGTCTCTATGGAAGTTGAACCCAAAGAGATAGACTTCGGTGTTATGTGGGTGAGTGAACGAAAAGAACAGAACGTAAGGGTAAGGCGCAATGATGGCGCAAAGGTAGAGATTGAGTTGCCTTTGGGATTGCCTACATGGTTAGATGTTACTTTGTCTGGCAGGCAAACACTGAATGTTAAAATTGACTGGGAAAAAATATATCTGGAGTCTGATCGTGATATCGAAGCGGTTATAAATGTGACGGATCAGCGTTCATCATTGAGTGAATCCGTGACTGTCCGAGGACGGGTACTTATCCCGCATATAGCAGTAGATGAACTAAATTTCAATGGCGGTGATTGGAAGAAAAAGACGCTCCCGCTGACCATAAAAAATATGGGAAACGGGAAGCTAATAATCAAGAAAATTGAAATTAGCGAAGAACAAAGATGGATGAGTCTGAAATACAAAAAACGTAAAAACGCCCCTCCTGATTTTTTTGTTTCAGTAAACCGCCGTCTTATGCCTAAGATAGAGCGTTCTGTTCCCACAACAGGAGTTATCAGGGTACATACCAATGACCCCATTGAACCGATACTTGACGTATTTGTTATTATTCCGCCATAAGTGCTTCTATATCCTCGATCCTCTTCGGTACTGCTGAGGTTAATACTTCGTTTCCATTTTCTGTAACTAGAACGTTATCTTCAATACGTATGCTTATTCCCTTATATTTTTCGTCAACGTCTTCCAGATCTTCAGCGATGTAAATTCCCGGCTCAATGGTTACTATCATACCCGGCACAAAAGCCCTTACTTCGTCTTTGATCTTGCGACTGCCAACGTCATGAACGTCCAGACCAAGCCAATGACCGGCGTTGTGCATATAAAATTTGTTATAAGCCTTTTCCTCTATTATTTTTTCTTTTTCACCCTTCAACAAACCGATACCCATAAGCCCATCAACAATGACTTGGATAACCTTATTATAATAGTCGTCAAACACAGCACCGACCTTTATCACGTCAATAGCCGCTAACTGCGCATCAAGGACAATGTTATATATTTCCTTCTGAACGTCAGAAAATTTTCCATTAGCAGGAAAAGTGCGTGTAATATCAGCCGCATAACGTTCGTATTCAGCGCCAGCATCTATTAATATAAGATCACCATCTTTTAACATACAGTCATTTGTATCATAATGCAGACAAATCGCATTAGCACCAGCCGCTACTATACTAGAATATGCAGATGTCATCGCCCCATTCACTAAGAACGTTTGCTCAATAATCGCCTGTAACTGATACTCATACATCCCCGGCTTTACAGCCTTCATAGCGTTGATGTGACCTTCAGCGGAGATTACAGATGCTTTCTTTATTAATTCAATCTCGTGAGCGTCCTTTATTGAGCGCATATCCCTTACTATTTCATCAGGGTCTACAATTGAAACGGGACCAGTATGAGAATCGTATCGCTTACCTCTAAATCGTTTCAGCAGATCAATAACCTTAGCATCAAGGCTTTCATTGCTTCCCATTGTGTAATAGATGTTATCAACATTCTCGCAATACTTTGAAAGTGTGCTATCCAGATCCGCAATAGAATATGTGGCATCAACGCTGTATATCTCCTTTGCGCCTTCTACGCCAGCGCGCTTGCCTGTCCATATTTCCTGCCCTCTGTCTTTAGGTCTGACAAACAGTATAGACTTATGTTCAGGATGATCAGGCGCAAGGACGAGAACAGATTCTGGTTCCTTAAACCCTGTCAGGTAATAGAAGTTACTATCTTGTCTATACTTATGTCGGCATGGTTTTGCGCTGCCAAATATAGCTGTACCGTTTTCAATCTTTGACATTACTTGCTCTCGTCTTTGCTTATATATTTCCATTACGTTATCCAATTGTGTCTCCTTTGAAACTCGTTTAGCGAATAAATTTTACTGAAATAATGCCTTGTTCAGATATTGCGTCAAACTCATGATGATCCGTTGTCACTACAGAACCATTCAATCGTTTCGCCAATGCTATGCAGAAACAATCTGCAAGGGATACGTGTCTTATATATCCCTTATAAAGTTCAGCTTGCTGCCAAAATTCTGGGTCTAAATCATCATGTAAAAATAAGCCCATTGATAAGAGTATTTGCATTGCTTGTTTTGCTTCTGACTCATTTTTACGACGTATGAAGTCATAAAATACTTCACACAAATTGATAGCATGAATGTGACAAGTGTTTGTTAAATCAGTCATCAAGTTTTCCGCTGTTTCCGCACCAGTTTCATCTTGCAAAAAAGCTATCAATGCACTTGCATCAAAAATTAAATTCACTTTTTATTGTCCTTCCAAAAACGATTTTCTATTTCAATATCTTTTTGCTTTTCTTTCATAAAGTCTTCTACTGAACCGGGCAAGTGTGAGAATATACCACGAGCCGCTTTTATTCTGGCAATTCGTTCTTCCTCAGTTGTTGTTGCTGTTTGGCTAAAATCGCTATTATACTCATCTTCTAACAATATCCTTGCTCTCTCTTTACCAAGATATGCCTCTAAATCCCAAACAGTAATGACACGCCTAGCACCAACTTTAACACACTGCAATTTTCCTCTATCTATTTCTCGATAGATAGTTGTCAAACTTACGCCAAGCATCTCGGCAATCTCTGCTGGACTGAACCCTTTTTTACTAATAGTTTTCAAGACATTCACCACCTGTCATATTTAATACTTTAATACTCAATAAATATCAAAAGTATACTAAGAGCAAATAGATATATCAAGAAAAAAATTCTAAAAATCACCATTGACATAGACAAATAGATTCATTACAATCAATTACTGGAAATAAAACATAGATAAAATATAATTACATGAAAGGGGTCATAACCGATGAAAAATATCCTATTAATTATAGTTCTCTTCATAGCAATGATCACTGCTGGAACAGCCTTTGCGGCGTTTGATGATATTGGTGTTGGCGCAAGACCTTTAGGCATGGGCGGGGCGTTTGTTGCCGTTGCCGATGACAGTAATGCGTCTGCATACAACCCGGCAGGGCTTGGATATGCAAAGAAACCGGAGGTTGGTTATACATTCTTCTGGTTATTCTCAGGAGTCGTCAACTATAACCACGCTGGAATAATAGTTCCGTTAAGTAGTGTAGGAGGTTTCGGAATTAGCTTCGATATGTTAAAAGATGAGTCTTCAATATATTCCGAAAAAACTTTAGTTTTATCTTATTCTAAACGTTTAATTGAAGCAATTTCTCTGGGTGCTAACGTTAAAATGTTAAGCACAGGTTACGATAGTGAAGCTGAATGGGTCAAAGAGAATCCTTATTTTACAAAAACTTCAACTTCCGGGTTCACTTTTGACATCGGATTACTTGCAAAGCCTGTATCAGGATTGAGTATTGGAGTTGTCGGTGAGAATCTTGCCCCCGTTAATGTGAGTATATCAGAATCAGATGAGGAAAAAGTTCCGATGAATCTGAGATTCGGTCTTGCATATCATCTTTCAGCAATAGCGGATAGCGCACAGCAACCAGCGTTGAAGCAGGTTTTAGAGACAACGATCCTGTCCATAGAGGGTGGGTCAGGCAAAGATAGAGAAGTCAATGTCATCAAAGCAAAAGCAGGGATCGAAGCGTGGTTCGCTAACCAAACCATTGGACTCAGGGCAGGATATAACATGAAAAAGGTTGATAATTCAAGCTCATCGGTTAATCTTGGTGCCAGTCTCAAAATTCCAATCTCTGATTTAACCATGCGTCTTGACTATGCAATGCAAATATTAGGCGGCGATCTTCAAGACAAGCTGAATCATAGAATATCAGTCGCTATATCCTTATGATTTAAAACAAAGGAGAAATATTATGAGAAGCTCCTTTCAAATAGGCAGGCTTTTTGGTATCAGTATTAAAATTGACTATACGTGGTTCGTAATATTCGCCTTGATTGCATGGACACTTGGAGTTCATTATTTTCCGCTTTACTACCATTTTTGGTCAAAGTCAACTTATTGGATAATGGCAATTATCACTGCAATCGTATTTTTTGCTTCAGTCATTGCGCACGAATTAGCTCACAGTCTCGTGTCAAAAGCGAAAGGTGTGCCTGTGAATAGCATAACGCTATTTATCTTCGGAGGAGTAGCAGAGATTTCAGACGAACCTAAGAAGCCCGGCGGTGAGTTCTGGATGGCTATTGTAGGACCTCTTACAAGTCTGACGATTGCCATCATATTCAGAATACTTTATCTTTTATTTGGAGAACATAGGACTCCTTTCTCTGCTATGGCGCTATGGCTGTCGTTTATTAATCTGACAATAGCATTATTTAATCTAATCCCTGGATTCCCCCTTGATGGCGGTCGAGTTCTGAGGTCAATAATCTGGGGCATAACCAAAAATCTAAGAACAGCAACACGGGCGGCGTCTATCGTCGGTAGATTAGTTGCCTATTTATTCATCTTATGGGGAATATGGATGATATTCACACAAAACAGAGTTTTTGACGGTATATGGATCGCATTTATCGGCTGGTTCCTTGAGAATGCGGCATCATCCAGCTATCGCCAGATGGCGTTGAGGGAAGCTCTTCAAGGCATGAAAGTAAGAGACATAATGGCGAGTGACTGTATAAATTTGCCAAAAGATCTAACAGTCAGAGAATTCGTAGACAGCTATATACTACAGCACAGCAATCATCAGTGTTTCCCTGTTACAGATAATGACAAAATAATAGGGATCGTAACATTGCAAAAGGTCAAAGATATTCCAAAAGATGACTGGTATAAAATGACGATGGAAGAAGCGATGACCCCGCTACATGAAATGGCGTCAGTTAAACCGGAGGATGAAGTTTTCACCGTAATGCAGAAAATGGCGATAGAAAGAGCCAATCAGTTCCCCGTTGTAGAGAATGGTCAACTGATTGGAACAGTGTCTCGTGACAATATTCTGAACGTTATAAACCTGAAAACTGAATTGAGAATTTGATATATAGTGACTGGTGACGAGTAAGTGACCTTCAAAAGATAAAATATACAAATTGAATAGCAAGTAGACACACCCCCGGACCCCTCTCAAGAGGGGAGATTCGGTCAAATTCCCCTCTTGAGAGGGGTCCGGGGGTGTGTTTCTATTTATTTTGCCATAGCCATTTTTTTCAAATCTTTGAATTCGCCTGCTTCCATGACAGTGAAATAGACATCCGAAGCTACTGTTTCACCGTTTTCGTTCCTGCCATCCCAATATGCCGCATTTTCTCTATTTACATAAGACCCGGGTTCTTTGCTTCCAAGATCAAGCGTCCTGACAAGTCTGCCGACTGAATTGAAGATTTTTATTTTCACATTCTCTGTCTTTGCAAGGCTGAAAGGTATCCACGTTTCGGGATTAAAAGGGTTGGGATAATTTTGGAAAAGCTGTGCCTTTTTTATATCTCCCCAAGTTCCTGTTGCTTTTCCCATAGGATTAACGGATTTGCCACTGACAGGAATATTCACTTCCCAAAGCTGTATAGTACCATTCGCACTTGATGTTGCCATCCACCTTCCATCTGAACTAAAGGCAACCGCACATACACTATGGAATTGCTCCTGTGTCGTAGCTATTTCCTTTTGCGTTTGAATATCCCAAAATTGAACATTTCCTGCCCGAATAGTGATAAGCCATTTCCCGTCCGGGCTGAAGATTATAGGTCCATAGGGTTTTGGTCCCTGGAACTCATCAATCAGTTTTCGTTCCTTGTAGTTCCAGATGCGGATTATCCCAAGCTGATTACATGAAGCGAGGGTTTTTCCATCCGGACTGAAGGCTACGGAAAATGCGGCAGTTACAGGATCATTTAATACACCAAGCTCCTTTTGAGTCTTAGTATTCCATAGACGGATTAAATTTTCTGAGCCAACAGCAGCAGCGATTGTCTCTCCGTCAGGGCTGATAGCAACAGTATGTACCCATGAATTATTATTCAAAACAGCCAATTCTTTCTGTTTATCCACGTCCCATAGACGAACTGTTTGGTCTTGGTTCCCCGAAGATACCAAAACCTTCCCATCTGGAGTAAAGGCAATAGAGGATATTGCTGTTGTATGACCCTTGAGTATCCCAATCCTTTCTTGCTTCTGAACATCAAACAGATATATTTCATAGGTATTGTTATTACCATTATTATTAATTGATGCTATGATCTTCCCATCTGAACTGAAGGCAACACTATTAAGGCCTGCCATATAACCATAATATCCCTCAAATCGTCCTACTGATTTTTGCTCTTGAATATCCCAAACCCGCACAAAGCCCCCGCTTTCCCCCGAAGCCAATATCTTTCCATCAGGGCTAAAAGCTAATGAGTAAGACGCATTCGTAAATTCCCCAATTATGCCAATTTGCTTCTGTTCTTGAATATCCCAGAATCGGACCGCCGGATCTGCATAATTCATTGAGGCTAAGATTCTTCCATTATGATTGAAACAAACCTGGCTGGCTTCACCTTTATTTCCTTGAATCAATGCGATCTGCTTTTGTGTTTGAATATCCCAGATACGTATTGCCTGATCTCCGTTACTTCCAGAAGCCAATGTCTTTCCATCCGGACTAAAGGCAAGTGAATTTACCCAGGGTTTATGCTCTCCCAGTGAACCGATCAGTTTTTGCTCTTGAATATTCCAGAGTAACAATTCCCCTTCCCTGTCCCCAGAAGCAAGTATCCTTCCATCAGGGCTAATGGCAAATGTCAACACTTGGTTTTTATGCCCCTCAAGTAACCCTATCTGTTTTTGTTCCTGAACATTCCAGATGCGAATTGTTTTCTCACCATCACAAGAGACCAATTCCCCATCAGGGCTAAAAAGGACATAACTGATATAATCAGTATGACCCTCTAACGTTCCTATCTGTTGTAGTTTCTCTACATCCCAAAGGTGAATCATATTATCTTCATTTCTAGTGGAAGTCAAAATTTTGCCATCCGGGCTGAAAGCCATTTTATCATTCCAAGATGAAGATGGTAGAGAGCCTATTTGTTTTCGTGTCTGCACATCCCATAGACCTATATCATCTCTGCACCCTATGGCTAGGATTTTTCCATCAAAACTAAAAGCAAGACTGGTAGGATAATCCTCCGGCAGAATGCCGATCTCATTAAAATTATCTGCATCATATAGCCGCACGCCAACACCTATTACAGCTGCTAATATCTTTCCATCAGGAGAGTATGCCATCTCTCCAAGTGTTCCATTTCCAAGCTGAACAGAAGGCTTGTCCGGTATCTTTCCACCTTCACCAGCAGGCGCCATCATGACAGCATTTTGCTGATTTGATAGATTGAGTCCTCCACCTTCATCATTTCCTTGACCAACTAGGGTGTAAGGATCCTGAGATGAGTTTGTTACATCAACTGGTATGTCACCAAATTCCATTATCCGCATATCGCTTGACGGCATGGAACCTGTAACTGAAAACATTGGATTTGTTATGCTCAAATGTGAGCCAAGACTCATGATCATAAGCATTATCCCTGCGGTTAATGATAATCCCCAGGGCAGGTTCGTTATTCTCGGTACTGGTTGAATATTGATACGACTCACTACATCCATAATGTGCAAAGTAAAACCTGCTGGCAATCTACGCCTTTCAAAATTTATAGTCATCATCCCGAAAATCTCCTCCTTCAGTTGCGATTTTGCGGAATCAAGACGACGGGCAATCGTTCTAGGGGATGTGCCAAGAAACCTTGCAACCTCGTTGACTTTCATTCCACCAAGATAATGTAACGTCAATACCTGACGATGTATCTCTGGAAGTACCTCAAGTGCATCACGAACCGACTCACTCAATTCTTCTTCGTGATAGGAATTCAATGACATTATATCCAGTATCTTGGTATCTTTGTCTTCCACGTATTCACGATCAGGGCGTGTAGATTGAGATCGGATGTGCATCTTACAAAGGCTGGAGGTTATAGAGTAAAGCCATGCGAGGAAGCTATCCCACCGTCTTAGAGTTCGCAGTCTTTGATAGGCTTTGATAAAGACTTCCTGTGTTACGTCTTCAGCGTCTTGAAAGTTGCGAAGCCTTGTATAAGCAAACGCATAAACGCTTTCTTTGTATTTATCCACAAGGAAGCCAAAAGCCTCCGATTCACCATTGAGGCACTTATTAATTATGTACCCGTCTTCTGTTCGCATTTTGATACTTCTTAAGCAGTTTTGAGTTTTTAGATAAGTACCATAGCCAATATCTGAGTAATAACAAGGTTTATATATCCTTATATTAGATTAGATGCAGTAAAAAGCAAAAAACTGCCACTGAAGTGAGGATTTTTTGCATTGATAGTAATCGTTGGTAATCCCCATTTTCTTAAAGTAGCTTTATTCAGCAGGTTGAATTTCCCATGCCAGCGATTTTCGTGGATTTATTGTGATCTCGGCATTAAGTTCTGATGATGGGATAATTTTTTCACTACGACTATCTGATTCTACGATAGTAAGCTTTAGTACCTTACCTGTAATACCATATTCTGCTAGATTAATGTTTATTCTGGCACTAACAGCTTCATCGCTGACGTTTACGAAGATCATCACCAGCTTGCTATCCTGCGGGAGTTTCCACGCCCCTGTTAATACCGCAGGCGTTGTCACCCACCATTCGCCAGCCCATTGCCAGTCAGCCTTTACGTCTGGAATATTACCAATCAATTTGGGCGGTCTAAGCATTTCACCTGCGTAGAAATAACGTCGGAGTTGCCAGCGTAATCTGACGACCTGTCTAAAAAATTCAGCATTTTCCTTTTGATCGATCACTCCCGGATCGATCCAGCCGATCTGCTCTCCAAAGACAAGTTGTTGTCCTGATTTCATTTTTAGAGCAAGATCAGCAGTAACACCACCGCGATATGCACGCCCAAAGTTTTGTATAGCGCCTGCATAAACTGCCGGAAATGCCGGGACCTGACCGTCATGTTGCCACGTCCACGAAAGATAGCCGTCAAACCATCGGATGTAAGGTTCTGCATTACATTCACTCGTCAGCATACGGTCTTTTGGCATAGCGTCACGTATAGATTGAAGCATCTTCCAGTATCCTTCAACCCACCAGTGCCCTCCTCCGAGCGGATGACCATGAGTCCTATCCTGACATAGCTTTGGAGACATTGCGGATATCTGATCAATATAGACGGAATTGACCTTGTATTCATTGATTAATCTAAGGCAAATATCACGTATGCGATTCTGCCATAATTCAGTCGCAGGACACATAACAGCAAAACGCACCGGACTGCCATCCGATTCCTTACTGCCGTACATCTCTATATATGGTTCACCTTTTTCGTCCTTCGTTGCCGCTGGCAGAGCAACGCTTGTAAACTGATAGTCCTCAGTTCCTTTGTCGTGAGTATCCCAGAGTCTGCCGTTAATGTACGGCATGACGAATATGCCCGCTTTCTGCAATTCTTGCACACCTTCAGCAAAGCCATCTGTGACAGGAAAATAGTGCGGATAATCGTTGTCAAATGGTATCTGATGCCAGTTGTACCAATGGAATGCTACCGGGACACCTAAATATTCTGCAAATTTTTTGACTCTTGGAACGACCTGTTCAGCGGTTCCGCCGGTTGTTGCCCAAACGCAAAGCTCACGCATCCATTCAGGCGTATCACTGCGACCATCTTGGCCGATTTCAGGGAACCATCTTGCTTCTTTTTTCAGCCAATTCCTGTAAATCATTGCCGAATCGTACCAATCACCCCTGAGCAATTTCCAGACAACGTGACCGCTTAACGAAAAATCATTTCCAGCGATGCCTATATTTTCCGCCGGCTGATTGAATGTAAACACAACTGATTTATCTTCTGGCTTGCTTTCGATAGTGATCTCTTTTGTGCTGGCGTTTGGATCGTGAGTAGCAATGTAAATTCCTGTTTTTTCGTTATAAGCGGATACGAATTGCATCACAGTCCATGGTTCAGGATAAAGCCCGCTGTGGCGGAATGACCTGTTCCAGAGATTCTTTTGGACTTCCCCGGGCCCTCTTGGGAAAAATACGCAACCGTCAGTGCCAAGATCAGCAACAGCGACTTGAGGGAATACTACACTCATTATGCTCAAATTCGTATCATCATTTTCTACCTTCATGTCCCAATATACTGCACTGTTATCATTATCAAGCTTGCCGTGAATTTTTACTTTCAGGTTTGCAGTATCCCAATTCATTGCAAGGAGATTGTCTGATTCTTCGATACTTACTGAGTTCCAGCCTGAATCTGAATTGATATTTTTTTCATCACCAGATTTTGCATTTCGCATTTTAATCGTAAATAACGGCAACGATTTTGATGCAAGCAATTCCTGTCCTGTGATTATATCTTTTAGGCTTAACAATATGATACCATTTGCTGTGTGCTCAAATGATAATCTTAATTCACCTGCTGTCACTACTGTTTGTGCTGATGCTGGCTGATCGTACATTTTCGACTCCTTTTGGCTTTTCAGTGGTGGAGAAATATTGAGTTTATTAATCACGAATTACACTAATTAACGAATTTCACGAATAGAAATTCCAAAAAATTAGTGTAATTAGCTCATTTGTGTAATTCGTGATATTTATTTTTTTAGGCTTTCTAAGACCTTTTTTAATTCATGAACACCTTTCAGCATAAACTCTGGCGAACCCCAATGCTCAATACTGGCGCATCCGTCAAATCCATCTTCCATAAGCACCTTTAATATTTGAGCGTAAGATACTTTACTGTCACCAACAGTATCAATGTTCTTTTCTGCATTTGGCTTGACGTGTACGTGCCTGATAAGCCCTTTTATGTAATTATATCCGTCTGGATAAGGGATTTCCTTACATTGCCATGAGTTATTTACGTCCCAGCAGACCTTCATCGCATCGCTTTCAACGGCGTCTATAACCGCTCTCGCCTCTGCGCAACTGCCAACGAGTGTTGAATCCTCAGTCTCCAACGCCATAATGACGTCTTCGCTTTCAGCGATTTTAGCGGCTGGTTTCAGTCTGGGTGCTATCTCGCCAAGGTAATCTTTGATGTTGATCTCATGTCTTGGAATATTTCTGAGTTCCTTTGGCACCCAGAAGGCAAACATACGGATAATCTTCGTATCGAATATATGCGCAAGCTCTACCATCCTGTTGAAAAATTTAAGATGCCTTTCATATTCTTCATTTTCAAAACTGCACTTCCCAAAAGGCGAACCGATGGCGCCAATTTTTACGTTGTACTTATCCAGAACTTCCTGCATCCTCTTCACATCATCATCATTTGCTGTGGTAACGTCTTTCCCCCAGATACCACCACGTACCTCAACGTAGTCGGCTCCAGCCTCATGGCTCAATTTGACAGCTTCATCAAAATCTCTCGATACTTCATCAGCAAAAATACAGATTTTCATGTCAGCGACTCCTTATTTATTTGTCATAAAATAAAAAAGGACAGACACATAGGTCTGTCCCTACATTAATACATGAATTGTAGGGGAGAACCTGTGTGTTCTCCCTGTTTTATGTCATTATGACTATACCATATTTACCTAAAATACAAGACGTAGATATATGTTTTAAGTCCAGAAAGCTCAATCCCAAATCTTTTATTGATATATACACCCGAATGTCTGGATATAATGTCATCCATAAGGTCTCGTTCAGTAGTCAGCAGAACGCTTTTTCCCTTTGGCTTCATAATTCTTCTGATTTCTCTGAAAAAAGCCATATAAAGATAATGATTTTCTGCCGGGGATCCAGTTTGTTTACCAAAGGGAAGGTTACATACGACTTTGTTAACGGTATGATCTTGGAGAGGTAACGATGAAACGTCCCAAAGCATCAAGTCTATCGCTCTGTGGCTGGATTCTACATTGTCCTTTGCGGATTCTATTATATCTTTCTGCACATCACCTGCGATAATGCGGTGAAACGGAAATGCGAAAGCTCGTTCTATGGCAATTGTCCCTGCGCCGCACATGGGGTCAATGAATATATCGGAAGGGTCTGGGTCTGAAAGCAACGTTATGCAATATGCAACTGTCGGTTTCAAAGATGCAGGAACATGAGACTTTTTATATGTTCTTCTGTGAAGCCTTTCATCTGTAAGCCTTAATCCTAAAAGTGCATTATCTTCTTCAACATCAATGCGGAACTCAAGTATGGGATTATCAAAGTTAAGTTTCCAGTCATATTTAGTCGTAAAAGCAGACTCTACGGCAGTTTGAGCGTCCACTCTCCTGAAGTTATGTCTGCCTGTCATGGTCGAAACAACTCTGAAAGTCAGCTTTTTCTTGCCCTTTCCACCGTGAACGTCCTTGTGAATCTTCAGAGGAAATTCAATGTCAAATCTTGTAACGTGTCTAAATATATCACCAAGCGAATTTCTACTGCGCGTCAATTTAGGAACTGTTCCGATATGTATAAACACGTTCTCGACTGATCTAAGCTGTAGAAGGTCTGCAGGATTACCAGAATAGGTAAATGATAATTTTCCCCGTTCCTCATTAGTCAAACTCACATCTTCGAGTTTTGTTTCGATTTCCTGCCACGATACGTCTTCCAGTCCCGGAATGGTAAGCACATAATATTTGATATTTGCCATATTGAAGAAAGATTAGAAGATTCTAAGATTGAAAGATTCTAAGATTGATTTATTTAGTGTCAATCTTCTAATCTCTAAATCTTCTAATCCATTTCATCCTTTATTGAAGTGTTCAGGCAGATGGATTTTTACCTGTTCGATGAGTTCCTCTTCGGAAATGGAGGTAAGCCTGCCATGAACGTCGTATTGATCTCTGACCCAGCGGGCAATCTTTACAATGGCAGTCTTACTTGCTCTTTCATCACCCTTCAAGCCAAGAAACTCATTAACCCAGAGAGCGATTCCATCCACACCAGATTTATCGGTTATCATAACACGAGGTGGTCTATTTAGAAGCTTGCTTGTATCGAATATGTTATATATACGTTCATCTTTTGAAAGCCCATCAGCATGAATACCTGCTCTAGTTACGTTAAAGTTTTTACCGACGAACGGATAGAACGCAGGGATATCTGCGCCGATATGCTCTAAGAAATATTCGGCTATTTCTGTTATAACTCTGGTATCAATACCATTGTGCATACCTTTAAGACCCATGTATTCTATGATAGCCCCTTCCAACGGTGGGTTACCAGTCCGCTCTCCGAAACCAAACAGCGTCGTATTAACTGCATTACAACCATAAAGCCAAGTGGTAGTAGCATTTACGTGAACCTTGTGAAAATCATTGTGTCCATGCCATTCCAGTCTTTCATGTGGAACACCGCACTCATGGACTATTTTATATATTAACTTGGGTATACTTCGGGGAAGTGCAGAACCCGGGTAAGTGACTCCAAGCCCAAGAGTATCACAAAGTCTTACTTTAACCTTCAATCCTTCAGGGACCTGTTCGGAAATCTCCATCAGCTTATGTACGAAAGGAACTACAAAACCGTCAATATCAGCCCTCGTGACGTCTTCAAGATGACAACGCACCCTGACGCCTTCGGATATTGCTAATTGAACCATTCCCAGATACTCGTCTAATATTTTTCGTCTATCGCTTCTCAGCTTATAGAAAATATGGTAGTCAGAACACGACGTCAACATTCCTGTCTCTTCTAATCCCATTTCCTTTACCAGTTTAAACTCGCCTTTATTGGGTCTAATCCATCCGGTGATTAGAGGATACTTACGTCCAAGTTCCAAGCATTTCTCTACAGCTTCTCGATCTTTCACATTGTAGAGAAAGAATTCGCTCCATCTTATTACTCCATTTGGTCCGCCTAATTTTGATATAAGGTCGAATAGTTCCACAGTTTGTTCTACTGTATAAGGTGGCCTTGCTTGCTGACCATCTCGAAAAGTCGTATCTGTTATAACAATATCACGTTTTATTGCTTCATTGGGATCAAACTCCACAATTTTGCCGTCAATCTCTTCATAAATTTTACTATCAAATTTTATACACGGAACATTATCAAAACTGAATATATCTTCATAAAGATTTGGATGTTCTACTTCTACTAAATCCTTCTTTACCAACTTTACTAACCCCCATACAAGATAAGCTACATCTGTTACGAACCTGTCAGCAGTAAGTTCAGGTTTCTTTTTGCTCAATTATAATGATGCCTTTGGATGGTTTAATGTTCATATACTCTGAACATGACAACGAGTAAAAAACCTGTGTTTGGTAGGCTTTAATAAAATATATCATAATTTATCAAAAAGGTCAATAAAAAGTTATAATGACGTTTTTTGTCACTCTGAACAAAGTGAAGAGTCTTTTTAGATCACAATTTGAAAGCTATTATAAAATATATAGAAAAAACCTTGATTTCATACAAAAATATGTGATATAATTATTTCTATGTTAGAGATACGTTCAAATATAAACTTTGCATTATTTTGGGTGAGTGGAATGGAACATGATAATCCTGATAAGGAAGCATACAGGGTTGGTGAGGTAAGCCACATTGTTGATGTTGACCCTTATGTCCTTAGATACTGGGAGAAGATGTTCCCGCAATTAAAGCCCAAAAAAGATGAAACTGGTCAGCGGATATACACAAAATCTGATATTGACACAGTTTTGCAGATCAAGAAGCTTTTGTATGAAGAGCGTTATACAATAGCGGGTGCGAAGAAGAAATTAAATGGAGAAGACGAAGATAATACTGTGCAAACAAGCGATCAGGTATTGTCAGTATTACACAGTGTCAGAGAAACACTTCAAGATATCTCAAACATACTGAATAAAAAATAGCATTTTGTCGGGGTGTAGCGCAGTCCGGATAGCGTACTTGAATGGGGTTCAAGTGGTCGCTGGTTCGAATCCAGTCACCCCGACCATTTTTTTTGTCCCAGATGAGGAAGAAGCTATGTCGGAACGAAAAGCAGAAATTAAGCGAACTACGAAAGAGACAGACATTAGTATAGAATTAAATATTGACGGTACTGGTATATCAGAGATTAATACAGATGTAGGCTTTTTGGACCATATACTGACGCTTTTCTCCCGTCATGGTTTTTTTGACCTAAAGATAAAAGCAACTGGTGATCTGAAAGTTGATCAGCACCATACTGTTGAGGACGTTGGCATAAGTTTAGGTCAAGCCTTTATAAAAGCCTGTGGAGACAAAGCCGGGATCAGGCGTTACGGTGATTCTACGATACCTATGGGAGAGTCACTTGCGAATGTTGTACTTGACCTTTGTGATCGACCATTTCTCGTGTTTAACGTCAAGTTGAATAATCAGAAGGTTGGCGATTTTGACGTTGAACTTATAGAGGAATTTTTTCAGGCTTATGTCAATAACTGCGGAGCAACGCTTCACATCAATCTTGCCTACGGAAGCAACACACACCATATAATAGAGGCTATATTCAAGGCATTTGGCAGGGCTATGGATCAGGCAACATCCAAGGATGAGCGTATCAAAGGTGTATTATCAACCAAAGGTACGCTTTAATGGTATTTTTTCAAAATCACTAATGTTAGTATTCCTCTACTTTATCCACAGCGATGAGCATCACTTGCTCCAATTCTGGAATTTCATTGAGTTCCCTGATGAATGATTGCTGTTGTTTCGGGTCTTTGAAAGTGACGTTGAAGGCAAGTTCTAAGCTATTCCCTTGCTGAGTCGTAGCCATATTAACCAGCGTATTCTTTTTCAGATATTTGTCAAATACATTATTATAAGCAATCCCAATGTCTGATGAGTTAGCTACACGAAACCTGAGAAGGAACTCACCTTTTATTGATTCTCCCACCCCAGTTAGATGTATGACTATGGCAAAAAGACCAACTGATAGAGTACCCAGAGAAGCAACAACATGAGCCCCTGTTCCAGTAGCAAAACCAATGCCTAATGATAGAAACACAAATGCGGTATCTCTCGTGTCTTTCAAAGGAGTACGGAAACGGATGATGGATAGTGCACCAACAAGGCTAAAAGCCCTGGCGATGTTATTCCCGATCACCATCATCACAAAAGCCGAAATAGGAGCTAACAGTATAAGTGTGTAAACAAAGGAAACTGAATAGGAGAATCCTTTATGGGTCCATCTATAGAACCATGAACATATAAGTCCCAAAGCAAAAGCCAACAGGAGATTGATGATAATCTCCTGCCATGAGGGATGTGTTAATTCAACGTTGCCAAATAAATTCATCATAGAAGTATTGGTTTACTCCTTTCAATGCAGAGACAATATTTGGATACCCCTTGCGCCCGCAGATTGAATCGCCTAATTATGCTCTTAAAGAAGAACGGCATTACATTGTTGAATTTCAGTTCAAGAATACACGGTTTATTTACAGAAATCCAGTTCCCTCCTGAATAAAAAAGGTCGTATGATCTACCCGGCAAACAGCGAAGATTGCAATCCAAAGTCAATCGGATATTCTGGTCAAATATGCCTGTATATGCCTGTCGGTCATAAGCGATTAATATTACTGGACGCAATTGCATAACCAAAATGTAAGATAGAAAACGCATTATAAAATCATTTTCTACTTTACTTACTCCGTCATTCAGCCGATACCCCCCGTATCGATCAAGAATATAAGGCAAATCATCGTAATATACACAAGCACGATCTTTCACTACATAGTTATTATGTTTTCCCTTGATCTCCAAAAAGATTTCAGAATGTTCTTTGTTATATGCCCTGACTCGAAGTTTCTCCCGATGACAAATTCCAGACATTTTATCATGATAAAACCTAAAATTATCTGTATCCAGATAGACAGACCTAACGAGGTAACTCGATGCTTTTCTCTGTTCCAAATGTGGATCCAAAGTCATATAAGGACGGATCATATTAATCAACGCAGAACATAATTGCTCAGACAGATAGTATTTCAATTCGTATCGCTGAAACTGCAACTGTGGTTTCATTGTTCGTTCTTTCTCTCACGGGTTATAGTTAATTGCACTTTATAGGTAAAAGCACTAAGTTCAGTTTCAGCCGGGGCAAAAGTAGTCGTTCCCAAAGAAGCGATTGAGCGAGCCTCAACATAATAATGGACGATCGTACCAGCAGGACAAGGAAGAATCTCTCCGCCATAGACGTGATCGCCAGAGCTACCGTCGCTATGGGCGCCATCATCAAACATGATCACGCTTTCAAAAGGCATCTCTGCTCCTTTGGCGTAATATAGTATTACCGAATCAATTTTGACATCTCCACCGACTTTTACCTTTACATTTACAGACTCCGTTGCCAGAGGGGAAGCTGATTTTGTGGATTCTTTTCCAGCGGCTGCCGTTGAAACCGATTCAATCACTGGAACGGGTTTGTCAATATCAGGATGCTTTAGGAGAAACTCACGACGTTCCTCTATAAAATTTTTGAAGCTTGGTGTGGATTGTGGACCGGGACCGCCACCACCAGGTCCACCTCCACCAGGTCCGAAATCATCCGGAGGAGTTCCAAAATTGTCTGGGGGAAACCCGAAATTGTTTGGATCAGACCCAAAATCATCAGGAGGAGACCCAAAACCGCCCGGCGGAGGTCCACCACCCGGAAGACCAAAGCCTTCTTCGCCGCTGGAATCCTGAGTGGGACTATTGGCAAATGCCTCATAAGAATACTGTAATTTGTCATCAGCTTTAACTTCTGCATCAATAAGAGTTTGATATCCTTTGATAATAGGTTCTAGCTTTTGCCAATCCAACCATTCATTGGCTATCGTCCTTACGTGAGCCATATATCTGGCGTGCAAGTGGGGAATTGAAAGAAGACGGTTGATCACTGGGCGCATTTTGTTTTTTTCATTGATTATTGGTTTTTGCGTTTGATCTGAATCTTCTCTGTCGGGTCCACCAGGTCCCGGTCCTTCGTAGGTGAACGTCTCATTATTATCATAAGTTATCGTATGGAATCGCCCCTGTGGGTCCTCATATAGTTCGTAGTCACTGCCTCTGCTGATATAGCCATCACTGTCCATAAATACGTTATCCAGAGCAATAAACCACAAAGCACGATCTATATTGAATATCGGATCCAGAGCAGATTCAAGCTTGTCAGTAGGCGTATTGTTGAGCGTATCACACAGTTTTACCAAATCTGTCCATGCGTTAGGCGCATCTTTCGTTTTTAGTTCATAAAAGTTTTTGTAGTTGGCAGGATCAGAGCCATTCCAGACCAAACCGCCCGTTCCGCTGAAGTTGACAGGAACTTTCCATCGGACTCCATCTTTGGTGCCAAACCAGTCTTTTAGAAAATCCTTGTTAAATTGCTGTACATTTGCATAGATTCCAAAATTTTCTCCATTGATAACTAGCTTGACAAAATTTGCCTTTGGCGCAGGCATATAATTTCGGCAGATTTTGGTGTATAAGACTTCTCGCATTAAAGAGGGGTCGGTATTGCAATTTAGAAGGTTGAGAGTTTTGTAGCCATAAAGGCGCTGGTTATCATCACCATAGTCAATAGAAATGTTAAGAGATTTTTTCTCCCCAGTCATCATGTAGGAGGTATTACCCCTGAAGCGGATACCCACAGAGGGATATTTGATCCCGTCTACTGTAAGGTCTGCTGGTACTTCCACACCTGTTCGGTAAAAGTCTGCCAGTTCATCAAACCAGTCTTCATTCGGAAATTGAAGGTATAGAGTTCGTAGGACTTTTTCGTCGTAGAGATCGGCTTTTGTGTCATAAGAGAAAGTCTTTTCAATTTCTACAATAGTTTTGTCCTGAGATACATCTTTTTTTTGGCGATTCTGATTTGGGCGACCACTGCTTTGGCTTTTTATGTATTCACGGGCAGTCTTTCTTTCATTATTATTTAGCTTCCCATCACCATCAGAATCGAATTTTTTTACAAGGTCCTCTTGATTAAAGCCCGGGGGACCGAAACCCGGACCGCCCGGACGACCATCCATAAATCCCGGCATAGAAGGAATATTATTAAATATATCTTCTTGCATTTTCTTCAGTTCTTCACTGCTTAATTTTCCATCTCCGTCTGTATCAAATCGTTTCAGCGTATCTTCTTCATTAGAGGATTGCTGTCTTAAAAAAGGAGGAGCATTTTTGAGCATCTCTTCGTGCATTTTTTTCAGTTCTTCGCTGTTTAATTTTCCGTCATTGTCTGTATCAAAACGTTTCAACATTTCTTCATCATTGAAGAATGGAGGTCTGATCTGTGGGGGAGGTTGTGCGGTAGCATTATTATACAATAGAATAATTCCCGCAGTTATCGTAAATATCGCGAGTGATGTTGTCAATAATATTTTGATTCCCTTTATAACCATGCTGATAACCTCTTCATTATACTTACATAAGTTGACAAAAACAGTTTTTTATTTATTGTGGGTTTAGACGAAATCTTATAACAAAAGGTTCGGACATTGCTTTGCCGTGTTTTTTCTCTAAGAAATTTTTAAGCCAAAAAGCACATTGACATAACAAGTCTAAACATGATAAAATAATGGCAATTTACCTTTGATGTGGAATTGCTTAAATCTAATTAAAATGAGCTTTTATAAACTGAGAAAGGGGAGGTAACGATGCCAGCTAATCTAACTCCGCAGTATATTGAACTCAGAACGAGATTCCAGCAATCAAAGGATGATGAGGAAAAAGCTGAACTTCTGCAAGAGATGATAGCTATAATACCCAAGCATAAAGGCACAAACAAGTTGCTTGGTGAGTTAAAGTCTAAACTAGCAACTCTAAGGAAGGAGGCTCAACATAAACCATCGAAACACAAGGCTTATAATCCCTATCGCATAGTCAGACAGGGCGCCGGGCAGGTTTTGATCATAGGTTTCCCGAACGTCGGTAAATCAAGACTCGTTTCCAGTCTGACAAAAGTACATACTCAAGTAGCACCCTATCCCTTTACGACTGATAAGCCGATAGTTGGCATGATGCCTTTTGAGAACATCAATATCCAGTTGATTGACACGCCACCCGTTACTGAGGAACTTATGGAGCCAAGTCTGATAGACCTTATCAGACGAGTGGACCTCATCCTTCTAGTCATAGATGCCAGTGGGGATGAATCTCTAGATCAGATAGAGTTTATAAAAGACAAACTAGAACAGGTCAAACTCAAACTTGTAGCAAAGCATGTTGAAGAAGACGACGAGGAAGAAACTGAGTTCATCTATAAAAAAGCGATTATAATAGCAAACAAAACAGATGTGGAAGGAAGTCAGGATCGAATAGAAACGCTGAATGAATTATACTCTCAAGAACTACCAATAGTAGGTCTTTCAGCAGAGAATGATGCTGAGTTTAGTGCGTTTAAGAAGATGATCTATGACACTCTGGACATAATAAGGGTATACACTAAGCCAATAGGTAAGAAACCCGATCTTACGGATCCGATAATTCTTTATCGAGGAAGCACTGTTGTTGACGCCGCAGAGGAAATACATAAAGACTTTGCTGAAAATCTAAAGTTTGCGAAAGTATGGGGTGGTGGAAGTAAGTATAGCGGTCAAAGTGTAAGCAGAGATCATCCGCTTGAAGATGGTAATATAGTGGAATTCCACGTTCCAGAGTAAGAAATAGTGATCAGTAAGGAGTAATCAGTAAACAGTATCAAGCAACTCATCACTGTTCACTAATTACTGATCACTTTAATAGGAGAAAATAAATGGGAAGACTATCAGCCGCACTATTAGGTGCAACAGGTATAGCAGGACAGCAATTTCTGCCGTTTTTATCAGGACATCCATATTTTGACTTAAAGGTGTTATCTGCGTCATCAAGGTCGGCAGGAAAACTTTATAAGGACGCTGCAAAATGGTATCAAGATAGCTATATGCCAGAAGAATATGCTAACATGACTGTCATTTCTACTGAGGAAGCCTTTGAAAAGGCAGATTTTGACATTCTCTTCTGCGCTTTACCTCCAAAAATTGCTGAGGAATGGGAGCCTAAGTTTGCGGAGAAAGGTATAACAGTATTCAGCGACGCCGGATGTTTCAGGAAAGAGAAAGATATACCTGTCATGATCCCTGAAATCAACTATGAACATATAAATCTTTTGTCTGCTCAAAGAAGGAATAGAGGCTGGAAAGGTGGGATTGTCAAGAATCCGAACTGCACAACCGTCGCCGCCGCTATGGCTCTCGGTCCGCTGAGGAAATATGGCATAAAGAGAGTATTCCTGTCGTCTATGCAGGCTGTTTCGGGTGCAGGATATGACGGCGTTCCATCAATGATGATCACCGATAACGTTGTACCTTACATCGGTGGTGAAGAGGAAAAAGTCGAGTTTGAGAATCTGAAAATACTCGGTGCTCTTGACGTTGCGAAAGGTGAGATCAAACTACTTCCAGCAGTTTTTTCTGCAAGCTGTCATAGGGTTCATACGCTTTATGGACATCTTGAAGCCCTGTTCATCGAATTTGAAAAGGAAGTTGATATTGAGGAAGTAAAAAGCAGTATACGTGAATTCAGGGGCAGACCGCAGGAATTGGGTCTTCCGACAGCGCCAAAAATTCCTATCTACCTAACAGAAGACCCTTATAGACCTCAGACAAGACTCGACAGAAACGCTGGTGAACCCGCAAGATGCAGGGGCATGGCGGCAACCGTTGGTCGTGTCAGGTATGATCATGATGAGAAAAACAGAATAAAGCTAATAACTCTTGCGCATAACTCTGTTCGTGGCGCCGCTGGCAATCTCGTTCTCTCTGCTGAACTAGCAAAGGCAGAAGGCTTGATCTAAAAGTAGAGTGAGTATTGCCCACACTACCGGTCAACTAGATTAATTCTTTGAGAAATAGCACACAGATTAACACGGATAAGACGGATCAACGCTGATTAAATAGCGATCAATTAATGATAATCAGTGATGTTTAGTTTTAATATATGACTAAATCCTTACTAATCATTAATAAAATCCGTGAAAATCCGTCGCATCTGTGTCAATCCGTGTGCTATTATTAAATAACGACTTGTGCTAATTATTTTTAAGGAAAAGCAAACAATGTATAATATTATGGGATGTATGACTGGATTGTCACTAATGTTGATGATGATCAACAATTCTGGTTCAGATATAAGAAAAATGCAGTTCAAAGCAAAGACGCCTGATGAAGCGAAAGTCTGGCAAAAACAGGCTAGAGAAAAGCTATTTGAACTGATGATGGGGGGTTCTAAGCCCAAGAATGTACCTTTGAATCCAAAGATCATTAAACGTGAGGAAGTCCCCGGTGAAAACTATTTCCTTGAGGAGATAACTCTGGACAGCTTATCTGACCGCAAAGTCCACGTATGGCTTGCTATGCAGAAGGATGTTCCAAAAGAAGGTCTGCCTGCTATGTTAGCACTTCATGGACACGGCGGAACAGGAGAACAGATCGTCAGAGGGGAAAGCTTATATTGGTACGGCAAGGCGCTTGCTCAGAAAGGTTACGCCGTTATATCTCTTGATCTTGGTCAGCATGATCTACAGCACGAGAACTGGTCACTTATGGGTGAGCGTGTTTGGGATGCACTCGTAACACTTGATTATTTATGCACCCGTCCCGAAGTTGATAAAGAAAGGATCGGCACAGCGGGATTATCTCTAGGCGGTGAATCTGTTATGTACGTTGCGGCTCTTGATGAGCGCATAAAGGTAGCTGTCAGTAGTGGATGGTTGAATACCATAGCCAATATGAAGCAAGGACATTGCCCATGCTGGAATTCTCCGTGTCTCGAAGAATACTTTGATTTCAGCGATATATTCTCACTCGTTGCCCCAAGACCTTTAGTAATGGAGATCGGGAGGCAGGAAAGGGCGCCGGGTGGATTTCCTGTCCAGGTGGCAGAACCGGCTTTTGAGGAGATCAAAAAGGCATACAAAGTTTTTGGCGCAGAAGATAAGTGCTTGCTGGATATTCACGATGGCGGACACGTTTTCCATGGTGTGGCTGGTATGGAGTGGATTGATAAAACCTTGAAATAATATTACTCCGTATTCAAAAGTAATTGATGATTAGCCAAGTTGTAAAATCTCTGGAATCCTGTATTGTAATTACTTTAATACTACAAGCAATTTTGAGGTTTGATTCTGTTTGAGTAAGAAAAGGTTTAATAAGGAGGTATATACAATGAGGTGTTCAAGATGCTTAATGCCATCAACAGTACCTAATAGCGAATTTAATGAAGCTAATGAGTGTATATGGTGCCAAACGGGTTTCCCATGGTATTTACCAAAGGGAACTGAAAAACTCAAAGAATTATTAGAGTCGAATAGGAATAAATCAGGCTTAATTGATTGCCTTGTAGCTATAAGTGGTGGAAAAGATAGTTCATATATGCTGATGGAATTAAAGCAAACTTTTGGTATGAGAGTAGAAGCCTTTACCTATTTGCACGATGGATTAACTCCATTTGCTTTGGAAAATGCAAAAAGAGTATGCAAAAAGCTTGATATCGAGCATCATACTGTTTCTTTGCCGAAAGGTACTCACGCTGAATTATTCAGAACTTTTTTTGCAACATGGATAAAATCTCAAAGTACCACCTCGGCCGCTATGACTTGCGTTGCATGTAAATATATGCACATTCTTGGAACTAAACTCGCTGTAAAAAGAGGCATTCCAATTGTAACTTGGGCAGTATTCCCACTAGAAACACCCCCAATAATACCTATTGGAATCCACGAAGGTGACCCCTTTAGGCGACCAAGCCTCATTAAAGGTGCTTCACTTCTTTTTCGAGAAATGACTCGTTCATTTGATCTAACAAAAGGCATAATGAAAAATCTTTCTACTTGTTTCCAGGGATGTTTGGCTTTTGACCCAAGTTCTGAGTATCTGAAGTTCCGATATCCATCTGTAAAGCAGATTTTTTTCTTTGACTATTATGATTGGGATCCAAATCACATAATTGATAAACTTAAAAGCAAAGCCGATTGGGAACCACCAAAGGACGTTGCTGACGACTGGCATACAGATTGTGTTTATCATATCATTAAAGAATATATGTTTCAGAAAATGTTTAATGTTGCTTACATTGATGGATTTTTAAGTAATCAGGTTCGTTATGGCATTTTAACAAGAGCTGAAGCATTGAATAAACTAATTAAATGTAAAGAGGAATTGGCTGTTAAAATACATAAAACCATAGATTTTGCAGGTTTAGGCGAGTTCGAAAAGTATATAGATCCGACGTGCTTTGAAATAGAAGATTAATCAAAAATAGAGATACAATATTGAATAAAGTTATTGGAATTAAGAATGGCAAAATAGAAGATAAATGCCTGCTTGATATTCACGAAGGTGGACACATTTTGCACGGCGTACCCGCTTTCGATTGGATTGATAAGATTTTAATATAATGTTTTTAGCACAAAGCGGATAAATATTCATAAAGAACATATTTTATATGTAGAAATCGGAAGTTTAGATTACAGTTTATTTAAATTTGAATATGAAATAAATGAGGTTTAATATGAAAATCAGTGAAGATATATTAATGAAGCATTTAACTAAAGCTACAATTGAACAAGTCTCTAATGATTATCAAAAAAATGGTTACGAAGTGATAAAAGATGCTTGCTTGGATAATATAAGAGCAGATTTAGTTGCTAGAAAAGACGGTGAATTAATTGTCCTTATATTCAAATCAAAAAAAATTTGGGGTAAAGATCGTATACAAGAAATTAAACAGTTAAGAAACTATGTAGTTCGTATGCGTGGAACTGGATTTAAGCTTGTTCTGGTTAATAATCCACTTGAGGGTGTTTCAGTCAAGATTGATAACTTAGATCAAATACTTCTTGACCTTGTTATTAAAAATCCTGCTTTATATGATGACTATACTTTCGCAGAAATGATTAGTGAATATATGGATTGTCAAAATCATCATTCCGCAATCATGCTGCGATCCTGAATACTGGTTCATATTCCTGTTCCATTTTCTCTAACTCCGCACTATCTGC